>WNGB01002604.1_pt1 | contig 28997 bp, 22 predicted proteins | sample 5400681 | NCBI WGS metagenome assembly WNGB01 (sample SAMN13153367, study PRJNA577476) | soil metagenome | isolation source: 115 cm soil or saprolite under grassland replicate 2 | place: USA:California | collected 2016-06-15
ACCGACCTGACTTTTGCACTACGGGAGGCGCTGGCCGAGATGTTACCACAGAGGTGCTGGCCGCTGCTTGAACGGTTTTCCGTTCGCATAGCTGACGGGGTGACATACATTGTCGCTGCTCGCTCGCTCCATGACATCGTGTGGGATATGCAGGGCGTGATCCGTGATGCGTTGCTCGATCTCGGTCTGCCCGATATGGGGAAGATCATTGCACCAGCAGACGCCCAGCCGACGGAGCCTGTAGCGGAGCTTCCCCGCCCGGACTGGATCGGCGCAGAAGTCTGGCGTGAGTTGCCGGCAGTGGCGCGGGCCGCGCTCGTGCGCTCAAAACTTGGGACCGATGGCATTGTCGAGGGCAATCTCCGTGCGCTGGAGCGGTGTTTTCCCGGCCTGCTGCCGCGCCTGATGGCATCAGCGCAGCCTGGAGCCTCACCATGACTGCCGGCGCCCAACGTATCGTTGTATTTGTCGTAGCTTTACCATCACCATCACAGGAGTAGACCATGACGCACCGTAACGGCAGCGCTACCATCGCTCCCATCTCGTCTGCTGATCTCAGCGCCGCACTACTGGCTGCGGAGAAACGCGGGCAGTTCCCTGCTGAGGCGTGGCCGGCGATGCGCGATCTGCTACTGTCCTCATCCGATCCGGCGCTGGCCACTGTACTTGGTCCACTGCGCCAGCTCGTCACCGCGCGCCAGGCTGTTTTCCAGGCACGCCAGGCGCTCGATTCAGGCTTCGCAGCACTCGGCCGCGCTGGTGATGATCCGGCAGCGACCGCCGAAGCCGCTGCGAACTTGGCTGCGCTGGCCGACGATCTGGCGGCGCGAGCGCAGCAACTTGGCGAGCTAATCAATCTGTAGGACCTGGCACCTATGCGCCCCATCCTGGTTTGTTCCCTTGCCCTGGTGCTGCTGATCCTGTTGGAACCGTTGGCCTCGCCTGTTTATGCCACGGCATTTCCTCCGCTGGCCGTGCGCGTGACGCAAGCCGGCAGTGTTACGATCACCGACGCCATGCTCGCCCAGGCCGGTTGGTCACTGCCGCTGCCGCGCGAGCGCGTGACACTGAGCCGGCGCGGGCAGCCCCTCCCGCTCACCGATAGCGGCTCCAGCTTCTCCTTCGTCGGCTTGTCGAGTGAGTCCCGCTGGACCCACGAGGCGGTGTACTGGCTGACCGTGGCCGATTCGCCCGCGCTGCGTGCGGCACTGCCCGCCCAACTGCCGACGCCGCTCCGCTGGGAGCCCGATCTGCTATATGAGCGGCACGAGGAGACATTACGGGGCGACTCGTGGTGGTCTGGTGAGCTGCGTGGCAGCCAGACCGTTAGCGCAACACTCGATCTGCCGGCCGCGATCCCGGCGGGCACAACACTGGAGCTTCGCCTGCGCGCGACACAGACACGCAGCGGCCACGCGGTCTCCGTCACTGCCGGCGGTCAGTTTGCCGGTAGTGTCTCCTGGGATGATCCTCCTACCGGCGCGCAGGTCGTCACCCGCACGGTGAGCCTGCCGGCGCGATCCGCGGGGCCACTGCGCGTCGACTTGGCGCTGGCCTCCTCCGGCGGCGATACCGTCATGGTGGACGATCTCACCCTGCCGGCGATCTTCCCGTCGGCGTCGCCAGTGAGCGTCCCTGCCCCCGCCCCCGCCATTCCGCTGCCGGGCGACCTGGGTGGCGCTGGCCTGCTGATCATCACCCACAGCGCATTCCGCAGTGCCCTCGACCCGCTGATCGCCGCACACACGGCGCAGGGGTGGCGCGTCGCGGTGGTGGATGTCCAGGCTGCCTATGATGCCTTTTCCTTCGGTGATCGCGACCCGGAGGCGATTCGCCAACTCATCCGGCAGGCGCGTCCTGCCGCGGTGTTGCTTGTCGGCGCCGGGACGACTGCGCTGCGGCAGGATGTGCCGGCGCGTCCGACGTTCATTCCGCCGTACCTGATCCGCGACATGCGAGGCGGTGAGACTACCTGCGATACCTGCTACACTCGCTTGAACAGTGGCGACCCGATGGCACAGCCGCTTCCCGACATTCCGATCGGGCGCTTCCCGGTGACGACGCTGGCCGAGGCACAAACCCTTGTCGCCAAAACCGTCACCTATCTGACCGCCCCGCCTACCGGTGCCTGGCAGACCCAGGCATTGTTCCTTGCCGATAACGATTATCAGGCCGATGGAACGCCCGATCCGGCGGGAAGTTTCGTTCAGGCAGCCGAGATGGGCATTGGTGCGCTGCCGTTCGGGCTACGGGTGTCCAGATTCTATTACGCCCCCGACCGGCCACTGAGCGACCCCTATGACCCGAACGCCAGGCGGCTCCGCTGTCGCTTATTCCGGGCGATCGATGGCGGCTCGAAGTATAACACCCATTGTGCCGTCAATCCACCGGGCACAGAGACCGGGGCGGCGCTGTGGGTTTATGTTGGGCACGGCTCGCCCTGGCAGTGGGCCTACACCGATCCGAGCGCAGAGACCTCCTATCTCTGGTATCTCTATGATGCCGACGCACGCAAGAACGGCGATCGCCTGCCGATCTTGATGAGCATGACCTGTTTGAGCGGTGATTTCGCCAATCCAGTGCTCCAGACGAACGATGAGCGCCTCTTGCTCAAGGCGGGCGGCGGTGTGGTCGCCAGTCTCAGCAGCAGCGGCGAAGGAGTCAACACCGGCCATGCCCGCTTGCTGCGTGGGGTGCTGGCGCGTCTCTACGCTCGGTCGGGCGATCGGACACTGGGCGCGTCGCACCTGGCTGGGCTGAATGCCTTGCAGGGCGCGACGCCGGACCTGACTTTTGCGTTTACTGTGCTGGGCGATCCACTGGTCGTTGCCCCATTCGTGCCAGTGTCATCGGTCGCCTTACCTTTGATAGTGCGATGATAGATGAACGACGCGAGAAATATGGCTTTGCGGTTGTGACCGGGCGGGGGAAATATATCAAGCCGCTCTTCGATGCGGCCGGTATACCAACGAGGATGGTAGTGGTGCAGGACGGCCCGGCCTGGCCGGATTTCCGTCCCCCTGCGATTGTGGATACCGTCGGTATGCCGATAGAGCAGTTGGTGGTATTGCTGGCGAATCCGCCCAAGCTGAAGACGCAGGGGAAAGCCGCACAGCCAACAGTGCGGGCATCCTCACCATCAGCTACCCCCATGCTCATGACGCTCGCCGCGCTTGTCGATCCCGACGACTATCGCGCGCTGCGGCTCTGCGCGCTCTGCCCTGCTGTGCGGGTGATTTGTAGCGATGACATGCCTGTGCTGCGGCTCCTGGTACGCCACCTTTCCGGTGCGGTCGCGCCGCGCTCCTCGACAACTAGGCCGGCCTGTCTCGTTCCTGCCCCTCCTCACATTCCGCTTGATCGCCTACTGCTGCTCGCGCTGGCGGCGCTCCTGGCCAGCCCGTCCGTGTGAGCTGCCGCCGAAATGTGCGATGTGTCCGAGTCGACAATGTCTCGCCTACTCCGGGCCACCCGCGACGCCTTGGGGTTGCCGCCCGGTGATGCTCACCGCTTCCGCCCGGCTGATCTGGCAGCAATCATTCTCGATTGGCTGGGCGCTGATTCGCCTCTGGCTGTTAATCAGGCTGGTAAACACTACCCGTGGCTCGCTGACGAGTGTGCCACGCCACAGGCGTTCCCCTACCCGCTTAGCTGAGCCATTGGCCTATTCCCCTCCCTGAGGGCGTAAACCGAGTTACTCGATGGAGATCATCGATGCGTTACCGGCCCGCGCAGCGCGATGCATGATGGCCCTAACCGAAGTGCATTTGTTGCATGGGCCGCTCGAAAATCGACGCTTTTAGCGAAGGTGTAAAAGACATCAGCGGTTTCTAGCTATTCGATTGCCAGATGAAAAACACCTTGACTCGGCTGAAAAGCGGAGTAGAATCACCTTCCAATTGAAGACGGTCGAGGAAATGGCTTGACCCTACTGGTCGAGAACTCAAGTATGTGCCTCTGCAAAGAGAAACAGAAAGAATTCTCGACCAGGCTTTTTTGTGCCCAATGTGCATCCAACAAAAAGCCGATCGAGTAGTTCAGCCCGTCACTACACTACCCGATCGGCGCGCAAAGGAAGAATATCCCCTCCTCTCCGTCTGCTGTAGACACAGCATAAGCTGTACCATTGCGTTGCATTACCCGCGCACACAAGCCCCTTTACACCCCGATCCTCTCGTGACCGCCGCGGATCGCCGCCGCGATATACTGCCGCTCAACCTCATCGGCGCTGGCCAGCACCTGCTCAATCCTGGCGAGCAGCAGATCTTGGCGAGAGAGTAACCCCATCAGAGCGGGCGCATTTTTGCCATCCAAAAACGGAATATATGGCCAGAATGCCGTAGCTAAGTTTGGGCTACGAATCACTGATTACTTGCGATATAACGACGCGAAGTGCTCTATCAGCAGTCGGTGGACAAAGATGTAGCCGCCGCCAACGCGACGGATATGGTGTGGGGCTACACTTCGTCGGGCTTCCCGGCTGGGGATGTACCCTGCTCGGCGGTGAGGCGCTGGCGGAGTTCATCCAGCCGTGCGGTGTGCTTTTCCGCATTCGGGTGGCCGATTTCCCGCTCATAGTCTATGCGAATCTGCATCAACACTGCTGCCTGCGTCAGGAGGCCCTGCTTTGCAAGCTCGTCACCCAAGTTCCAACTTGTGATAGCCTCGCTGCGGCGGTCGCCAAGCTCGCGCGCCAGTTCCAGGATCTGCTCGTAGAAGCTGATGGCTTGGCGCGCGTCCCCTAAGTCTTGTCAGCATTCCCCAGATTGCCCAGGGCCGCGCCAAGCTCGCACAGCGCAATGCAATGATTGGCCTGTTGTACACACGGGTACGTGTAAAACTAATACTGGTACTGCCGAGTGCTGGTACTTTTTAATCGAATTTTGACAGTTAGCGCGTGATCGCCATTCCGATACTGATGATATGCTGATGTGGAGACTGATCATCATGCGAGGAATGAAGAATGTTGGTGCTCGTATACGCCGACGAAAAGGCGCAGGAATGGCCAGAACTGCTTACAGCACGCGGCTATAAGGCGACCATATTACCACGAGGGACGCCGGTTCCGCAGGGGCAGGCAGACATCTGCCTAGTGGTGGTGTCCGACCCGCTGGCGGAACGATTCTGGATGGCGAACCTGACCATGCCAACGCTCCTTGTCACCGGTGCGCTCGGCCCGGCCCAAGCACTTGGCAGGCGCGTCCCATCGCTCCGCCTCATTTGTCACCCTTCCCGCGCCGCTGGGGCACTGGATGATATGCTCCAGATGACCCGTGATATTCACGATGGCATGCTCGTGTTAGGGCCAATGGTTGAGCAGGTACAGGTAGCGCGCCGCTGGGGGAGCAGATATGCCGACAACTGAGGTGCATATTGGCGTCGCGGCACTCCTTGAGCAATGCGCGCAGCAGCGAGCCGGGGCCGTCTCGACACTCTACGAGGACGATCCGATGCGGCTACCGCGAATGCTTCAGGCCGAAGCCGCTGGGCATGAGTTGATGGCGGCGCTGGTGCGCTCCGACCCTTACCCTGATATAAGCCTGGGTGCGGTTATACGTCGTCTCATCGGCTACGTTCAGACGATAATCAACGCCTCCACGCCTGCCGAGGAGATCGTGCCGCTGCTGACGGTACGCGCGCATCACGTCACCGTTGGCGCAGATGCGGCGCGACTGCTGCGAGACACGACGGTCCTACTGGTGCTGGCGGCGCTCGACGATGGCGCGCAGAATGTCGAAGTGCGACTCGATAGTGAGTGTGCTGGTACATGTCTGACGGTTGAAAGTGACCGGCCAGGGATTGCAGTGGGTCTGCCTGCGCTGAACGCGCTCCGGGACAACATCGGGGCATGTGGTGGGACGTGGAAGACGATCAGCGCGGCACATGGATCGAGTTGGTTGGTGCATATCTCCATCCCGGCGCTCGCAGTACGGGAGATATTCGACGAGGAGGTTGCTTGTGACTCTTGAGCATGTACAAATGGTTGACCAGCGCCCATCACTGCGGGCGCTCCTGATCCCCCAGCCAACGCCCTGGCGGTTCGTGGCGCTTCTGGCCTGCGGAATCGCACTCGGCTGGGTGATCGTCGCTTGGGCCAGACTGCCGATCTGGGGAGCATCTATCCTGGCACTTGCGCTAATCGCCTGGCCAACACTTCAGACCTGGCGCTCGGTCGGCTTGCACTTTGAGATGCCGATCATGGTTCTCAGTATCCTGCTCTATTTGCAGGGCTTTCACTTCATTGAGCATATTGCGCAGTATATCGAGTTCCATGTGCTGCACTGGCCACCTCGCCAGGCGACGGGCCTGCTTTCCGGGCTGAATGTCGAGATCGTGCATTTTGTATGGAACTGGTCAGTCCTTATCGTCGCGGTCTATTTGCTTCGCGCAAGGCTACGCAGCGGGCCGGGCAACCTGTGGGGTTGGCTGTTCGTCGGCTGGGCGCTCGCGCACACGGCAGAGCACACCTACCTGATGTATCAGTACATCGCCAAAGTATGGGTGCTCTGGGCCACGGGCGCGAGCCTATCCTTTGCGGAAGGGTTGCCGGGAGTGCTGGGGAATCGTGGCTGGCTGGAAACGCATGCCGACACAAATGCCGTTGCTTCGTTCGTCTGCCGGCTGGTGCCTTCTGTGACCTTTACGCCGCGTCTTGATGTGCATTTTTGGTGGAACGTCGGCGAGACGATCCTGATGCTAGCTTTCGCGTATGGCGCGCTGCGGCGTGTGTGGGGAAGGACAACGGGGGAGATATCGAACGCCTCCCCCGCAGCCAACCAGGCGAATTACCGTTTGACGAAGGGAAGATAGAGGTGGTTCGTGTACCAGACATTCGTGCAGGATTCTGGAGCGATGCCAATGTTGCCGCCCGTCACCGTCGCATTCGGGTCGAGCTGGAAGCCACCGTTATTCGGGTCGCCCGTTGTCCAATTGCTTTGCAGCGACGACCAGTGCGTCGGGTCGTTGCCCTGTCGGTAGAGCGTCGGGACATAGCCTGCCGGGCGCCCGCCTTGCAGGATCGAGATACGATACCGCTCCGGCAGCATCTGGGCCGAGTCGTTGGGGTCTTCATAGATACCAGCGTTCGGGCCGGAAGTGTACTGATCCAGGACGCGAACCTGCCGATCATCGCTGGTGAAGGCTATCCCATCCGGGCCGAAGCGATACAGATAGAGGACAAACTTATCGGTCGCGATCGGCTCACTATCTTGCCGGATACCGTCGCAATTTTGATCAACCCATGCCCAGCCGTGAATCGCTGGTGCCGCAGCATGTACCGGGGTAATTACCGCAAGGATGCTGAGCGTCAGGCCCAACAGGGCGGTCAGTGTGATTGTCGTGGTGCGTTGCAAGGCCAGTGTTCTCCTATGATGTGTGATCTTTCGGCGTGCGCCGTCCGTGCTTGGGTGTTTCCGGCAAGACGACATCGAGCCGTTCACACTGCGCCAGGATGCGTAACGCGAGCCGGACAGCTTGGGTCGCGCTCTCACAGGCATAGCGTTCCATGATGGTCGCGATGTCGCGCTCGCTATCTTCGCTGAGCCGGAACAATTTCGGTTTCATGATTAACAGTATATTAGAACGATATATAGTTCACAATAAGACTTTGGAGTCGTTCGCAACCCGTACTCGTCGCTGTAGTAAATCGTCCTACTAGGAGCCTTGTCATGCTTTCGTTGCAGCCCCGCTCCTGCCGCATCGCTGCCCTACTTGCCGTCTTAGTGCTGCTCTTGGTGGTCGGCGGCCTCATCCCGCTGGCCGGCTCGTTGTCGCTAATCGCCACGGCCCAGATTAACAACACTCAGCCGACTCAACCGTTCGCGTCCGTCGTGAACTGTATTCGGATGGGCAGCGATCTGGGGCAGCCCAGTTATCTCTCCCCGCGCTTTGCTACTACCTGCTATGCCTCACGCCTGCATGATGGCGGCTATAACGCTCCGGGCGGCGATCCGTCCAACGGCGACTCGCTGCCGAGCGACACGACGATCGTTGAGTTCGGCGATGCGCAGCCCGATAACACTGCTGACTACTACGATGTTCCCACGAACGGCCACGCCGCGCTTTCCACGGTGGGCGAGATCGGCAGTGTGTACGGCCTGGCGTATCAGACCGGCACCAACCCTGCCGCGCCGAGCATTGCTCGCAGCGGGCGGCTGTTCAGTGCGGCCTACCACAAGCGCCTCACGCGCTTCGGCTCTGGCGGTCCTGGCGCGATCTATGTGATCAATCGAGCTGCCGGTACCTCCAGCCTGTATGTCACCATCCCCAACGTCGTCCCCGGCCCGAACGGGCTGCCGAATGACCCTGGCGACGGATCGCAGGCGCGCTTCCCGAACGATCCAGCGGGGAACAATCCATACACGCCGGAGATGGGCGGCCTGCATCGCGGCGGCGTTGATACCAACGAGGAAGGATATGTCGGTAAGACCAGCCTGGGCGACATTGCGCTGGACCCGCAGGAACACTACCTCTACGCGGTCAACCTGAACGATAAGAATATCTACCGCTTTGATACCTGGTCGAGCAGCCCGCAGTCTACGATGACCATACTGCCGCGTCTGCCACTATTGAGCAACGCGAGTTCGTGCAACGCCAGTGGTTCGAGTGGCCCACAGGACTTCCGCCCGTTCGCCTTGCATGTGACCGCAACCGATCTGTATCTGGGCTACGTCTGTTCAGCTGAGGCGAGCGGCAGCCGTGCCGATCTCGCGACAGGCGTGGTGCGCTTTGATCTGGCGAGCAACACCTGGTCGAGCACGGCCGCCATTGGGTTTCTGCTCTCGAATTATGACGCGCAGCGTGGGACCGCGCTGGGCAATAACCTGCGCTGGAACCCGTGGGCGACCAACGGCGGGAGCACCTACCACTATCCGCAGCCAATCCTCTCCGGCATCGCCTTCGCCGAAGATGGCACGATGCTGCTGAGCTTCCGCGATCGCTACGGTGATCTGTCGTCGAGCGGGCGCTACATTAATAACGAGTCGCAAGGCGCGGGGCAGGGCGATCTCCTTCTGGCCACACCAACGAGCACCGCTGGCGTGTGGAATGCGCCGGGAACCGGCGCGGAATACTTCACTGATGGCAACTCGGTACAATCGAACTGGCCGAGCGGCTGGATTCACGGTGAGTCGACCTGGGGCGGCATCGCCTACGTGCCCGGTACGCACGCTGGTAGCTACGGCGGTGAGGTGGCATCCACTGTTATTTCGCCATATCGGGTAAATTCGGGCGGCGTCGCCTGGTGGGACCTGTCGGGCGGTAACGCGACCGGGCGGGAGGAAATCTATCAGACCAACAGCGCAACGGCGAATACGTTCCAGAAGGCCGCGGGCCTGGGCGATCTCGAACTCCTCTGCGCCTGGCGCGCGATTGGCGACCGGCTGTGGCGCGACACCAACGGTAATGGCGTTCAGGATGCCGGTGAGCCGGATATCAATGGCGTGCGGGTGCAGCTGCTCGATAGCGGCGGCAACGTTGTCGCTAGTGTCACGACTGGCGCCGTCGCGGGGATGAGTGGCAATTACCGCTTCTATGTCGATCCGTTTGCTAACTACACAGTGCGGATCGATCCGGCCATGTTCAATGCAGGTCAGCCGCTGGCGGGCCTGGCCCTGACAGCGCCAAACGCGAGTGGCAATGATGCCACCGACAGCGATGCCGATATCGGCGGGAACATCGGTGTCGCGCCGGCGGGCGATGGCGATGTGAACGTGACATTTGACTTCGGGCTGGTGAGCGGCGCGAACGTCCGTATCAGCAAGAGCGGCCCGGCGACCGCGCTGCCAGGGGATGCGGTCACGTACAACCTGAGCTATGCCAACGACGGCCCCGCTGCTGCGCAGAATGTCACCGTGGTAGACACGCTCCCAACGGGAATAACCTTTGTGAACGCCAATCCCGCGCCGTCGAGCGTCAGCGGTCAAACGATCACCTGGAACCTGGGGACGATTGCCAGCGGCGGCGCCGGGGCGATCACGGTTAATGCGTCGGTGAGTGGTGGTGCGAGCGGGACGCTGACGAACCGCGTCACGATCTCGACCACCACGCCGAACGACAACCCTGGTGATAATACATCGACCACCGATACGACCGTCGTGCGGCCCAACGTCACGATTCAGAAGTCTGGCCCGGCAACTGTCACCGTCGGCGACCCGCTGGCCTACACGCTCACTTACCGCAACACCGGGACGGCGAACGCGGCCAACGTGACGGTCGTAGATACGCTTCCAGCTGGTGTCTCCTTTGTGAGCGCCAACCCCGCACCATCGAGCGTCAGCGGTCAGACGATCACCTGGAACCTGGGGATGCTGGCGACGGGCGCGAGCGGCAGTATCACCGTCAACGTGCAGACCTCAAACACCCTGGCGAATGGCACGACGCTGATCAACCAGGCAACGATCAGCACGACCACACCAGGCGATGATCCAAGCGACAACACTAGCACGACGACCACCACAGCGCAGCGGGCCGACGTTTACATAACGAAATCGAGCCCGAACAACTTTCCAGTTGCGAGCGGCAGCCAGGTGACATACTACCTGGATTACGGCAATCGCGGCCCGGCGGCGGCGTTGAATGTCGCACTGACCGATGTGGTGCCGTCGCAGATCACTGGCGTTTCGTGGAGCTGTACCTCCGGCTGCTCTGGTAGCGGTTCAGGCAACAGCATCAGCCTGAATCTGGGGACACTCGCCGCCGGCGCAACGGGCCGCGTGACCGTAACAGGTACAGCGCAGACGACGCTCGCCCGCGAGGACTTCACGAACACGGCCACGATCGCGACCTCGACGCCAGAGACCGACACGACGAATAACCAGAGCAGTGTCCCCGGCGCGGTCTGGACGACCGATCTCCAGATCATTAAGCTGGCGCAAGCGCAAGTCGCTGCGGGGGATACATTCAGCGCAACGTTGAGCTACCGGAACAATGGACCGGCGCCGGCGAGTGGTGCGCAGCTCACCGATACCTTGCCAGCGGGCGTCACGTTTGTATCCTCCAGTCCGTCCCCAACAAGCCAGAGCGGAAGCACCCTGACCTGGAATCTGGGCACGCTCGCTGACCAGGCCAGCAGTACGATTCAGCTGGTGTTGCGCAGCGATCCGGCGCTTGCGAATACCTCGACGGTCACGAACCAGAGCCAGATCAGCACGACAACGAGCGACCGCGATAGCAGCAACAACAGCAGTTCGGCCCAAACGGTCGTTGTGACTCGCGCCGACGTAGCTGTTACCAAGACCGGCCCGGCGCGGGTGAGCGCGGGCGACGTGGTGGCGTTTACGATCAGCTACACCAACAACGGCCCCAGCGTGGCCCGCTCAGTCATCCTGACCGACACACTGCCGGCGGAGCTGGACTTCGTGAGCGCCAACCCCGCGGCGGCGGCCAACAATGCTGGGGTCCTGACCTGGAACCTGGGCGATCTGGCCCCCAGCGCGTCGGGTACTATCAGCGTGCAGATGCAGAGCCGCTTCGCACAAAGCACCGCCACGCTGACTGCGACCAACCAGGTACGCATCACGACGACGACCACCGACCCGAATCCAAATAACACTACGGACACCCACTCGGTCGCCGTCGAGACGGTCGATCTCAGCGTCACCAAGACAATGCCGGTGTACGTAGTCGCTGGCGTACCATTCACCGCGACGCTGACGTATGCCAACGCAGGGCCAGCAACGGCGAACAGTGTCACGCTGCGCGACCTGCTGCCGAGCGGCCTGACATTCATGAGCGCATCCCCGCCGCCGAGCGGCCCCGGTCTGCGCTGGAACCTGGGGACGCTCCCCGCGGGGGCGTCCGGCAGTATCGCCGTGCAACTCCGAGCGCCCACGACGACGATCAGCGGGACGCAGTATCTCAATCAGGCGATCGTTGATACGCTGAGCAGCGACCGCGATTCATCCAACGACATCGCTAGCGCAACAACCACCGTGCGCCCGAACGCCGATCTCAGTGTCGTTAAGACCGGCCCGGCAGGCCCGCTGCGGAGCGGTAGCGGTGTGAGCTACACCCTGACCTACCGTAATGCCGGCCCTAGCCAGGCGACCAACGTGCAGATTGTGGATACCCCGCCGCCTGGCTTCACGTTCAGCAGCGCCAGCCCCACGCCGTCGTCTACGACTGGCGGGACGCTGACCTGGAGTCTCGGCAACCTGGATGCGGGGATGGGCAGCACCATCACGATCAACGGCACGCTGGACGGCGCCGGCACGAGCATCAGCCGGACGAACACAGCGACGATCAGCAGCGCGACGCCGGACCCAGATCCGGGAGACAACGCCAGCACCACGGCGACGATTGTACAGAAGCCCGACCTCTCCATCACCAAGACTGACGGCGTGGCCCAGGTACAACCAGGCGATACCCTGACCTATACCCTGACGATCAAGAACACGGGACCGATCACTGCAACGGGGGTGGTGCTGAGCGAAACCCCACCTGCGGGTGTCACTGTGGCCGATCCTGCCTGGACTGTGGCGGGCAATGGCACCTCTACCCGCAGCATCGGCGTCGTTGCGCCAGGGGCGACCCTGACGCGCACCTTTACACTCGCACTTCCCAACCCGTTGCCGGCGAGCCTGGCGACCGCGATTGTGAACACCGCGAGCGTGGGCGACGACGGCAGCGGCGGGCCGGACCCAACACCGAACGACGGGACGACGACCGATACCGACGAACCAATCGTGGGGCGTGTGGGCGACCGGATCTGGCTGGATGCGGACAGCGATGGGCAGCAGGACGCCGGCGAGACCGGCCTGGCTAACGTCCCGCTGGACCTGCTGGACCCGGCCACCGGGCGGGTGTTGGCGACCACCACGACCGACGGGCAGGGCCTCTACCGCTTCGACGGTCTGCGCCTGGGGCGGTACGCTGTCCGCATCAAGGTGCAGGCGCTGGCGGGGGTCTATCGCGACTACACCATTACGACCGCGCCGATCCCGGTCGCCGCACTGTCGGCGGGAGCGCCGCGCGACGACACGCTTGACATTGGCCTGCATGCGAACACCACGACGGCGGTGGCGCTGGCCTACTTGCTGGCCGAGCCGACTGCCCCGCGAGGCTACCTGGTTCGCTGGGGAACCCTGGCGGAGCGGAACACCAGCATCTTCCGCGTCGAGCGATCGACGCGCCGGGATCGAACGAAGGCCGTGATCGTCGGCTACGTGCCCAGTCTGGGCAGCCGGGGCGGTGATTATCGCATGAGCGACTCCAGCGCACCGGAGAGCGGCCCAGTCTATTACTGGCTTGTCGAGGTTGAAACAAATGGTACCGAGACGGTCTACGGCCCGGCAACGATGAACGTGCAATCCAGCCAGGAGCGGATGTACCTCCCGCTCGTCAGGCGTTAATTAGGGGGACCATCGTGCGAACACGTTTCTACAGCACCCTCATCTCAGGTTTGTTCATGGTTGGCGTCTTCTGCCTGATTATGGCAGGGGCGGCGCTGCTGGCACCGTCCACGCCAACCTCAGCCAATGTCGCTGCCAGCATCGGCACACCGACGCCACCGCCGTTGCCGACGCCGGAGCCACCGGCGGACACGCCGGTACCAGCTACTACTACCCCGGTGCCGGCGACTGCGACACCACCCGCGCCACCGACGGCCACGCCGCCCCCGCATCGAGATCGTGACCCGGACCCAACGCCAACGCCAGAGCCGACAGCGATCCCTGAGCCTACGACGGTGCCAGAGCCGCCTGATGTGGCTATTACCAAAGTCGCTGATGTGCAGGCTGTTGATCCAGGCAGCAAGTTTGTCTACACGCTGCGCGTCACCAATCGGGGAGCAACCATGGCGGCTGATGTCGTGGTCCAGGACACCGTTCCCGACGCGCTGAAGGTTATTGATCTGTCGAGCAGCAAGGGGGACATCGCTGTCAAGGGGCAGACGGTGACAGCCTACCCGCGCACGCTAGACCCTGGCGAAGAAGCGACCTACCGCATCACCGTGCAGGTCAATGCGAACGCCAAGCCGGGGGACATCCCGAACACGGCAATCATCACGACGAGCACACCTGGCGACCCGCCGGGCAATAACACGAGCACCGTGACTATTCAAATCAGGCCGATCTTGACCAGGGCGTCCGCACCTCCGCGCTTGCCGCGCACGGCTGAGACACAGGACCCGCTGTCGGCGATCCCACCCTGGCTGCCCTGGTTACTTGTCGGCCTGTTACTGGTGGCCCTCGGCGCGGCGTTGCGCCTCCGTGGGAGTGGGCCGCGCGTGGCGACTGCGACGGCAACCGCTGCGGAGACGGGTGGGCGGCGGGCAAAAGATGGGCGTGCAGATCAGTCTGCCTTCCGGCTGCCAGTGGCTACGCTGGCCGGCCCGCCCCACCTGGGGCCAAGCTTGCCGCCGCCCGCGCCGCCCGCGCCGTTGCCGCCGCTTATCCCGCTAGATCGTGACGACGCGCTGCGTGACGCGATCGAGGATAGCCTGGAGAACTAGGATCATGCGTCGCCTGTTCGCCATCCTGCTGGTGCTGGTGCTCACGGCTTGCGCTCCGCCGCTCATGCCTGAGCAGGTCCACGCGACCGCTGTAGCGGGCGGTTGCTGGCCGTATGGCTATGACCAGCCGGATACGCCAGTGCCGCCGGCCATCGTCCGGCCTGGCACGCCAGCGCCAACACCGCAGCCGACGATGCTGGCCTACCCGGCATGTACGTCGGAGCCGGGGAAACCTACGGCGACTGCCCGGCCGACGAGCACACCGACCCCGACCGTCCGACCAACGCCACCCCCGCCGGCACTCAAGGGCGGGCAGGACGAACTGGGGCAGCAGCCGGGGACGGTGACGCCGTGGGCGCGCTCAACCCGATCGCCAGCCCTTGCCATCCGTCCGCAGGATGGCCGGGCTGCGGTTGCCTGGCTGGTCTGGGGTGGGGGACCCGACGCCTATGCAGGCGACGTGTGGGTCCGAGTACAGAGCAGGAATGGGCGCTGGATCGACGGGCAGACGCTCAATGTCGCACCGGTCTCCAGGTTTTTCGGCGGCCTGGGGATTACCTGGACGATGAGTGACACGATCGCCGTGGCCTATGGAGGCGAAGATACACAGATCTACCTCGTAAGCTCTCGCGATGCTGGCGCGAGTTGGGGCGCGACAGAGGACACCGGGCTACGTGGGCGGGTGATCGGTCTCAAAAGCGATGCCGCCGGGACGCTCTACCTGCTGGCACTCATTGACGGGCCGGGCGATGGCCAGTACGGCTACCCAGTGCTGGTGCGCCACACGCCGGGCGGGGGGCGGACTGTTTCGGCGCGAATCGCCCCTGGCCTCCAGTACAGCGGCGACCTGGCCCTGGTCCAGCCGACCGGGCAAGCGCCGCACCTGTACGCCATCCTGACTGATTGGGATCGGACGGACGGTCATTTCCCCTCGACGGTGACACTGGCTGCTTCGACCGACGGCGGGCAGACCTGGGGGGCGCGCCAGCTCAACGACGGCGCCAAAGTGCGCAAGGAGGCGATCGTAGCGACAAGTGTTGTAGCGGCGCAACGCCCAGATGGCAGCATTGTCGTCGCGGGTGCCTGGAGTCAGACGCCTGGTCCCGGCCCCGTGGCAGGTGCAGTGCAGGCGCGCGTGAGTCTGGATGGTGGCACGAGCTGGGGTGCGGTAGAGACGATTGCGCAGCATCGCAGCGACGGGCGCTTTACCGATGATCCAGGCGATCCGGCGTATCTTGGGGGCTTTGAGCCAAGCCTGGCCTATGAGGTGACAACCGACGGGATCGCCGCATCCTGGGTTGAGGATGATCTCAGTCGCCGCGACGCCCGCGACTCCTCCAGCTCCAACCGCAGCGTTCGCACCTTGCTGGCGGCCCGGCCGCTGGACGACGGGGCGACCTGGCGGTTCACCGTCACGCCTGACGGGGCGCCGGATACGCCGCCGCAGCTCACCTCCTGGGGGCAGCGCGGAGCGCTGTGGGGGTCGTCCGACGGACGTTGGCAGTGGTTGACGGTCGTTGACGAACGTAATTTTCAATCGCGCGTTTTGGCGCAACCACTAATGCTCTCGGCATTGTTAGTACAAGGAGTTCCATAATGCTGTTTCGACGAATGACCCTGATTCTGACACTCATCCTGCTGCTGAGCGCCTGCGGCGGCCCCAGCACGGGCAGAGCCACAGCGCCAGGCGCTGCGTCCTCCAGCAGCTCGGCCGCCGGCCCGGAGGCGACGGTAAACCAGGCGCTTGATGCGCTGGCGGCGCGCGATGAGGCAACGCTGACCGCTATGTTCGATGCGTCCGTTGGCAATCTCAGGAGCGTGCGAGCCTTTGAGTCCGTTCGAGACTGGATCAAGTTGCAGTCGGACGCGAAGGTGCCGGGGGCACTGGGTTCGGTGAAAGCTCGCCAGTTGCAGCCGGCAGAGGCCCTTGGACAGACGACGATGGTGGCTGTCATTGTGACACACCAGCGCGGTACAGCGCGCTGGGAGTTCAGCCTCAAGCAGACCGACCAGGGCTGGAGCCTGCTGAATGTTCATGGTCAGATGATGGAGCAGCGCTAGTCATGATCACCCGCCCGGCCAACCGCATCCTTGCCGTGTGTGTTTGCTTCGCGCTGGCGACGCTGCTTCTGTCGTGTGTCACGCTGCCGTGGGAAGTCAGCCAGGGGGCCGGCGCGCAGTCGATTCCACGTTGGGTGTGTCCCACGCCGACGCCGAAGCCTTACGGCGAGGCCGGGCCGATTAAGGGCTACCGCGATGGCGCGCCCGATCCGACAACCGGCATCCCGCCGCAGGTGCCGGAGTATTACGTCATTTGGGAGCAAGAGTACGGCAAGCTCGGCAACCCGCCGCCCGCGCCAACGCCCTATACCAAGTCGGGCCGTGGCTTTTATCTCGGCCAGATTATCAACCTATCGTCGTCGCTCGACGTGCAGGCCCAGGTACGGAAAACCGATGTCGTGAGCGGCAGTTTCCGCCTCTACGAAGCCAGGTTGACATGGAGCAATCGCGGCGAGCCGTTCGCCTTCGTGCCGGCGCGCCAGGTCGTTATCAGTGCGGTGCAGCGCCCAGATGGTGCGCGGATGGGCGGCAGCGGCTGGAGCTGGAGCCGGGATGCGGCCCGGCTTGCGGGGCAGGCGGATGACCCAGCGGTGATGCAGGGCAGCGTGCCGGCGGGTGACACCCGGACTCTTGTACCGATCCTTGCGCCTGACGGCGAGGTGCAGACGCTCGATCTCCGGCTTGATCTGACAGGGCAGGCGGGCGACAAAGAGAGCGGCGGCCTGCGGGTGCAGTGGGCGCGCGCGCACCAGCCGAACTGCGACCAGGATGGCACGATCGCGGCGTCCTACAACGACCCGGCCAGGCCGGCACAAGGGTTGCCGCCGCCTGCCGACGCGACCGATGTGGTGGCCTTCGCCTACGGACAGATCGGGCGGCCCTACTGTTGGGGTGGCAAGGGCTGGGAACCCTGCTCTGGCCTGGGCGTGACGCCGAGTTGTGATGCGCAGGGCGGCGAGCCATGTTGGGACTGCTCCGGGTTGATGTGGGGCGCCTACAAAAGCGTTGGGGTGACGATCGGCCACGGCACCAGCAACCAGAGCCGGTACCCCGTGGTCTGGCAGGCCGGTGACTCGGTCGATCCGGCCAACGTGGCGCAGCAGGGTGATCTGCTGTTGTTTACCGGCGCGAACGCCAACGGCCGCCCCGCTGGGACAATTACGCACGTCGGGCTCTACGCAGGCGATGGGCTGATGATTCATGCCGCGAACTACCCCGATGGGGTGATCGCGACGCCCAACGTGTTCCGCAATCGGTATTATGGGGTACGGCTGGAGGTGATCACCCGCCCGCCGCGGAAGTGACCTCTCTGCACAAACGGAAACGCCGCTTGCCGGCTTTGCTGCCTCGGGTGGGTGTAAGCCAGGGCAGATGCCGTGGCTGGTCTGCCCGACCTGTGGGGGACCATTTCGGGCGCTGGGACGCGGACGCTCGCGCGCAGCGCGCTGACTTGAAATACAACATAGGGCCTCCCGTAAAGAGGATTCGGTAGAAAGGGTGGCTGCTCATATCCTATCACGGCTCAGAAGAGGTTTCAAGGGTTCAACAAATCACAGTATGGATTGTATTAGGATAGCGTTGATAGACCGCGCCCAACGGCACGTAGGTGGACCAAGACACCCAACGGTGCCGGCTGACCTCGGCTGTCGTAGAACGTCACGCACCCCGTTTCTTCGGGCGGTCGAACAGCCACCAGTCAGGATGCCAAATGACTTCGCACTCCTGGTCTCCGAAGGCCAGGAATGTATGGTTCTTTCCGTCCCCGCCCAACCGGGGCGGGCTGAGAACCCAGGATGCCGGGTCGCCGGCATCGATGCCCATTTCCCGGAAGAACACGGCCGCCACGATCGGAATCGTTTGTCGCGGCCGGGCCGTGGGCTTCTCCAGCGGCTTGCTGCCCTTCTGGCCAGTCCACAGGAACCTGGATGTTCCTGGTGGCTGTGGCTGCTTGGGCGGCGTCAGCACGTCGACCAGATAGTCTGGCAGTGGTTCGAGCAGCTTCAGGGCCAAGGTGAGTGCGTCTGCGGGCTTTTCGAGGAGCCAGGAGACTCCTTGACCGAAGCGTTCTCGATCTCGCACCCCCTCGGCGATCACCTTGATGACCTTGTCCTTCACCTCTTGGTACTGCTCCCCCGTCCGCTGGAGCAGCCACACCAGATCCTGGGGATTATCTGTCTTGCGGATCGTCTGGGCGAGGTGGTCGAACGCCTTGTGAACCTGGTCGTCCATCGATGGCCTCCTCGTATACTATGTGGTGAAATGTGCCAGTCCACCTCCCCTTTCTGGTTCAGGAGGCCATGATAGCATAGTTACATCATCGTCGGTTCCTGCCTCGGTTGAAGACGGCCTTAACTTGTAGCACATTGCCAACGCACTCGATTGGTGCTCGCTCACTTCAAATCCGCACCGCCGATGCTGAGGCGCGAGTCCCCGCCATGTTCCCCATCCTGACGCCTTCAAATGCCCTTTCGTGCGCGCATCGCCGGCCTCGGTCAGCCTGTCTCAATCTGCCCATGATAGGCGCCGCAGTAGCGGTGGTACTTTTGCAGCGGCACAATTGGTACTTTTTAATTGAATTTTGACAGTTAACCCATGATCGCGATTGGGGTGGCGATGATATGCTTCATGTGGACAAGGTTTCTGGAACGACCAGTCCGCTTAACACTCTGGATTCGAGGCTTTAGCCGGTCCAGAGCGAGCGAACTGCCGGTTCCTGAGCCTGACGAAGGGAAAGCTCGTCTCCTGGACGCCCCACACTGGAAAGTGCCGAAAACCTTATCGTGGAGAACAATCACCGCGCGGAAATGCGGGCCACGTGGGCACACGAGCGCCTGCCCGACTAGGAAGAAACATGCGCTTCTTGCTCATCATTCTGCTCGTGCTGAGTCTGCAATCCTCCGATACGACCCGCATTCGACTGCTGCTCCGCGACAAGTCCGACGCTGGCGTTGGTGGCGCGACGCTCCTGCTGCGGCTGGAGGGCGGCCAGACGCTCCAACTGGTGACGGACGCGAACGGAGTCGCCCTCAGCGATCCCCTGGCTGGGAAGGTGGTGTGGCTGACGAGCGGGCGGCGTTCCGATGGGAACGCTTTAATCGCCGACAGTTACCCGGCTAGCTCCGGTTTTCGCCTCGTCCTCATTCCTGACCAGACGCGCAACGCCCTATTGCGGCTGGACGGCGCTCGAATCGTGCTCGACCCAGACATGATTTTTGCGCCCGGTGCGCCCGGCGAGCCGGCGCCAGCACAGGCACTGCCGACTGCGATGAGTCTGGCCACGCCTCTGCCGCTCGCTCCTGTGGATACGTCTGTAGCTGGCCTACCGCCTGCCGGCCAGGTGCCGCCGGTGTCCACACCAGCAGCGCCAGCGGCGTCGAGTGCATCAGCCCTGTGGATCATCTGGTGGGTGCTGGGTGTAGGTGTCGTGCTTGTGGCGCTGGCGTTCCTGATCGGCCTGGCGCGCAGGAGAGTGCAATGATCCGGCGAGAACTCAAGCGGATGCCGGTGGTCCTGTCCACGTTAGTGGCGGCCGTGCTGCTGGTGATTGCACCGCTGCCGGTCTTTGCTTGCGGTGAAGCCCCCGGTTGCTCGGCGGAAACGACACCGGCGACACTTCCGCTGATCTGGTGGATCACCGATGCGTTTGTCGTGCTCGTGGTGCTGGTGATCCTGATCGGCCTGGCGCGACGGAGGGCGCAGTGACGCGTTGCAGACTGTTCATTGTCGGGGTGCTGGCCACCCTGTTTGTGCTGGCGGCGCTCATTCCGCAGCCAACGTTTGCGTGCCAGATCACCGATCCGGGCTGCTATATCGACGATTTCATTCATAAGCAACTCAAACAGCTCGATCTCTCGATCTGGCAGATGAATCGGGCCGGGTTGATACTGGCACGCTGGCTTGAAGATTTGCGGGTCTGGCTCATTACTTCAGTGATGGTCAATGCCTTCACAGCGCTGACCAAGCCGGTCAAGTTTCTATTCTACCTGGCGCTGATTGTCGCCTGGCTGATCTTTGTCATCAGCTTCATGGTGCAATGGGCGATTGACATCCGCTGGGTTGACCTCCGCCGTGCAGTGCGCCCGATTCTGTTGGCCTTGCTCATCTTCTCGCTTGGTGGCGGCTTTATCAAGGGGACTGAAGATCTGCGGGTGATGGTCGGTTCCATCCTCCAGGAGACCGCCCAGACGGCAGTTACTAGCGTTCAAGCGCCGGGCATCCCGACGACGAACACAGGCGACATGCCGGACGCCTCTCAAAGCATCTATACCAACCAAACCTCATGCAAGACGCCCGCGCGTACAGTCGCCGCGATGTATCTGAACGACTACGGTGCCCGCTACCTTTGGTCCAATGCTGAGGATATTCACTGCGCCGACATCCTCGCGATGGCGGACGAGTTTCGCTCCAAATATTTCGCACAACAAGATATTTCGGGGGAATCTGACGCCAGCAAGCGCCAGGAGGCTGTGGGACTCGCCGCACAGGGCGGGATACGGCAGGTCACGGGCATCTTTATGACCGGCGGCGCGATCATCGAGCAGATCATCCAAATGATCTTCGCGGTGGCGCTGGCGTTGGTCTGGTTTGCCCTGCTGCTGTCGCTGGTGTTTGCCGTCTTCCTGCCAACCGAGGCGCTGTTCAGCAGCCAGATCAAGGCCATTCTCTCGGTGTTGCGTGCTTCCTGGCTGGCGTCGTTCCTGATCGGCGTTGGCCTGGCGGTTCTCAAGCTCGTCGCCGCGAGTGGCAACGGCTTTCTGGTGTTTATCTGCGGCATCGTGCTGATAATCATCGTCATCTGGCAGGGCAAACAGGCGCTGGGGACGATCAACACAGCGCTCTCGTCGGTCAGCGCGGTGACAGGCAGCGCGCCGGCTGCCGTGGGTGGGATGCTGAAGGGCTGGGCGACGACCGCCGCGATGGTCGCTGGCGTAGCGCTCACTGGCGGTGGCTTAGGAATGGCGCTGGGGCAGGTCGGCTCGACCATGATCCGGCGCGCCGGACGGAATGTGGGCGATAATCCCCTTTCACAAGCTGCCGGGCGGGTGCTCTCGAACCGCGTTGCCGATAAGCTGGATGCGCGGATGGAGGATCGGCGCGTCCGGCAGGATGCCGATCTCAGCACGGCAGAGGCTGCCTGGTACGAGCGTGGCTCTTATGATGGGGCAGGCACTGCTGAAGCTGATGCCGAGGCCAAGCGGCGGCAGGAAGAAGCCGAGCAGCGCGCCCGCGAGCAGCAGGCGCGCGTGCTAGAGCGCCGCGCCGATCGTGCCCGGCAGACCCGCAACTTCCGCAAAGCTGACAAGCTCCGCCGTGAGGCGGCCAGGCTGCGAGGTGGTGATCGGGTGGCAACCGACGAGGAGGCTGCTTCTGCGACGTTCGTGCCGGACCTTGACTCGGCCGACCTGGATCGCGCCGTCGAGCACTTGCACGACGCTGAGGATGACCCGGAGATGCAGCGGCGCGTGCTGGCCGAGCTGGCGGCGCGAGCACAGAAACAGGCGCTTCTCAAGGCAATGCGCAACCGGGCACTGCGCGAGAAGCGGCCTGATCACGCAAAGGAGACGAGCCCTAATCAGCACACGCCGGAAACAGACAACCCGTCGAATACGCCTGCCCCTCAGAACCACCCGGCTCGCCATATGCGTATGCTGCGCGGCAATCGGAAAGATCAGGCAGTGCGTGAGCTTGACCGGGAAATCGCCGATCTGGCTGCGCGTATCGCCGATCTAGAGCGTGAGGAGTTCGCTGGCCATGCGAGGCGCGACCGTGAGACCGTCGGAAGCTCGCTAACTGCGCTCAGGAGCCGGTTGGCCACTGCCCAGGATCGGCGCGCGGCGCTCAAGCCCACCAGCGCATTCCTGCTCAACGAGGCGATGACTTCGATCGGCCCACTACAGGCTGGCCAGCCGATTGCGGTAGCGCGCACGGCGGATGGCTTGATGGCGAACGGTCATGCCGTGACTGATATGCGGATGCTTGCGGATGGTAGCCGGGTGCTGGAGACGGCGGGCGGGCAGGTGAGGATCGCGCCCGCCGATGGGGCGAAGGTGATGGCGCTGAGGGTTGGCCAGGCGCTGCGCGTTGCGATCGCCGCGCCGAGCGACGCCGCTGCCGCTACAACTGCGGGGATGGCTGTCACTGCCACAGGTGCGGGGCCGGCCGCTGCCGCTACGAGCGCGGAGCCGGTTACTGCCACTGCAACTGCGGGGATGGCCACCGCCCCAACGCAACCAGCAGGGACGCCAGGGGTTACGCCTAAGAGCGGCCAGGCCGCGCCCGTACGCGGCGTGGGCACGAATGGTCAGAGAGCAGGTGCCGGCGCTCAGGGCGCGGGAAGCGGGGCAGCTCCGGTCGCGAATGCCGAAGGGCGCCCGGTGCGGGCGGGTGATGCTCCCGTGCCCGCCGCTGTTCCAACCAGCGCCGCACCGAATGTGTCCGGGCTTCCACCTGTGCCGGCGCCCGCGCCTGCGCCGGCAGTGATTCCTGACACGGTGGCCCCGGCCCCAGTCTCCGCAGCTTCGGTGGTGCAGCCGGCCCCAGCCGCGCCAGCGGTGCATTCGGCGCCCCTCAGTGATGCAACACCAGCGGCGCCAGCTCCTGCTCCTGCTGCGCCGGTCATGCCAGTAAGCCCAGCCCCGGCAAGTGCGCCGGCGGCTCCCGTTGCGACCCCAGTGCCCACGGTGCAGATGGCGAGCGGGCGGCCGATCAGCGACAACCCTGCTGCACCTACCCCGGCGGCCTCACCCACGCCGGTGGCGAGCGCCGCTCCGTCCGCACCCGCAGAAGCGCGCCGTGCGGCGGCGCAACCGGCTCGCGCTACGCAAGGTCCGGTGCTGCCGCGCGTGCCGGAGGTGCGGCGGCAGGGCGAACCCGAACCGGTTGTGGCGAATGCGCCGGCAGCTCCGGCCAATCCTGCTCCTGTCCATCGCCAGCCGTGGAAGCGCGGCAAGCGAGGTAAATCGTGATTTATGGCCCTGGCATGATCCGCATCCTGATCATCGGTCTGCTGCTTGGCCTGGTGGTTGCGCCGCTGCTCTGGTTTGGCACTGCGGCGGGTACGGCGGCTCAAAGCCTCCCGTTTACGCCGACGCCGGAGCCACCGACGGACACCCCGACGCTACCGCCAACGACGACACCAACGGCGTTACCCCCAACGCCTGTGCCTTCGGCTGCTGTGCCAACACAGACGCCGATCGTCATCATCGCCACACCAACGCCGCTCCCGGCCACAGCGACGCCGCTGCCGCCTGGCTTCGGGCGTGACGCCTGTGATCCGAACCACCAACTTACCCAGCCCTGCGCGCTTGCGACTGAGACCGATATCCCGAACCTGAACTTCAACGACGCTCCCGTTGATGTGTTCTCGTTCCTACTCAAAGGCGGGCGGCAGTATCGCATTGCGGCCACTGTGGACAAGGCCGGCGGGATCGATCCGTCGATCGACGTGTTCCTGGCCGGCAATGCTGAGCAGCCGATTGGCTGGAACGATGACGAGCGGATCGGCAACCCATCGGCTGCTGTGACGGTAACAGTGGACGCCGATGCCTGGTATCTGGTGCAGGTCACAAATAAGTCGCCAGGCGATACCAATGGCAAGACATACACCCTGAGCGCCCGAAGCGTCACTCCGGCCGGTTCAGCGCCAGTGGAACGGACGGACCCAGACGACCTGATTGGCAACGCCTATGACGTGCCGCATGCTGTTCGGCTCGCATGGAACGTACCTTATGACCTGTCGATGCGCTGCCCCGACCCGCGCCCCGGCGCGTGCTACGCGGGCCGGCACACGTTCTTGCTGGTGCCGGTCAAGGGCGGCGTGCCCTTCACGGCACTGACCTACGACCTGGGGGCAGGCGTCGACACCGTACTGACCTTGTACAAACCTGATCCGGCACAGACTCAGGAGAGTCCCGGCGTGATACCTGGCTGGCGCGCTGTTGCTACTAGCGACGACATAGCACCTGGCTGGACGCTGCGCTCGCAAATCGGCATCACCCCCGACTGGAGCAGCGTCGCGCTGCTCGTAGTCGCGCCGAGCGACCGCGCTGACCTGCCGCCGATCCCCACGGATGGGCGGCCAGGCCGCTACCGGCTGATTGCCGGCAGTCCGGAGCTGCCGAACGTCAAAGCGGCGATCGCCGGCCAGCAGGACCTGCCGCCGACGCCCGTGCCGCCGACGCCGCGGCCGACTGGCCAGGCTGCGCCGATCACAATGAGCACGCAAACCGCCCAAGATAACCGGGAAGTTATCAAAGAAACCTGTCCGTCCGGGCAGGCGGTGGTTGGCGGCACGGGCACTGACATGTACGCCGCCGCGCCGCCCGCGGAGGGCGACAAGCTCGCCAGCTATCCAGCGGGCGCACTGGTGCGGCTATTGGGACAATGCTATCGCGGCTGGGTCAAAGCGCAACCGCTCGACTCGGTGACGCCAGGGTGGATGTGGGGACCGGATCTGCGCCCGGAGGCGGTAGATGAGCCAAACGCGCCCACAAGCGGTACACCCACCGCTCACGCATCGGCAATCACCCCGATCGCAGGCACGCCCGCGCCGGACGGGACGGCGCCGGCTCTCACCACGCGCTTGCCTAGCCCGATTCTTGTGCCGCTGGAGCCGCTGCCGCTGCCAACCGTTGCTGCACCAAAGCCTGCGGCGCGAGCTGTGACCGCTGAGGTTTGCCAGGCGAAGCGCGGGACTGATACCTGTGATACACCGCTGCCCGATCTTCGGATCGAGCTGCTGCTCTCCGCGACGCGCCAGACACTCACGAGCGGCGTCACGGATGGCGCCGGGCGGGTGACGCTCTCGGTGAGCGTGCCGGAGGGCAGCCAGATCCTGCTTTCCATCCCAACGCTGGGGCTAGAGACAGCCCTGGGAACGAATGTGACCGATGTGCCGGTGCGCCTGCCGGCAGGAGGGGCCTGATGCGACCGCGAGACGATGATCGCCGCGCGATCGACAGCGCCGAGGCGACGCTGGCGCGCGATATTGAGAAGACCTGGCGGCACTGGAAGGCGTTTATCGCCGAGAAGCAGGATGAACTGGCCGCGCAGCACCTCGACGAGTCGCCGGACGCCGACCTGACTGGCGATACCCGGCCGGCGCCACGGAAGGCCCGGCTCGATGCAGCCACACGCCAGCAGTTCGGCGCTGTCCTGGAGGCGCGCCGCCAGCAGGCACAGGCCAAAGCTGAGCAGGATGCCCGACAGCACAGCAAGCCCGCTCCAGACGCCGATCAGGTCTACGCTGCGCTGCTCGCGCACATCGCCGACGAGCTGGATGGCAAGGTTCACCCATCAGGCATGGCGCTGGTCTGGTACAAGGATGCCCTGATTAAGTTTGACGCACAGGCGGTCATGGCTGGCACGACCGACGCCGACTACCTGGCGGCGGGTGCTGGAAATGGACCGACGAAGCAACAGATAGTCCTGCTGCTTGGTGTCATCGGCATCATGCTCGTGGTGCTCTACTTCGCGGTGCAGTGGGCGTTCGGCTCGGACACGCCTGACGTGGCGCAGGCGATGGGTATGGCACGAGTTGGGCAGCAGTCCGCACCGCTTTGGACGGCGGATATGGCGTCGATCGGAGCGGTTCAGATTCTAGCCCAGATGACTGGCACGTACCCTCCGGTGTTGTGCATCACGGATAAAGTGGCGAAGGCGGCCACACCCGGCGCAACGGTGGTCCTGAGCAGCACCCAGGCGGTGCGGCGCTATCAGGTACAGCCGGGCACCTCCGCCCGCGAGTCGGACCTCCTGTTGGCCGACTGTGGGTCGGCGCGGGCCGCGCCGAAAGCGTCGGCCCGGCTAATCGAGACTCGGACGCGGCGCATGCTGGGGGCTGAAGCCCTGCGCGCCGTGGCGGTGCGCGGGCCGGATCTCGATCCGCAGGCCATTCCTGCAAATCAAATGGAAGTGACGCTTGAGGTGGCGATCCCGGACGGCAGGGCGGGGACGCTGATCCTCGCCGACGGGCGGCGCTGGGCGGCGACGCGCAGCGAGCCAATCAGCGGGGGGACGCGCCTGGTCTACCTGGTGCCGCTCGCACCAACCTCGCAGCCGGCAGGCTGGGAGCTGCCGCAGGGCAGCGATCTCCCGGCGCTCCTGGCCGTCAATCTCCCCGCGCCCACTAGCCGCGTCGCGCTGCTCCGCCGGGTGCTCGACGTGCAGGCCACCGCGCCGGCTGTCGTATCACACGACGGGGAGCCAGAGCTGGCGATCACCCTCACAGTGACGCTCAAGGCAGACGCCGCGCCGCTCACCTTGCTGCCGGCCGACCTGCTGGCCGAGTCCAGTGGATCGCCAGTGGCGGCACGTTGGGATGCACCGGCGCTCACACCAGGGAAGCCAGCCGGGGTGCCGGTGCGGGTGCCACTGCGCGAGCGCGATACGCTGGAGCTTGCGCTCGCTAACTGGCGGGCACGCGTGACAACCGAATGAATGAGGATCGCGGGAAAGCCTGCGACTCAGATAGTCAACCAATCATCATAGCAACAGGAGCACACACAATGGAGATCCAGACAACCACGAAACCCATCACAGAGGGACGGAATTGGGGCCGCACGCTCATGCTCGCCGGACTCGTCTTTGGCGTGGCGTTGGCCTTCACCATTGCATTCGCGCCCGCGGTGCACGCGCAGACCGGCGTGCCCGACCCATCGGCCTGGGCGGACACCGCGATCCAGTTTCTCAAGAAACTGTGGGTGTTCGTGATCATCGCCGAGGTGATCGCGGCGCTCACCTACGCCGTGGCCTTCTTTACGCAGTCCTGGTTCCCCAGCTTCTTCCAGGCGTTCCAGGGAGAGTGGGTAAAGAAGGCGGTGATCATCGGCGTCGCGGCGCACCCGGTCCTGGGGGCGCTGTTTGCGGCGGCGGAGGGCGCGAAGGGCGGCTTCCAATAGGGGTTGACGCTGCTTGATGCCGCGCGGCACCCCGTCGCGCGGCATCAACAGTGGCAATAGTGAGGGTGCGATGGCCTACAGACGACCAGAAAACTTAGGATCGCACGGCGAGCGTCGGGTGGTCGGCATCCTGACCTTGACCAACATCGTCGGCGGCTTCGCGGGCCTGGCCGGGCTGTGGCTGCTTGCGGGCCTCCTGGGCATTGGCGGCGATAAGGCGTTCACTGCCGGCTGGTTCGTGCGTCTGCTGCTTGCGGCGGCTGGGGGCACGGCCGGGGTGGTGGCAACCTTTCGCTGGACGGGGATCTCACTCTGGGATAAGGTCGTCCTGTGGAGCGGCTACCAGATTCGCCGCAGCATGGGGCAGACCCTCCTCAAGCCGCCTACCGCAGCCCGCGTCGCCAGCCAGCGCGTGATTGCGCCGGTCATGCGCGGGAGCAGGGTGATCGCTGAGGTCTATGATCCAGAGGAGGAGCAGATCAAGTTGCTGGAGGGTGTCGGGCATGAGTGAGCCAGTCTGCTACCACGTTACCGCGTTTCCGTTAGAGATGCACCCAGAAGCTGGGACACTAGATGAACAGTGGATACCGTTCTTCGCTGGATTGGAGAAGCCGATCCGGGTGATCTCGCGCACGACACGGTTTGACTTGAGAGGGCCGCGCCAGCAGATGCTGAACCTGCTGCGCCCGCTCGACGCCGCTGCGATTGGCTACGCGCCGATTGCCGAGGCCGTCGAGAAATGGGATGCGACTGCACCGGCGCGCCTGGCGGAACTGACAGTGGCGCTCGCCACGCCGTTGCGCGAGCAACTTGAGGCGATGCTTCCCCTGACACGCCGGCAGGAGCGAGCCGCCTGGCAGCAGGCTCTCGCCAAACTTGGCCGTCCGCTGTGGCGGCGGCGCTGGCTCCAGGAGTACGCCCGCTACTACCAGCTTTTGACTGACCAGGTGGAGCTGCGCGGGCTGGAGCACTCTATGCTGTGCTGGCTGCCTCACGGCGTGCGCCCGGAGCAGCAGGCGGCGCTGATCGGGCGGGCCTTTGGCACGACAGCGCGGATTGGGGAGTTGACCCCGCTGCTGCGGGATATGTATGACGAGCACGCTGACTGCCTGGTGCCGCGCGAGCCGCACCTGCCCTGGATTGCGCTGTTGTCGGCGGACGATCTGCGCGGCACCTGGTCGCTCTGGACGCTCTCGCGCCTCCTCGATCTCGATGTCGATCTGCACCTGTGCCTAGATGTGGTGCCGCTTGACCGGACGAAGGCCGAGATGAAGGTTGACTTTATCGCCACGGCGACCGAAAACTCGCTGAAAGATGGCAGCGGCCCGCGTGACGTGAAAGCAGAGCGTAAGCTGGAGACGGCGCGTTATTTTCAGGAGCAGGCCGAGCAAGGGTTCCACGATCTACGTGTGATAGTGGCCGTGGAGGGACGGGATAAAGAGAGCTTAGACAACGCAGTACGCCAGGTCGTCAAGTCAACCAGTTCGTTCATGCGCCTGATCCGCCCGCTATGTGGGCAGGGACCGCTCGCGCAGTTCTTCACGACCACGCCGACCGGGAAGATCGACGCCTTTGTGAATGTCCGCACC
>WNGB01002613.1_pt1 | contig 28958 bp, 29 predicted proteins | sample 5400681 | NCBI WGS metagenome assembly WNGB01 (sample SAMN13153367, study PRJNA577476) | soil metagenome | isolation source: 115 cm soil or saprolite under grassland replicate 2 | place: USA:California | collected 2016-06-15
GCGGTCCGGGGCCTGGCGGCCGGCGTAGAGGGTGGCGGTGTTGCCGCCGGTGTGCTCCACGTAGGCGTGGTGCCCACGCTCGTGCAGCGCGTCGGCGACTTCTTGCAGGTCGATGCGGGTGGGCTTGTGGCCGTTGTCGAATGCCTCCCGCAGTTGTTCGAGCAGCTCGGTGTCGATCTGTTCCGGCAGGTTCAGGTCGGCCCGGATCCTGGACGCGGCCCACAGTTGTTCGTCGGTGGGCGGGGGCGTCTGGTTTCCGGCGCTGGCCTCACCCCAGGCGGTGACGATGTCGAGGTGTTCCCGCCAGCGGGGGTCGTCGGGGTCCATGCGGTGCTCCTCCGATGGTCTTGAGGCGGATGTGCCGCACGCCAAACACACCGGGCGCCGACACGCGCCTACAGGGAGCCCGGTGGCAGTCGCCGTGCGGCGATCACGGGATCAGGAACCGGCGGTGCTGCGGGCGCGCTGCCGGCGGCGCAACTCGGTGAGGGTCAGCGGCCGAGATCGGCCGCCGCGGCGTTCCCGGAGGATGGCCACGTCGCCGAGTTCGGCGCGCAGTTGCTGCTCCCGCGCTTCGGCTTCGGCGTAGCGGTCGGGGAAGACCTCCAGCAGGTGCAGCCAGTGTTTCTGGCCGCCCCGTACGCACACGCCGCCACAGTTGTTATGGCTGAAGGCCTTGTCGTACAAGAGCGGGGGCCGCACGCCGAGGCTGGCGCACCAGTCGAGCATGTCCTGCTTGGACAGGTACGGCGGGTCGCACATCGGGAACCGCACCGTCCACGGCGCCCAGCCGCGCTCGATGGCCGGGATTCGGCGGGTCTCCGACCAGTCGATGCCCACGTACAGGATGGTGTCGGCCGGGTCCGCGTGCGCGGTCAGCCAGGCCCGGCTGGGGCGTTGCTTGAGGATCGCCGAGCAGGGCGCCACCCGGGAGTTGCCGAGGAACCGTTGGTCGTGGAACACCTCGAACGGGGTGCGGCCGTCGGCCACGACGGTCGGTGGCACGCCAACATGGGTGGTGCTGTCGTGGACGAACCGCCACAGGTCCGGGTCTTCGACCCGGGTGTCTGCCACGAGGAGTACGAGGTTGGCGGTGCCGTGTTCGGCGATAACCCGCTGGGTGGCGGCCCAGCTGCCGATACCGCCGGAGTACTGAACCACGTGCGTGGTCATCATTCACCGTCCAGCAGCAGCCCGAACGCGTCGTCGGCCTGCACCGCGTCCCGCACCGACGGCCAGCACGCACCGGATGGCGGACAGGAAGCCCTCCCCGCCGCGGCCGGTCAGCTCCTCGTCGACGCCGAGGGTCTCGGCGCGGGTCAGCTCGGCGTGGGTGTCGCTGGGCTGGCGCGGCCACGCGTGGGCGGCTGCGGGGTCGAACATCAGTGGTGATGTGTCGGGCACGGTGGTTCCCTTTCTCGGGAGTTGACCGGGACACCGCACCGGGCCGCGTGCCCATCCCGGGGTGTCCCCGGGGGTTGCGGCACGCGGCCGGCGCGGGCCCCGGAAGGGTCAAACGGGTGGGTTGGCTGGGTCTGGCGTTACCGGTCCCAGGTGGGCAGGTCGCCGACTTCCGTCGGCTTGTGCCGTCCTGCGGTACCACGCGGTGATGAGCCGTCTGAGCACATGGGCGATCAACCCTTCCGGTCGGACTCGGTCGTCAGGGTTCGGGCGATCGCCAGCTGCGGCTGCAGGGCATAGTCGATGGCGTTGCGGCGTGCGTCGTTGCGTGTTGCGCGAACTCGGTTCGTGTGGGGTGTCTTTGGACGCCACGGGTGGCGGCGCAGATCGTCGTCTTGACGGACGCCGGCGGAGGTTGGCGCGTCATGCAGCACCCAGCACGGTCCGTGCCTTAATCCCGCGTCACCGCGGGAAGCGTTGCTGCCAATGCGGCTGTCTTGCTCGCCGTCCGGAACATCGAGACGGCGTTGGCAGCGATGTCCGCGATTCCATCCTCGCGCTCTTGCGCAGTGAACGGCAGTCGCGCGTGCGGACCGACACGGAACGCGGGCAGGTTGTAGTGCGCACGGGCAACGACGTTCGCGTCCGCAGTCGCATACTCATCGAAGGATCCGAAGTTGAGCCCATCGATGGCCGTCTCCTCGTTGCCCGTGCAGAGGACAACGAGATCGTACGTACGGCCATCGATGAGCCCCATGCCGGGTAGCGCGACTGGCCGTGCCCGACGACCCACCACGGTGAGTCGCCGCACGCCGAGACGGTCCGGCCGGAGGTAGCGACCAATGGCCTGATACCTGCCACGGATCTCCCGCCGCCACCTCTTGCAGGTAGTCGGCAGGTCGTCGGAGTACCAGTCGACGCGGTCCACACTGTCCAGCGCAGCAGCAGCCATGAACGGCTGTGGCGCGATGCCGAGGAACGACTCGACGGCGCACTTGGCGGAGTCACCACCACCGATAACCGCAGCCCGACGCATACCGCGCAGCGGCCACCTGCTGGCCATGCGCTGCATGAACTGCGGGAAGGTGAGGATCGTTGTGCCGTTGGCCACGTCCTGGTTGTCCGGATCACCCAGTCCCCGCGCGTCGATGACACGCCCGGCGAGCAGAGGGTCGCGATCGGCAATCTCGATCTCCACCCCTGTTCCGTCGCGAGCTACGGATAGGACCTTTGCGTCGGTCACCACATCGGCGAACTGCGCCAGTGCCAACCGAATGACGAATGCCATGTCGGTGTTCGTCTGGTACTCCACCATGGACACGTTCGCTGCCTGGATCGGTGCGCCCGGCAGGTAGTTCAGGGCTGCCCTCTGGTCGCCCGCCAGTCCTGCGCTTCCCGCGCGGTTACGGGAGTTGAGGTAGAACGTCGGCCGCGCGGTCATAGCGAAGGTGCCACCGGCCCGCGCGTTTCGTTCCAACACCAGTGGCCTCGGGTATCCACACAGGACACGGGTCGCTCCGTACACCGCTGCATGGAATCCGCTACCGATGATGACCTCGCGGTCGGCGCTGCTGGAGCGAAGCGCCTCTTGCTGACGCGGCTCGTCCGACCAGTCGGCGTCCAAAACCTGGTCAGCGACATCGCGACCGTTGGGGTCCAGGGCAATGCCGGTGAGCTTCGCCGCCAACGGGCTCGGGAACTCGGACTCCCGTTGCATCATCGCCCGCATTCCCTCAGAGGCGGCCTGCCTCGATGCGACGGCGGTCAGAAGGGACTCGATCTGCGCGGACGGCTCGAAGGGGTCGAGCATCAGTGGTGATGTGTCGGGCACGGTGGTCCTCCCTCGGGAGTTCACCGGGACACCACGCCGAAGCCGCGTACCCACCCCGGGGCGCCCCCCGGGGGTTGCGGCACGCGGCCGGCGCGGTCCCCGGAAGGGTCAAACTGGCGGGTAGCTAGGTCTGGCGGTTACCAGCCCCAGGTGGACAGATCGCCAACCTGGCCGGCGTCGGCGTCGGCGTCGAACAGCACGTCGTCGCAGCCCAACCCGCGGGCGTAGCGCTGAATCGCCAGCACCTCGGACGGCAGGTCAGGCTTGCCGACCGCGTGAGCTTGCGGGTCCGGTGGGACCCCATCAGCCAGCCGTACGTCAGGTGGCAGGTGCAGGTGCGATCCGGTACCGCAAGCCATGCGGGTACCGGTGGTGCCGGATCACCGTCGCTGCGGTGAGCCGACGGGGAGGTGACGGTCCGTCAGCCACGTCGTGGCCGACGATCCGACAGGCGCTACGCGGACGATGCGACCGGCGGCGCGGATGGGTGGGTCAGCACGACGTCCGGCACGTGGTTGCTCATCGCGGCGGCCGACTCGTCTGGGTCGTCGGGTCCCCACAGCAGCTACCCGTAGTCGGTGCGGTGGGCGACAACGCCGGGGGCGGTGTCCAGGCCGCTGGTGGCCGGGTGGACAGGTTGAGCAGTATGCGGATCAGCGGCATGGGGGTCCTCCGCACAGGTGGTGCGCTGGTCTGATGTGGTTGGCTGCGCGAGGCGTTGGGTTGGGCCGCGATGGTGGCCCCGCTCGTCGAGGTTCTCAGCGAGCTGGTGGCACCGGTCGGGGTAGGCGACGTCCCGGGTGGCTGGCTACCGCACGCGTTGCGTGGCGGCGGTGCGGTCACGGTTGTTGTGGGCGGGTTACCAGCCCGGTAGCCGCGGCGAGGGCGGCCATTGGCACGGCGTCGATGCCGCGCGCGACCCAGGTTGCGGATGCGGCAGCGGCAGCCGTGGTGGCAAGGCCGACGCCGACGGCGATCCACCACAGCACCCAGCGCAGGCGGGGCAGGTGCCCGCCGCGCAGGCGGGCACGCCACGCGGAAGCGGTGATGACGGTGTAGAGGCCGAGCACCGCGGCGGTGAGCATTATCGCACCGGCCCGGCCCGACTCGTGACGCACGGCGAAGCTGTAGAGGCTGGTCGCCGCGTTTACCATCGCGAACACGGCAACCGCGGTGGCGACCGTGACCGCTGTGGCGTGCAGCAGCCGGGCGGCGTCGACCTGGTCAGCCCATCGGGCGATCGACCGCAGCCGGGCGCCGAGAGTGGACGAGGCGGATGAGGCCGTGGAGGCAGATGTCGTTGTCACTGTGGAGACTCCTTTGAAACGTGACGACTCAGGGGTGTGATCGAAGGCGCGCCGTCGATTCCGTCCGGCGCGGTGAGACTTGGCGTGGTGTGACGGGCTTTGACGCAGGCTGCGCAGCGGCGACCGGGCGGGGTGAAGGCGACGTTGCGGGTGCCGTCGCGGCCTGCTGCGGCGCCGGTGTCGACGACCCGCCACGGTGCGATGCCGTCGGGCCGGTGGTGCGGCTGCCACCACCGTGCGTGCGGCACGTCGGCCCGTTTGGGCGCACGCCTTCATGAAGCCGAAGGCGGCCCTGACGCGGTCCCGTTTGGGTTCGCCCAGTGCCGTGGCCGTGGCGTCGGAGATGGCGGCGGTCACCGCGTGGTCGGCTGTTCGGTGAGGCGCTGGTACACCTTGGCTGCGGTCAACGGCTGGCCGGACAGGTTGGACGGGGGCGTGATATGCCGCCATCCGAACGGCTCGCAGGCCAGCCACTGGCTGTCGCTCTGTCCTGTGTGGACCTCGATGGCGTCGCCGACCGATATCGACCGGTAGCCCAGCAGCCGGTACACGCAGGCGGCGAGGAACGTCATTTCGCCGTCGGCGCTGCCGCGGCCGGGCTCCAGCATGTCCAGGTCGGCGTTGAAGGCGTGATACGCCCAGTCGGCGACCGTCTGCGGGTCCTGGCCGGCGTGGCACGGCAGCCAGTGCGACATCACGGCGACGAGCTGCTGCCCGTCCTCGTACGGCATGAACCGGCATTCGGTGTTGTGGTAGATGGTGACCTTCAGCAACTCGGGTGTCCTTTGGGTGTGACGGTGATGGCTGGGCAGATCGGCAGGCCCCGGGGCGGTGTGCGGCCGGACCGGGGCGAGGGCGTCGCCGAGCCGGACGGCGTGCCCGTCACCGACGGCCACACCATGCGGGTGGGTGGGTCGATGTCCATGATCGGCACGGCGGCGCAGGCGGCGGTGACGTGGACGATGGCTGCCTGCTCGGGCGGCAGCAGCCAGGTGGCCTCGGTGTTGAGCTGCCGGCGGGCGGCCGGGCGGAGGTGGTGCGGGAGGGCGAAACCCGTTGCTGCGGCGGCGCGCCGAAGTACGCGGCGTACTCGGCGGGTGTGGTGTTGAGGTAGAAGGCCCAGTCGGCCGGGCACGGCGGCGATGTTGAACTGGGCGCCGGGGCCGGGTTCGAAGCGTAGGAAGTCGGGCGGGTTGCCGAAGATGTCTGGAGCGGTGCCGCGGTGGGCGACGTAGCCGGTGTAGCGCAGCCCACCGGTCGGGGTCGAGCCGCCGCCGCCCGGTGAAGGTGCGGCCGCCGGCGAACACGATCAGGTCGGCGGTGGCGGTGTCCCCGCCGGCGAAGCGCAGCAGCGGCTGATCCTGGTGGGGACTCCCGGGCACGACCGTGTGGCCGTGCCCGGGTACGCGGTGTGCGCAGGTTCTGGACCGGGCTACGGCCGTAAGCGGTTTGGTTGGAAGGTGTGCGGGGGCACGCCCGATGGGCCGGCCACGGGTGGAGACATCCGTTGCGCCGCGGTGTGCTACGGGCTGCTCAGTCGGATGGTGTGCTGGTCAGCTGGCCCCGCAGTTGTGCTGCGAGGGCCCGCCAGCGGTCGACGCGCGCCCAGTCGCCGTCGTGCAGATCGCACGGCGTGGCGGTGGCGCAGGTGGCGCAGTCGATGTCGTTTGATGTCCATTCGGCGGCGACGCCGAGGGCGTCGAGGACGTCCTCCCAGTCGGCGGCGCTCAGGCGCAGCGGCACAGCCGGTATCGGACGCTGCGGCGACCAGCCCGAGCTGTACGTGCACATCGACAACGAAGGCCGCCCACCGACGCGGCGACCGCGTTCAGCGCCACGCTGTGGCGGTAGGTTTCGGTGAAGAACCACGTCAGCGACAGCACCGCCGACCCGCCGGTGTCGGTGTTCGCTTCGGGGTCCGGTGATGCCATAGTCGGCCTCCTTCAGGTTGTGCGGTGGCTACGTGGTTGGCGTGGCCGGCCGCTGGGTTCCGTGCACCGTGGACGGGTGTTGTCGTCGAGCTGGTTTGGTTCGGGTTGCGGGTGTGGCCTGGTCCTGGTGGGTGTCGCGGTTTCTTGTTCGGCCGTGTAGCAGTCGGCGGCGGTGGTTGGCCGCGTCGCGTCGCCGTCACGTTCGGCGATGGCCGCGCGGAGGAAGTCGATCGCGCGGCGCACTTTCTCGGCGAGGATGTCCTGGCCGCGCTGGAGGCTGCCGATCGGCTCGACCGCCCAGCCGTCGTCGCGCATCCGCAGCCGGAAGGCCACCCGCTCCGCGTCGTGGCGCGGCGTACCGCTGGGCACGACGTGGCAGCCGCCGTCAACCGCGCCGGGCTCGTCGGTCGGGTAGAGCGACAGGTACTCGGTGTGCCAGGCGTAGAACGCCACGTCTGGCGCGAGCCGCACCCCGCACGGCTGTAGGGTGCGATCGGTCGACCCGCCCGCCAGCGGCCAGCGCCGGTCGGCGTAGAACGGCCACCAGCCGGGCCCGTAGACGACTTCGGTGTCGTCGAGGATGTACGCCCAGCTGTCGTCGCGGGCCTGCGGCAGGCCGGGCGGCATCTGCCACGCGGGGCGCGCCGGTTGGGTGCTCATCAGTTGATCTCCGTTCGGTAGTGCGAAAGGCGCAATGGTTGGCGCGGTGTGGCGACGGGTCGTGCTGGTGCGGCGGGTGGTCACCGCTGGCGCCAGATGGACCGGCAGCGTGGACATGTCACGTCGCGCAGCGCACCCTCGGTGTGCGGGCCGACCAGACCGACGCCGCACTCGGCGATGGTGGACCAGCCCTGCCGCGGGATGTGCGTGCGTGAGGTGCGCCGACCTGTGGTGCCGAGCAGGATGATGGGCTGCGTCGGTAGGCCGAGGACGCGGCGAACGCCAGCCATGCTGCGGATCGGGGTGGTGTCGTTGGGTGACACGTCGCAGCGCCACGCGACGTCGAACGCGTCGACGTCGCGGTAGAACTGGGCGGTCACTTGGACGTCGTGGTAGCGGGCGATGACATCGTGACCGTCTCGGATGGTGACGGTGGCGCCCAGTCGGCGCAGCTGTCTGGCGAACTGAGCGGCGGTGGTTCGGGCCAACAGTCCTCCTCGGACAGGGTGGGTCGGTCGCCGGGCACGAGTTGATGCCGCGTCCGGCTTTGGTTGCTGTGGCGTGCAGCCTGCGTCCGTCGAGAAGGGACTGCCCCATTCGGCGGGCTGGGTCAGCTTGGGCCGGTGTGTCTACTCGTTGAGGTCGAGGACGTGAAGTTCGTCGCCGTCGGTGTCGATGGCCTCGAAGTAGTCGTCACACCAGTCCGCTGCGGCGGCGAGGCGATCGGTCACCAGGGACTCGTCAGGCCATTCCTCGTCGGTGTCGACGTGCCACAGCGGCCGCCCTTGGGCGGTGTATGCGGCGACCAGGGTGGCCGACGGCCCGTCGATGTCGTCGGTGAGCCGGAACACGAGCCGGGCCAGTGCGGGGAATACCGCGCGGGCGGCGATGCCGGCCTCGGCGGCCAGCAGATCGGCGTAGCGCTCCGCAGCCCGTTCGGCCTGCTTGCGCGCGGCGGCGAGGACGTCCTCGCGGGTGGGCTCGGGCAGGCCTGTGTAGCCGGTGGTGTTCGCCATGGCTTCCTCCAGGTGTCGCCGGTGTCGCGGCGCGCCGCGCCATCCGGCCGACGTGGGCAGCCCGTTTCGGCGTGCTGGCACGACACCGGTGCGTGTGTGGAACCGTTGCTGGTAAAGGGATTACGGCCGGTCCTCCGGAAGCGCTTCCACGCTGCGAAGGGCGCGAAGCGTGCGGGGCCGCGGGCAGGGGCATCGCCGGTGGCACGCCGATCTGGGCTGTGCTGTCGTGCCGGAAGCGAATACAGATCGGGGTCCTCGCCCCGGGTATCGGCGAGCAGCAGTACCAGGTTGTCGGTGCCGTGGTGGCGACCCGCCTATTGCCCGCCGGGCCGGCGGCCGACGCCGGAGAACTGCCCGACGTGGTGGTCACCGATCGGTCCTCGTGCCGAGGATGATGAACGTCTCCGGGTCGGCCGGCGCGGTGGACAGGTTGAGCAGCCGGCGGATGGCAGCGCCGGCTGGGGGTGTGGTGGGCGGTCACGCACCGCCGATCGGGTTGCCGGCGCCGTCGACCAGGTCGCAGAGCCGGACGTGGTCGACGATGAGGTCGCCTTGGGTGCGGCCGTCGAAGCAAGTGCCGCAGCCGCGGCAGACCCACCAGTCCGGTTGGCGTTGGGCCAGCCGGGCGGCGATCTGCCCGTCGGTGGGCATGGTGTCGAAGCAGTCGTCTTCGGTGAGGTCGTCGCCGGTGTCGACGCGGTGGACTTCGAAACTGCGGCCACCGTCGTCCCAGACCAACTCGCGAACGGTCACCTGGACGCCGGCGACGACGCGGATGCCGTGGTCGACCTCATTGATGATTCGGCTCATGGTGGATGTGCCTCCCTTGCCAATCCGGGAGGGGCCGGGGCCGTACGGTGCGTGGGGCCCGCCCCGGCCCCGATGTGCGGGTGCGGGTCGCGGGTCGGCGACCGGTGCGGGGCACGGGCCTGTGGTGTAGCCGGCCTGGTCAGCCGACCAGGGCGAGCTCGCGGGCCGGGCCAGGCGTCTGGGTGCTCGGGGTGCCCAAGCCGAGCCGGCCACCGATGATCGGGCCGAGCCCGACCGCGGCGAGGGCGGTGGGAAAGGTGGCGTCGTTGCCACCCGGTCAGCGCGCCGCGCCGATCGCGCGGGCCTGGGCAGCGGTCTGGATGTCGAAGGGGTGGTAGCGCACCCGGTGATCCTGCGAACTCGTTTGGGCTCCACTGGAGTAACTGGTTCTGGCCCCACCGGCTCCAGTCAAAAGCCGCATCGAAGAGAAGAACAAGCAGCTCAGGGGTGGGGCCAAATGGAGTTGCCAGACGACAGGGTGGGGCCAAGAGAAGTTGGAGAGCTGGGGCCAGAACAAGTTGCCAAAAACACACCCGGGGTGCCCAGATGCCGGAGGCGGCCAGATCGGCGCTGCCGTCCACGTAGGCGGTGACCTCCAGCCCGTAGAACCGGGCGCCGGTTGCGATGCCGCCGCCGCCCCACGAGGTGCTGTTGCGCGGCTCGCCGTCCGGGGTTTCGATGACCACCGTCGCGACCAGCCGGGCCTGTCCGCACTCCTCGGTCAGCTCGACAGACCAGGCCAGCGGCGACCGGCTCGTGTTGGCCATGTTCTTCTCCTCTCACCGAATCGGCGCGGCCTGGCCCGCCGCCCGGGCGGGGCGTTGGCGTGGGCACAGGCCACGGCGGGTCACTCGTGGACGCTGATCCAGATCTCCGGCAGCCTCGGGTCGGGTTCGGTGTCGACCCGCACGGCCGTCGGGTAGAGCACCCGGCCGTTGGTGTCGTCGTGAACCGCGACCGGCAGGTCGCCGTGCTCGTCGCGTAGCCGCACCAGATCAGCGATCAGCTGGCTGACGTACATCTCGATGAGGCTCACTGGTCCTCCAAGTCTCGGGTGGAGCCGCCGTGCGGCAGCCGACGGTGGCGGACCTGCGGGGTCGGGTCGCCGGCGCCGATGCCCGCGAACGCCTCGACGGCCTGTCGTGCCTGGCCGGGGGTGGGCCAGCTGTCGCCGATCAGCCGACCGTCGGCGGCCAACGGCATCCAGATCACCGGGCCGTGCACGCTGCCGTCGTGGCGCACGATCCGCGCGACCCGGCCGAGGACGCCTCCGGTGCGGCGCAGCACCCAGCCGTGCCACGTGACTTCCGGTATCTCCAGCCAGTGCCACTGCGGGGTCGGGTCGGCCTCGGCCGCCGGGTCCACCCCGTATTCCTTCAGCCAGGAGGTCATGTGCTCGCGGGTCATGGGCGGCATGTTCCAGTGGTCGTACCGGCGCCACACCCGGCCGCTGACGGACACGTACTCGGGGCGCCCGTCGTCGCTGGGCGTGTCGCGGTGGAAGATCACGTCGTGTGGGGCGGCGTCCGCGCGCGCCTCCGCCAGGCGTTCGGTGATGTAGGAGGGGGAGCTGCCGATCGACCGGCCCCACGCACGCAGGTAGGGATAGTCGATCGTCTTGTCCTTGGGCATGACCCAGGTCCCTTTCTCGATCACTTCGGCTGAGTGATCGCCGCGGTCGCTCGTGCCCGGCACGAGCGACACGGTCGATCGATCAGGCGTGTGTTGAGACCGGCTCGGCGGGGACAACAGCGTGCGGTAGCCGTCACGGTGCGACCGGACAGCGCCGCCGTCGGTCCCGAGCCGGACCAGATCCACGACGGGCGAGATCATCGGGCCGCGGGTCACAGTGCCGCTCGGCTGATCATGCGGACGGGGTCGGGTCGGACCTGCACGTCGAGTAGGAACATCCACCGCCGTGTGCCGCGCCGCACGGCGACGCGCAGCTCGTCGCGGTGCAGCGCCGGGTCGTGCAGCGCGTCGGCGGGATTGTCGGCCCGCCAGTGCAGCCCGATCGCGTCGCCCACCCGCAGGAACGCGGCGACCGACCGCCATACCTCGTCCAGCTGGGCGGCGTCGATGAGGGTGAACGCGGCGGCGCCGGGCAGGTGGTGTTCGTGCCAGCGGCGCGCGGCGTCGAAGCCGGCGATGTCGGCGGCCACCTCGATGCGCCGGCGGCGGTCGTGGCGGTCCGCGTCCGGGAACAGCCGCTGCTGCCGGGCGGTGTAGATGCGCAGCTCGCCGGCGCCGTTCAGGCAGGCGTCGATGTAGGCGACGCCGTCGCCGGTGGTGTGAAACGCCACCGTGTCGGCGGCGCGTAGCGCCTGCACGTCGCTGATGTACAGCAGGCCGACCGGGTCGGCGGAGGTGGTCGGCTGGTCGGTGTGGTCGGGTTCGGTCTGTCGGTGCTCGGCCATGTGCGGATACCCCTTTCGCGGTGGTGTGATGGCCGGCCGGCGCCGCGTGCCGCCCGCACGGCGCCGGCCTTGGCAGAACGTGCGGCGAACGTGATGGCGGCAGTGTGGGCTGGTGCTGGCTGCTACCGGTCCCAGTCCTGCGCGGCCGGCACGCCCGGTAGGTCGGTGTCGGGGTGCTCGGCCGCGGCGTGCGCGTCGATCACCCGGGCCAGTTGCGCGTCGGACAGCCCGACCGCGGCACCGGCCGCGGTGGCGGTGAACAGCACCGGTCCACACACGAACGGCGCGTCACTAGGGCCGGTGAACCCGGCGTCGCTAAGCGCGGTGCACATCTGGGTGGCGGTCCAGTTCAGCTCGCCGCTGCCGTCTTGGTCGTCGCCGTCGAGCCAGGCGATGATGCCCTCGCCCAGCGCGACGCGGTGCACGACGCCGCCGACGGTGCGCCGGGCCAGGGCCACGCCGTGCCGCGTGCCGCGCGAGGTTTCCAGGATGGACAGTCGGCCGGACAGGTTCACCGCGACGCACAGGCACGCGACGGTGTCGGCTGGCACGGCCGCTACGGCGGTGGGTGCCGGCCGGGTCATGGTGATGGTCATGGTCTGCCTCCTTCAGGCAGGAGTGGCGATTGCTGGCTGCGCGAGCGGGCCCGCGCGCCCGGGCACGCGCACGCAGGTCGGGCAGGCGGGTTCGCCCGGCCCGACCGGGGACGTGATTGGGTGTGGCGCCGTCGGCCGGCCGCGGGTGCCGGACGGGCCGCGCGGGCCAGGCGCCTGCGGCGAACCGGCCCCGGGCGGTCTGCCGGGAGTCTGCGGTGCGGCCGGGTGTCGGCCGTGCCGGTGTAGTCGGCGGTACGCCGGGGTGGGTCAGGCGGCGACGGTGACGAGCACGTCGTCGGGCGCCGCGTCGGCCAGCCGCAACGTGGCCTGGTGCACGTGATCGATCAGCGCCTGCGGGCAGGATCCGGCCGGGTACAGCCAGCACCCGGTCCGCATGATGATCAGCGCGTCGCCGACCACCCGGCGCATGCTGTGGTACGTGACGTAGGTGTGCCGGCCGGCCTGCAGCAGCGCGGACTCCACCCGGCCGGGCCGCCGGCCCCGGATGCGGCAGGTCGCCGACCAGGCGTCGTGACGGGCCTGTGCTTCCTGCGCCGCCCGCGCGCCGGTGGCGGCGAGGTCGAGCAGCCGGATTGGTCCGCCGGCACAGCGGGTCGGGTGTGCGTCGATCGGTGCGGCCAGCAGCGCACGCGCCCGCTGGGAGGACAGTGCCGCCGCCAGCAGCCGGCGCGCGGGCCGCAGTTCGTCGTCAAACAGGGCGGCCAGCGGCACCCGCCAGTCGGTGATGCCCAGATGGGTGGCGGGGTACCAGAAGGTGACGGTCCGGATGGTGATGCCGCTGGGCATGCTGATGGGCACGGTGGTGCTCCTTTGTGTTGTAGTTGCGTGCTTTGCTGAGGCGATCCGGCGGCGGCGTGAACCTGCCGGGTTCCCGGCGACGGGTGGGGCGGGCGGTCAGCGCCCGGACATGCCAGCGCCGGTCGGTGCCGAGGCGGGCCCGAGCGCCACGGCGACGCTCGATGCGGCCGGGGGCGTCCGGCCGGTAGATGTTCAGCGGTGTGGAGTCAGATTCATGATCATCGGAAAGCCTCCATTTGTGGAAGGGTGTGCGTTCCCCGCCGCCGATCGGCGTTAGCGCGGTCTGGGCCGGTTGCCCGGACACGGCAACGAGTCGGGCTCGGCCGGCCGTGCGCTGCGGGTCGTGTGCTCACGCCGGGCGTACGCGCCAGTCCTGACGCAGCTTGGGGTGAAGCCATGCTTCGTGTTCGTCGATGAGCGAGCCTCCAGGGGCTTCGTGGTGCCCCTGGCGGTGCAAAGGGATTGGGTTGAAACGGATGCGCCGCCAAGCACCCGGGTCGCGGGCACACCTTGGGGTGCGCCGGAACGGACCGTCCACCGGCGACACGGAAACGAACGCCGTGGCGGCTAGCGCCGACACCCCGAACCCGCCACCAGAACCCTTGTAGAACCCCTGCGGGCCAGCACTAGTCGTGGTCGCCGCCGCCGTCGCGGTTCTCGACGGCGAAGTTGTGGCGACCGTCGTTCCATGCGCACGCGTCGTCGGGCCGGTCGTCGGGTGGTCCTACCCATGTCCCGGGCGTTCCGGGATGCGTCGGCGCTTGCGGATCTTCTGGGTCGTCGTTGAGCCAGCGCCACAGTTCGCCGATTAGTTCGTGTAACTGCCCGTTCGGGGCAAGTATGAAGAAGTCGGAGTTGCCGCCTGGCCCCCAGGTGTCGACGTAGTCCCAGACGCAGACGAGGTTCAACCCCACAGTGTCGGCGAGCTGGCCCAGGATGGCGTTGACGTCGTCATCGGTGTAGCCGTCACGCATGCAGCCGCGAAGCTCCTCGCCGTTGGTAGCGAGGAGGGCGGCCAGGCGAGCGTCGGCGTCAGGAACAGGCGATGGTGGTACGTCGCATCCCCCGTGGGTTGGCTCCGGCGCGGGCAGCGCGGCCGGAAAGACACGCTCACATTCAGCGCCCGGCTCGGCGTGGCGGACGTGCTGAGGGAACGTGACCGCCTGCGGCTGGCCGGCGTCGGCGTACCGGTCAGTGAACAGCACCCCGGCGGCCGGATCGACCCCCACCACACGATGCGTACCCATGCGCAAGCCGGCCGGCTCCGGGCCGGTCCTCCCGCCGGTGTACTCATGCACGACATCGCCGACAGCGATCGGGAGCCCGTCGGCCGCGACCAGCGTGCCGGCAGCCGCCGGGGTCACTCCGCCAAGCGGGTCGCCTGTTGCGCTGGCGGACGTCACCGGCTTCGGCGTGGCCGGCGGGGCGATCTGCGGTCGGTCCTCGTCGGCTTGGGTCTCGTCGCGTAAGGCCGCGAGCTGGGACGCGACCAGCGCACGCTCAGCTCGCGCGGCTTCGTCGCGAGTGCGGAATGTGGGGGCCTCCTCGAAGGGGCGCGGGTCGCAGACGATCCGCCACTTCCCGTCCGGGAAATTACAGCTCACGCACCCGGTCGCACCGGACGGGTAACGCACGTTCACGACGTACCAACCGCCGTGCCTCCACCGCCCGTACACCGGGGTCCAGCCGTCATGGTCGCTCGTTGAATCGGCGGGCGTCGTCGTCTCCGGGGCGCTGGATCGCTCGGTCATGGTGCTCCCTCGCGTCGTCGGGCTTCTGGATGGAGCAGGCTGCGGCCCGGACTTGGTCCGAGCCGCAGTGCATGCGGTGCGCCGTGCAGGGTGCACCGCTGGCCGTGGCGCTCGACATGCACCCGGTACAGGGGCCCACCACCGCCGAGAGGCCCTTGTCCACGGGTAGAACAGCGGCTCGCCGGTGCCGTCCTCGCCGGGTACCACGCGTCGATGGGCTTGCCCCACCGGCCCAGGCGCCGTCCGGCGTAGAGCCAGAGCTCCTCGATCAGTTCGGGCTGGGCTGTACTGCCATCGGCGCGCGCCGGCACGTCCCGGGTGTTGGTCCGCGTGGTCATGGCAGGCACTCCACGGCGACCAGCAGGGTGGTCGGGTCCAGGGCGGCCAGATAGTCGCGGGCCCGGTCGTGGTAGATCTGCCGTTCGGCGAGGGTCTGTTCGACCAGCACCGGGCTAAACGACGGGATGAGCAGCTGCCCGTCGAGGGTGACCAGGCCGTCGCGGAAGCTCAGCAGCCCGGCCTGGTAGTCGGCGTTGACCTCCGGGTCGCCGGTGTGCAGGGCTTCCAGGCCCGGCCCGTACTGGTCCGGCGCGTACCGCGCGCCCGATCCGGTCGGTGGTGCGGCGGTCATCGCGGCGATGCGGGGCTGGGCCTCGAACTCGGCGATCGCCTGCAACGCGGGGTACCGGTCGGGGTTGGCGTTGTGCGCGTCGAGGTAGTGCCACCACGCCCGGGCCGGTGCGGTGCCGGCCACGATCGTGTGCCAGTCGTCGAGGTCGCGGCGTGCGCACGCGCGCAGCGTCTGGGTGGTGGAGGCCAGGTCGAGCAGGCCGATCGGCCCGCCGGCGCACCAGGTCAGCTCGGGCAGGTCTGGGTCGGGGGCCGGCAGGACGAGCAGCCGCGCCTCGGTCGGGTCGGGGCGGCGCCACAGCGGGAAGCCGGTGGCGTCGAGCAGGCCGGCCGGCCCGGCCACGTGCGGGCGGAGCCGGTCGACCAGTTCGCCGACCAGGCCGAGCAGGTGCCGCCCGGCGGCCGGCGGCAGGCAGACGACCAGGCAGATCGGGTTCGCGCAGACCGGGCACCGTTCGCCCGACGGCAGGTTGTGCTCCGGGTAGAAGGTTTGGAGCAGGGACATCAGGAGCCTCCTCAGCAAGACGGTCGGCCGCCGCGACTGCGGCGGGAACTGCGGTGGTGGCACGCCTAGCGGCCAGCCGGGGCGTCCCGGCCGGCGGGCACGATGCAGGCCCGGTCCCGGGGGTGCGGTGTGGGACCGGGGATGATCAGGGCTGGTGGCTAGCGGCCGCGGGCGGTGCGGCCGCTGGGTACGGCGCGGCGGCGGGTCTGGACCGGGGTGCCGGCGTGGACCCGCTCCACGCGGGGGTGGCTGTCACCGGCGGTGATGGCGACGTCGAGGTAGTCCTGCCAGTCCGCCTCGGCCGCGGTGACGGTGACGCTCACCGAGACGGTGGCGGTCACCGACCACCAGGTGTCCGACCCGATCCGCTCAACGCGCGTGTCCCGCGGCCAGACGGGGCGTGCTGTGCTCAGGTCGCGCCATGGCGGGTTGGGGTATCGGTCGGCGCGTGCCACCGTGACGGTGGCGTCGCGGTGCCGCAGGATCTGCTCGGCCAAGGTACGGGCGGCCGTCGCATCGGCCGCGTCGACTTCCATGGACACGTCGACGTCGATGTCCAGACGCCACGCTAGGCCCAGCGGCGCGCTCACCATGCGGCGGATGGCGCTGGCCAGCGCCCGGTGCGCGTCGAGGTAGGTGCGCTGCAGCGCAAGAAGCGGGAACGGACGCGAGGGTGCGAGTGACGTGACCGGGTCTGCGGCGGACGGGGGCTGGGTGGGTGCCGGGTAGGGCGTGGTCGGTGGCATGGCCGGTGTCCTTTCGCAAGCTGCGTCTGGGCGTGCAGCATCGGCCGCGTATGCGCAGCGGGACGGTCGGATGTTGCTGGGTGCTCGGCCGGGTGGGCGCGGTTGCGCGCTTCGGCGGGCGGATGCTCGCGCCGTTGCGCGGTGGCGATCCGCGGCGGCAGCCGCTGGAGGCTGTGTGTCGCCTAGAAGGCGTCGGTTGTTGGCGGCCGGAATCCGGCTCGACGGTGGCGCTGGCGCGCTGGTCGAACGTGGTGCTTCGGTGCGTGGTGCTGGGTGGGCGTGGTGGTGCGGTGGTGCGGGTGGTGCAGGTCCGCGTGGCGGTGCGGGGTTTGCGTCGTGGTGCCGCGGCCGACCGGCCGAAGGGGCGGGTGGGCGGTGCGGCGTCCGGCGTGCCCGGGGGTTCGCCTGGGCGGGCTTGCGGGTGGTGCGTCTGTCAAAGGTGAAAGGTGTGAGCCTCGACCGTAGCCGGGTTGGCTGTCACAACCCAAACCCCTGCGGTTCGGGTCGAAGGCGTCCTGACCTGGGATTGTGAGTTGATGTGAGTCCGTGTGATTGCGTGTGAGTCGATGTGATAGGGCTGTCGCGTTGGCTCGGCGAGCAGCGGCGGGCTACTCGGCGAGCCCGAGGCTGTCGTGGTGGGGGTTGTAGATGCTGTCGGGCTCGCCGTGGCGGCTGGGCAGCTCGGCCAGGCGCCGCCTCCCGGGTCGTGGATCCCCGGCCAGCCACCACACCGGGCCGGCCGGGTTGGTGCCGGGCGTGTGAACGCCGGTAGCGACCGGTGCCAGGCCCGGGCCCCGGTCGGCGAGCATCTGGTGCAGGTGGGCCTCCCGGTCGGGGGCGTGTAGCCAGAACAGCACCGGGTAGGCCGGCCCACCATCACTGGCCAGCTCGTCGTAGGCGACCAGTTTGTCCAGGAGCCGGGCCAGGTTCTCCGCCCCCGCGGTGTCGTATTCCAGGAACAGACCGATGGTGGTGCCGTCCTCGTGCCACAGCGCGTGCCCGTCGGTACGGAATCGCCGCTTGAACCGCTGCACACAGTCGCGTTCGGACCACCACAGCCGTAGCTGGGTGATGCCGCCGCTGCGCCGGGCGTGGCTGTGCAGGTCGATGAAGAACTGGTTGGTGCCCAGCCGGTGGGCCAGGTGGCTGCTGTCGGCGAGCCGGGCGTGGCGGCGGCGCAGCGCCGGCGCGGTGGGCGGTGCTTCGTCGCGGGCGGCGGCGGTGATTTCGGCGCCGAGCGGGCCGATGACCCAGTGCCAAGGCCCGAACCCGCCGCCGGGCAGCGGCCGGTGGAACCGGTCGACCAGCCCCAGGGCGCGCAGTTTCGCCAAGCGGTGGGCGGCGGTGACGGGGCTGATGAAGAACGCTGCGGTGATCTGGGCGGTGGTCAGCACGCCGTGCCGGTCCAGCCAGTCAGCGATCTGCCGGTCCCGGTCGGTGAGGTGGGCCTGGGCGGGAAGCACCCCAGGTCCAGCGGCCGACGGGGCCGCTGGGCCTGGCGAGGCGGCGGACGAGACGCGGGGCGACGAGGACGCCGACCGGCCGACGACACCGGGGTTGTTGTCCCCGGTGGAGGAGGTATCCCCCGGAGGGGGAAGTCGGGGCGGTCGCCGTGTCGTCATCAGCGGGTCCTTCCTGCGCTGTCATCCGGACCGCGGTAGCAGCAGGGCCGGCAGTACGCCGCAGACCCTGCTGCCGCCCGTGGTGCCGGTCCTACTGCTGGCCCTGCGGCCCGGGTAGGTTCAGCCGTCCACCGGTGGCGGTACCGGCCGCAGCCGACGGCCCTTTCGCTGGTCTGACCGGCGGCTGCGCCGGTCCCCGTCAGGGTGCAGCCCGGCCCGCTGGGCGTTGGCCGGTTGGCCGGTGGGCAGGCGCGCGGCGGTGAGCTGGGCGCAGCGGGCCCGGATCGCGTCGGCGGCCCCGACGATCGGCGGTGGCGGGTTGGTGGCGAGGGTGAACGCGGGCGTTTCGGCGCCGCCCACGACGAGGCGGGCGGCGGCGGTGTAGGCGTCCAGGTGGGACAGGTCGAACTCGTCGAGCTCGGGCAGGGTGTGCCGGGCCAATACCCGGGCGTCTTCCGGCGAGCAGGTGAAGTAGATCTTGTTGCGGCAGTTGGCGGAGATCGCCGCGGCAGTCTCGCGGGGTAGCTGGGCCAGGTTCTGGTGGGCGAGCACGAGGGACAGGTGGTAGCCGCGGGCTTCGGCGCAGATCTCGTCGATGGAGCGGGGCAGGTTGAGGAAGTTTTGGCATTCGTCGATGACCAGGACGGCGTCGCGGCGGGTGGGTTCGGGTTGGTTGCTGCGGGCGGTGGCGGCCTGCCAGACGGAGGCGACGACGAAGCTGCCGAGCAGTTTGGTGGTGTCGTCACCGAGCACGCCTTTCGGTAGGCGGCACAGCAGGATCCCGCCGTCGAGGACCTGGGTCATGTCGAAGGAGGAGTGGGGTTGGCCGACGACGCGGCGGACGAATCGGCGCAGCAGCATGGCCCGCAGCCGGGCCAGGACCGGGCCGACGGCTTGGGCGCGGATGCCTTCGGGCAGCGTGTCGTACCAGGCCCAGAAGCCGCCCAGTCCGGCCGGGTCGCCCAGCGAGGCGGTCAGTTGGGCGCGTAGCTGCTTGTCGTTGAGCAAAGGGGGCACGAGGGTGAGCATCGGGTTGGCCCGGCTCATCAGGGTGAGCAGGGCGGAGCGGAGGATGTCGTCGATGCGTGGGCCCCAGTGCCGGGCGTAGATCTTGCCGAAGATGGAGACGATGTTGTCCACGATGAGGTCGTCGTCGTCGCCTTCGAGCGGGTTGAAGGCCGGGGGTGGGTCCTGGGCCGGGTCCAGCAGCACGATCTTGTCGGCGGCCTCGAACGGCAGCCGGTCGAGGATGTCTGTGATCAGATCACCCTTGGGGTCCACCACGACGAGGCCGCGACCGGCTTTGATGGTGGCGAGGCTGATGTGCAGCAGCTCGGTCGTCTTGCCCGAGCCGGTGGAGCCCTCGATGTGGGTGTGGTAGCGGCCGTCGGCCACCGGCAGGGCCACGGCGTGCCCGCCGACCTGCGCGCGGCCCAGCGTGATGGTGCCGCGTCCGCCGGACGGGACCTGGATGGGTGCCGGGACGGCTTTGGCCCGGGCCCGGGCCAGGCCTGGCACGGCCAGGTCGGTGGGCAGGCCGGCCACCACCGCGAGCTCGGGCGTGCACAGCAGGAAGCCGCGCCGCAGCCGGCGTCCGGCGAGCATCTCGACGGGGTGGCGTACCCGGACCCGGCGCAGCCGGTTGACGGCGGTGTAGACGGCGAAGCTGGCGGCGATCGCCCCGGCCAGGCCGCTCAGGCGTTCGGTGAGCGCGTGGCTGTCGTCGCCGCGGGGGCTTGCGGTGGCGGCCGCGTAGCGGATGGAGGTTTCCCAGTGCGGCCCGGCGGTGACCTTGTCGACCGCGACGCGCACGTCTCGGTCCCGGGCTGGGTCCGGCCGCGGCGTTGCGGTGCCTGTGCTTCGGGATCCCGCCCCAGAGGTGCCCGGGGTGATTGCGTCGAGGAGCCAGCGCAGCGGGGCGGCGGCGTCTAGGCCGCGGGTGGCGGCGGGGTCGCGCAGCTGGGCGGGGGTGCGGCGGAGCCGGGCGACGCGGCGTGGCGTGGCGGGTCGGGCGAGGATTTGGATGCAGGCGTGTTCGTGGTGGCGCAAGCCGGTGCCGGCAGCGACCAGCTGGCGGAGCGGGTCGGTGTCGTGCTCGACGCGCAGTGGGTACGCCTCCGCGAGTACCGGCAGCAGCGCCCCACCAGCCTGCACGCTGACATCAGGCGGGATGGGCGGGGTCGGGTCGTCGTGGATGGTGACGGTGGCGGCCGGCCAGGCGGCGCGGGCCGCGGCGGCGACCGCGGCGGCGGCGACGGTACCGGGTACCCAGACGGTGATGGTCAGCGCCCGCCCGGCCCACCGGTACTCGTAGGCCAGGTGCGGGGTGCCGTACAGCAGGCGGCGCCACCAGGTGCGGTGCAGTGTGCCGTATACGGTGGCCCAGAACTGGGCGGCGCCGGCCGGATCCACCTCGGGTGGCGGCACGATGTCCACCTGCCGGTCGTGGCGCACCAGCAGGTTGTGGCGCCAGGTCAGCAGCCAGGCGTAGCCGGCCGACCACCCGGCCACGACCACCAGGGCGATGCCGGCAAGCCACGGCCAGGACGGCAGCGACCCGGCGAGATGGTGAAGCAGCGGCCCGAGCCCAGGCGGCGCCGGCAGCGGCGTCGTCGGTGATGGCACCGGGTTGGGCGTCGGTGGCGGCGGTGTGTGCGGCAGCATGACTGGTCCTGCGAGGGCTAAAAGAGGTCGGTGTCGTCGTCGGGCATCAGCAGGCGATCCTCCGCCGACGGCGGTGGGGCTGCGGTGGGCTGGCCGCTGGTGAGCACCAACGCCAATTCCTCGCTCGAAGCGACCACCTGGTAGCGGACCCGGTGGGAGCCCGCCACCAGCAGCGCCTCGCCCGGACGGGCCTGCAACAGCAGGTGCCGCTCCTCGGCGGTCAGCGCGAACGCCTCCGCGACCGCGTCGATCGCCTGCGGGGCCTGGCGCATCAACACCTGGGTTGCCGCATTGGCGACCACGGCCTGGCCCAGCTGCGTGCTCAGCACGTCGGCGGCGTCCTGCGTGATCACCGCCAGGCCGGCGTTGCGCTTCCTCGCCGCCTTGGCCATCTTGAACATCCAGGTCGCGGCGGCGCCGTCGCGCAGCATCATCCACGCCTCGTCCACCACCACCAGGCGCCGTGGCGGGTGCGCGGGGCGGCCGGCGCGGGAGCGCACCGGGGTGTCGATGGTGCGCCAGATGTGGTCGAGGGCGAGCAGGGTGCCGATGGTCTTGAGTTCGTCGGCGAGGTGCCGCAGCGACCAGACCACCAGGTGCCCGTCGGGTCGGGTGGTGGTGTCTCCGTCGAAGAGGTCTTTGAACGACCCGTCGGTCCAGGGCCGCAGCCGGGCGGCCAGGGTGCGGGCGGCCGGGTCGTCGTCGGTCTCCAGCGTGCAGGTCATGTCGCGCAGCAGCGGGGCCGGTTTGTCCCAGGTGGCCGGGTCGGCGGTGATACCGGCGGCGTGGTAGGTGGACAGGATCGCCTTGTCCAGCGCGGCGGTTTCCAGCGGCGGCAGCTGCTGCCCGACGAGGACCGCCACCACGGTGTGCAGGAACAGCGCCCGCCGGGTCAGCGCGTCGGGGCGTCGGTCGCCGGTGGGGATGTCCAGCGGGTTGAGCCGCACGCCGGGTGCCCCGAGCTGCACCACGGTGCCGCCGACGCGTTGGGCGAGGCGGACGTACTCGTCTTCGGCGTCGACGACGGCGACCACGACGTTCATGTACATGTTGCGCAGCACCTCCAGTTTGACGTGCACGGACTTGCCGGCGCCGGAGCGGGCGAGGATGACGGAGTTGTGGTTGTCGCAGCTCCACCGGTCCCAGACGACGACGCCGGCCGACGCGATGTTCACCCCGTACAGCACGCCTCCCAGCTGGGGCGGGTCGCCGGGCAGCGGCCCCGGCAGGTCCGGGGAGGCGAACGGGAACGCCGCGGCCAGCGCGCCGGTGTCCAGGACGCGGGTCATCCGCACCGCGTCCACTCCCAGCGGGAGGGTGGTAGTCCAGCCCTGCAGGTGCCGCCAGGTGACCGGCTGCAGGTCCAACAGCATCGACGCCGCCGCGGCCCGTACCTGGGCGCACGCCTCGACCAGGGCGTCTTCGGTGGCGGCGTGCACGGTGACGTACACGCCGGTGCGGAACAGCTTGGCCGCGCCACGGGCGACCCGGTCGGCCAGGTCCGCGGCGTCCTCGGCGGCCGCGTCGACCTGGGGGTCGCCGAGGCGTCCCTTGTCGGCGTCGATCCGGCGCGAGGATTCGAACTTGGCTCGCTGCCGGCGCAGCTGTCCGGCGGCGATGTCGGCGGGGATCGGGTCGATGTGGATGGCCACGTCGAGGCGGCCGGGCCAGGAGAAGATGGTCTCCAGGAACACTCCGCCCACTGTGGCGGGGTAGCCGGTCACCGCGAATGCGGCCGCGTAGCCGGGACCGAGCCGCAGACGCCGCGGCCCGACCTCGACGCAGTCCGGCCCCACCGCCGCGGCGACCGCGGCGCCGGGCAGGTCGAACCGGTCGGCGGATGCCGTGGGTGTGCGGCGTCGATCCAGTAGGGCCAGCTTCATGGCAGCTCCCCGGTCGTGTCGGTGGTGATGACCGCGTCGGGGGTGGGCCGGCCGAATCCGGTGTTCTGCCACGGGTTGCACGCCGCAGCGAGGACGTCGGTGACGGCGCCGCCGTCCAGGACCCGGGTGGGAGCGCCGAGCCCGGACAGGGCGCGGGCGGTGTGCTCGGCGTGGCGGCGGGCCACCGCCGCATCGCCGTGGGCGCCGACCCGGTGCGCGACCACGATGTGCCGGTCGAGGGGGTCGCGTTCCTCGCCGAGCTGGCGTAGGAACTCGGCATAGCCGGCGGCGGCGTCGGCCAACTTGGGGTGGGGCAGCCAGTCCAGGCGCTGCTCGACCAGGTCGGCGTGGGCGTCCATGTCGACCCGGCGAGTGGAGACCACGATCTGCGTCGGGGCCGACAGGGAGTTCAGCCACCGCCCGGCGGCCTCGATCAGCGCGTACTGCTCGTCCGGGCTGCGCAGGTCGAAGTTGACTGTCGACACTGCGGTCAACGCGACCCGGCCATGCCCGTCCAGGTCGACCACCCCGGCGGGGGTGATCCGGTCGGCGGGCAGCCGCAGCGGCGCCAGCCTCGGTGCCGACGCGGCGGCGTCCTTGCCGCTTCGGGCGGTGCCGCGCCGGTTTCGCGGCGTGCTGGCCGCGCTCGTGCCGGTCGGGTCGGCCGCGCGCATCAACGGCGCCCATGCCGGTACCGGCGGGACGGCATGGGCGGCGGCTACCAGCAGCCGCGGCGCGCGGGTGGCGGCAACGGCGGCGGCGACCCAGCGGTCCATGCTGATCCCGTCGCGGCGGCCCAACGCCAACCCGGCGGCCACCGCCGCGATAGGTACCGCGGCGATGCCCACCACGGCCGGGGGTACCAGCGGGGTCAGGGTACGGTAGGCGGCCCACAGCAGCGCCGCAGTCGCGGCGAGGATGGCCACCTGCCGGGCGGTCAGCCCGTACAGCACCCGGTCCGGTGCGTCGATGTCGGCGGGTACCTGGGCCTGCAGGCCGTAGTCACCGTCCACGACGCACCCCCGAACCGCCGCGGGCCGGCCGCGGCGACGGCCCGGCGGGCCAGCCGGTACCCGAGGGCCGGCCCGCCGTCGTGGTCGGCCCGGTCGGCGGTGGGGCCGGCCAGCCCGGTGCGGACGGCCGGGCGCCGGTGGCCTGCCACCTCGGCCGGCGCAGCGGAATGTTCCCGGGTGGGGTGGCCCGCGGCCCGGGCGGCGGCGGTGCCGGGCTGGCCAGGCCCGAGGACGGGCCGGCGGGCAGCGCGCCGGCTGGGCCCCGCCCGCCGTGCGGCCGCGCCGTGCGGGTCGCTCCCGGGGTGGGGCCACCGGGCATCGGGGTGGCGGGTGTCGGGTTGGCCGGCGGGCGGCCCGGGTGGACGTGCAGGTGCTGGTGGAGATGGGAGTTGGTGTGCTGGTGGCTGTGCAGGTGGGTGGCTGGTTGGCGAACCCCGCGTACACCGGCGCCGGCCCGGCCGCGGCGCAGCAGCCTGCCGCCGCGTAGCCCGATCGCGCCGAGGGCCTGCTGGACCAGCACGACCCGTACGATGTAGCCGAGGATGTTGCCGCCACGGGCGGCGGGTCCGCCGAAGTTGCGGGCCACCCACTTGGGGATGCGGATGACCAGCCACAGCAGGAAACAGGCGATCAGCAGGTTGATCAGGCCGGTCGGGTCGTGTGGCAGCCCCAGGGCGGGCAGGTTCGCCTGCGGTGAGAGCAGGGTCGCTACCGCCATGTAGAGGGTGACCGCCTGCAGCACCTGCACGGCCAGGCTGGCGATCAGGGACCGCCACCAGATCCGGGCGACCGGTTCGGTTTGTGGCAGGGCGTGGCACATCAACGCTATCGGCGCGGCCCCGGCGACGATCAGCAGCACCCCGATCCGTCCCAGCCAGGTGATCACCAGCAGGACCAGCATCCACAGCGCCAGCTCCTTCAGCACCAGGGCGACGATGAACATGGACGGGTCGGTGGTGGTGTCGGTGATGACCCGCTTGATCTGGTTGAAGGAGTCCGCGGAGTTGAACCGCTGACCGGCCATCGACTGGGTCAGCGCGTTCCCGGCGTTGATCACACCGGAGACGATCGGGGTCGACAGGTTCGCCGCGGCGAACCCGATGACCAGCCGGGGCAGCAACTCCTTGAAGCTGTACCGGTCCTGGACGCTGCCGTGGGTCATCGCGAGGATCCCGGCGACCATGACCACCAGGACCATGCAGGCGTTCGCGGCGATCTGGGCGTCGCCGGCGACGAACTTGACCTGCGGCAGCCCGGTGACGTCGGGGCTGGTGAACACCGTGGACGACAGCAGCCCCAGCACCCAGTTCAACGCGGTCATGGTTGCGGTCGTCAGGGTGTTGAGGACCGCGTCGATCAGCCCGGCGATGAGGTCTTTGATCCAGTCGCCCATGGCTACTGGACCCCGAGGATGGACTTGAGGATGCCCACGACGATCGGGGCCAGGGCAGCCAGGGCGAAGCCGACGCCGGCGGACTTGAACGCGCCCTTGGCCTTCTCAACCTCGCCGGGATCGCCGCCGGCGGTGACGTAGCGGACCCCGCCGATGGTCAAGAACAGCGTCGCGATGGCGGCGAGGATGCCCATCAGCCACTTGGTGGCCTCGTCGAGGACCTGGGGGATGGTGTTGACCGCCAGGTAGGTCGGGTCGGCCGCGAAGACCGGCGATGGGATAACAAGTGCGGCGGCGACCGCTGCGACGGTGAGTACCGCGCTGGTCGCCAGCCGGACGAGGAATCGGTTCATGGATGGGTCCTCCACCTCGACAAGTCGCGGCACCGGGTTCGGCCGCGGCCGGCTGACAGGTGTCGCCGCGCGGGAGGCGGACCGGGGAGCGCTCCTCCCTCCAACTGGGGTCCGATCGGGATTTGCAGACATCACCGGCGCGGCCGGCCCGCTGCTCCCGCGGGCGACACGGAATCCGCCGGCGTCTGCCGGGTGATCCCGCAACCGGGAAAGGTCGCCGTGTGAGCCCGCGATGACCGGCCCGCCGTGTCACACGGGCTGACACGGACTCACACCGCGGCGGATACCGGTGTGGCGTTGTGCAGCGGGCGGGCAAACAGGGCCAGACTCGGGGTGGTTTCCAGGGCGGTGACCTCGCCCTCGGCCAGGGCCGCGGCCAAGCGGTTCTCCGCGCGGCGGCGTCGCTGTACCACGGTGTTGGTGCGTTCCCGCAGGAGGGCGGCTATCTGGTCGACGGGCACGTCTTCCAGCCGGGTGGTGGCGATCAGGTTCGCTTCCGCTTCGGTGATGACGCCGGCGTCGACGGCGCCGAGTAGCAGGAAGTCCGGGTGCCCCCACGGCGGGATCGGAGCCCGGGAATCGAACTGATCCCAGTGGGCGCCGTCGAAGGCGGCCTCGGCGTAGACCAGCCGGACGCCGGCCTTGTGCGCGGCGCGTACCAGCCGGGCGCACAGCGCATACTGGGTCACATCGATGGTGTTGAGGGCTTCCAGGAAGCCTCTGGCGATCTCCGACTCCAGATCGGTCGGATCACCGCTGAACACGAGTTTGAGCTCGCGCAGGCACCGGCGAAGCCCAGGCATGGCCATCCCGACGGCCATCACTACCCAGGTCGACCGGTCCGCCCGGGCTCGGTAGATCAACTCCCGCCATACCGCGTCCCGCGTCGGCAGCGACGTCGACGGTGCCAGGAGCAGGTCGCGCAGCGTGGGCAACGCGATGCGCCCGGAGGGCAGTTCGTCGCCGAAGTCCTCGCCGTGCAGGTACAGGTTCGTGGGTTCGGCCGTGACGAGGGTGAACGTGCGTTGCGCCGCCCGCAGCGCCGAGGTCGCATACCGTGCCATTGATGATCTGCCCACCGGGCGGGCTCCCTTCTCGCGCGGGCGCGCCCGTGACCGGGCGCGCAACCGACAGGACCCCACCATCAAGACACCGCTGCCTCACACGGTTCTCACACGCGGCCGGCCGACACTCAGGCCCGCGGCAGCCGCACGGTGCGCTAACACCGCAGGTCACAGCCCCGATGTGAGAATCATGGCCAGGGGCGGCCGCGATCGGCCCGGGCCGCGTCCGCGCCGGCGACAGGTCTCACAAGCGCAGGTCAGCGGCCCTATCGGACCGGGTGATACCGGGTGAGTCCGTGTGACAACCCATGATCGTTCAACGGTGCGTGGCGCCGGCGTCGCCACCCGAACGGCCGCCCGGCCCCGATGCGGGGAAACCACGAAGCGCGCCGCCGTTACCCGCCGGCTGTGACCACCGTGGCCAACCAGTGACCGTGCCGCCGTCCACGGGATCTCGCACCCGGCCCGGCCCGGCGGGCGCAGCACGGCCGGGTCTCCACACAGCCGCCACCGACGGCGTCCGCGCGAACGGCCGGGCGGCGCGGTACCACATCGACGGGCGCACCAGCCGGCCGAAGACCGGCAGAAACCACCATAGGCCGACCCAGATCCCGCGCGCCGTGTAAGTCCATGTGAGTCCGTGTAAGTCCGTGTGACAGGCCGGTCTCATACGATCGTTTCTACAGTGACCCGTGCGGCGGCGTGTTGGAGCTCTCCTATCACACGGACCGCGCCTGGCCTCCAACACGCGCCGGCCCTGGATACGGCTATCACACGGTGGATCCACGCGGAGGACGTCATGGCGGGCACCGGCACGTACATCCCATCCCAGCTGTCGGCCACGGTCAGCGCCGCACCCGCCTGCCGGGGCAACACCGCCCGGCCGCGGTGGTGGCAGCGCTTCGTCGCCGCGATGCCGCTGCGGTTCGCGCTGCTGGCCACCGGCGCGGTGTGGGCGATGGGCTGCGTGTGGTCCTTCCGCGAACAGGCGCTGTTCGCGCAGGCCAAGGGCTTCCACCTGCCATGGCTGCTGCCCGCCGTCATCGACGGCCTGGCGATCGCGCTGGCCTGCGTGGCCTACGCCGCGTCGCTGGACGGGCGCCCCGGTGTGGTGGCCCGGCTGGGCACTGCGGTCGCGGTCGCGGCCAGCGGCGCCAGCAACGCCACCTTCGCCTGGCAACGCAGCGGCGACCGCACCACGGTCGTGCTCGCCGCCGGTGTCCCGCTCGCGGCGAACCTGGCCTTCGAGGTCCTGCTGCACGAACTGCGCCGCCAGGTCCTGCGCCGCCGCGGCCTGCCCGCCCCGGCCGCCGTGCCGTACCCCAGGCTGATCCGGGTCGTGCTGGCACCGGTGTCGACGCTGCGCCAGTGGCGGCGGCTGGTCCTCGACCTGACCACCCTGCAACCGGCCCCGCCTGTCGCCGACACCGCGACCCGTGCCAGCGTCCCTGACGCGTCGGCGCCGGCGCCCGGTGTCAGCGTCAGCGCGCCGGCGTCAGGGCCTGACGCGTCAGCACACCAGGGCGCTGACGCGTCAGCGACCCCGGCCCGGGAAGCGCCAGCACCCGGAACCGCCGCCGAGCCGCTGACGCCAGACGCCGACGCCGACGCCGCCACCCGGCCCGACGCGCCGCCCGCATGGCAAACCGCCAGCAGACCGGCGTCAGCTGACGCCGCCGCGCTGCAGCTCACCAGCCCTGACACCCGTCAGATGATCCAATCTGACGCGCGTCAGCGCGACCCCGCTGACGCGGTGCCTGGCGCTGACGCGGTGTCTGACGCTGACACTGCCATTCGCGCTGACGTGTCGTCCCGGTGGCCGCGGGCCGTCGACGCTGACCCCGAGTCGCGGGCCCGGGCTACCGAGGCCGGCGCGTTGGCTGAGGAAGCGCGTGAGCTCTACCGCGCCAGCATCGCCGCGGGTGACCCGCTGACCGGCCGGCAGCTGGGCCGCATGTACAACCGCTCGCCCTCCTGGGGGCGCGAACGCATCGGCGAGGTCAAGGCGCACGATCAGGGCAGGGCGGGCCGCCACCGCGGCACCGGGCCGACCAGGGAAGCTCACCCGCAGCGGCCGGTCCCATCCGATGACATGAGTGCCGACCGCACGGTGGGGGCGGCTGCTGCGTGACCTTCGGCGGCGGCGCGGGCCGGTGGCCACCGGCGGTGGGAGTTGCTCATCGGCGCGGGGTCCGGGCCGACCCGGCATGTCGACCGGTGTCAGCCTCGACGGCCCGCTGTCGACGCCTACCAATCGAGGCGACTGACAGCGAATCACACCGACTTACAGCGACTCACACGCTGTCATTGTGAGCCCATCGCGCGGCCTTTCCTGGTTGCAGACATGACCGGCCGGCGCGGGAGCCCAACCCGCTAATGGCCACACCACTGGAACCGAACCGACCCAGCCCCGACGCTGTGGACGCCGACGCCTTGGCGGTGCCCGGTGGCGTGCGACCCGTTGTGTGGCTGGCCGACGCCGCCGCACCGGACGCGCTGTCGCCGCAGTTGGCCAGGGCGCTGCTGGACGAGCACACCCGCCGCGG
>WNGB01002614.1_pt1 | contig 28958 bp, 29 predicted proteins | sample 5400681 | NCBI WGS metagenome assembly WNGB01 (sample SAMN13153367, study PRJNA577476) | soil metagenome | isolation source: 115 cm soil or saprolite under grassland replicate 2 | place: USA:California | collected 2016-06-15
CCACAGCGACAACACCGCCGCCGCGACCACCGGGTCGCTGCGCAACCGCGTCGTTGCGACCACGAGTCGGCCCGGCTACGGGTTCAGGACTTCGGCGACCCAGCGGTCGACGATGCGCTTGCGGTTCGCGCCCGCATAGGCGGCGTCGATGGGCAACAGCTTGGCGTCCTTGAGCACTGCGGCAAGGCCGGGCTCGAGCGGGACGTCGGGATGCGCCGGCACGAAGTTGATCTTGTATTTCGCGAACTGGCCCTGCATCGCCGGCGAGCTCGCCCAATCGATGAGCTTCTTGCCCAGCGCCGGATTCTTGGCGCCCTTGACGAGCGCAATCCCTTCGGCCGCGGTGCCGATGCCTTCCTTGGGAAAGCTGATCGTGACCTCGTAGCCTTTCGCCTTGGTGTCGAGCGCGTCGACGATAAAAAAGATGCCGGCGCCTGCCTGGCCCAGTCCCACGGGCAGCGTTCCGCCGCCGCCGCTCTTGGTGTAGAGCTGGACGTTGGGCCGCAGCTTCTTCATGTAATCGAACGCCTTGTTCTCGTCGCGGCCGTTGACTTCGAGGATGGAGAAGATGCGTGTGACCGCCGTGCCGGAGGTCCGCGCATCGGCCATCTGCAGCATGTTCTTGTAGGGAGGGGCGAGAAGATCGTTCCACGACGCCGGCGCCTTGAGGTTGTGCTCTTTCAGAAACTTGTCGTTCGACATGAACACGAGCGGATCGTCGGCGATGGCGATCCACTGCCCGTCGGGATGGCGGAAGCGCGCCGGCAGCCGCGCGAAGGCGGGTGGCTTGTACGGCTCGAACACGCCCTCGTTGATGCCGGCCGCGAACGTCTCGACCGGGCCGCCGAACAGCACGTCGACCTGCGGATTGTTCTTTTCCGCGACGACGCGGGCGAGCGCCTCACCGGAAGAAAAACGCACGAAGTTGACCTTGATGCCGGTGGCCTTTTCGAATTCCTCGAACATCGGGCGCGCCCAGTTTTCTGGCCAGATCGAGTAAGCATTCATCGTATCCACCGCGAATGCCGGCACGGCCGCAAACTGCGCGGACACCGCGAGCAGCGTCCATACGGTCAGGCGCAGCGCCGCGCGGGCGCATCGCCGCAAACGCGGCAAGCATTGGGCAAGGATCATCGGAGTCCTCCGGTTGACGTTCTGTCGCGAGCTGCTTCGACGGGCAGCGTTCTTGATCGCAGAGTATCCGACGGTACCCGAAGGCCGCCGGCAACGTCAAATGAAGAAAGGTGCGGGAGGCCGAGGCCACCCGCGCCAGTTACCTGCGGTTCAGCGATAGATGCCTAGCCTCCGACGCCTTCGCGCGCGGCTCGCGCCGAGGAGGTTTTCCGCCGTGCGGAATAAGCCTACTCACTTTCTCCTGCGGTCAAACCGGTACTGCTCGGAGCAGCATTCGTGCCCTTGGCGTTTCGTGGCTCGGGAGTCTGTCCGTTCAGTTTTCGACAGGTTTCGAGCGGGGCGCCGATCATGCCGCTGCAATCATGTGTTGCGCCGCGTGCGCTTTTGTCAACGGTAGTCGATCCGGCCCGCGCATTGTCCGCGTTCAATCGCAGACAATTCTCCAAAGGCGTCCAGGTCATACCCGAGCAATCGTACTCGGCCTGCTTCGACACGCCCGGCGGGGCAACGGCGCTGACGCCGGCGGTAGACTGCGCACCGACTTGCACCGCGCATCCAAGCGCGATGGCGAGCGCCATCGCACTGAGCTTCGCTGATTTCATAGGACCCTCTGCTGGGTTGCGCAAACAATCGTTAGTCTGCCGCATCGGAAAGTGGCGTGAAATCGGCGAAACGCGCTTTCGATGTCAGACGTTATCCGACGGCTCAGCCTGGGAGGGTTCTTCGGCGAGAGCAGGCACGAGCATCGTGCGCGATCACAGCTCACAGCACCACCAGCGCGCGCCGACTCGCAGGCGCTCGCCCATAGGTCTACAAGCGTATCGCTAAGCACATCCGAACCGGAGAAAACGCTAAGCTTTGCCGCCCTCTACCGGGTATCCTTCGGCGCGCCAGCGCAACATTCCGCCGGCAAGATTGGCGACTTCGTTAAAGCCTGCGCGCTGCAGCAGCACCGACGCGTGCGCTGAACGCGCGCCGGAGCGACACACGGCGACGACGGGGTGATCGCGCGCGAGCTCGCCTGCGCGGGCGGCGAGCTGCCCGAGCGGAATCAGCTTCGCGCCGTGGATACGCCCGAGCGGGCCGTTGAACTCTTCGAGCTCGCGCACGTCGACGATCTGAATATTGGCAGCGTTTTCCTCGAGCGCGCCGGGCTGGATTTCCCAGATACCGGCAAATGTGAATGTCAACGGCGCCCAGCCGGGCTCCGCGGGCAGCAACGTGTCCTTCTCGGGATGGCCGCAGCGCAGATTCGCCGGCACGGCGATGTCGATCAACTTCGGGTGCGGCAGCCCGAGGTTGTTCATGTAGCCGACGAAGTCGGACTCGCCGATTTCGCCACCCAGTCGCGGATTGAAGCGCCGTTCTTCGGCGACGCTGGTCACCGTCAAGCCGCGGTAATCGTGCGCGGGATAGAGCAGACAGGTCGGAGGCAGCGTGAGAATCTGGCTGCGCACCGAACGATACATCGCCCGCGGATCGCCCTGCTGAAAATCGGTTCGACCGCTGCCCCGGATCAGCAGGCAATCGCCGGTGAACGCCATGCTCTCGTCGTCGAGAACATACGTCACACAGCCGTGCGTATGCCCGGGCGTGGCGCGTGTTTCGAGATAGCGCGCGCCAAACTGCACGCGGTCGCCATGCGCGAGATAGCGATCGGCGCCCTCGGCACCGCTGGCGGCGGAGACACAGATCGCGCTGCCGAATTGCCGCTTCAGCAGCCATGCGCCGGTCACGTGGTCGGCGTGGACGTGCGTTTCGAGCGTGGCGACCAGCTTGAGCTCAAGCTCGGCGATGAGCGCGGCGTCGCGCCGCACGTGCTCGAATACCGGATCGATCAGCACCGCCTCCTTTGCGCGCGCATCGCCAAGCAAATACGAATACGTCGACGACTGCGGGTCGAACAGCTGGCGGAAAATCATCATCGCTGGGTCTCTTCGTCGGCGCCAGGTGCGCCGTGGTTTAGCGCGAGCTCATGCGCTCGGACGCGCGCCCTCCGGCGCGCCGGAGCCGCCCGACCGAGCGCGCTCGGCAAGCTCGAAGATGAGCATGCCCGCGAGCATTGCGGCGACGAAGGCGAGCGCCTTGACCTTGCCCGCGCCCAGCGCGACCAGGGCGGGGCCGGGACAGAAACCCGCGAGTCCCCAGCCGACGCCGAACGCGAGGCTGCCGAGCATGAGCCTCGGGTCGATCCCGCGTGCCATGGGTAGCGCCATCGGCGCGCCGAGCAACGTCGACGCACGCCTGGCGGCGATGGCGAAGGCAACCGCGCCGATGGCGACCGCGCCCATCATGACCACTGCGAGTGAGGGATCCCAGGCACCTGCGAGATCGAGAAATCCCAGGACCTTCGCCGGGTTGACCATTCCCGATATGACAAGCCCGACGCCGAAGACGAGACCCGCAACGAAGGAGCTCAATAGGTACACCGCGCTCCTCACATTCCGATGACGTGCCGCACGACGTACACCGTCGCGAAGCCGGCCGCCATGAACAATAGCGTGGCGACGAGCGAACGCGGCGAGACGCGCGAAATGCCGCACACGCCGTGCCCGCTCGTGCAACCTGCGCCATAGCGAGTGCCTATGCCGACCAGCAATCCGGCAACGATCAGCGTCGGATAGCTCGCCTCGATCATGATCGGCGGCAGCGTCGCGGCGAGCATGTACAGCATCGGCGCCGCCAGCAGCCCTGCGACAAAGGCGAGCCGCCACGCGACATCACCCGACGCCGGCCGCAGCAGGCCGCCGACAATGCCGCTGATGCCCGCGATCCTGCCATTTACGAACACGAACAGCGCCACGGCCGCGCCGATGATCACGCCGCCGATCGCGGCGGACCATGGTGTGAAGGCGGTCCAGTCGATGCTCATCGTGTGCGGGCCTTCCAGGCGAAGCCTTCGATCCGCTGCAGCGCATCGCGCTCGGTGTCGAATGCCGGATCGAAGTACGAACGATAAAAGCGCTCGCGAAACTCGGCCCGCGGTAGAAAGGGCGCCACCTGACCTTTGCGAATTCGCGACATCGTGCCCTCGAAGCTCGAAACGTTAGCGTCGACTATCCTGCGCATTATAATCCCTGGCAGTGGCTGCCAATCCCAAAGCCCGCATCCTCGCCGAGGCGCTGCCGTATATTCGCGCGTATCACGGCAAGACGCTGGTGATCCGCTTCGGCGGCAACGCGATGGCCGATCCGGCGCTCAAGGCCGGCTTCGCGCGCGACGTGGCGTTGCTGCGCTCCGTGGGAATGAAGCCCATCGTCGTCCACGGCGGTGGCTGGCGCATCGACGCGCTCATGCGCCAAATGGGCATGGCAAGCCGGAGGCACCGCGGCCTGCGCGTGACCGACGAGCGCACGCTGACCGTCGTCGAGATGGCGCTCGACGAGCTCAACCAGGAGCTGACAGGGCTCATCAACACGCATGGTGGCCGGGCAGTGGGCCTCAACGGACAGGATGGACGTTTCATCCACGCGCGCAAGATGACGCTGCCGCCGGAGGATGCGGCGCAGCAAGAGCCCGAGCTCGGTTTCGTCGGCGACATCGAGAGCATCGACGTCGACCTCATCCACCTCCTGCTCTCGCGCAACTTCATCCCGGTGATCATGCCCATCGGCGTGGGCGCCGACGGGACTGCGTACCACATCAATTCCGATCTGCTCGCCGGCCGCCTGGCGCGCACGCTGGAGGCGGAGAAGCTGATCCTGATGACCAACGTCCCGGGCGTGCGCGACCGCACCGGCAGGCTCGCCTATATCCTGACCGCAAGCGAGGCCGAAGTGCTGCTGAAGGACGGCGTCGTCGAGGGCGGGATGCGGCCGCGCGTCACCGCGGCCTTGCGCGCGGTGCGCGAAGGCGTGCGCTCGGTGCATATCATCGACGGCGGCGTGCCTAGCGCGCTGCTGCTCGAAGTGTTGACGGCCGAAGGCGTCGGCACTGCGGTGCGCGCCGATACCGGCCCGCATTTTCTCGACGACAGCCGCGGCTATCTGCTGGCGGAGTGACCGAAGCTGGAGGCGCCATCGTCCTCGAAACGCAGAAAGCCAGGTACGCAGTCGCGGGAGTTTCAGGACACACCGGCGCGGCGCTTGCCCGCAGGTTGGTCGATGCCGGCGAGCGCGTACGCGCGATCGTGCGGCGGTCCGACGCGGGCGCCACGCGGAAGGCGCAAGCGGCGACCACACTTCCGGCTGCGGCGCGCGTGTTGCTGCAGGAGAGCTAGGTTCCCGGCAGATTGAACCCGGCACGATTGCAGCGAATCAAATGTGTTGAGCCGCCAAAGACGATCGGGTACGAATAGACGAAGGGCAAGCCGATGGATACAACCTGGATTCTCGTTGCAGACAGTAGCCGAGGCAAGATTTTCGAATCGCCCGACGGGCGCAAACCGTGGCGCGAAATCGAGGAATTCGAACATCCGGAGGGGCGCGCGCACAACCGCGATCTGCGCACCGATGCGCAGGGGCGCTACTACGGCAAAGGCGAGCGCCAGCAAGGCCACGTCGCTCCGCCGCAGGTTTCTCCGACCGAGCACGAAGCCGAATTGTTCGCCAAGCGCTTGAGCGATCATCTGGACAAGGCGCGAACCGATCATCGCTACGATAAGCTCGGCATCGTCGCTCCACCCAAGTTTCTGGGTCAGCTGCGGCAGCATTTGCCCCGGGGAGTCGAGAAGCTCGTGGCCGTCACCTCGGCGAAGGATGTCGCGTGGCTCGATGCGCGATCGATCGCCGAATACCTCGGCGAGAACCTCGATTCCAAATAATTCCGGACGAGCCGTCTGCTCGCGCGCCTTCTGCCGACGAGCGCTTAGATTCAGGTGACTCGAAAGTGGCACGCGCGGCCGCATTAGGCTCGCGCTAGAATGTTCGATCGCGCAGATTTTCAGCGGGCAGCCAAGATGAAATACAAAGACTACTACGCCATTCTTGGCGTCGAACGCGGCGCGAGCGCCGAGGATATCAAGAAGGCCTACCGCAAACTCGCGCGTAAATATCATCCCGACGTTTCGAAGGAACCGAACGCCGAAGAAAAATTCAAGGAAATGGCCGAAGCCTACGAAACGCTGAAGGATCCCGAGAAGCGTGCGGCGTACGATCAGCTCGGCCGCTACGCCGCGGGTCAGGAATTCCAGCCGCCGCCGGATTGGGGACAGCAATTCGCCGGCGCAGGGACTTTTGAAGACATCGATCTGGCCGATCTTTTCGCCGGCCTGACCGGACGTAGCTCGGGAGCGCGCCGCGGTACCGCGTTTACCTCGGGGCGCGATTACGAGGCCGCCGTGCGCCTCAGCTTCGCGCAGGCTTTTCACGGCACCGAGATCGAGCTCGAGTTGAGCGTGCTCGAATTCGACGACAAGGGCAACGCGCGCCGCGTGCCCCACCACATCAAGGTGCGCATCCCGAAAGGCGTTACCGACGGCGAGCAGCTACGCATTCCCGGCAAAGGCGGCAAAGGCGTCGAGGGCGGCCGCGACGGCAATCTTTACCTCGACATCACAGTCGAACCGCACCCGCTCTACCGTGTCAGCGGCCGGGACATCTATATCGATCTGCCGCTCGCGCCTTGGGAAGCGGTGCTCGGAACAAGCGTGCATCTGCCGACGCCCGCCGGCGCCGTGTCGCTGAGGGTTCCGCCCGGAACGCGAGCGGGCCAACAGCTGCGCCTCGCGGGGCGGGGAGTGTCGCGGCCCAACGCGCCGGCCGGAAACCTCTACGCGATCGTGCAGATCGTCGTTCCGTCGGTCGTCGACGAGCGCGAGCGCGCGCTATACAGACAGCTTGCGGAGACGTCGACCTTCAACCCTCGCGCGCAGTTCGAACGGGAGGCCGCTCATGAACATTGAAATCTGCGAGGCGCTGCGCATCGACGAGCGCGGCGCCATCGATTGGACGCAATTGATCGAAGTCTCGGGCCTGCCCGAGGCCGAGTTGCGCGAGCTGGTCGACGACGGAGCGCTAATTCCGGTCGATATCGGCGCGCCAACCTGGAGCTTCGATGCGAATGCGCTGGTCCTTGCACGGGCCGCGGGGCGCTTGCGCCGTGAGCTCGATCTCGACGCGCATGCTCTCGCTGTCGTATTGCGCTTCGTCGCGCAGATCGAAGAGCTGGAAGCCGAACTCCGCGCGCTTCGCGCCGGCGCCGCGCGCAGCCGATAACGCTAGGGTCTTGCAGGCGTCTGGCGCGAGGCGAGCTTGTGTTCGGCCGTCTTCAATCCGCGCGAAACACCACGCGCAGCACCCGCTTGTCGTACTCCAGCTCGGTGAGCTGCGTGATCTCGATGCCGTTGGCGGCGAAGACGCGGCCCCCGTTGCGCCGGCAAAGGCTGCGTTCGTACTTGCACGCGCTCATCTCCGGGTGCTTGCGGCAAAGGGTTCCGACCTTGGGTGAGAACTCGATCGCCGTCAGTTGACGGACGCCTTGCATATCGGTCACGCAGACGTACTGCGTATTTGGAGGAACGACCACTGGAAGGAGCGGAGCCGCAGCTACCTTCTCCGTATCCGTCGGTAACGGGGTCTGTGCGACAGGCGTGCGCACAACCGGCGATGCCGCAACGTCTTGCGCCGGCGTCACCATCGCCGTCGGCGGCGCCGGCGCGCTCGCGCAGCCCGCGAGTATTGCAATAGCTGCAGCTAACGCAACGATCCGGCTCATAAGGCCTCCCTCGAATCGCGTTGCCTTCTCGCTCGTTTGACTGCCTCGATAGGCGACTTGGTTCCATAATTTGACGCAATGCAGCAAACAACTATGCTCGCTTGAGTCGCCCGTTGAAGGGGCGTATATCTCGTCGCTGCGCAGGTTGGAGGATCAAGTATGCGATATCGCAACGACCCGGACGGCACGCGTTTGCCGATCAAGCTCGACCCGACGACCAACGGTGAGTTCGCGCCGGTCCCGCTCGCACGAGTGCATCACCGTGCACGGAAGCTTGCGATCGACGCCGCAACCAAGTACGCCCGCCGCTTGGGTCTTACGCGTCGAGCGTTCCTTGTCTCCGCCTGCGGCGCGGCGAGCACGCTGCTCGCGATGAACGCGGCGTACGCCGCAAGCGCGCGCCGCGGCGGCTATTACGACCTGCCGTCGGAGTCGGCGTTGGATATGCAGCTTGCGCGCTCGGCACTGGATCGCCAGGAATTCATCTTCGATGTGCAGGGTCACTTCGTGAATCCCACCGGCGCGTGGACACGCGCCTTGGCGCCCGGCGCACAACCGCTGAAAAGCTTCAGCGAGCTCAAGGGCTGCAGCGCGGCTTCGGCGCCCGGTCTCGGCTATTTGCAATGCCTGGGTTCGGACGCGTTCATCAAGGACGTTTTTCTCGACTCGGACACCGATCTCGTCGTGCTTTCGTTCGTTCCGTCGACGCGCAAGGGCGAGCCGCTGACGATCGAGGAGGCCGCGGCGACGGCCGGGATCGTCGAGCGGATGGAGGGTACGCACCGGCTGCTGCTGCACGGCCGCGTCAATCCGAATCAGGCCGGCGACCTCGAAGGCATGGATGAGCTCGCCGCGCGCCATCCGATCGCCGCGTGGAAGACCTACACGCAGTGGGGGCCGCAGGGCAAGGGATTCTTTCTCGACGACGACGCCGGGTTGGCGATGATCGAAAAGGCGCGCAAGCTCGGCATTCGCAACATCGCGATTCACAAGGGCCTGCCGTTCGGATCGGAGTCGTACGCGCACTCGACTTGCGTCGACGTCGGCCGCGTCGCGAAACGCTATCCGGACGTGAATTTCCTGATCTATCACTCGGGCTTCGTCACCGGCAAGACCGAAGGGCCTTACGACCCGCAGCGCACGGACGGCATCGATGCGCTCGTCACGAGCCTGCGCGAAAACAGCGTCAAGCCGGGCTCCAACGTCTACGCCGAGCTCGGTTCGACCTGGCGCTTTCTTATGCGCGATCCGGATGCGGCGGCGCATGCGCTGGGCAAGCTGTTCAAGCACGTCGGCGAGGATAACGTGCTGTGGGGCACGGACTCGATCTGGTACGGGTCCCCGCAGGATCAGATCCAGGCCTTTCGCACGTTCCAGATTTCCGATGAGCTTGCCGCGAAGCATGGGTACGGCAAGATCACGCCGGCGCTGCGCGCCAAGGTGTTCGGGCGCAATGCACTCGCCGTCTACAAGATTCCCGCGGACGTGTTGAAAAAGCACCTCGCCGACGACACGGTCGCGCGAGATCGGCTCGCGTATCGCGAGCGCGCGGACCCGGCGTTCGTCACTTACGGCCCAAAAACGCGGCGGGAGTTTCTGACGCTCAAGGTCCGCGGCGGGTAGGTTCGACCGTTTATCGCATTGCACCACGGGTGTCGGCGGCCGGCGCGTTCCGTTGCCTGTTCTCCTGCGCGAAGGACGCAGCCGGCTACGGGTGGTGCTGCTGCGGCGTTACGTTCTGGTTTTCCTTGAGCCAGATCATCGAGCGGCGCACGCGGTCGTAGCCGCTGGGGTGATCGTAGAAGACGAATTCCTCGAGCGCGCCCGGCTTGAGCTTGCGATAGGTCGACAGGCGCATCGCCGCCATCGCAAAACCCTGCGGCTCGCGGGCAGCATTGAGACCGAAGGCGTCGGCTTCGGCTTCGACACTGCGGATAACGGTGTGCCTCAATGGAGTAAGCGCGAACCAGACGACCGAAAAGATCGCCACCACTAGCGGCAGCGCGGCCGGATCGGCTCGATTGCGCAAGCCCAACGCAGAGCCCCAGCGCGCGAGCGCACGGTCGAGCGCGAAGTGGACGATGGCGAAAGCGATGCCGAGGAGAAGCCCGAAGTAGACGGCAAGCTTGAACGGATGATTGAGCACGTAGTGGCCCATCTCGTGGCCGAGTACCGCGCGGATCTCGGGCAGCGAAGTCTTGTTGAGGAGATTGTCGTTCAAGTTGATCCTCGCCATGCCGCCGAGACCGGACACGTTGGCGCTGATGCGCGCGGTCTGTTTCGAAGCATTGAACCATTCCAGGTGATCGGTGGGAATCTCGTTTGCCCGCGCGAGCGACAGGACGGCCTCGCGCACCGGCCCCTCGGGCAGCGGCTTGTAGTCGTTGAATAGCGGCGCGACGAATACCGGATAGATGAGATCCAGGAGCAGCGTGAAGGCGAACGCGAAGCCCGTCGCCCAGACCCACCAGCGCGGCCCGGCGCGGCGTACGCCGGCATAGAGGACCGACAGCATGACTGAACCGATGACCAACGTCACCGTGAGCCCGATCGCCGCTTCGCGCAGCCAGTCCGGGAACGTCAGGTTCGACAAGCCGTATTGGTGCTCGCGCAGGAAACCTCGATAGATCGACAGAGGCAGGTCCAGCACGAACGCGGCGACAATGAACAATCCTCCATAGATCCCGACGGCGAGCCACGGCCTGCGGCCCACCCGCTCCGCAAAATCGCGCATGCGCCGGCTTAAGCCGGTCCACAGCAGAATCGCCATGACGCCGAGCCCGTAGAGCAGCGACCAGAGCTTGAGCCAGTAGCCGCCCTCGAAATACGCGTCGGACAGCGCGCGCTGCTCCGGCGAGAGCAGGCCGAGCCATGCCTCGGTTGCGCGCTTGGTGTCGAACCCCGGGCCGGGTTGCGCACCCGCGGGCACGTGCAGACCGGGCGGCAGGTCGCGGACAATCGTATTCGCGACGGTATCGAAGCTCGCGCAGGCCAGCAGCAACGTGCAAACGATCTGCAGGAGCATTTTCATGGTTGGTGAATTCGTGGTTTGCGCCGCCAGACTCTACCAGAAGGAATCGCGCATCGATCGGCAACGCAATCGCGCGCGGTGGCAGACGCAGGAGCAATGGGTTACGATCCCCTGCGACAAATGCGACGCCGTTGAAAGCCAGCCTATCCCGCGGCCGTCGACAATAACAGGAGCGCAGCATGGTACGAAGCATCAGCGCTGCCCTCGTCGGCGCAGCGTTGTGGATCGCGGCAGCTCCGGCAGGCGCCGAAGAGGGATTGTGGGCCTTCGACCGCCCTCCGTCCGCAGCGTTGCAGGCGAAGTATGGCTTCGCGCCGCGGCCGGCGTGGTTGGACGCGCTGCGCCTGTCCGCGGTCCGCGTCGGCGGCGCTTCGGGCTCGTTCGTTTCGGCCGATGGGCTCGTGCTGACGAATCATCATGTGGCCTTGTCCTGCGTGCAGGATCTGTCGACCGAGGAAAGCGACCTGGTGCGAAACGGGTTTGTTGCGCGCACTCGAGCCGACGAGCGCGTCTGCCCCGGCGCGGAAGTGAGACGCCTCGAATCCTTCGAAGAGGTGACCGAAAGAGTGCGATCGGCCATCAAGTCGAAGGCCCACGCAGCGGTGAATGCCGAGCGCAATATTGCCATTGCAGCGCTTGAGAACGAATGCAAGGCGGCAACCGGGTTGCGCTGTGAAGTCGTCACTTTCTACCGCGGCGCGGCCTACCAGCTTTATCGGTACCGGGTGTGGACCGACGTTCGGCTCGTGTTCGCGCCCGAAACCCGCGTTGCCTTTTTCGGAGGCGATCCGGATAACTTCGTTTATCCGCGATTCGATCTGGATTTCGCGCTGATGCGCGTCTACGACGGGGGAACGCCGGTCCGTCCGGCGCATTACCTCACCTGGACCGGGCACGGAGTAAGCGAAGGCGACCTCGTCTTTGCTGCCGGCCATCCCTATTCGACCGATCGATTGGTCACGATCGCGCAACTGAAGTTCGACCGCGACGCCCGATATCCCTTGATGATCGCGAGCGCGAAGCGGGAACAAAGAGTGTTGCAGCAATTCGGCGCGCGGTCGGCAGAGGCGACTCGCCGCGCGGCCGACGAACTGCTCAGTACCGAAAACTGGCTTAAGGCGATGCTCGGCGAACACAAGGCGCTGCATGAGCCGGCGCTCATGGGGAAAAGAAGCGACGAGGAGGCGCTGTTGCGCAAATCCTTCCGCGGCGCGGCGAGCGAAGTCGATCCCTGGATCCGAATCGATGCGGCGACACGCAATGAAGCGCGCGTGCTGAAGGAATCGTGGGCGGTCGGCTATGGCTACGGCACGCTGTTTTCGATCGCCGGCAAGATCGTCGAAACGGTAGGCGAGAGGGCGCTGCCGGATGGGGAGCGATTGCCGGATTACCGCGATTCGGCGATTCCCAGGCTGTTGCTGCGGCTGACGTCGGACACGCCGGTCTACAAGGATCTCGAAATAGTCCGTCTCGCCGGGATCTGGCAGGAAGCCGTAGACCTGCTCGGAGCGGAACACCCCTTCGTGAAGACTGTGCTCGACGGCAAGTCTCCGCTCGCCGCTGCCACCGCAGTGATCGAGGCGACTCGTGTCGACCGCGTCGAAGAACGCAGAAAGCTGATCGATGGCGGGGCGGCCGCGGTGAACGCGTCGGCCGATCCCTTGATCGTATTGGCCCGAGCGGTTTATCCGCTGCGCCGCCGTCTGGCGAAGTACAAGGAGATCGACATCGAGACGCCGATTCGTCAGGCCGCTGACGAGCTGGGCCAGTTGAGGTTCAAGCTGTTCGGCACCGACGCTTATCCGGACGCGACCGGGACCTTGCGGCTCAGCTATGGCACTGTGCGCGGATACGATGCCGATGGAATTCTGATGCCGTGGCGGACCAATTTCTGGGGCCTGTTCGGCCGCCGCGATGCGTTCGGCGGGATGCCGCCCTTCGATCTGCCTACGCAGTGGCTCGAAAAGCAGCGCGAGCTAGAGTTGAGCACGCCGCTTAACTTTGTCTCCACGCTCGACATCATCGGGGGCAACTCGGGATCACCGGTGGTCGACCGCAAGGGGGAGCTGATCGGCCTCATATTCGACGGCAATCTCGAAGGGCTTGGCGGCCGGTTCGTCTATACCGACTCGAAAGCGCGCGCCATTGCGGTAGACGCTCGTGCCATCGTCGAGGCGCTGGTCAAGATTTACGGAGCGCGCGCTCTCGCCGCCGAGCTGGCGGGACACTAAGGAACCTGGGCGGCTAGTTGCGTCCTGCCGCCGGCGCGACCGAGGCGCCATCGCGTGAGGTAAAGATCATAGGAGCTGTCCGCGCCGACGCTAGCTCGGCGACCGCTACGGTTGGCTCGACACGGGCGCAATCATGCAGGCGAACAACGTTGACGGGACGGTCGTAACGGCCAGCGACACGGCACAGGGTCGTTGCATCACTCGGCTCTCTTCGCGTCGGCTGTAAGACGGGTGCCTATTGCGCATGTGGACTCATCCTACACGGCAATCCGATTTTCGCCGATAGTTGCGCTCCCGCAAAAGTTCTACTGTGCGAGCATTCACGCATGTCACGGGACACGACAGGGGAAAGGCGATCATGGAAGCTTTTATCGCCGGAACATTCGACAAATTTGCCGACGCCTGCGCGGCGGCTGAAGAGCTGCGCGGCAGCGGATTCGTTGGGTCCGACGTACGTGTGACGACAAATGCCGCTAATAGGGAAGACGGGGTTGGCCTGGTCAATGGATCGGCGAGGTGGCCAGGCACTCTGGAAATGCTCGTCCGTGACCTGTTCGATCTCGATGAGAAGCATTGGGTTCAGCGGCAGCGCACCGAGCCAAAGCGCCGCGGTGTCGTGTCCGTTCCCATACACAATGCCGACGAGCAGTCGATCGCCCGTGCGGTTCTCTACCGGCACCGCGCAGTTGAGCTCCACGACGTCGCCGAAGGCGTTCCCGTCCACTGAGGGCGGAACGCGGGCTGGCCGGAAACAAGCGGCGTATCTCGGGTCCTCGCGCGAATCATCGTCGCCGTAACTGCAGAGTAATAAAAAGACTCCTCGGCATCATCGTAAGCGAAAAGAGCTCCGTCGCCGGCGAATCCGGTGCTTGCGCAACGTCGAAGTTGCGTTCGAAAGGCTGTCGGATCGGCAAGATTGCCGGCGCTCGTCGCGTGAATTTCCCGCTTTCGCGCCAAGAAGTTTGAGGGCGGTTCGTCCGATGAAAACCTGCCGCATCCACTCTGGCGCCTAGTGATGCTACGAATCGGATAAGCTATGAAATCGTTCGTTTACCTAGGCGGGAACCGCAATGAAATACCGTACCCTGCCGAGTACCGACCTCAATGTCTCTGAGGTCTGCCTCGGCACGATGACCTGGGGCGAGCAGAACAGCGAGGCCGAGGCCCACGCTCAGCTCGACCATGCGATCGCGCAGGGCATCAACTTCATCGACACCGCCGAGATGTATCCGGTGCCACCGAATGCGACGACGCAGGGCCGCACCGAGACGTTTCTCGGCAACTGGCTGGCGCGGCGTCCGCGCGATGACCTCGTCATCGCGACCAAGGTCGCCGGTCCGGGCCGCCGCGACTGGATTCGCCACGGCCGCACCGATCTCACGCGTGACGCTATCGCCGAGGCCGTCGATACGAGCCTCGCGCGGCTGCAGATCGACATCATCGACCTGTATCAGATCCACTGGCCACAGCGGAATGTGCCGAACTTCGGCGCAACGGAATTCGATCCGGCCAAGGAAAAAGCCGGGCCGTCGATCCGCGATCAGGTCGAAGGCATGGCGGCGATGATCCAGGCTGGCAAGATCCGGCACTACGGTCTCTCGAACGAGACCGCGTGGGGCGTGTGCGAATTTCGGCGCGTTGCGCGGGAATTGGGAGGTCCCGCTCCGGTCTCCATTCAGAACAGCTACAGCTTGGTGTCGCGCAACGTCGACAACGATCTTGCCGAAGTATTGTTTCGCGAGGAGATGTCACTGCTCGCATATAGCCCGCTCGCCGGCGGCATGCTCTCCGGCAAATATCTTGGCGGTGCGCAACCGCCTCGATCGCGCTTCACGCTGTTCGACGGATTGGGCGTGCGATTCCGGAAGCCAATGGTGCGCGAGGCCATCGAGGCGTACGTGACGCTGGCGAAGAAGCGCGGGCTATCGCCGGTTCAGCTGGCGCTGGGTTATGTGAAGAGTCGGTGGTTTCTCGGCGCGTTGATCATCGGCGCGACGAGCTTGGCCCAGCTCGAAGAGGACATTGCCGCGGCGCAGTTCGAGCTCGACGCCGAGACGCTGGCCGACATCGCGGCGGTGCAGGCTCGTTATCCCAATCCGGCGGGCTAACCGCGGAACGGGCCCTGTACTCGCCCGCCGTACTTCCAACACATCTGCCCATCAGTACGCCGAGCAACGGCCCAGAGGTGCGGGCAATCGAAAAAATCTGCGCAGCAGGTATTGCGTAAACAGTCGCGCGGGATAATAATAATGACGTTGTCATAGACGCTTTTCCCGCCCGAAGGAGGCCCCATGCTCGGTGTCAATCGTCCTTCCGATCCAAGGGATGCCGGCAAGCCGGGGCTCAAGCCCGCGTTCTACGATCCGCCCGGATCTCTCGCCAGGCCCGCACCCGGAACGCCGGCGCGCCCCTCGCCTCCGCCCGTAGCGCCTGTCCGTGAAAGTCCGGCGGGAACGCCGCGCGAGCAAGCTGCACCGGCAATCGCCGCTGCGCCGGCGCCATCCGTTCCTGCACTCGATCCCGCAGAAACGCAGGGAAGCCGACTCTTCATCGGCATCAACATCAAGGTCAAAGGCGTAGAAATTTCCGACTGCGACGTGCTCGTCGTCGAAGGGCATATTGAGGCCACCGTCCACAGCAAGGCGATGCAGATCGACAAGCCCGGTACGCTCAAGGGCACGGCGCTCATCGACGTCGCCGAAATCCATGGCGATTTCTCGGGCGAGCTGACGGCGCGCACGCGCCTGGTCGTGCACGGCTCCGGCCGCGTTTCCGGCACGATTCGCTATGGCAAGCTGATCGTGGCGGAAGGCGGCGAGCTCAGCGGCGACGTCAAGCGGCTGGACGCCGCGGATGAGCCGCAGCGATCGCTCCTACCGGGCGGGCGTGGACAAGCCCAGAACTTCGTCGCCGCGCAATAGCTTCCGTCGCCGATGGACATCGTAGCGAAACCGGGCGTAACATGTAGGTATAACTCGAACGAGGTGGGAGGACCCGTCGTATTTTGAACGGAAAGGAGTCACCCATGTGCTACGAATTCAGCGAATGGTCATGGAAGTCGCGCGCTGCAGAACTCGCGAGAAAGGAGCGCGAAGCCGCCGAAGCGCAAAAGAAGCAGAGCGAACCTTCACCGCCGGCGAAACCGGCTGCGCCCGAAACCCCGGTCAAGGAACGCCAAACTGTTCCCGCGTGACACAAGCGAAATACCGGCAAAAAGGCCCCGCGAATGCGGGGCTTTTTCGTTCGGCATGCCGCCGGCACAAGCGCACCAAAAAAAACAATGCACAGATCCGCGAACGTGCTCCGAAGCCGGCGAAGCAATTTGATGACGTTGGAATCATTATATTTGTGCGCCGTTTCAAGCCATCCGGCTTGACGGGCTCCAATCGATTGTGAGAACGTTGCGGCCTGCAATCGCCGCGCAGCGGCGACACACAATCACGAAGTCATAGGGGGTTTCCGATGCACACGTATCTTCCCGATGTGGCGCGGGCGTTCCGCTTTGCGCACACGAGGTGCAATTTCGTTTTGCGCGCTATTGCCGTCACGGCCGCGCTCGCCGTTTTTTCCGCGTACCCGGCTTTCGCCGGCAGCCTCGCGCCGGCCGCGACCCAGCCGCAGTACGAATCGACCGTCACCGTCAAACCGGTGAAGTCGCGGCTCGGGCAGATCGCCCAGACCGACCCGGACCTGCTCGACAGGACCGACTCCACCCCCATCAACGTGATAGTCAAGCTCGACTACGACGCGGTGGCGAGCTACGAGGGGAACGTTCCTGGTTACGCAGCCACGAGCCCGAAAAAGACGGGCAAGAAGCTGAAGCAAAACCAGGCTGCCGTCAGCATGTACACGGGTTATATCGCCGCATACGAGGCGAAGGTTCTCGACGCCGTCAAGGGACGAGTTCCGACGGCGACGGTGCGTCAGTCGTTCCGAACTGTCTACGGTGGCGTAGCGATGACCGTGCCGGCGAACAAGATCGGCGATCTCCTCTCGGTCCAGGGTGTCGTCGCAGTTCAGGAGGATTCGCTCGAGCAACCGCTCACCGATGTAACACCGGCATTCCTCGGTGCCGACCAAGTGTGGCCCTCCCTCGGGGGTTCGACCAAGGCAGGTGAAGGCGTCATCGTCGGCGTGCTCGACACAGGTATCTGGCCCGAGCATTTCTCGCTGATCGATCACGGCCTCGCGGCTCCGCCCGGCGGGCCGTTCGCTTGCCAGTTCGGCGTGGGCGGCGATGCGAGCTTTACCTGTAACCATAAGCTGATCGGCGCCTACGCGTTTCTCCATACCTACACGACGTTCATTGGCGCCTTGCCCGGCGAGTTCTGTATCGGCAGCACGTGCTCGGCCCGTGATGCAGACGGGCATGGCACGCACACGTCGACCACCGCCGCGGGCGGCCCGGTCGACCACGCGACGCTGCTCGGCGTCGACCGTGGCCACATCAGCGGCATGGCGCCCGGCGCGCACGTGATCATGTACCGGGTCTGCCTCGACCAAGGGTGTTTCACCTCCGATTCGGTCGACGCGGTCAACCAGGCGATCGCCGACGGCGTGGATGTCATCAACTTCTCGATCTCGGGTGGCGCCAGTGCCTACACCGACGCGGTCGAGCTCGCTTTCTTGGATGCGTACGCGGCAGGCGTCCTCGTCAACGCGTCGGCGGGCAACAGCGGCCCGGGGTCTGCGACTGCAGCTCATGCCGGCCCCTGGACGAACACGGTCGGCGCGTCCACCTCGAACAGACATTTTTTCTCGACGCTGCATCTGACCGCAACGGGCGGCGCCACGCTCGACCTGCAGGGCGTGACGGTGACAGCCGGTGTCTTGTCCCCCACGGACGTCGTGCTCGCAGCCAAGCCCGCATCTGATCCCAACGGACTCTGCCTCGCTCCGGCCGCGCCGGGGACGTATACGGGGAAGGTGGTCGTCTGCAGACGCGGCACCAATGCGCGCGTGGAGAAGGGCTACAACGTTCTGCAGGGTGGTGCGGTGGGGATGATTCTCTACAACACCCTGTTGCAGGATCTCGAGTCGGACAACCACTGGCTGCCCGCGATCCACATCGACGGTCCGTCGTCCACCGGCTCGACGGGTAACGCCGCCAAGTTGCTCGCATTTCTTGCGGCAAACACCGGCGTAAAAGCGACCTGGGCCAATGGCACGGCGACGCCCGTACGGGGCGATGTGATGGCCGCGTTCTCGTCGCGCGGCCCGGTGGGTGACTTCCTCAAGCCCGACGTTACGGCGCCCGGCGTGCAGGTCCTCGCGGGCATGACGCCGCAACCACGTCCCGGGAACATAGTGGTCGGCCCGCCTGGCGAGTTCTATCAGGCCATCGCCGGCACGTCGATGTCGAGTCCACATTCGGCAGGTGTCGCGGCGCTGGTCAAGGCCGCCCACCCGAATTGGACGCCGGGACAGATCAAGTCGGCGTTGATGACCTCGTCGGTCCAGGACACCCTCAAGGAGGACGGTGTCACGCCGGCGGATCCCTACGACCGCGGCGCCGGGGCGATCCGGGCGAACCGCGCGGTCAGCCCGACGGTGACTTTCGATGTCGATCCGCTCGCGTACCACGCATCGACGACCGATCCCCTCGGCCGGATCGACCTCAATCTGCCGAGCATCAATGTGCCGACGCTGCCAGGCCAGATCACGACCTTCCGAACGATGCGGAACGTCACTAACGTCGACCACAGTCTGCAGGTCTCGGTGCAGGCGCCTCCAGGCGTGCAAATCATCGTCGCCGCGACGCCGAAGGGCAGCAAGCCCGCCAGCGTCAGCGACAAGAGCATGGCTGTCCTGGCAGGCCAGGAGGCAACTTTCCAGGTCACGATCAAGGCCCCGACGCTTCCCAACGGGCAATATTTCGGGCAGATTACGCTGGACCCGAAGAAGAAAGGCTACTACCCGGTCGTCATCCCGGTCGCCTTCTTCAAACAGCAGGGCAATGTATCGCTAGCGCAGGACTGCAGCCCTTCGACGTTCCCGACAAGCAGCAACACAACCTGCATCGTCCATGCCGAGAACTTTATCGGCACGGACGCCAACGTGAATATCGAGGTTGATGCGAGCGCTGGGCTCGAGTATTCGAACGTTTCGGCGCCGGCGATCCTTGTGAAGAAGGACACCATCACGTGGAGTGGCACACTGGCTGCCACGACCCCGCCCGGCATTTCGATCGCTATTGCTCCCGGCAGCACTCCAGCCGGCTACCTGCCGCTTTCCCTCTTCGGGGTTCCGCCGATTGCCGGCGTTGGCGACGAGACGATCAGCAACTTCAACGTTCCCGCGTTCCGCTATGGCAGCGAGGTCTATACGCGCGTCGGTATCGTGAGCAACGGGTATGTCGTGATCGGAGGCGGCACCAGCGCCGACGTCAAGTTCCTCAACCAGAGTCTCCCGGACACGACGCGACCGAACAATGTAGTCGCGCCATTCTGGACGGACCTGAACCCGGGCGCAGGGGGAGCCATCCGTATCGCCACCCTGACCGACGGTGTCAGCACTTGGCTGGTGGTCGACTACGCTGCCGTGAAGGAGTTCAGCACGGCGAATACGGATTCGTTCGAGATCTGGATCGGCCTTGCCGGCAATCCGGTTCCCGAGGACGTCACGATCGCGTATGGGACAATCCTAGGCAACGGTGACGGCGCGTTGCTCACGGTAGGCGCTGAGAACAGACTCGGGAACCGTGGCGGGATGATTTATTACAACGGCACGGGAACGCTACCCGCCGCTGGGACGGAGCTGAGGGTCAGTTCAACGCCGCCAGCTGCCGGCGGCAGCGTGACGTTCAGCTACAACGCCTCGGCCAAGAAAGCCGGGACCTATACGACGACGGCGAACCTGACGTCTAACCTCACACCGGGAACGACGCAGGATGTCGACCTTCTGACCGTGACGCCGTAATCTTTGCGGCAGGCCTCCAAAGTGAAGGGCCGCCTCCGGGCGGCCCTTTTTTGCGGTGGATTTGCCGGCAGGACGCCGACATAAAATCGGAGTGGGAGAGCAGGGCAACCGGTCCCCCGCTCGGGTCGGCGGCCCGCTATTCCGACTTCGGACGCACCTTGGGCAGCAGTCCTTTTTCCTTGACGATCGCGGCGGCCATCTGGCGACGCTCCTGCTTCGACAGCCGGCGCGCCGTCGTGCTGAGCCTGTGGTCGGTCTCCTGAAACACACGCACCGCCTGCCTGGCTTGCGCTTCCGCCGACGACGTTTCCATTCTCGCGGGGAGGCCGAGGGCTTTACGAATCCGCCGATGGCGTGCCTTGGTCCGGATCGTCGCCACAGCAATGACGACTGCGAAGGTAAGAGCTAGGAGGATCAACCAGGTGTAGCTTGGGCTCATCGCTCACGTAAAACGCGCACGCACGACCGAGGCGCGGTATTGTCCCACAATCCGCCTTTGGGGGAGGAGGTCGTGCTGATCGATTTCCTGCTCGTCGTGTTCATCTGGGTTGATTTGCGCGGACTGCGGGTGACCGTTGACGACACGCTTGAGAAGCTGGAACGCAGCAATCCGAAAGAGATCGCCTTCCGGGCCGGCTTCTTTTGGCTATCCCTGGCTCTGGTCTGCGCCTGGTCGTTCTACTTTGCGCGCGAGTGGCCGGTCGTGCCGATCCTGTTGCTTGCCGTCCTCGGCTATGAAACCTGGGCCTGCGTTCGACTTGTATTTTTTCGCGAGCGACACCTCGGCTACCTGCAGCGCATTCGGCATGCGCCACTGCTGCTTCTGAAAGTCCCCGCCTATATCCGGCTTGGCCTTTGCGGCTTTCTGCTATACAAGCATCTGTTCGGGTAAGTCGCGCGTCGAGCACATATCGCGGCGGGCCTCTGCGGAAGGCGAGTGCCGGCCGTTTCCTATATGATGCAGATCGTATGACGATGCGAAAGTGCGCCATTGTCGACGGAGGTTGCAGCATGATCGTCGATCACCGTTCTTTCGGAACTGCCGTTTTTGTCATCGCCAGCGTGCTGGTGTGTGTACTGCCGTCGCCAAGCTCCGCAGCGGAGATAAAGGCAAGCACGAAATCAGCAGCACTATCCGCGGCGCCCGGCACGCTCGTGCGCTGGTCGGTGCCGGCAACCGTGCGCTGCCGGATGAGCGCCCGGTCCTGGGCGCCGCTCGGCGACACGTGTTATTTCCCGATCGATCTCGAGCAGAAACCCGGCGTGATCACCGTCGCGCGGCAGGGTCAAGGCAAGAGCGAAACCGCGCGCATCGCGATCGAATCGCGTAGCTATGGGACGCAGGAGATCGAGCTGCCCGATATCGCGCAAGCCAATCCATCGCCCGCCGATCTGCAGCGGAATGCGCGCGAGCGCGTTCTGCTGGCGAAAGTATTCAACCGCAAAGAGGGACCGGCGAGGTTCGCGCTGCCGCTGGGCAAGCCTGCGAACCCGCTACCCGAAGGCAAGTCCTTCGGCGTCGACCGCATCTTCAACGGCAAGCCGGCAGCGCAACCGCATATGGGCGGCGATTATCCGGTGCCCGCCAGCGCGCCGGTACTGGCGGTTGCCGACGGAACGGTGGTGTTGGCGCAGGACCTTTTCTATCCGGGCAACGCGGTGTTCGTCGATCACGGCGATGGCCTCGTCAGCATGTACTTCCATCTGTCCGATATCCACGTGCAGACCGGGCAGGAGGTCAGGAAAGGCGATCGCGTGGGGCAGGTGGGTACGACCGGACGCTCGACCGGCCCGCATTTATTTTTCGGCGTACGCTGGCACAACGCGAGGATCGATCCGCGGTTCGTGCTCGAAGATCCGGCGAAGATCCCGGCGCTATAGAGCAGCGCCAGCGCGTCGGTATCCAATCGGGCGCGGCCAATTCTTCTCGGACCTACTTGTCGCTCCGGGACCGCTTTTCCTTCGGCGGGATCGCTGCCTTTTCGGCCGGCTCCGAAGTCGTCTTTTCCTTCGACGGGAATATCTTCATGATCGGGCTTTCCTTGATCCTGCCCGTGACTTCGCCGACATCGGTGACGACTTTCTTGGTCTGCTCCTCGATGGCGGAGAATTTCTCGATGACCTTCGGCAGTTGGTCCATCACTGTGGTGAGCGTGCTCTTTTCAGCGGCGATTTCCGGGATCTGACCTTCGGGCGTTGCGGCCAGCAGGGTCTGGGCGTTAGGGGCGCCGCCGTTGAGCTCGACAAAGACGACACCCGTGATGCCTTTGAGCTTCAGGCTCGCCTTGGTATCGGTCTTGACCGGTGCTTCCTTGCGCAGCCGGACATCCACCTGCACTTTCCGGGGATCGGCGGGGTCGAGCGTCATGGTTTTGACCGACCCGATATCGACTCCGTGAAACTTCACCGGATCGCCGATTGCCAGGCCGCTGACGGATTCGGTGAAATGGATGCGGTAGAGCACGTCGTCGCGATGGCCGGAGCTCACCAGCCAGACCGAAAAAAATGCCGCGGCGACTGCAATGCCGATGATGAACAGACCTTCGACGAAATAATGCTTATCCGTTTCCATGGCTCTGCTTCCTTGCGGTCAGCGCGCCTTCCGCGCGCGGCCCGTGGAGGAACTCGCGTATCCACGGCTGGTGAGACTGCATCAGCTTGTCCAGCGTACCGACGGTGATTTTCTTGTCGGCCAGCATGGCGACACGCTGGCAGATGGTGAACAGTGTCGTGAGGTCATGGGTGACGATGACGACGGTAATCCCCAGGCTCTCGTTCAGCCGCCGGATCAGCGCGTCGATGCCGCTGGCGGTGAGCGGATCGAGATCGGAGGTCGGCTCGTCGAGAAATAGAATCCGTGGATCGAGCGCGAGCGCGCGCGCAAATGCGGCACGCTTGACCATGCCGCCGGACAGCTCGGAGGGAAACTTGATGGCGCTATCGGCCGGCAAGCCGGTAAGCTCGAGCTTCATTGCCGCTATCTTCTTCTGGTCTTCTTCGGCGAGAGCCGTATGTTCGCGCATCGGCAGCATGACGTTCTGCGCGACCGAAAGCGAGGAGAACAATGCGCCTTGCTGGAACAGCACGCCGATGAGCGAAGCCTTTTCTGCTGGACCGATCTTGTCGATGGGCTTGCCGTTTACGAGAACCTCGCCGCCATTTGGCCGATGCAAGCCGGTGAGCGTCTTGAGCAGGACCGATTTGCCCGACCCCGAGCCGCCAGCGATGCCGAGGATTTCCCCACGCCGGATATCGAGACTGATCTTGTCGTGTACCTCTTGCTTGCCAAAGCGGTTGACGATGTCGCGCGCAGACAGAATCGACTCGGGATGCGGTTGGGCCTTGGCGCTCATAGGTCGAGCTTCTCGAAAAGAATAGAGAACAACGCATCGAGCACGATCACCACGAAGATCGCCTTGACCACGGCTCGGGTGGTTTCCTTGCCGACACTTTCCGCCGACCCTCTCACCCTGAGCCCGTGCATGCAGCCGATGATGGCGATCAGGAAACCGAAGATCGGCGCCTTGAAAAGGCCGACGAAGAGGTCGCTGCCATCGACCGCGTGGCGCACGCGATCGATGTATTGCAGCGGAGATACATGAAGCAGCGAGCTCGAGATCATCGCTCCGCCGAGCAAACCCATTATGTCGGCGAAGAACGTCAGCAGCGGCAGCGTGATGACGAGTCCGATCAATCGCGGCACCACCAGCAATTCCATGGGCTCCATGCCCATCACGTTGAGCGCGTCGATTTCCTCCCGCGCCTTCATGACGCCGATCTCGGCCGTAAATGCGGAGCCCGAGCGTCCGGCTACCATGATCGCGGTGATCAGCACGCCCATTTCGCGCAGCACCGACACCGCCACCAGATTTATCGTGAAGTCCTCGCCGCCGTAGGGCCGCAGCTGGGCAACGCCCTGGTAGCCGATGACCACGCTGATCATGATGGCCATCAGACCGACGATCGGCAGTGCATCGATGCCGGTTTCCCTGATCTGGCGGGATATCGACGGCAGTCGCAGGGCACGCAGATGCGTCAGTGCGTAGCCAGTGAAGCTCGCTGCCCGCCCCATGAAAGTGATGATATCGATCGTGTCGCGCCAGGCCTCGTCGGCGCCTTTGCCAAGCTCGATGATGCTTTGGCGCCATCCGGAGACCGACTTCGGTTTCGCAAGCGGCTTGAGCTCCAGGCCGCCGATAAGATCGAGCAGCGCCTTGTGCTCGGCTCGGATGCCGGTCAATGCCACGCCCTTGTCGCGAAGGCCGCACAGGAACAGCGCACCCGGCGTATCAAGCTCGCTCAAGTTGCTGAGATCGAGCGCGCGGGACTTCTGCTTCTTCGGCCAGTGCTTCAGCGCTCTTTCCGCTTCGGCCATGGTGCGGATGTCGAGCGTGCCGGTAAGCGCCAATCCATGGCCATCGTCTTCGATAGCGATGGTCGGTGAGAGCGGCTCTGAGCTGGCGCGCGGCATGCGTATGGTGACGTATTTTCGAATGGCCCGAGGCTTTTGGTTATTGGCCGGGTATGTGATTCCCAGCAGCAATTGATGTGCCATTCAGCATCTATTGTAAAAACAGAGAGTTATAAGACTAGCTCCCGGTCGATTTATACAAGAAGGCAAGCGCGACCCGGCTATGAGACGCCTTTACTGATCGTCGCAATTCGTCGATGCCCGAAATGCTTTGCGCGGCCGTTGCCAACTTCCTCGAGCGCCGCGCTGATCGACGCCGTTGACTTGTCGGGCCATTGCGGACGGAAGTGAGGGGGATGCAAAAACGCCGCGGTTCCCCGCGGCGTTTTCATCGAGGCAAGAGCGTGCCGGACGGCACGCCCGACAGTTCACGGCTCAATCAGCCGCTTCGATCCTGCCGTAGAGGCCGTGAGTCTCGTCGTCCGGGCCGGCAGCGAAGAACAGCGTGTCGGTAGGTTGCTGCTGAAAGCCGTTGCCAAACGCGATGCCCCATAGGCCGTCGATCTTCAGCACCTGGCCACTGGTCGTGCGCAGTTGCCCGGCGAAGGTGCTGTTCTTCAGATCGTACGCGTTGATCGTGCCGTCGCCGAAATTGCCGACCAGGAGATGGTTGCTGAACCTGCCGAAGCCGGAAGGCGCAAGCGCCATGCCCCACGGCGCATTCAGCTTCCCGCGCGACGCCACGCGCCTGAGCAGGAAGCCCTCGGCATCGAAGACGTCAACGAACCCCAGTCCGGGACCCGCCACCTCGTCGTCTTCGTCCTCTTCCTTTAGCGCGTACGCGACATAGAGATCGCCCTGGATATTCGCGATGTTGAACGGCTTGAACCCTTCAGGAATCGTGGGATCGGCAAATCCGCCCGGTACGCTCGTCTTCGCGAAATTGAAATCGATGACGTCGATCTTCCCGTTGTGGAAATCCGCGGCGTATAGACGAAAATGGCTGACGCCATCGCCGGCCATCGCCAGACCCTTGTAGGACGCGCCGTCCGTGGCGACGAACTTGATCGTCGCGCTGGCTCCTCCAGCCCAGGCCGCGATGCCGCCGTCCTCGGTCGCCCAGAGAAAGGCTGCTGCCGTTCCCGCGCCCGCCACGGCGAAGTCGTTCGGTTTGGAGCTGGCGCCGAGGTTGAACACGATACCCGTCGGCACGCCCTGGCCCACGCCGCTCACCGACGGAACGGTGACTGTGAGCTTGAGTGCGCCGGTGCCGTCGTAGACCGTCGACGTGCCGGTGCCGTTGTTGGAGACCCACATCGGGCTCGTTGGGCTGAGGGCGATGCCCCAGGCGTTGACGAGATTAGTATCGGTGTTGTCCGCCTCGCCGGCGACGTCGGAAACGAGATTGTGAACCTGGTAGCTGTTGGGTGATGCCGCGATGATCGCCGTGCTTAGCGCGAGACCGAAGGCCAGCGCAGCGAACCGCAAAACGTGACGTGCGATGGGAGACGATGCAGTCATGAGAGGTCCTCGTTTGAAATTTTTACAAACGCGTCCGACATCTGCCGGACTCCGGCACGCTGACCCCTCTCTTCCGCCGGCGCCCATGGCGGATCGGCGAAAACATCAGCGTGTGTCGGGAGAAACAGCCAATCCGCGACTATTATTCCGCGGCCGCGATTATCACTGCGAATTACAGGACGGCGAAATGACAAACCGCGACCACGACCTGTGGTCGTGCGCTCATCGCGTGGCCGTAACCGCTATTTTCCCCACCGCAACGCCAGCGGATTGATCTCGCCGGCGAGCTCGAGCAATCCTGCCCGCGTCGCCGGGTGCAGGGGCTCGAGCGGATGGCGTACCGCGTCGCTCTTGATGACGCCACCCGCGGCCATCACCGTCTTGGTCGCGCGCAGGCCGCACTGACGATTCTCGAAATTGATCAGGGGAAGAATGCGAGCGTAGGCAGCGGCTGCTTCCTTGCGCTGGCCGGAACGATGCTGCTCCAGCACCGGCTTGATCAGGTCCGGGAGCAGTGCGCTCGGCATCGTGCCGGTGGCGCCCGCATCGAGGTCCGCCATCAACGTAATCGACTCCTCGCCGTCGAAGGGTCCGGCGATCAAGTCGCCTCCGGCTTCGATGAGGCTGCGCAGCTTGGCGGCGGCGCCGGGCACCTCGATCTTGATGTATCGGACCGCCGGTACCTCGCGAGCCAGCCGGACCAGAAAAGGCACCGACAGCGTGACACCGCTCAGCGGCGCATCCTGGATCATGAGCGGCAGCCCCGCGGCTTCAGCCACGCGCGCAAAATGCTCGAGCATTCCTCTTTCTTCCGCGCGCAGACCGGCGCCGTGATAGGGCGGCATCAGCATGAGCATCGCCGCCCCCGCGGAAGCTGCCTTGCGTGCGCGCTCGGCCGCGATCCGCGTACTGAAATGGCTGCAGGTGACGATGACCGGCACGCGGCCTGCAACGTGCGAAAGGCAGACATCGACTAGCGAGTCGCGTTCCGCGTCGGTGAGCAGGAACTGTTCGGAATAGTTGGCGAGAATGCAGATACCGTCGACACCCTGGTCGACCATGCAGTCGAGCACGCGACGCTGCCCGTCGAGGTCGACCTCGCCGGCTGCGGTGAAAGGTGTCGGCGCGATCGGAAAGACTCCCGCGAACGGTTTGGATGGTGAGGGGTTCACGCGAGAAGCGTCCGGTAGCTTGATGCTGTCGTGTCCTCGGATCATTACCGTCCCAGGTTTCGCCATTCTAAACGACGCCGGTCTGAGCGTTGACTTCCAGCCGGCAAGACCGCTCTATTCGCCGGCCTATCGGTGCATAATTCGTACTGGGCGACGACGGCGCCGCAAGGATGACGGCGTCGCCGCATTGCGCGACAATCAACAGTCGTCTCAGGCCGACATCGCTACAGCCGCTGTGCCCAGCGCCGGACGCCGGAACGTAAGCGTATGAAGTTTCTGCACCCGCAAATCCTGTGGTTCCTCCTCGTCGCACCGGCGCTCGTCGCGGCGTACATTGCGCTGCTCCGGCGCAAGAAGAAGCACGTCATCAGGTATGCGAGCGTCGGCCTGGTCAAGGACGCGATCGGACCGGCGCAGCGCTTCCGGCGCCACATTCCGCCGCTGCTGTTTCTGCTGGCCCAGATTGCCCTGATCATCGCCTGCGCCGATCCGACGGCGGTGGTCACGCTGCCCGCGGAACGCAAGACCATCGTCCTTGCCATGGATGTGTCGCTCAGCATGGGCGCCCGTGACGTAGAGCCCAATCGGATCACCGCGGCGCAGATCGCGGCCAAGGCATTCGTCCAGGATCGCCCGCCGGACGTCAATATCGGCATCGTTGCCTTCGGTGGCACCGCAGCGCTGGTGCAGCCGCCGACGCGCAACCGCGACGATCTGTTCGCCGCCATCGACCGCTTCCAGTTGCAGCGCGCCACCGCGACGGGCAGCGCGCTCTATGTCGCGCTGCAAACGCTGTTTCCCGATGCGGAGATCGATCTCGAGTCGCTGATATTCAAGGGCGGATTGTCGCGGAGCGGCGAGCGCGGGAAAGCGCTTGAGAAAGCGCCCAAGACGGAAAAGAAAGCTTTCAAGCCGGTTACGCCCGGGTCGTACACATCGGGCGTGATCATCCTCTTGAGCGATGGCCGCAGGACAACAGGTCCTGATCCGCTCGACGCCGCCAGGATGGCCGCCGATCGCGGCGTTCGCGTTTATACCGTCGGCTTCGGCACCGAGCAGGGCGGTGCCATCGGATACGAAGGCTGGTCGGTTTATGTCCGTCTCGACGAGGAGACGCTCAAGCAGGTGGCCGAAGTGACGCGAGGCGAGTACTTCTATGCCGGCACTTCGGAGGATCTGAAAAAGGTCTATCACCGGCTGACCACACAGTTCGTCCTGGAGAAGAAGGACACCGAGATCGCGTTCCTGTTTGCGGGTGTCGCGACGTTGTTGTTGGCGGCTGCCCTGATCCTGTCGCTCATGTGGTTCAGCCGGCTCTAGATCGGACCGACTACATCCGCTCGACCAACGCCTGCAGGCGCCGACGCATCTGGTCGGCCGGCAGATGCACACTGCCGCCGTGACCCGGGAGCACCCACTCGAAGCGATAGTCGACGAGTTTCGCGAGCGAGCGACGCTGCTCGCTCCAGGAGTACCAGTTCACCTCGCGGAACGCGACGAGATCGCCGCGCTTTTCGTTCCAGGCGAGCGAATCGCCGGTGAAGAGAAAAGCATCGTCGAGCAGATAAACGACGCTGCCACGCGTGTGGCCGGGAACCGGGATCGCGAGCAGCCGACTGCGAATTTCGATCGCTTCGAGACCTCGAATCAAATCGGTTGCGTACGGTGCGGCCGACCGGTCGTGCTCCTGGATCCACACGCGAGCCTTGAAATGCGCGGCATAGCGGTCCGCATCCGCAACATCGTCGCGATGGCTGAGGAGGATATCGGCGAGACCGCCCAGCTCCTCGATTTTGTGGACGAGCTTGTTGATGTAACGCGGCGCGTCGATGAGCAGGTTGCCGTCGCGACGTCGGACCAGATAAGAGTGCGCGCCATAGGAGGAG
>WNGB01003346.1_pt1 | contig 28938 bp, 30 predicted proteins | sample 5400681 | NCBI WGS metagenome assembly WNGB01 (sample SAMN13153367, study PRJNA577476) | soil metagenome | isolation source: 115 cm soil or saprolite under grassland replicate 2 | place: USA:California | collected 2016-06-15
AGGGCTATCGCAACTTCGCCAACAAGCTCTGGAATGCCTCGCGCCTCGTGCTGAGCAATCTCGAGGGCTACGATCCCGCCCTCGCCCGGAAGGGCAAGCCCTCCATCGCCGACCGCTGGATCACGAGCCGCCTCACCGCCACCACGGCCACCGTCCGGAAATCGCTCGACGCCTTCCGGTTCAACGACGCGGCCATGGCCGTGTACCAGTTCCTCTGGAACGAGTTCTGCGACTGGTACCTCGAGATCGCCAAGCGGAGCCTCTACCAGACCGAGGATCGCGTGGCCCGCGCGGTCACCCAGCATACGCTGGTGGCGACCCTGGAGACGACGCTCCGTCTGCTCCATCCCTTCATGCCCTTCCTCTCGGAGGACATCTGGCAGCGCCTGCCCCGGGCGGGCGAGGCCCGGCGCGGCCCGATCGACTCGATAGTGATCGCGCCCTTCCCCAAGGCCGGGCGCAAGGGGCGCGACGAGGCCGCGGAGAGAGAGATGGCGCACGTCATCGACGTGGTGAGCGCCATCCGGACGGCGCGAAGCGAGAGCCGGATCTCACCCGGCCGGGAAGTGGTGGTGACGGTGCGCCCCTCGGGGGCGGCGGCGGATCTCCTCATGGCCGCCACCCCGCTCATCGGCTTTCTCGCCAAGGCGCGGGTGACGGTGGCGCCGGATGCGCAGCGGCCGCCGCAGTCCGCCCATGTCGTCGCGTCGGGCATCGACGTCTACGTGCACCTGGAAGGCGTGGTGGACCTCGCGGCCGAGCGCGCCCGCCTCGGCAAGGAAATAGAACGGGCGCGCAAGGAGATCGCGTTTCTCGAAGGCAAGCTCGGTCGTTCCGAGTTCGTCCAGCACGCCCCCGCCGAGGTCGTGGCGCGTGAGCGAGGCCGCCTCGAGGAGCAGCAACTGATTCTCGCCAAGCTCAGCTCGAGCCTGTCGGCGCTTTCGTGAGTCGTCCAGATCCTTCGAGGCGCCTCGGCCACACCATCCACGCTCTGGGCACGGTCGATTCGACTCAGGTCGTCGCCGCACGCCTCGCCGCCGCCGGCGCGCCGGAGGGCACGGTGGTCACGGCCTCTCACCAGACGGCGGGCCGGGGCCGGCGGGGCCGCCCATGGCTGGATCACGAGGGCGAGAGCCTGCTCATGTCCGTCATCCTGCGGCCGCCCGTGCCCCCGGGGCAGGCTCCCCAGCTCTCTCTCGTGGGTGCCGTCGCCATCGTCGATGCCCTCAGCGCATTCGGGGGACTGCGGGCCGCCATACGCTGGCCGAACGACGTCATGGTGAGCGAGCGGAAGATCTGCGGCATGCTTCCCGAAGCGGCCACCTCGGGGCCGGGAGCCCTCGGCCACCTGATTCTGGGCATCGGGCTGAACGTCAACCAGCCCGCCTTTCCGGAGCCCTTGAAGGCGCTCGCGACCTCCGTGCGGTTGGAGACGGGCCGCGCCAGCGATCTCGACGAGGTGAGGGAGGCGGTGCTGGTCGCGCTCGACCACTGGTACGCGCGGTTTCTCGCGGCGGGTGTCGATGGGCTCCGGGAGGCCTGGCTCGCCCGCGCCCAGAGCATCGGCCGCCGCACGACGGCCGGAGACGGGCGCGCGGGCGTGGCCATCGACCTCGGTGACGACGGAGCGCTGGTGGTGCGGACGGAGAGTGGGGAGAGGCTGCGAATCCTCGCGGGCGACGTGATCATGGAGGCGGCCGATGCTGCTCGTCATTGAAGTCGGCAATACCAACACGAAGATCGGCGTCTTCAATGGACCGCGCCTTCTCGTGTCGTGGCGCCTCACCACGCGGCGCGAGCAGACGGCCGACGAGTACGGCGTCTTCATCCAGACACTGCTCACCACCCGGGGGATAGAGCGGCCGCGCCTCACCGGCGTCGCCATTTCCAACGTGGTGCCGCCGGTGCAGCAGGCGCTGGAGGCGATGGCGGACTCGTACTTCGGGATCCAGCCCTTCACCGTCGAGCCGGGACGGATCGACGCGGTACCGCTTCTCGTCGACGCGCCCCACGAGGTCGGGGCCGATCGCCTGTGCGACATCGTGGGCGGCATCACCCTGTATGGCAAGCCCCTCATCGTGGTCAACTTCGGCACCGCCACCACCTTCGACTGCGTGAACGCGCGCGGGGAATTCGTGGGCGGGGCGATCGCGCCCGGCCTCGTCACCGCCTCCGAAGCATTGATCTCGCGGACGGCGCGCCTCTATCGCGTCGAGCTCCTCCAGCCGAAGGAGGCCATCGGCCGCAACACCATCACGAACATCCAGTCCGGCGTCATGTACGGCTGGGCGGGCCTCGTCGACGGGTTGGTGGATCGCATGCGCGCCGAATTGGGCGCGCAGGTGAAGGTGGTGGCCACGGGCGGGCTTGGCGAGCAGATGCGCGGGGTCTCGCGCTGCATCGATCTCGTCGATCCGGACCTCACCCTTCAGGGCTTGCGCACGATATGGGAGATGGCGCATCCGACCAACGTGAGGTGAGGGCAAAGCGTGTTGACACCCGGGGAGGCCACTCGTATACTCCCCCTAAATACAGTGGGGTCGGGGCGGCGGTTCTCTATATACGGGGCCTGAGGGCAGGCAGGGCGAGGCTGTCCGGGTCTGGAGAGGACGACAGCGCATGGGCATGTGGGTGGGGCGCGGGCGCAAGGCCCGGGCGGCGTACGGCTTCGACGATATCGCTCTGGTACCCGGTGCGCTCACGATCAACCCCAACGAAGTGGACATCTCATGGGATCTCGGTGGCCATCGCTTCCAGATCCCTATCATCGCGGCGGCCATGGACGGCGTGGTCAGCCCCCGGCTCGCCATCGAGATGGGACGGCTGGGCGGGCTGGCCGTGCTCAATCTCGAGGGGATCTTCTCCCGCTATGAGAATCCGGATGAGGTCCTCGACCGCATCACCTCCGCCAGCCTCGAGGAAGCGACCAAGATCATCCAGGGCATCTACGGCGAGCCCATCAAAGAAGACCTGATCCACAAGCGGATCTCGGAGATCAAGAAGGGAGGCGGGCCGGTCATGGTCTCGGCCATCCCCCAGCGTGCCGAGCGCTTCGCCAAGATCGCCGAGGAGGCGGGAGCGGACTTCTTCGTGGTGCAGTCCACCGTCACCACCGCGCGCCACGTCGCCAGCGAGTACACGCCGGTGGATCTGCGCGAGCTCAAGAAGCATCTGTCGATTCCCCTGATCGTCGGCAATACCGTGACGTACGAAGCCTGTCTCGAGCTGATGGAGTGCGGAATGGACGCCATGCTCATCGGGGTGGGACCCGGCGCCGCCTGCACGAGCCGGGAGGTGCTGGGGCTCGGCGTGCCTCAGGTGACGGCCACGGCGGACTCCGCGGCCGCGCGCGACTTCTACTACAAGCGCACGGGGCGCTACGTGCCGATCATCACCGATGGGGGCATGACCACGGGGGGGGACATCTGCAAGGCCTTCGCTTCCGGGGCGGACGCCGTGATGATCGGCTCCGCCTTCGCGCGGGCCCAGGAAGCGCCGGGTCGTGGCTATCACTGGGGCATGGCCACGCCGCACTCGAACCTGCCGCGCGGGACGCGCATCCGCGTCGGTGTTTCGGGCACGCTCGAGCAGATTCTCTTCGGGCCCGCCTTCACCGAGGACGGCACCCTCAATCTGGTGGGCGCGATTCGCACCTGCATGGGCTCGGTGGGCGCCCAGAACATCAAGGAGCTTCAGCAGACGGAGCTCATCATCGCGCCCTCCATCAAGACCGAAGGCAAGGTATTCCAGCGGGCCCAGAAGCTGGGCACGCCTCGCTAGGCCGCCCTATGCACAGCCAGGCCATCTGCGGCGTGCAGAGGGTCTGCTCCGGCTTCGCATGAACAAGATCTGCGTCCTGGATTTTGGTGCCCAGTACAGTCAGCTGATCGCCCGCCGCATTCGTGAGATGTCCGTGTACTCGGAAATCATGCCGTGTACGGAGCCCCTCGAGAACATCCTCGCCCAGGGCTACCAGGGCATCGTCCTCTCCGGCGGTCCATCCAGCGTCTACGACGACGGCGCACCCCTGCCCGACCCGCGACTGTTCCAAGCCGGAATTCCCGTCCTCGGCATCTGCTACGGCATGCAGGCGATGGGCTATCTCCTGGGCGGCGAGGTGGTGCCGGCCCAGAGGCGCGAGTATGGCCCCGCAGACTTTCTGCTTGCGGGCGGGGGAGGGCTCCTCGACGGTGTTGAGCCCGAGCACGACGGCCGCATCCGGGTGTGGATGAGTCACGGCGATACGGTGATGAAGCCGCCCCCGGGGTTTGTCCAACTCGGCTCCACCGACAACTGCCCCGTGGCCGCCATGGCCGACGTGAAGCGCCGGCTCTATGGCGTCCAATTCCACCCCGAAGTAGCGCATACCGCCCAGGGCAAGACGGTGCTCGGCAATTTCCTCGCGGCCTGCGGGGCCACCGGCGATTGGTCGATGGCCTCGTTCATCGACACCGAGGTGGCGGCCATCAGGAAGACGGTCGGCGCCGACCGCGTCCTGTGCGCGCTGTCCGGCGGTGTCGACTCCTCGGTCGTCGCCGTGCTCCTCCACAAGGCCCTCGGGGATCAGCTCACGTGTCTCTTCGTCGACAACGGGCTCCTCCGGAAGGGCGAGGCAGAGGCCGTGGTCGCGACCTTCCGGGATGCCTTCAAGATCAACCTGATCCATGTAGATGCAAGTAAGCGATTTCTTGATCGTCTGGTCGATGTGACAGACCCGGAGACCAAGCGGAAACGCATCGGGGGCGAGTTCATCGCCGTCTTCGAGGAAGAGGCGAGGAAGCTCGGTGAGATCCCGTGGCTGGCTCAGGGGACCCTGTACCCGGACGTCATCGAATCGGTATCCTTCAAGGGTCCCTCGGCCGTCATCAAGACGCATCACAACGTGGGCGGCCTTCCTCCGGACATGAAGTTCAAGCTCATCGAGCCGCTCCGCGAGCTCTTCAAGGACGAGGTGCGTGAGGTCGGCGCCCTCCTTGGGCTCTCCAGCGACATCATCTGGCGTCAGCCGTTCCCGGGACCGGGGCTCGCCATACGGATCCTCGGCGAGGTGAGCGAGGAGCGCCTGGACGTCCTCCGCGACGCCGATGCGATCGTGCAGGACGAGGTGCGCCGCGCCGGTCTCGAGCGGGATATCTGGCAGTCCTTCGCGGTGCTCTTGCCCGTGCGGACAGTCGGCGTCATGGGCGACTTCCGCACCTATGCGCAGGTGATCGCGCTCCGTGCGGTGACGAGCCAGGACGCCATGACCGCGGACTGGGCGCGGCTGCCCTATGAGCTGCTCGGCCGGATTTCGTCGCGCATCATCAACGAGGTCAAGGGCGTGAACCGCGTGGTGTACGACATCTCCCCCAAGCCCCCCAGCACGATCGAATGGGAGTAGCGGGCTCCGGCAAGACTGGCGCGCCTCGCGCCGACTTCGTCCATCTCCACGTCCACTCCGAGTACAGCCTGCTCGACGGGGCCGCCCAGCTCGAGAAGATCGAGCGCGTCGAAGGGCAGGGAAGGAAGGAAAAGGACGTGGGCCTCATCGCGCGGGCCGCCGAGCTCGGCTTTCCCGCCCTGGCCCTCACCGATCACGGCAATCTCTTCGGGGCCATCGATTTCTACGCGGCGTGCCAGCAGTCCGGCATCAAGCCCATCATCGGCGCCGAGCTCTATGTCGCTCCGGGCAGCCGCTTCGAGCGCTCGGGGCAGGACGGCGGCTACGAGGGCGCGAGCCACGCGACTGTCCTCGTCAGAAACGAGACCGGCTATCGCAACCTGATCAAGCTGGTCTCCAAGGCCTATCTCGAGGGCTTCTACTACAAGCCCCGCGTGGACCACGAGCTTCTCGCCCAGCACGCCGACGGTCTGCTCGTGCTCTCGGGCTGCCTCAACTCCGAGGTGAGCCGCCAGCTCTCGGCGGGAGACGAGGTCAAGGCGCGCGAGACCGCCGGCTGGTACCAGGAAGTCTTCGGCAAGGACTTCTACTTCATGGAGGTCCAGTCGCACGGTATCGAGGAGCAGAGCCGTGTCACCGAAGGCACGGTGCGCCTCGCCCGCGAGCTGGGGGCGTCCCTCTGCGGCACCAACGACTCGCACTATGTCGACGCGAGCCACGCCAAAGCGCACGAGGCGCTCCTGTGCATCCAGACGGGCGCGGCCATGAGCGACCCCGGCCGGTGGCGCTTCTCCACCGAAGAGTTCTATCTGAAGTCGGCCGACGAGATGCGCTCCGTGTTCAAGGACGTGCCGGAAGCGTACCGCAACACCCTCGCGGTGGCCGAGCGCTGCGATCTCGCGCTGAGCTTCGGGCAGTTCCACCTGCCCAAATACGACGTGCCGGCCGGCTACACCCTCGACTCCTACCTCGAGCACTTGGCCTTCGAAGGGCTCCGGCGTCGCTACGGCGGCTCCCCGGCCGACACCGTCGTGGAGCGCCTCCGCTACGAGCTTTCCATTGTGACCAAGATGGGCTTCTCCGGCTATTTCCTCGTCGTCTGGGATTTCATCGCCTTTGCCCGGCGCCAGGGCATCGCGGTGGGACCCGGCCGTGGCTCGTCGGCGGGCTCCCTCGTCGCCTACTGCCTCGGCATCACCAATGTCGACCCCGTGGGTTACGGCCTCCTCTTCGAGCGCTTTCTCAATCCCGAGCGGATCTCCATGCCGGATATGGACATCGACTTCGCGGACGACCGGCGTGACGAAGTCATCAAGTACGTCGCCGACCGCTACGGCGCGGACCGGGTCGCCCACATCATCACCTTCGGGACCATGGGGGCGAAGGCGGTGATCCGGGACGTGGCGCGGGTCATGGGCTTTTCCTTCGGCGAGGCGGACCGCATCGCGAAGCTCGTGCCCGGCTTCCCACTCAACATCACGCTCGACGACGCCCTCGAGAAGTCCCCGCCCCTCGCCGAGCAGGTGAAGCGCGATCAGCGCGTGGGTGAGCTCTGGGCGGTGGCGCGCGCCCTCGAGGGGTGCACCCGGCATGCCTCGGTCCATGCCTCGGCCGTGGTCATCTCCGACGAGCCGCTCATGGAGCGGGTGCCCCTCTACAAGGACCCCAAGCGGCCCGAGCTCATCACGGGCTTCGCCATGGGCCCGATCGAGAAGCTCGGCCTGCTCAAGATGGACTTCCTCGGGCTCCGGACGCTCACCGTCATCGCGGACGCGGCCCGGCTCGTCAAGGAGTCGGAGGGGATCGCCCTCGATCCGGAGGCGCTGCCTCTCGACGATGCCAAGGCGTACCAGATGCTCGCCGAGGCGCGAACCTTCGGGGTCTTCCAGCTGGAGTCGGCGGGCATGCGCGATGCGCTCAAGAGTCTCAAGCCCACGCGCATCCAGGACATCATCGCCATGGTCGCCCTCTACCGGCCGGGCCCGATGGAGCTGATCCCGGAGTTCGTCAACCGCAAGCACGGCCGTGCCCCCATCACGTACGAGCACCCCCTCATGGAGCGCCATCTCCAGGAGACGTACGGGATCATGATCTACCAGGAGCAGGTGATGGGGCTGGCCGCCGATCTCGCCGGCTTCACCCTCGGCGAGGCCGATACCCTCCGCAAGGCCATGGGGAAGAAGGACCGGGAGCTGATGGCCGCCCAGAAGGCCAAGTTCCTCGTGGGCTGCCGCGCCAATGAGGTCGACGGGAAGAAGGCCGAGCGTATCTGGGATCTCATCGAGAAGTTCGCCGGCTACGGCTTCAACAAGTCCCACGCGGCCTGCTACGGCCTCGTCGCGTACCAGACCGCCTACTTCAAGGCGAATCACCCGGTGGAGTTCATGGCCGCCTTGCTCACGTCGGAAATGGAGAAGACCGACAAGATCGTCCAGTACATGGAAGAGTGCCGCAGCATGGGCCTGCGCGTCGAGGCGCCCGACGTGAACGTGTCGGGAGCCCGCTTCACCGTGGCGGCCCAGGTGATCCACTTCGGGCTCGCCGCCATCAAGAATGTCGGGGGCGCGGCCATCGAGTCCATCATCAGGACGCGCGAGCAGGACGGACGCTTCGTCTCGCTCGCCGACTTCTGCGCCCGGGTCGACCTGCGGCTGGTCAATCGCCGCGTGGCGGAGAGCCTCATCAAGGCGGGTGCCTTCGACTCGCTCGGGAGCACGCGAGCCGGTCTCCTCTCGGGCCTCGACCAGGCCATGGAGGGCGGACAGCGGAGCCAGCGTGATCGCGAGGAAGGACAGGCCTCGCTGTTCGAGAGCCTCGCCGGACCCAAGGCCACCCCCGCCGCGCCGGCGCGCGACGCGGGGGCGCTCGTGCCCGAGTGGTCGAGGGAGGAACTGCTGGCGGGCGAGAAGGAAGTGCTCGGCTTCTACCTCTCCGGCCATCCGCTCGATGAGTACCGGGATCTCACCCAGCGCCTCAAGGCCATCTCGGCCGCCGACCTCGCGACACGGCCTGCCGCCTCGCAGGTGCGCTTGCTGGGCCTGGTGAGCGGGCTGACGGAGAACGCGACGAAGAGCGGCAATCGCATGGCCTTCGCGACGCTGGAGCTGGTCGACGGCTCGGTGCCCCTCACCGTGTTTCCCGAGCCTTATCGCGCCTGCTCGGTGGCGCTCCGATACCGCGGGCCGGTGCTCGTGCGCGGGCGCGTCGACGACAGCGACAAGGGGCGCGTGGTGCTCGCCGAAGAGGTCAAGCCCCTCGACGAGGCGACGGTGACCGCGGCCCGGGCGGCTCCGGATGGAGGAACGGCGGTGCCCGGTGGCGCCGAGAACGCAGGGTACGCTGCCGCGCCATCGCGAGAGGCCGCCGCGCATACCTGCCGGGTCCGGGTGCGCCCGGGCTCCACCGGCGCGGACGAAATGCTGGCGGCGGTTCGGCGCATCTGCGAATCGCACCCGGGATCGACGCCGCTCTTCGTGCACGTCTTGCTCGACGATCACGAAGTGGTGGTGCGGGCGAAGGGCCTCTCCGTCGCGCCTGAGCCGCAGCTCGTGGCGAAAGTCGAAGGCCTGCTCGGGCCGGGCAGTATACTCGTCGAATATGCCGGACGAGCTTGATTTCGAACGGCCGCTCCTGGAGCTCGAGAATCGCATCAACGCGCTGCGCGCTTCCGGGGACTCGAAGGCCACGCGCGACGAAGTGGGCAAGCTCCAGGAGCGCCTGCTCCGGCAGCAGCGGAAAGTCTACGGTGGCCTGACTCCCTGGCAGCGGGCGCAGCTCGCCCGCCACCCGAAGCGCCCACACACCCTCGACTTCTTCCGCCTCCTCTTCGAGGACTTCGTGGAGCTCCACGGGGATCGGGTGTTCGGCGACGACAAGGCCATCGTGGGCGGTCTGGCCCGCTTCGACGGCGACCCGGTGGTCGTGATCGGACACCAGAAGGGGCGCGACACGCGCGAGAACATCGCGCGGAACTTCGGCATGCCGCACCCCGAGGGTTACCGCAAGGCCCTGCGCCTCATGGAGCTGGCCGGCAAGTTCGGCAAGCCCATCCTGACCTTCATCGACACGCCGGGCGCCTACCCGGGGCTCGGCGCCGAGGAGCGCGGGCAGGGGGAGGCGATCGCGCGCAATCTCCGCGAGATGGCCGGGCTGGGGACGCCCATCGTCTGTGTCGTCACCGGTGAGGGCGGCAGCGGCGGCGCGCTCGCCATCGGGGTGGGCAATCGTGTCCTCATGCTCGAGCACGCGATCTACTCCGTCATCTCGCCCGAAGGGTGCGCGGCCATCCTGTGGGGCGAGGCGTCCAAGGCGCAGGAGGCGGCCGAGCTGATGCGCGTGACCGCGCCGGATCTCCTGCATCTCGGTGTCATCGACGGCATCGTGCCCGAGCCGCTGGGTGGCGCGCATCGAAACTGGGAGGAGACGGCAGAAAACCTCCGAGGCGCCCTCCGCGTATCGCTGCGAGAGCTTCAATCGCGCAGTGCCGAGAGCCTGGTCGCGGACCGCTACGAGAAGTTTCGCCGGATAGGTGTCTTCGCGGACAACGGTTGAGCACGTCCCAGGTTTGACAGCCTTCGATGCCGATGCTAACGTAAGTGCCGATCTTTTATGCCAAAACTCCATCTGATCACCTACGGCTGCCAGATGAACGAATACGACTCGGAGCGCGTGGCCGGTCTGCTCAAGGACGAGCGCTACGAGCTCACCGAGGTGGCTGAGGAGGCCGACCTCATCCTGCTCAATACCTGCGCCATCCGTGAGAAGGCCGAGGACAAAGTGCTTTCGCGCCTGGGCCAGCTCCGTATCCTCAAGCGGGAGCGGCCGCATCTCATGATCGGCGTGATGGGCTGCATGGCCCAGCTCTGGAAAGGCAAGCTCCAGGAGCGCGCCCCTCACGTGGACCTGGTCTTCGGCTCTGCCGCGGTCGCCCGTGTCGGGGAGATGATCGCGCGGGTGCGCGCCACCGGCGCGTCCGTCCTCGAGACGGGCGAGGCGCCGCTCATCAAGCTCACGGCCAAGCCCGATCGCCCGGGCCAGCTCAAGGCCTTTGTCACGGTGATGGAAGGGTGCGAGAAGTTCTGCACCTTCTGTGTGGTGCCCGTGACCCGCGGCCGCGAGCGCAGCCACGCGCCCGCGGCCATCCTCGCCGAGATCCGCGAGCTGGCGGCCTCCGGCGTGCGCGAGGTGACTCTCCTCGGGCAGACCGTCAATGCCTACGGACGCGATCTCACGCCGCCCACCGACCTCGCGGCCTTGCTCGAGCTGGTGAACGAGGTGGAGGGAATCGACCGGATTCGTTTCACCACCTCGAATCCCTACAATTTGACCCCGCGGCTCATCCGGGCCATCCGTGACGTGCCCAAGGTGGTCGAGTACCTCCACCTGCCCCTCCAGTCCGGCTCGGACCGTATGCTCGAGCGCATGAACCGCGGCTATACGCGGATCCGGTACCTCGATCTCATCGGCGAGCTCGTGGAGACGGTGCCGGACATCGCGCTGTCCACCGATCTCATCGTGGGGTTTCCCGGCGAGACCGAGGAAGATTTCGAGGAGACGGTGGCGGTGGTGGAGCGGGTGCGTTACGATAATGTGTTCGCCTTCCGCTACTCGCGGCGCCCCGGCACGCCGGCGGCCGCCATGGCCGACCAGGTGCCGGACGAGATCAAGGCGCGACGGAACACGCGCGTGCTCGAGGTGGCGGAGCGGGTGGGCGCGGAGCGGAGCCGGGCCCTCGAGGGGCGGGTGATGCCCGTGCTCGTGGACGGGCGCTCCCGCAAGGACCCGGGGGAGATGACGGGACGCACCCGGTGTAATCGTGTGGTCAACTTCGACGCTCACGGCCGCGAGCTCCTGGGCCGGACCGTGCACGTGCTCGTCACCAAGGCGCTGCCTCACAGCCTGCGCGGCGAGCTGGCTGGCGCCGGCGCGGGAGAGCGCGTGCTCGCCGCTACCGCGGTTTAGGGGAGGGGACGTCCATGTGGCTCGAAATGAAGGTGAAGGGGTTGGCGCTCGACCCTCTCTCCAATATGCCGATCATCATCCTGCGCGACGAGGAAGAGAAGCGCTCGCTGCCCATCTGGGTCGGCCTCTTCGAGGCCAATGCCATCGCCCTCGAGCTCGAGAAGATTCCCACCCCGCGCCCCATGACGCACGACCTGATCAAGAACATCCTCGAGTCCATCGATGCGCGCGTGGTCAAGGTCGAGGTCAACGACCTGCGCGAGAACACCTTCTTCGCCGTCATCCACCTGCAGCTGGGCTCGGCGGAGATCGCGGTGGACTCGCGCCCGTCCGATGCCATCGCCCTCGCCCTGCGAGTGGCCGCGCCCATCTACGTCGACGAGGAAGTGGTGGCCAAGGCCAAGAACGTGGAGGTGGCCAAGGAGCAGGAGCTCGGGGGCAGCAAGGCCGACGATCAGGCCAAGATCAAGGAATGGCTCGACTCCATCAAGCCGGGAGACTTCGGCCGGATCGAGCGGGGCCGCGATCCCAACGCTCCGGATGACTAGCGGATGCGTGTTGGCCTCTTCACCAACAACTACCTGCCGTTCCGCGGGGGTGTCACCACCGCGGTAGAGACGCTGCGCCGGGGCCTCCAAGCCTTGGGGCACAGCGTGTGGGTGTTCGCGCCGGCGTGGAGGGGCCGGCACGCCGATCCGGCCTATGTGTTCCGGTATCCGTCGGCGCCCGCCCCCACCTATCCCGGCTTCGCCATACCGCTGCCGTTCTCCCGACGCTTGAGCCGCGCGGCCCGAGAGCTCGAGCTCGACGTCTTCCACGCGCAGCACCCGTTTCTCCTGGGCGTCACTGCCCGCCGGCTCGCCCGCGCCGAGGGACGGCCCCTCGTGTTCACGTACCACACCCGCTACGAGAAGTATGCCCACTACGTGCCGCTCCCCGAGCGTCTGGTCGCCGCCGCTGCCGTGCGGCTGGCCTCCCGCTTCGCCGACTCCGCGGATCTGGTCGTCGCTCCCTCGGCTCGGATCGCGGATGGTCTCGCGGCCGGCGGGGTCAAAGCCCCGATCGCGACGGTGCCGACCGGCGTGCCCCTGGATCTCTTTTGCCCCGGCGGTCGTCTCGAGGCGCGCCGCGCTCTCGGGCTGCCCGCGGAGGTGCCGCTCTGCCTCTACGTGGGACGCCTCGACCGCGAGAAGAGCGTGGAGCGCGTGATCGACGCCTTCGGCCTGATCGCGGGCGCCGTGTCGGGGGCCCGGCTGCTCCTCGTCGGGCAGGGGAGTCACGAGGTGGCGCTCGAGCGCGTGGCCGCGGCCAGCCCCGCACGCTCGGCCATCGACTTCCTGGGATCCGTGGTCCGCGAGGACCTGCCGCCGTACTACCGCGCGGCCGATCTCTTCCTCTTCTCCTCCGAGACGGAGACGCAGGGTCTGGTTCTGGCCGAAGCGCATGCCTGCGCGCTGCCCGCAGTCGCCGTGGGGGCCTCGGGCGTGGACGAAGTGGTGAGAGACGGCGAGACCGGGCTCCTGACCAAGAGCGATGCCCAGGAGCTGGCGGATGCCGCCATCGGGCTCCTCCTCGACGGCACCCGTCGCCTCGGCATGGGCCGCGCCGCGCGCCAGCTCGCCGAGCGCGATTTCTCCGCGATGCGCCAGGTCGAGGTCATGGCCGGGCTGTACCGCGGCCTGCTCAGCTCCGCGTCGTGAGCCCGGCCCCCGCCGCGACCTATTTGCGGGCCGCCTTTCAGCCCGCGTGGCATCCGGGAGCCGGCGATCCCGGTCGGCGCGGCTTCTTCGCCCCCGATCCCCGGGCGCGCACCCTGCTGCGCGTGCTCGTGTCGTATCCCGAGGTGCGCTTCGTCCTGCCCGATCGGGTGGGACTCGAGGCGGCCGCCGATGCGCGGCTCATCGATACCCTCATGCGCTTCGTCGGCCGTCAGGCCTGGCTCGTGACGGGCGTGACCGTGGGGTGAGATCCCGATGATCTGGAATCGAGAGATGGAGACCGCGCCCCGAGCCACCCTGCGTGCCCTTCAAGGAGAGCGTCTCGGACGTGCCTGCGCGTGGGCCGTCGAGCGCGTGCCCTTCTATCGGAGCGCCTTCGCGGCCCGCGGCGTCGCCGTCGACACGATCAAGAGCGTCGACGACCTGCGGCGGCTGCCTCTCACTGCCAAGTCCGATCTGCGCGAGCACTATCCGTGGGGTCTCTTCGCCGTGCCCCCCGCCGAGCTGTCGAGGATCCACGCCTCCTCGGGCACCAAGGGCAAGCCCACCGTGGTGGGTTACACGCGGGGCGACCTCGAGATCTGGCGGGAGGTGATGGCCCGCTCGCTCGCGGCGGGCGGCGCCGAACCGGGCCAGATGATACAGATCGCCTACGGCTACGGTCTCTTCACGGGGGGCCTCGGCTTTCACGACGGGGCCGAGCACATGGGGTTGACCGTGGTGCCGGTGTCGTCGGGGAATACCTTGCGGCAGATCCTGCTCCTCCAGGATTTCCGGCCACAGGGCCTGGCCTGCACGCCGTCCTTCGCCCTGCACATCGGCGAGTCGATGCGAGAGCAGGGGCTCGACCCGCGGAGTGTGGGCCTCCGCTACGGTCTGTTCGGGGCCGAGCCCTGGACGGACGCCATGCGGGGCCAGATCGAAGCGCTCTGGGGCATCGTGGCCGTGGATTTCTACGGGCTGAGCGAGATCATCGGCCCCGGAGTCGCCGTGGAATGCGCGGAGGCCCGGCGGGGGCTGCACATCGCCGAGGATCATTTCCTGCCCGAGGTGATCGATCCAGCCTCGGGCGAGCCGCGGCCGGCGGGCGCCGAGGGCGAGCTGGTCCTGACCTGTCTCACCAAGCAGGCGCTGCCTATGATCCGCTACCGGACCGGCGACGTCACGTCGCTCGATCCCGAGCCGTGTGCCTGTGGCCGGACGTCGATACGCATGGCGCGGATCAAGGGACGGAGCGACGACATGCTCGTGATCAAGGGAGTCAACGTCTACCCCTCCCAGCTCGAGGCCGCGCTCTTGACGGTTTCCGACCTCGCGCCGCACTATCAGCTCATGGTGGACAGAAGCCACGGCTTCCCGACCATCTCGGTGCAGGTCGAGCCCACCCCCGAGCGGGTGAGCGAATGGGGTGGCTTCGACTCGCGGCGGCCCGAAGTGGCCACGCTCGCCTTGCGGGTGGGCGAGGTCCTGCGGGCGCACCTGAGCCTCAACCCCGAAGTTGTCATCGTGCCACCCAAGACCATCCCCCGCAGCGAGGGGAAGGCGGTACGGGTGGTGGAAAGGAGAGCACCATGAGCCAGCGCGTGACGGAGGCGGAGCTCCTGGCCCGGATCGAGCGCGGCGAGCGCGTCGAATCGGCCGAGGAGATGACGGAGGCGTACCGGGACAATCTCGTTCATCTGATGACCATGCAGGCCGATTCGGAGCTGGCGGGCGGTTATGGCTACGTGCCGTGGATCATGAAGGCGCCCGGCGTCGACGAAAAGCACGTGGTGGCCCAGATCGTCAAGGACGAGCATCGCCACGCCTCGGTCATGTACGGCCTGCTCGCCGACCTGGGGGTGGACGTGGAGGCCCATGTGCGGGCCCACGACGAGGCCTTCGCCATGCGCATCGACGCGTCGGCGGACATTGGCACCGCCCGCATCACCGCGGACAAGCGCGTGAACATCTTCTACTACCCGATCGACACCTGGGCGGATTTCATCTTCTTCAACTTCTGCATGGACCGCGGGGCGGGGCATCAGCTGGAAGACGTGCGGCAGTGCTCCTACGGGCCGTGGGCGCGGGCCATCGAGGGCATTTTCAAGGAGGAGAAGTTCCACATCCGCCACGGCGAGTTCTGGGTCAAGAAGCTGGCGGAGGATCCGAAGACCCGGGAGGAAGCGCAAGCCACGCTCGACAAGTGGTACATCCGCACCATGAACATCTTCGGCCGGCCCGGCTCCGCCAGAAACGCCGTGTACCGCCAGTACCGGCTCAAGCTGCGCGACAACGATGAAGTCCGCCAGGCCTTCGCCGACGAGGTGAAAGACAAGGCGCAGGCCGTGGGACTCACCGTGCCCGAGTGGAAGCCCGTGTGGGATCGACTCCCCGAAGAGGCGCAGATTCCGGGGTAGGGGCGTGCGTCGCGCCCCGGCCACCTGCTGCGCGATCGCCCTCCTCCTGGCCGCCCTGCCCGTCGCCGGGCAGAGCGGCCGCCAGGTCAAGGTCGTTCTCGAGTTCGAGCAGCGCGGGCAGGAGACTCGTCAGGGGGCCCAGGGCCGGGGCAGCGTCGTGATCCAGGACGGCAAGGCCCGCGGCCGTGGGGGCGTGGCCGTCGAAGACACGACCACGAGGACGACCCGAACCAGCGGCGTGTTCACCGTGGTCCAGGATGGCGGCACGTCGTCGATGATGGTGGCGAGCGAAGTGCCCTACACCGTTGTGGGCTGGTTTCGGGACTATGCGACGGGTCAGGGCTACGTGGCGCAGGGGACCACCTGGCAGCGCGTGGGCACCACCCTCGTGGTGAATCCAGTCATCCTCGCCAATGGACAGATCCGGGTTCGCCTCGTCCCCCAGGTCAGCTATTTCACCGCCGAGGGCGGGGGCAGCGTGGAGTTCAACGAAGCGGCGACCGAGGTCATCGTGCCCAACGGGCGCCCCATGCGGATAGGCGGCGGCACGCGCGGCATCAACCAGGTCACACGGCAGATTCTGGGCTATCGCGAGCAACAGGGGTCCAGCGAGTCGAGCTTCATCCTGACCGCGACCATTCAGTGACCGGGCCTTCCGAAGAGTCAGTGGCTCGATGAAGTCTGGTTGACATAATACCTCTTATCAGACATACACAACGTTCAATAAAGGGGGGCTCTTCGAGGCAATTCGAAAGATTGCGAGATCAGGGCTTGACGGGAGACTGCAGGCTCGCCATCCGAGAGCGGAACTCCTCGGCCCGGCGGCTCTCAGGCACATCTTTCAGCAGGCGCTGGTAGGTCTCGATCGCTGCCGCCCGCTTCCCTCCGAGATCCTGAGCGCGGGCGATGTCCAGCATGGCCTCTTCATAGAGGAAGCTCTTGGGACTTGCCCCGCTAATGACGGCCTGAAACGCCTTTTCGGCCGCGTCGTAGTTCTTTTCGGCTTCCCAGCAGTAGCCGACGTCCAGGGCCGCCAGCGCGGCCAAGGTCGGCGAGCCGGCTTTGCTCCGCGCGAGCTCGAAGGCCGAGCGGGCGCTCGCGTACTGACCACTGGCGAAGCGGAGGCTCCCGAGGAGGTACGCGGCCTGGCCGACCGTGGAGAGCCGTGGATACTCGGTGATCGTGTCCTGGAGCGCCTTCTCGGCCCGCTGGCGCGTATCCGCGGAGGCGCCCGGAGCCTGGGACTGAGCGATCAGGGCCCGGGCCTGAGTCAGCGCGATAGAGCCTTGGGCCTCGTAACGGGTCTTCCAGAGCGCCCAGCCGCCCCATACGATGCCAAGCACGCAGACAGCCGCCACCGCCCCCAAGGTCCAGAGAATCGGTCGGCTCTCCCGGATCTGCTCGACCAAATTCACCGGCGCTCCTCCTCGTCGTCACCCGATCCCGCCTCGCCCATCCGGGCGGGCTCGGCCCGCTCCAGCCAGATCTCTCCCTTGACGGAGGCGCCCTCGGCGGCCGAGAAGCTGCCCGCCTTGAGCGTGCCCGTGAGCACCCCGCTGGGGAGAATGTCGAGGTGAGTGGTGGCGGAGAGATTGCCGCGCACCTTGCCCGCGATCACGATGGCCGCGGCGTTGATGTTGGCGTCGACGTGGGCCGCCTCGCCCACGATCACGCGACCGGACACGTCGATCTCTCCCTCGAAGCGACCGTAGATGTGAAAGTCGCCCTCGCCGCTGATCTCGCCCCGGAGCGCGAGCCCGCCGCCGAGCACGGCGCGGCCCGGATCCGTCGGCCCGGCGTGAGGGGCGGGCATCGCGGGGCGCGTCATTGCTTCCTCGGGAGAGTTCGCCAAGCCCAGAAAACGCCAGATGTTGCCGATGCCGCCGTTCCGTGCTGAAGGTGCCACGGCGCCCAGTTTACGTCTCTCCACGTCTCGATCTCAAGGAGCTTGTGCGTCCGACCGCGGCTTCCCTGCCCTTGAGAGCGCCTCCACGCTTCACGTGTGCGTGACGGAAGCACGACGTGAGGTGATCGTTCACGAGTCCGGTGGCCTGCATGAAGGCGTAACAGATCGTGGGCCCCACGAAGGTGAAGCCGCGGCGCTTGAGATCACGGCTGAGAGCCTGGGAGATCGCCGTCTCGGCGGGAACGTGGCGCGACTGGCGCCAGCCGTTCTGAATCGGCCGCCCGCCCACGAAGCCCCAGACGTAGGCGGCGAAGCTTCCATGCTCGCGTTGCACGGCGAGAAACGCTCGGGCATTGCCGATGGCGCTTTCGATCTTGCCGCGATGTCGGATGATGCCCGGATCCCGGAGCAGGCGCGTGACGCGAGCGGGCGTGAAGCGCGCGACCTTGGCGGGGTCGAACGCGGCGAAGGCGGCGCGGTAACCGCGGCGGCGGGCGAGGATGGTGGACCAGCTCAGCCCCGCCTGGGCGCCCTCGAGCACGAGGAGTTCGAAGAGGCGATGGTCAGCGCGGACCGGCACGCCCCACTCGCGATCGTGATACGCGATGTCGGGCCCGCTGCGGGCCCACGGGCAGCGCCGCCGCGCGGGAGTCAGCGGCACTCGGTGTAGGTCGAGGCGCCGATGTGGTACGTGTAGCAGCGCGGGGCGGCGGCGGGCGGCGGAGCGGCGATCTTTCCTCTGAGCGGGGCGAGGCGGGTCGCCGGCACCGGACTGCACTCGACGTGGGTGTCCGTGCCTACGGTGTAGTCATGGCACGTGAGGGCCGCCGCGGGAGGCGCCGAGGGGCCGGGTGAGCACTCGGTATGTGTGTCGGCTCCGACGCTATACGTCGAGCAGTGCATGGGTGACCCGACGTCAACGGGGGTTGCCGCGGCCACTGTCGCCCAGATGAGGAGCAGGCTCGAGGAGACGGGTAGCGATAGCGATACCCGGCGCGTCATGGCGACGACTCGTCGTGCACGCCGCGGCCATTGGCGTTCTCGGTGCGGGTATGGCGCGACCGCTTCTCACGTCCGGTGAGCTGCCAGGCCATGAGCCCGATCACGAGCGCGAGGAGGATCCACCCGGCGAGGTCTCCGTTCCAGATGAACCAGCCCACGAGGCTCAGCACGGCGAGGAGCCAGAGGGTGGGGACGTAGCGAGCTACGAACCGCTTCACCGCCTCGACCCCTCCCCGTCCATCCCGCCTCCCCTTGCCGCTTTCCTGCTCCGACTGGTGCCCTTGGGTCACCCGAGCACCCGGGACGCGGTTCAGGAAAAGGCGTCCCGCGCGCTCATCGTAGCACGGCGTTGGTCAGTGAGCGCGAGGTCGCCTGCCCGCGCCTCGACCTGAGCCGCGGCGAGTCGGGATGCGATGCGCCAGCGCGCCGATCGCGCCCAACGATACGCCATCATCGCGGCTGTGCTGATGGCGGCCGTGATCGCGCACCCTTTGCTTCCATCGAGTACACCCGACGCACGGAACATGCGCCGCTCGGTGGGAGTTGACAGGGTAATCCGCGAATGCTAGCGATGAGTGGTGCACGCATGCTTCCCATTCTCTCGGCGGTAACGCGGCTTTTCCTTCCCTGCCTCTGCTCGTTGCCGCCTGTTCGAAAGTGCCGACGCACCGTTCATTCTGTGGGCCTCCCTCTCCTGTTTCTACTGTTTCTCGCCCAAGGTGTACTCGTGGGTGACGCGTTTGCTCAAGTGATCGATCCCGCGGTGCGGACCGCGGCGGCCGCCGGGCCGGTCCGCGTCATCGTCGAGCTCCGTCTTACGCCTGCCTTCACACCAGAAGGCGAGCTACCGAGCCCCGCGGCCGTGGAAGCGCAGCGCCGGGCCATCGCCCAGGCGCAGGACGATCTGATTGCGAGCCTCGCCGGGACGAGCTTCTCGGTGGCACGCAAGTTCGACGGTCTGCCCATGATGGCCCTCGAGATTGGCGCGGACGCGCTCGCCCGCCTGGAGGCAGCCGGCACGCTCGTGACCCGGGTCGTCCCGGACGCTCCCCGATTCCGCCAGCCATGAGGTGCGCACTTCTTCTTTTCGACTGCTCTTCATCAATACCCATATTGTGGCGGCATGAAGCCCCATGGTGACAGTCGGCAACTGAGCGTCTTCGTCCTCCCCGAGGCATCGCTCTTGCAGCTTCCTGTTGAAGGACGACCCCTTCAACAAGGAGAAACGCCCGATGACCAAGTGGAACAAGACCATAGCGGCCGCGTCACTTTTGGCGGCGCTCTGTCCGGGGGTGGCGCTGGCGCAGGTTGTCGAGTACGTGGACGGCCAAGGGCAGAAGCATCAGGTGGGATCGAACGCGCCGAGCCTCTCTCTCGCCAGCCAGCCGGGTGACGTTCCTTCCCAATCATCCGAGACGTCGGGCCAGGATCGCGAGCCGCCGAGCCCCAAGCCCAATCAGCCAAAGCCTGACAAAGAGTTTGCCGATCAGCAACGGGACGCTGTCCGGAGGAAGGCGCCAGAGAAAACGAAGCAGGTCTGCCGCTGGGCGCCCGGAGCACCCGATGCCTCCAGCAGCTTCAGCGTCTCGCGCTCCTGCAAATGAATCGGGACGGTTGCCGCACATGACGATGGAGGAGTTCCCTACCCGTCACTCTCATGGCAGGGGTCTCCTCGGGCGTCAGCAGTGTGGCGAGGCTTCTGCTAGACTCTCGCGCCGCGTTCATCGACCGAGCAGGGGCGCCCCATCGCCGGAGACGAAGTCGCTACAAGCCAAGTTCGCTGAATTGCTCCGGCGTCAGCGTCACGTTCGGGATCTTGTGTTGCGGTTCTGCCATCAGCACTTGAAGGGCGATCCGCATGGCAGGACCGGGTATGCTCTTCGAGGAACGGGTCGTATCGTCGGTGTAACGATAATGGCGCCCCCGGGCCGGTCCGACGACCGTTACACGCGGCAAATCGGTGGAATCATTCGTGCCGCCTAGCCTGAGGCCCCCAGCTAGCGCGCGTCCAGCTACTGCGTCAGCCCCCGGTAGAAGTTCTCATGCGGCCCGACGTCGAGCAGCTCCAGCGTCTGCGTCTTCGAAATGAAGGTGGAGGCCAAGAGGAGCTGCTGGGGTCCGACCTTGAACTTCCTGACGTGCACAGTCTTGAGGGCTCCCGCCTTCTGCTCGCCGGCGAGCGGTTCCGCCGCAATGGACTTGACGACCTCGTCGATCTCTAGCCGCACCTTGTCCGGGAAGGCGCGCTTGGCGCGCGCGAATCGGGGCGCCTGCAGGACCAAGCGCGCGGGTGTGGCATCAGGCATTCGGAATCACGCCCCACTGGTAAGGCTCGGCCAACCCGGCCCGGAGCTCCGCCTGCGCCTCGAGAATCCCTTGGATCATCGACATGGGCAGATCCGGGTTGTCCTCGGCGATGGTGGCCAGGCGCACGTAGTGCTTGATCTGTCCGCCCAGCGAGCGATCGCCGGAGGCCGCGCGCGCCTCGACGATCCGCAGCAGGCCCTGGTCGGCGCGTTCGAAACGCACGGACACGGGCCCGCTCTTCAGCTGGTACTGTCCTGCCTTCATACCCATCTTCCTCTTCACCCCCGCCTTCCTCTTCACCCCCGCTTTCTTCTTGATCGTCACGGCCATGACGACCTCCTTTCCAAGATGACTACTTTGTATTACAATCGGGATTGGTGGTCAAGCTTGCCGGAAAGCGCCTTGGGCGAGAGATCCGGGAGGGGGGCGGGGCAGCGCAGGATCCAGGGCCGCGTTTCTGCAGGCAAGAAGCCCAATCCACCAGAAGTGGTGCCCCCGGCACGGCACGTAGAGCCTTGGAGAACCCCGCTGGCCGTTCCGTTCGTGGGTCGAGTGGTCGTCGCGGCCGGGTAGCTCGCGCCTGTCACCAAGCTCGCTGTCAACGCCCCCGGCGAGGAGCGCCCAGCGGTGGAACACTCCCCTGCCCGTCACTCTCCATGGCAGGGTAACGTCGGGGGTCAGCAAAGCGGCGAGCCCTCTGCTAGACTCCCGCACAGCCTGTGAGGAGGACTCCGCATAGACCTGATTGGACGATCCCAAGCAGCACACGCCATCACGCTGGACTCGCAGACTGCCTGCAAGAGGACCCATTGATCGACCGCCGCACCTTCCTCGCTGGCACGGGTACGGTGTTCCTCGCCTCGCCGCTCGCCGCCGAGGCGCAGCAGACAGGAAAGGTCTATCGGATAGGTATGTGATTGGCCCTCTCCCCAGAGCATCCTCAGACCCGCGAGCTGTCCGGCGCGTTTCGGGAAGGGCTGCGCAAACTGGGCTATGTGGAGGGCCAAAACATCGCCATCGAGTCCCGTTCGGCACAGGGACGGTTCGAACGGCTCCCTGATCTCCTCGCCGAGCTAGTGCGTCTCAACGTGGATCTCATCTTTAGTCTGGGGGGCACACCAGCGGCCCTTGCGGCGAAGCAAGCGAATATCACGATCCCCGTCGTGGCACCGGCCATGGGCGATCCTGTTAGCGACGGGCTTATAGCCAGCCTCGCGCAACCAGGCGGACATATCACGGGGTCGAGCTTCCTTGGTCCGGGGCTAGTCTCCAAACGCCTAGAACTCCTCAAGGAGGCCGTTCCCGAAGCCTCCCGCGTGGCTGCACTCCGGCATCCTCGGGCATACGGCGACCGGACGATGAGCGACATGTTGAAGGAGATAGAGGCTGCGGCCCAGACGTTGCGCGTGCAGCTTCAACTCTTGGATGCGCGAGGTCCCAACGATTTCGACGAGGCATTCGCCGTGATGACCAGACAGCGCGCTGGTGCCCTCATCGTGCTGCCGAGCCCTATGTTCTATGGTGAGCACAGGCGCATCGTGAACCTCGCTACAAGGAACCGGCTACCGGCAAGCTACGCATTCAGGGAGGCGGTCGAGGCGGGCGGCCTCATGTCCTATGGGGCGAGCCTTCCTGACCTTTTCCGCCGCGCTGCAACTCAAGTGGACAAGATCCTGAAAGGTGCCAGACCCGGCGACCTGCCGGTCGAGCAGCCCACGAAGTTCGAGCTGGTCATCAACTTCAAGACGGCGAAGGCCCTCGGCCTGACGATCCTGCCGTCGCTGCTGGGACGGGCGGACGAGGTCATCCAATGATAGACCGTCGCACGTTCCTCGCTGGCACTGGGGCGGTGCTCCTCGCCGCGCCGCTCGCCGCCGAGGCGCAGAAGTCAGAGAAGATGGCTCGCGTGGGAATTCTTGGCATCGGTACAGCTCCGAGCCCACAGGAGTTGGCGAAGTCAGTCGCGACCAACCCATTCTGGCTGTCGATGAGGGAGCTCGGCTGGGTCGATGGCCAGAACATGATCGTCGAGCGACGATTCGGCGAATCAGTCGATCAGCTCCGCGCAGGCGCCGCCGACCTCGTGCGCCTCAAGGTCGACGTGCTCTTCGTGTCGAGCGCGGGCCTGGCAAAGATCCTTCAGCTGGAAACGAAAACGATCCCCATCGTGGTTGGTCGCGCCGACGAGAATCTTGTTGCCGCAGGACTCGTCGACAGCCTCGTAAGGCCTGGGGGCAATATCACAGGGTCACAGCTCCTGAACGATGATCTCATCCCGAAGCGTCTCGAGCTTCTCAAGGCGCTTGTACCGAATCTTTCAAAGGTCGCGCTGCTTCGAGAGGATGTCACAACCTCGGTACTCCCCCAGCTCCGCGCTCGGGACGGTGAAGAGATCGCTATCGCGGCTCGGAGCCTCGGCATAGAGGTTCATACATTCATCGTGCGCCGAGGAGGGGACTTGGCCGCCGCGTTCCTCGGCATGAAGAAGAATCACGACCAAGGTGTAGTGGTGATGTCACCAGCCTTTATGTTCGTGCATAGAAAGGCCGTCATCGATCTTGCGGCCGCGCATCGGATCCCCGCAATCTATGAGCTCCGGGTGTTTGCTGAGCCGGGTGGGCTCATGTCCTATGGAGTCAATGCTTCCGAGATGCAGCGGCGTGCTGCAGTCTACGTGGACAAGATCCTTAAGGGCGCCAAGCCCGGTGACCTGCCCGTGGAGCAGCCGACGAAGTTCGAGCTGGTCATCAACCTCAAGACGGCCAAGGCGCTCGGCCTGACCATCCCGCCAGCGCTGCTCGGGCGGGCCGATGAAGTGATCCAATAGCCGGGCGCCGGGCCCCCGTACAGCCCTGACCCGGAAGGCGGTTGGACATACGAGGGTGTGGGGAGCTACGAGTAGGAAGGCCTTCAGCCGGCGATGAAAGCGGTCAAGGGGCAGATCGCCGCTGACCGCCCCACCCCACTCTCATCAACGAGGTTGGTGCCCCCGGCGGGGCACGCCCTCCGGTGGAACACTCCCCTGCCCGTCCCTCTCCATGGCAGGATAACGTCGGGTGTCAGCAAAGTGGCGGGGCTTCTGCTAGACTCCCGCGCAGCCGGTGAGGAGGACTCCGCATAGACCTGATTCGACTATCCCAAGCACCATCCCCCTCGCGCTGGACGCGCAGACTGCCTGCGAGAGGACCCAGTGATCGACCGTCGCACGTTCCTCGCTGGCACGGATGCGGTGCTCCTCGCCGCGCCGCTCGCCGTCGAGGCCCAGCAAGCGGAGAAGGTCCCCCGGATCGGTTTCCTCTCGAGCCAGTCTTCCACCGATCTCGCGCATCAGCTCGAGGCCTTCCGGCGATCCATTGGTGCAACGGATCCCTGGGTCCGGGACTCCGCGGGCCCGACTGTCGAAACGCGCAGGTGCGGCGGCGCCGTAGTTACGTGTTTGTTCTCGATCGATCGTCGTCATGCAGATCTTGATACGGCTTCAAGCGGGGGAATACCAGTGAGCCACATACGGAAGGTTGGGATGGTCCTGCTGGTCGCGGCTCTCGGACTCACGTCATGCGCGGGACAGTCGGACGAGGAACGGTGCAAGGCCGGCGGCGGGGTATGGAAGCAGAACTTCTGCGAAAACTCCAGCCGATGAGAGTTCATCCGAACAGCATGGCCTTACAATTGGCCTTGCCCAGCAGTCGCCCCGGCGGCGGCTCATGCTGCAGACTGATCCCGTACTGCGCCAGCATGTGCTGGTAGTCGCCGCCCCTGGCACACTGACTCTCGCGATCCGAATGATGCAGCAGGCCCGGCGGCGGGCGCCGGCGCGCCAGCGCCAGTCGAGGGCCTCGAGGGTCAGGTCATCCGTGAGGCGCTACTTATGCCCACGGCGAAGCGCGAGCAGATCGAGGATCACCGCCGGGTAGAGTCAGCCCTCGCCCGTTGGAATGAAGGTGATGTCGGTGACCCACGCCTGGCTGGGCGCGGCGCGCTCGAACTGGCGCGCCAAAACGTTGGGCGCAATCGGAAACGGGCGCCGCGAGTGCGGCGTCACGCGGTAGCGCCGCCGGCGCTGGGCGGCCAATCCACGGCTCCGCATCAGCCGCGCCCGGAGGTCGTCGGGCCGCAGTGCCGGGGTTCTCAGAGCCTACAGGTCGTGGCCGAGCCGCTTGATCTCCCGGCGGAGGGGCTCCCACTGGAGCAGGAGTGCGCGAACCACCTCCGGCGCGCTCCCCGAGCGCAGGCGCTTGATCTCGTGGCCGAGAATGTTTCGGTAGCGAGTGGTCTTGCTCAATACCGCATAGAGTCGCTTGTCCAGCTCCTCGAGGGTCGTGAGGAAGTCTGTGTCGAGCTCGTCAATGGCGCTGCGCCGCAGCGTGGTTCCGGATGAGATGCGCTTCATAGGTCGTGCGTCTCCTCTTTCGGATCTTCCGTCACTTCTTCGTCTATACCCCTCTGGAAGCATCCTCCATGCCGGAACTATGAACGCTGAAACGATCGGTGATTACGGACCCGTGCCTCTCGAGAGGGTTGCAAATTGTAAAGTTCAGCTACACTTTGGAGGCTTGATCGACCGGTCTATCTGCGTTTTGGGCTCCGCGCACACTACGCTTTACACATGACCAAGGACCACGGGTGATGCCCGCGATGCTCGACGAGTGGCCAACGACGATGATTTGATCGCCGACTTGCGACACGTCAAGGGGATTGTGAAATGCCTCGCACGCGGCCTTGGCAACCTCCAGTGTCATGTAGGGTATGCGCAGACAGTCTCCTTGTCACAGGCTATTTCTTGAACACGCTCATTGGACTAGTCATAATCGTCGAGTTGGGAATGAGAATCCGACGATCGTCAGCCTGGAGAGTGGTGTAGCGCATGTCGATCTCGGTGACGAGTCCCTCGAAGCCGGCGACGGAGACATGGTCGTCGGTCTGGAACGGCCGGTAGCTCAGGATTAGGGCGCCGGCCACGACGTTGGCGAAGACGTCTTTCAGCGCAAAGCCGAGCACGAAACCTGAGAGGCCGAGACCGGCAACGAGCGCAGACACGTTGAATCCGCTCGTCCCCAGCGCCGTGACCACGCCGAATGCGAGGGCCGCTCCTTTCACGAGCTGACGGAGTATCGTCACGATCTCGGCGTGAAACCGGCGAGCTGTCCCGATCTTGACAACGAGGGCCTGCAGCACGATGGCTGCAATCCAGAACGCCGCCAGGATCGCCAGGCTTCCGAGCACCCGGGGCATGAAGAGCACGGAGGCCGTCAGAAACTTCTCGAGCACGTCTTGCATGATTCTCCTCCGTTCCTCAGAGGAACACTGGCGGTGCGGGGTTCCTGAGTCGACAAAGAAGGCTGAAAGGTGGACACGATGATGGGGCTCATGCGACATCCGATCTCTGGTCGCGGGTCCCGACCAGGAAGGGCCGTCGCGATACGCTTCGATTCACGGCTCTCTCAAGGCTGCGCTCTAGCATCTTCTTGATCACAATTGCCCCTGCCGCATTAGCGGCTGCGGTGAGAATTGTGGTCAACACGGCCGGCTGGGCCGCCACCCGCTCCCGCCTCTTCACGATCCGAGACAACCCATCGCGCACTTGGCGGACCTTGGCGAGCAGGCCTCGCTGCGGTCGAGCGCGCCTAGTGGCCAGCATCAACCCTACGGGAGCCGCCACGACCGCCGCCCCCGTAAGTACCACGCCGAGCGCATGTCGCTTGACCTGTCGCTTGACGTCGAGGGCTTCGTGGCGTCGGCGGTCGAGCTCGGCCACGAGGCGGGCGAGGTCTTCGCGAAGCATGGCGATCTCGCCGTTGAGGTGTCGCACAGTCTCCTGTGGTGAGATCTCTAGGCTGGGGCCATTCGCGATCGCCGTTACCTTCATGCCAGTCGCTCCTTCACCCATTGGGCGTTCTCGTTCAGTGTCTTTCGAGTGACCGCGAGCGGACTCGAGACGCGATTCACCCAGCTGAGATAGCCGACGATGCCGCCGATCAGCAGGAGGACGGCGCCCACGACGACCGCCGCCAGCCACCCCGGCATGTACATGGCGAGAAAGAAGACGAGGGCGACCAGTAACATATTGAGCCCGAGTATGCTCGCCACAGCGGACACAGCCAGGCCCTTGACCGTCGACAGCTCCGACTCAAGGTCGGCGCGGGCTTCGGTCTTCGCCAGCTCGACTTCCTTCGTGACGAGTACCCTGGCCTGCCCGACGATCTGGCCGATAAGGGCTCGTGTCGACAGGGCCCGGGTGTGGTCGTCCCTCAATGTTTCGGGGGTCATCTTTGCCTCCACTGGTGAGTGGTCAGTTCCGAGGTGATCAGCTCGCACGGTAGCCTCGAGCAGCTGCGGCGCGCCTCGGAGGGCGCGATCGAGCTGGAGTGCTTGCCGATAGACGATTTGCCATTCTTTGTAGTCCACGGGCAGCTCGCGGATCGCTCGCGCGATGATCGCTCGCGCGATGTCGGCAAGGCGAGCTTCTAACCGCGCCGCGCCGACATGGGCCGCTGGATTCTGGCGAAACACTGCCCACACGCTGCGAATCTGTCGCTCGATCTCTTGAGCTCCAGGGTCAAATGTCTGATAGGCGGGTGCGTCCGTGAGCGCCTCGACGAGGAGGCCGTGAGTCCACGCCGTCGCTTGCTCAGAGCCGCGCAGCGACAGTCCGTTGACGCGAAGCAATACGTCGAGCCGTGGCCCCCGGAAGTAGGCGAAACGCTCGGGCACGTAGTCGCGAAACCCGGGGCCGCCGAAACGGAAGAGGATTCGCGTGGGCGCCGTGACCCACCACGCCGGCGTGGCCTCGTGGACGACCAACCCGTGCTGCTCCAGAGTCTCGGCGACTTTCTTGGCGACGAGCTCGTATCCCTGCGCGTCGGTGACCAGCGGGACGTGCACCTCCACCTGCCGGCGAACGATCGCGACGAGCCGTCGTAGGGGCATCGTGACGAAGACAATGAAAAAGGCGGCCGCCAGCGCGAGCGTCATCGGCACCCCACGGAGCAGGCGAACGCCCTTCGATTCCCGCAGCGGGGAATGTTGGACGGTCGATTCCCGCACGCTCGCCGACCCCATGGCGGGTGCGGTCCCCGGAATTGGCGCCCGGGTGCCGCGCGACCGTGCGGCCACCGTGATTCCTAGTGCGAACGGTATAAGAACGGCAAGGGCAATCCAGACGGCGCGGATTCCCCACGTGGGTATCCAATGCGGGAGCGGGATGAAGACGAGCGCGAGCGTCGCGAGCCGCGGCCAGACCACCCCAACGAGGAGGATAGGCCATGCCGCGGCGGCGCCGACGAGCGCGGACAGCCAGGCCTTCTCCCGAGCGCTCGTTTCTCCGAAGAGTGCCATGACCGCCCAGCCAAAAAGCGCCGACATGATGCTTCCCAGCGACCGGCTGAGAAGCGCGAGGAGTGCTTGGAGAATTGCCATGGGAGGCTGTCAACCGTCCTGCCGGGCCAGGACCGGCGCGTTCGATTTGGAGCGGTCCGCGCGCCACCATCGCCTCAGGCGTAAGCGGCCAGCCAATTCAAGATAGCCCTCCTGCCTCGCTCGCGCTGCAGATCGCGGTGATCCCCTTGTGGGTGACCGCCTCGGCCCGACGAGACGACCGCGAGGGCTCCTCACGGGGCGTCCTTCCCGGTGGGGCTCGGCTCCAGCGGGCGTTGATCGCGGTGTCTGACGCCATCCTCCTCGACCGGCTGTCCACCCTTCGGGCTCTTCTGCGACTCGAACCCCGGGAGGATCGCTTTCAAGAAGGCGTTCTGTAGCAGATGTCCTACGACTTCCCACACATCAACTCCCGGCTGGTCGATTCGGCCAGACAGTGTGACCATGGTGGCAACTTCTCCCCGGGAGCGATTCTTCAGGATCTTTTCAGCAATCGCCACGAGGCCCTCATAGAGGCGATGTCGGAGGGTTTTCTCTTGGGTCCCCTCACCGCCGTCACCCACTTTGACCCCACGAAACACCGGTTTGATGTAGCCCGTGAGAGCCCCGCTCTTGGTTCGCAGCTCGGTATAGACCGAGATCTCCCCCGCCGAGACATCGAAGCCGCCGTAGGCACGGACGAGATCCTTCATGCGCGCCATGTCGACATCTTCGATCCGGGCCGTCAGATCCATATCGGCGCTGCCCGTCTGGGGCTGCACGGTGGCCGTCACATGGGTCTGACCGCTTCCCATCAGCCGGCCTCTGAGCCGAGCAACCGCCAGTCCTTCGCTCCGCTGGTTGCTGAGATGTTCCAGTGTGAGGGCGGTATCCGTGAGGACGATCCGGTAG
>WNGB01005498.1_pt1 | contig 28922 bp, 25 predicted proteins | sample 5400681 | NCBI WGS metagenome assembly WNGB01 (sample SAMN13153367, study PRJNA577476) | soil metagenome | isolation source: 115 cm soil or saprolite under grassland replicate 2 | place: USA:California | collected 2016-06-15
GCTCAGCTACTGAATACTGGAGCCAGCGTATGACTGCTTCGAAAACCGAACTCAGCGCGGCGGCGCGGATCGCTCCAGCCGTGAGCCAGCTCGAGATCGAAACCCCCTCGTGGGGCTATGGCAACTCGGGCACCCGCTTCAAGGTGTTTCCCCAGCCAGGCGTCCCGCGCACGCCGTTCGAAAAGGTGGAGGATGCCGCGACGGTCGCGCACTTCACTGGTGTGGCCAGGTCGATCGCTCTGCACATTCCGTGGGATCGCGTCGACGACTTCTCGGCGCTGGCAGCGTTCGCGCGCGAGCGTGCCGTCGTGATCGGCGGCATCAACTCAAATACCTTCCAGGACGAGGACTACAAGCTCGGCGCGCTGTGCCACCCGTCGCTCGCCGTGCGACGCAAGGCGATCGCCGACATCCTGGAGTGCTGCGACATCGCCCGCCAGACCGGCTCTCGGGTAGTCAAAGTGTGGCTGAGCGACGGCACCAATTACCCCGGCCAGGACGATTTTCGCGTCCGACGCCGCCGGCTGATCGACAGCCTGCGCGAGGTCTATCCGGCACTGCCGTCAGGCGCGCGACTATTCCTCGCGTACAAGCTGTACGAGCCGTCCTTCTATCACACTGACGTCCAGGACTGGGGCCAGGCGCTCACCGTGTGTCAGCACGTCGGCGAGCGCGCGCATGTGTGCGTCGATACGGGACACCACGCCATGGGCGTGAACATCGAGCAGATCGTGGCCTACCTGCTTCAGGAGGGTCGCCTGGGCGGCTTCGACCTGAACGACAAGAAGTACGGCGACGACGACCTGATGGTCGGCAGCATCGACCCGTATCAGCTCTTCCGCATCTGCCACGAGCTGGTCAAGGCCAGCCAGGATGAGTCAGATCCGGTCGCCCGCGCGAACGCGGCCGACCTCGTGTACATGCTCGACCAGTGCCACAACATCGCTGCCCGCGGTGATCCGCTCGGTCATGAATCTGCAGGAGGCGTTTGGCAAGGCTTTGCTGGTCGACCAGACCGCGCTCGAGGCGGCACAGGCGGCCGGTAACGTTCTCGAGGCCAACGCGGTGTTGAAGGATTCCTATGACACTGACGTGCGGCCGCTGCTGGCCACGGCGCGGGCCGCCGCCGGACTGCCAGAGGACCCCTATCGCGCATTCCTGGCCAGTGGTGAGCTGGAGCGGCGCATCGAGGAGCGGGTCGGCGGAGTGGCGATGGGATGGCAGTAAACCAGGGGACTTTCCCGATCCAGCGACCGGCTGCCAGTTGGCGCCCGCCCGCCGGCGCGAGCGAGCTAGAGCTGCTGACGTACCGCTCCAACCTGCTCGGGGCCGACCGCTCGGTCGCCAACTGGGGCGGTGGCAACACGTCGTGCAAGACCACGGAGATCGACTTCCGGGGGCGACCGACCCGCGTGCTATGGGTCAAGGGCTCGGGCACTGACCTGGGGACGATCCGCGCCGACCAGTTCACGGGTCTGCGGCTGGACGACGTCGAGCCGCTGTTCGAGCGGGAATCGATGAGCGACGAGGACCTGGTCGCCTACTACGAGCACGCCACGCTGCGACCGCGGCAGCCACGCGCCTCGGTCGAGACGCCGCTGCACAGCATGCTGCCGTTCGCGCACATCGACCACACCCACCCCGACGCGATCATCGCCCTGTGTGCGGTCCCCACTGGACCCGAGCTGGCCGAGCGCCTGTGGGGCGAGCACGCGTTGTGGGTACCGTATGAGCGGCCGGGCTTCGGACTCGGCAAACAACTCGCCACGGCCATCCGTGAGCGGGCGGAGCTGACCTGCGTGCTGCTGGCCAAGCACGGCCTGGTGACGTGGGGCGAGTCCGCCGAGCAGTGCTACCACGGCACGTTGGCAACGATCCGCCGCGCCGCGGAGGCGCTTGCCGAGGGTGCGGACGAGCGGCGCGTGTTCGCCGCCGTGGCTCCGTCGTCCGCGCCGGAGCGGGAGCCTACGCTGCACACGATGATGGCGCTGCGCGGCGCCGTCTCGGAGCGGCAGCGGCTGGTGCTGCACCTCGACGCCAGCGACAAAGCCCGAGCGTTCAGCTGCCGACCCGATCTGGCGGAGCTGGCCAGCGTCGGGCCAGCCTGCCCCGACCACCTGGTGCACACGCGGCCATGGCCGCTACGGCTGCCGCCGGACGCCTCACCCAGGACAATTCGCGAAAGCGTCGATGCGTACGAGCGGCGCTATGCCAGCTACGTCGAGCGGCACGGCAGTCGCGACTTGATGCTCGACCCGGCGCCGCGCGTCGTACTGGCGCCCGGGCTGGGGGTGATCACCACCGGTGTGGACGCGGGCCGGGCACAGATCACTGCGCAGCTCTACGAGCGCGCAATAGCGGTGCTGTCGGTAACCGCTGGCCTCGGCGGCTTCGGCGCGCTAACCGAGGCCGAGGCATTTGGCATCGAGTACTGGCCGCTGGAGTTATACAAGCTCGGCCTGCAGCCGCCGCCGCGCGAGCTGGCCGGCCGCGTGGCGCTGGTCACTGGCGGCGCATCGGGCATCGGCCGTGCCATCGCCGAGCACTTGGCCTCGGCCGGTGCACACGTGGTCGTCGCCGATCTAAACGTCGCCGGTGCGGAGGATGTCGCGGCCGAGCTCGTCGGCGCGTACGGCGAGTCGCGCGCGCTGGCCATGGCCATGGACGTCACGGACGAAGCGGCCGTGCGGCGTGGCTTCGAGGAGACCGTGCTGCGCTACGGCGGGCTCGACATTCTTGTATCGAATGCTGGCCTTGCGACGTCAAACCCGGTAGTGAGCACGTCTTCGGAGGAATGGAATCGGACGCTGGATGTGCTCGGCAGGGGCTACTTCCTGGCCGCGCGCCAGGCGTTCGAGGTGCTGCAGGCGCAGGGCCGCGGCGGCAGCATCGTGTTCATCGCATCCAAGAATGGGCTCGTTGGTGGACGTAACGCGGCGGCTTATTCGGCGGCAAAGGCGCTGGAGATCCACCTCGCGCGCTGCCTGGCGGAAGAGGGCGGTGTGGCTGGCATTCGCGTCAATACGGTCAATCCTGACGCGGTGTTGCAAGGCTCGGGCATCTGGAGTTCGACCTGGCGGGAGCAGCGCGCGCAGACGTACGGCATCCGGACGGACCAACTCGAGGAGCACTATCGCGAGCGGACGACGCTCAAGGTCAACGTGTTGCCCGAGGATGTCGCCGAGGCGGTGCTGTTCCTGGCCAGCGAGCGGTCAGCCAAGTCCACCGGCAACATCATCAACGTCGACGGCGGGGTGGCGGCGGCGTACCCGCGCTAGGAGAAGTTCATAAGTCCATTGACTTTGTATGGGATGCCCCCGCGGCTTGTTGATCTACAGGCGAGTGCGCCCATGGGCCGCAAGCACCAGCCACGGGCATGGACCGTCTGCCGCTGGCCTAGGACGCGCGCAGCGGCTGACCAATTGATTGCCGGACCGGGCGCCACGCAATTGACACGAATGCCTTGTCGACCAGAACTCTGGCCAAGGGCACTCAGTACGTACGCAAGGCTGATTCGGCGGCGCATCGAGTGACACCGATCGGCACGAAACTGCCAATTTGGAATGATGTTGGGAGAGCCCGCTGACCTTAATGGTCCGGTTCCGTTACGCCTCGGGAATCGGCCTGCCGAACGTCTCGAGAGTGATGCTGTCTGGGTCAGGCCCGCCGCGTACGCCGGTGTCGAGCGCGTCGATCTGGGCTAGTTCTGCGGCCGTTAGTTCGAAGTCAAAGATGTCGAAGTTCTCGGCGATACGTTCCGGGCGTACCGACTTGGGGATTGCGGAGCGTCCCTGCTGGAGGTGCCAGCGGAGCATCACCTGCGCGGCGGACTTGCCGTGTGTTTCGGCGATGCGGAGAATGACCGCGTCCTTCAGCGTGCTCTTCTGTACGTCGCCACGGTAGACCGTGATTCCGCCGATTGGCGACCAGGCCTGGGTCAGGATGCCGTGCGCGGCGTCGATTTCACGGGCGGCCTGCTGGGTGAAGTATGGGTGCACCTCGATCTGGTTCACGGCGGGCACGACGTCGATGTGCTGAAGCAGCGATTCGATGTGCTGCGGCTTGAAATTACTGACGCCGATCGCGCGGACCTTGCCGTCGCCCAGCAGCGTCTCCAGCGCCTTGTACGCGTCGATGGTCAGCTCGAAGGCGGAGGAAAGCGGCTGGTGGAGGATGAGCAGGTCGATGTAGTCGACGCCGAACTTGGCGGCGCTTTTGTCGAACGCGTGCAGGGTTTTGTCATAACCGTAGTCGCTGATCCACACCTTTGTCTCGATGAAGACCGCGGAGCGGTCCAGTCCGGAGCGTCGGATGCCCTCGCCGACCTCGCGCTCGTTGGAGTAGGCGGCCGCGGTGTCGATATGCCGATAACCTGTCGACAGGGCGGCTTCGACGGCTGCTGTGGTCTCCTGGGGCGGGGTCTGGAACACGCCGAGCCCGATCGCGGGCATCTCGACGCCGTTGTTCAGCATGAGCAGTGGGGCTGATGTCATTCAGGTGAGTCCTCGTTTAGCTCTTGAGTACACCGATTCGCCGCAGCCACGACTCAACGTCGGCACCGGCCCCGGTGACCTCCTCGCCGCGTACCGCGAGTCCTTCCCCGATGGTTGCGCCGGGGCACGACGATGCGTAGTCGCGAACCGTCGTGCCCAGTCCGCTCACCGCGTACGTGGTGAACGGGAAGATGGTCTTGCCAGTGAAGTCAAAGCTCTCGGCGAACGTCGACATGATCATGGGCGCCCGGACGTTCCAGATCGGACTGCCCAGCAGCACAATGTCGTAGCCCTCGATCGACGCCAGCGGGTTCGCGATGACCGGGCGTGCATCGGCGTCCTGTTCCCGCACGTTCCGACGGACGGTTTCCTCGTAGTCCACGGGATACGGATCGGCCGGTTCGATGCGATGGACATCGCACGCGAAGAGCCCCCGGATCATGCCCGCCAGCACTTCAGTATTCCCCACTGTCAGGTTAGTTCGACCGCCGTAGTAGTAGTTCTCGCCAGCTCGCGAAAAGTAGGCTAACAAGACCTTCGTTCCGCTCGATACCGGTACGGCAGGCCCCGGACTTGGCTGCCAGACCGCGTGGTGAAGATGCGGCGCAGCCACTCACTTGCAGACCGAAAACTACGCCTGCTGTCCCCGCGAGAGCACCCCGTAGGAACGCCCGTCTGCTCAGTGCGCCGCGATTGCAACTGCGCGCGAGCGTGGAGCTATCCCGTGCATCCGCGGCCACCGGAGGACCTCCTCTCACAGTTCGATCAGCACTTTGATGGACTCTCGGTCGTTCATCGCGCGGTAGCCGTCAGGTACCTCATCGAGCGATGCAACACGATCGAAGACCCGGCCCGGTTCGATCCGTCCCTGCAGGACATCCGGCAGGAGCTGCGGGATGTACGCGCGGGCTGGCGCCGGTCCGCCCGCGACGCTCACGTTTTTCCAGAAGGTTCGGCCGACCGGAATCGAGTCTTGCTCGGGCACGCCGACGCGGCCAATTGCGCCACCGGGGCGCGCGATATCCATCGCAGTGAGCACCGACTCCTGGAGTCCGACGCATTCCAAAACCGAGTGCGCACCGGCTCCGCCGGTCAGTTCGCGCACGCGCTCCACGGCGGCTTCGCCCCGCTCGCTGACGATATCGGTCGCACCGAACTGTTTGCCAAGTGCGACCCGGTCGGCATGGCGACCGAGGAGGATGATGCGTTCGGCACCGCAGCGTCGGGCGGCAATCACGCCGCACAATCCGACCGCTCCATCGCCTATGACAGCCGCTGTCTTGCCTGGCCCGGCTCTGGCCGAAATGGCAGCGTGATGACCAGTCGACATCACGTCGCTCAGGGTGAGCAGCGACGGTATGAGCGCGTTGTCCTCGCCAACCGGCAGCACGACCAGGGTGCCGTCCGCGTAGGGCACGCGCACCGCCTCGCCCTGTCCGCCATCCACGCCGTCAGAGCCGTACCGCGCGCCATGGACGCACGAGGGCTGGACGCCCTCGCGGCAGAACGCGCACGTGCCGTCGGAGATCAGAAACGGCGCGATCACCAGTTGTCCGACCTTCAGCGTCTGGACGTCCGCACCAACGGAGTCGATGACTCCGATGAGCTCGTGGCCCATACGTCGACCCGTGTCCGTGTGCGGCATGCTCTTGTACGGCCACAGGTCGCTGCCGCAGATCGCGGTGCGCGTCACGCGCACGACCGCGTCGGTCGGTTCGACCAGATGGGCATCGGGGACCGTTTCGACGCGGACGTCGCCCGCGCCGTACATAACGGTTGCGCGCATGGCTACGCTTCCTCCGCACGCGCGATGTTTGAGTTTGAGAAAACGTGCCCGCGGTAGTCGTGCGCTTGCACCACGTTGACGCGCATTCGCCGGTAGTCGCGTCGGGCACGAGCACGTCGAACCATACGTCGCCGGTGAACGTCTGAGCGGGTCCCTTCACGGTCGGTTGACTTTGTTTGGATCTTCACGTCGCGACTCCTTTCGGGCCAGATCACTGGAACAGATCTCCAGAAGCGGCGCCTGTACTGCGGCGATCGCATAGTGAGTATGACGTGCGAACGTCGAGGTTGCCTGGAACGATCCTCTAGAATGTTTGGGGATTTCTCCAGAGTTGACACCAGCCGCGTCACCGGGCGAGTACAAGGAATCCATGCAGCAGTCGATCAGTCACCAGCGAGCGCGCGAAGCGCAGCAGGTAGCGGCAAATCGGGATGAGCTCACCGAGCGGATCGCCCGCGCCCTACCCGACGACGGCAGGCAGGAACCGCTGAAGGGACTGCATTTTATTCGCGCGTCCTCGCCCTCCGAGCGGGTGCACGGCGTGTCGAAGCCTTCGCTGTGCGTGATCGCGCAGGGCGCCAAGGAGGTCTATCTGGGCGACGACTGCTTTCGGTACGACCCCGCGCACTATTTGTTGGCCGTCGCGGCGCTGCCCGTGGTGATTCAGATTGCCGAAGCGTCGATCGACACGCCCTATCTGAGCCTTGCGCTTGACCTGGACCCCTCGATCGTGAGCTCGGTGATGGTCGAGACAGGGCTGCCTGCATCGCGCGCGCGCATCAGCGCCAGGGCGGTCGACGTGAGCCCACTCGAGTCGAACCTCCTAGACGCGGTTGTGCGCCTGGTCAGGCTGGTCGACTCACCGAACGAAGCTCGGATCATGCAGCCGCTGGTGACGCGCGAAATCGTCTACCGCCTGCTCGTGGGCGCCCAGGGCGATCGCCTGCGTCACCTGACGCCGCTCGGAGGTACGACCACGCGCATTGCCAGTGCCGTTCAGCGGCTGCGAACTGACTTCGATAAGCCCCTCCGCATCGAGCGCATCGCCAACGAACTGGGCATGAGCGTGTCGGGTTTTCACGCGCAGTTCAAGGCAGTGACCGCCATGAGCCCGCTGCAGTTTCAGAAGCACGTCCGCCTGCAGGAGGCGCGCCGCTTGATGATCGCCAATGACCTCGACGCCGCGAGCGCCGGTCACCGCGTCGGCTACGAGGACGCCTCCCACTTCACTCGTGAATACAAGCGGTTGTTCGGTGAACCGCCGATTCGCGACCTGCAGCGCGTTCGCGCCGCCGCCGCCCCAGCCGCAGACTTATGATGCGGTTCTGACCGCCAACCGGAGCAGAAAGCACCCGTTGCCCACCGGGCCTTATGCATGGGATGGCCCAGTTCTTCTGCTGCGATGGGGCAATCGGGGCCGCGGAAAAGCAGCTGATTCGAAGCAAAGGACTGCACACCGGAAACGGACGGTTTCAGGCCAAAGAACTATCGATTTCGGGCTAATTCTTTGCTTCGCTCGCCAGGGAACTCTGAATCAGCCGGCTCTTGGTTCGAATCCGAGGGGGCTCACTCACTCAAGCGCAAATTCGGCGAGTTCCTTGTCCCAGCAGCCTACCAGAGCAAAGAAATGCGGGCCAAAGCAAAGAACTCGGAGACGCCGATGCAAAGAACGTCCATCAAGATCGGCAAGTAGCTGCCAGATCAGCGTGCGCTATGCCGCGTTGGGCTCGCCCCTGTGTGGCGTGGTCCCGTGCCGGCGCCTGGTCTACGGCGCGATGGGCGATGCCGCTTCGTAACAGAAGCGCCTCGGGGCGCTGGATGCCGATTCGGCTTGTAGGCCGGTCTGCAGAGCTGAGGTCGACTCGACGATCAGGACGCCCAACGACGGAGATGGCGCCGGTGGCGATACCCGCTGGCGTCGCCGAACCCGCCGCTCGATTCAGTGCGGTGTGTGGATCTTCACCTGGCCAGTCGAGCCGTCCACAGTGAGTAGCAACCCACTTCTGATGGTTCGCGTCGCGACGCGCGTGCCCACGACACACGGTATGCCGTGCTCGCGCGCCACGATGGCACAGTGACTCAGGACACCACCCGTATCGCTCACCACAGCCGCGATGGTGGCAAACAGCGGCGTCCAAGTAGGCAGCGTCATTTCGCACACGAGCACCTCGCCAGGCTGGGCGGCGCATGCCTCCGCCAGGCTGCGGCCGACGCGCGCGTAGCCACGTGCCACGCCGGGCGAGGCGGGTGTACCTGAAATCACCCCGCCTTCGGCGGCACCGCCAGCATCGAGCGCGGCATCCTGTTTGGACAACGCGACCAGAAGAAGATCCTCGACCCCGTCGTCGGCAGGTGGGTCGCCGACGGTATCCGGCGGTGCGATGGCGGACCAGCGCCGCAGCTCTGAACTGCGCGCGGCGACCTTGGCCCGATGGTCGACGCCCGCCAGGCCGTCCCCAATGTCGTCGAGATGCAGCAGGAAAACATCGCCTGGCGTGGCGATGGCGCCGTTCTGCGCCAGGCGGCGGCCGATCTCGAGGATTGGCCGCCGCAATCCCGCGTTACCCATCTGATCGATGAAGAAGTTGTGGTCCTCGTCGATCGCCAGGTAGCTGCGCGCGTGCGCGTACAACTCATCGAATCGGGCGAGCTCCGCCGGCGCGCCGGCGAATCGGCTTCGCGCCTGCCGCAAGAGCTGCTCGCGCTTGCGGGCCGCCCGTTGGAACTGTGCATCCGGGTCAGCATCCGTGGACAAGGCCAACTGGCCCTTGATCGCCGCGAGTGCGCATGTGGGGTCCTCCCACCAGGTGGGATCGGCTAACTCGAAGATGGCGTCATTCCGCCAGCCGAAGGCCTCAAGATAGTCACGCAGCTCGCGCAGGAAGTCGCGGCCCTCCTCAGTCTGAGCGAGAACCGCTAGAAGACGTGCCGCCGGAGTACTTACGAAGACTTGCGCTACGGCCGGAATCGCAGCTGCGAGACGGCTCAGCCGCCACAACCCCCGGCTGGAATCCAACGCTTGTGTTGGGAAGCCGTGCAAGAGTAGGTACGGTTCGGTTGGATCAGTCGGCTTCAGCCGGTCGCGGTAGAAGTCTTCGAAGTCGCTCGCCGCCAAGTACACGGGGAGAATGCGACCATGAACCCGCCAACGGGCCGCGAGCTCGACGCGGAGCTCGGCCAGGGCATCAAGCAGGGCCGAATCCGTCAAAGCTGCGTAGTCGAATGTTCGCAGTCGCTCGAGCCCGGGCAGAATAGACGGCAGCCACACCCGTTCCCACAGGTCGGCCAGTTGCGGGATAATCAGCGCCAGCGCACGACGGTGCTGGACCATCTGCTGTTCGAGCGCTTCACCGTGGACTTGCCAGGGAACGAAGCCCAGGTAGGCGTAGTTGTTGATGGCGCGCATGGCAAAGCCGTGTGGGTAAGCTGTTTCTTGAAGCGCGGCCGTCATGCCCGCCCCGAATGCGGGCAAGAGGACGTCCTGGCTGAGCGGCGTCAGCGGGCGCGGGGCATGGACACGGTCGAACTGCCAGAAGCCGTTGAGGTCGGTTGGGATCGGAAACTCGCCCGTGTCTGCCAGTGTGAGTGAGGGCATCATCGTTGCTCACGCTTTCGAGATGTCACCCGCGGTGTCACATGCCCGTGCTCCTGACCGTCGACGGGTGCATGCCCGGCCAGCGCCTGTAGCAGTGTGTGCAGTGTCCAGACGACGGTCTCCGCTGCCTCGTCTGCGGTGACACCCAGATCAATTTTGAACCGAAGTAGCGTGTAGCGGCTGATAAGGACCGTGACCAGGTGCACCAGATGCCGCTGCTCATCGGGCGGGCGGCCTGGTGCTCCACGCTCAGCGCGTCGGCCTGTCGGTACGCGTCGCGAACGGTCTGGTCCAGATCCTCTGGACGGCGCGGGAGCGGATCGAACCCGTAGCCAGACCGCCGGTCCATATGCTCGCCAAGCGCGATGAGCAGGTCGCGTTTGGTGGGGAAGTGGCGGTAGATCGTGCGCACGGACAGGCCAGCTGCGCGGGCAATGGCGGGCACTGAGAGGTCGGCGAGGCCCCCCGCGAGGACCTGCACGACCGCATGTAGGATCGATTCGCGGGTCTGTGCCGCCTGCTGTTCGCGCCAGGCGTTGGAGTATCGCCTCGGCGACCGCGTCATGTGGCACGGATCATGACATGAATTACCGAATCGTGTCAAGCGGCTAGATTGTGCGGCCGAACGGCTGAGCGACCCGTTCATCTACCTCGTGTGACGACATCTCGTACAGCTGTCAGCTCAGCTACCAATGGTCGCTGCGCCGTGTCCATGGCCAGCACTCCGCGACTTTCAAGGCGTATGACTGGCTGGGCAACGTTGGCACTCTGACGGTTAGGTTCGCGGTCAGCTAGTCCGCGGGTCATAGCGAATCGGCACTTTGCTTCCGTTCATAACTCCGCCGGCGACGAAGCCATCCCCTGGCGTCGATAGCGTGCGTTTAGCGGTGGTAATCCACTCGCACTCAGCCGACTCGAGCGACCGCCCAGAGGCGTCCCTCTCGGCACAGTGAAGTCGTCGTAAGCGCGTCGCTACGCGCGCTGCCATACCTGTGGCTGTTGACTCTCCCTTTCGAAGGATACCGACAAAATGATTGCCAAGACCTTTCGAACTCCGGCCTTGCTGTCCGCTCTGGTGCTGGTGGTCGGCGCCCTGGGCACGGGCTCTGCCTCCGCGGCACCTGCACCGTCGCCGACATTGTCCGTCACATTCAGTGCCACGTCGGCCAGCGTTGATGGCAGTCTGCCCTACGGCACGTCCTATGTCGTTTCAGGTTGCGGTTACGTGTCAAGCGGCGTGACTGTGGTGGTCCATTCGCCTGAGGCTATCTCGTTCGCGGGTCAGATCCCCGATGCCAGCGGCTGCATCACGATGTCGAACTTCTCAACGCAAGGAGCCGGGCATTACGAGGTCGATGCATTCCAGCAGATTCACGGTGGAACCAAGTCGTCGATGGTCGCCTCGACGAGCTTCGACCTGAAGTAGCACCGAGTCGCTTCTGTTCCTCGCGGACAAGAAAAGAGAGGCGGTCCAGAGACCGCCTCTCCTCAGTTTTCGCTAAGTCCCTCCTTCTATGGATCGATTACTACGATGCAGGTGTAGGTACCTGGCTGGAGATTCATGTCCGTGAAGCTGCCGTCGCCGTTAGCCCCGGTCGAACCGGAAGGCCCATCTGGGGTGCACGAAACCGTCGACGCCGTCCCGCCGTCAACCTGGGAGTCGATGGTCACGGACAGGTTGGTCAGTGGCGTGTTGTGGAAGGTCACAACTTCGCCAGCATACGGGCTGCCCGCGCACGTCGCCGTGTTGTCTACCAAGACCGACTTGTCAGCCTCGCCTGCATAGCCCGCCGGCACCGTCTCGTGGACCGTGTACGACCCGAAGACGAGTCCGTCGAAGCAAGCCACACCGTTCGCATCAGTCGCCTTGGTGACGCCATTGACCGTGAAACTCACGCCAGCGTGCGGGTGGTCGCCTGGACCGTCGGCGGCGTGCTTGCGCGTCTTCGTTACCTTGATCGCGCCCGGCTGCCGCGGATCAACGAAGGTCAAGCTCACCGTGAGGTTGGGCGTGTTCTGATCGAGGTGGACCGCCTGGTCGGCCGCCAGGTCGTGGTTCGGGACTCCGGTCGTCTCAACCACCCAGTAGTCGCCGAACGGGACACTCAGGATCGAGCAGTCACCGCTGGCGAGCGTGGTGCAGGTGAGCGTCGTGATCGTGTCCTCGGCGCCCCGTGACCCACCAATCGGCGCATTGTCCGTATACAGCGTGAATACCGCGCCTTGCAGCGGAGCATTCAGGTCGTCCACCTTGTGAATGTTGACCGTGCCGCAGTTGGTGATGTTCACCGGCTGCGGCGCGACGAAGTCCTTGACCTCGGCTGGGAACGACGCCGAGGAGCGGCTCTTGAGGAACACGCTACCGAACGCCTCGCAGGTGCCGGCTGGGAAAACGCCTGATGAGGTCAGGTTGACGGCCGCTTCGCCAAACGTCCCCGCGGGCAGAGTGGCCCCGCTGATCGGGTCGAGGACCGAGACGCTGTTGACAGCGCCATCGGCGAAGCCTGCCGCGCTGAGGTTCACGCGGTTGCCCCAACACGGGACCGAGTTGGCGGAGAAGCACTGGCTCGCTGACCCGCTTGTAACCCAGGTCAACAGGCCTAGCACCGGTGCTCCGCTACCGCCGAAGTCGAACGTGATCAGCAGGTCGCCGGCGGTACGGTTGAGCAGTTTCGGCCCCGTCGTAGTGAGGTTCGGCTGCGTCTTTTGGTTCAGCTCGAAATCCATGTTGGCGCTGCCCAGCACGTTCGAGCGCTCCCACGCCAGGTAGAGGAAGTTACTGCCAGTTACGAATTCCGACCCGACGTAGAAGCGGGTCAGGTCGCTCTTTTGTGGCGGGATCGAACCTGACACCACCGTCACATTAGGGTCGTCCTCTTTGGTACCCTGGCCGAACGAGTTGTCACCCGTGCCGCTGGGCAGGTCAATGCCCACGACGCGATTCGGCGCGTTGGCCCAGTCCGTGTTGCCACCAGTGTTGACGATGAGGTTGCCGTCGTTGCTTTCGAACGTACTCCCGGCCAGATTTGCCAGCGCTGACAGCGGAAGCATCCCCAGGACAAGCGCTAACGCAAATAGGACGCTGGCCGCCGAGCGTACCTTCAATGACCTCATAAACGTGAATCGCATACTTTCTCAACTCCAAAAAGAGTTCGTGCCGTGGACTACTGCACCAGCGAAAGCTGGGGCGCGCCAGATTGTGCCCCTGTGGGGCCTGTGGGGCCTTTGGCCCTCCAAGCTCAAAGCGCGAGGGCCTTGCGCTGATCCGTTTTCGGATCCCCGACTATTCAGCAGCAGCGCGCGAGTCGCTCCTCCTTCCCCAATATCCGAGAAAATGTGTCCGGCTGCGGCGGGCAGCTTGTCCAGCTGGGGACCGTGTGCGAAGCTGCGACAGAATAGAGAAGTTGTGTGACGTTGTGAATCCTTCGAACGAATGATGCCGAGGGCTGCTCACAGGTTCGGCATCCACCAGGTTTTCAACTGTTTCTCAACCGATTCTCAACGACCCCTCAACCTGCCGGTGTCCGTCCATCGCGTACCACGGCCGGCGTGGTGGCTTCATCATGCGAGACCGCTCACGTGCGCCCCTCCGCGGGCGTGCCATCAGACGCAACAGGAGTTTTACCTCCGACGTTGGACCGTCATCCCATCAATCTGAGCTCCGCCGACCAGCCCGCCGGGAGTGGCGACCGGGCATCTCACGACGTCCAGCCCCTTTTACGCGTTTGACGCGCCTGTTGACTTCCGAGTCACGGCGTACCACGAGCGCCGAGCCGGAGCGGGCCGGTTTCTCATCATTCAGCCAACCAGCCCTGGTACCCGCCGGCTCGCGTTATGTGGCATTGTGGATCGCGCTGAGCTGTGTCACGGCCATACTCGTACTCGCCCCTGGCTTACCAGTCGCCATCTATGATCCGCGTCTCAGCGTGGCGGCTGGTTCGGTCATCGGCGCAATCGGACTTGCCCTGCTACAGCTTGGGCTTCTGCGTTTCAAAGTCCTGCATCAACGCATCGACCTGTACGCCGGACTCGGCTTTGGCGTCCTGGCCTTTAGCAATTTGTTTGCTGCCTGGGCTGCTCCGATAATCGGCAGTGAGTTCGCCCTCGAACGTATGACGTATTTTCTCTTACTGGCGCGCGCCATGGCTGCAGCGCTGTTTCTCAGGGGGCTGGCTACCAGCCAGCCCCCTGAGCGCGTCACGGCGCGCATATCGTCCGGGTGGCTTGGACCTGTGTGCGGCGTGGTGCTCTGTACCTTGGCCATCGGCATCGTCTTCAGCCAAGACGTTGCGCTGCCAACACTCCTGGACGTCGCAGCTCGCGAGCTCCTGGCCAGTCACGCACCGATCGTCGACCTGCTCCCTGGGCAGCGACCGCTGCTCGTAGTCGCAGATGCGCTACTCGCTCTTGCGTTCCTCGTCTCCGCTCTCGGCTACACCTCGGAAGGACACCGACTGCGCGATCCACACATTGCTGCGCTCGCGGTAGGGTTGACCTTCATCTGTTTCGGCCAGGTCCACACCGTTCTGTTCCCGCTCCTGGCGACTGAGTACCTGGCGGTTGGGGATATCTTTCGGCTGGCCGCCTACGCGCTCGTATTATCCAACGTGATGTGGCGAACGGCGAAGGACTTCGCGGCTGTCGCCAGCCAACGCGAGCGAGTTCGGCTGTCGCGAGAGCTACACGATGGCCTGGCTCAGCACCTCGCGATCCTGCGCCTGCGTCTGGGCCGCGTCGCCGAAGACCCCACGCTGCTCGACCATCCTTCCTACGATTTGCAGGTCGCCCTGCGTGTGCTGGAGAACGCGTCGATCGAGGCCCGCCGAGCAGTCGTCACCTTGCGATCGGAGGATGTTCCGTGGGAAGAGTTCGAACAGGCACTGGCTGCGTTGGCATCTGAGTTCTCTTTGACGCACGACCTTGACGCTCGGGTATGGACCAGATCCTCCGACCTGCACCTGGACGGTCAGTTGCAAGCGGATGTACTGGGGATCCTCCAGGAAGCGTTCTCAAATGCGTCGCGGCACGGAGAGGCAAAGCGCATTGACGCCGTAGTGAAGACCGTAGGCGAAGATCTACTGTTGACGGTGCGTGATCGCGGTCGAGGGTTCGATCCGGCGCACGCCCGCCGTGGCGTGGGACTGCGTTCGATGGTAGAGCGGGTCGAGCAACGAAACGGAACCCTCATTATCGACTCAGCGCCCGGTCGGGGGACGCGAATTCGGGGATGGCTCCCGTTACGTCCACCCAAGCAAGAGCCATTATGAACGGTCGCGACATGGTGCGTGTGCTGATCGTGGACGATCATGAGGGCTTCCGCCAAACCCTCCGCGAGACGTTGGCGCGCGAGCCAGATTTCCAGGTGGTGGGTGACGAGTCGAACGGGGCGGACGCGATCCGTCGCGTGCGCGCGCTCCGTCCGCATGGGTTGGACCTCGTCTTGATGGACATCGACATGCCGATCATGAACGGGCTCAATGCCACCGCCGAAATCGTCAAGTCCGACCCGGATCTCCCTGTCATTATCCTGACTGTGTCTAGCGCGGAACGCGATCTGTTTGCGGGGGTTCGCGCAGGGGCGATTGGATTCCTCACCAAGGGGCTCGCCCCCGCGTCGCTTCTGCGAAGCCTGCGAGACTTCTGCCGCAACGGGTCATTACCGATGTCTCGAGCCATGGCCGGTAAGGCTTTGGCACACCTGCAGCGCCTGCAGGGAAGTCACGCTGCGCAAGAGTCTTCCCCAACCGGGTTGCTTACATGGCGAGAACGGGAGGTGCTACGCCGCATCCGCAGCGGTGCACGGGATCGCGAGATAGCGGAAGGGATGTTGGTGGCTGAGACGACCATCAAGACGCATGTGCGGCACATTTTGCGGAAGCTTGGCGCACGCAACAGGGCGGAAGCTGCTGCAGCGTTCGGGACCGTGGAGTCTCGCTGAGCCAGACGACTCAGGCAAGGACGCGTGCGCGTTTGTGGCCTTGCCGGCGGCCTGGCTTCGAAGTTGATGTATGGAGCTGGAGTCACTCGCCATCATGGATGGGCCGAACCCGATCAAGTGCGAGAGCCTCGCGGAGTCAGCCTGGTCGCGAAAGGCGATCGGCCGGGTTGCAGCGCTGTTTAGTGAAGAAGGGTCGGTCGTGCTGGCGAATGCGTTTTCTAGCTGTCTCAAGTGGTTCAGCACGCGCCTGCGGACCAGCTCCGTCCGCAGCGATTAGATGTTTCTGTGTTCGGAGAATCGAGGATGTCCGATGACGGCGTGGTCGAGTCGCTGCGCGTCCTGCACCTGACGTGATTCGACCGCGGTGAAATCCAGAACCGTCGCCCTGCAGTTGTTGCGCAATCAGGTCGCGCCAGAGCTGATCAAGCTCCACGGCCTGGGCATCGAAAAAGATGGCTAGTTGCTGGTCACGGCCGGCGACAATCCTGAACGGCTGCGCAGCGCAGCGGACTTTGCAATGCTGCGTGGCCTCCACATGGTCGTGATCTGGCACGTGGGCTCGCGCCTGTCATGAGTTGAGATAGACCGCAAGGGCCGACGGCGGTATTCTGTCGACTCGACTCGCGAAGGTCATGCTGGCTGAATTTCTCGGACCCGTTTTCGCTCCATTGCGGCTCATCCACGCTTTAGTGGGCGTTCTGCTGGTCGCCGGGCTAATCGGCCGCTGGGTGGCCCTGCAGCACGCCGAGCGAGCCGCCCACGCCGGTGATCTAGGTGCGGTGCGGACGCTCCTCACTTGCAGCGGGGTATTCGAGCGAACGGTGATCCTGACCTCGCAGCTGGTGTTCGTCCTGGGGCTGCTCACCGCGTGGAGCGTTGGCTACCCTCTGCTCGGTTTCCTTCAGGGTGGCAGCACAAACTGGCTGCTCACATCTCTGGTGCTTTATGTCGGCGCCATCCTACTTGTGCCAACCGTGTTCGTGCCCAAGGGGCGAATCTTTGGGGCCGCTCTGGACGATTCGGTCCTGCTCGGTCGTCCAACCCCGGCGCTGGTGGCGGCTTTCAGGGACCCGGCATCAAGAATTGCTCACTACGTCGAGCTCACAGCTGTCGTCTCAGTCCTCGCGCTCATGATCGCAAAGCCCTTCTAGACGCGGTCGAGAGCTTCAGACAACCAACAGCGCGTGCATTGTTCCTTTGCCAGGCACAGCTGGTCCGCGCCGAATGCATCCAGCGCGAGGAGCACCGCATCGCGCGCTTGCCGCGACTCTCGGGACTGCCACCCGAGGATGCACCTCGACGCTGACCTCGGCTCTGTCACTCCGCACCGAGCGGCGTGGGGCGATACAGGGAGTAGCCGCCGTGCTGGCCCGCGGGTTGGTAGGCGGCCTGCACCGCCTGGCGTACGGTCTCAGTCCACCGCGCCTCGATCAGGCGGCGCGGTGGAGTCTCGATCGATTGCGAAAGGATTATCAGGTCGAAGCGTCGGCCTTGGATCGCGTCGAGGATCGGGCCCTCGTCCCAGACACCCTGGCCGGCGAGCAGGGTGAAGATCACGAATTCGAACTGAATGGGCTTGCCGGCCATGAGGGCCAGGCCCGGATCGTCGGTGAGCACCTCACCAGGCTCGCTTGCGGCGAGCGGCACGGTCGCCAGTTGCGCCACGATGGCGCCAGTCGGCCCGACGAGGCGCAGGGCGAGTGACTGATACACCGTCGCCTGGTACGCAGGGATAGACATCATGAGCGCCGCCAGCACGAGGCTGGCGAATGCCGTCGGCCCGAACGGTGCATTCAGGCGCGCCTCCGAGACGAGTCGAGCGGCCGCGACGCCGATCAGTACGGCGACGGCGGCCGACAGCTCGAGCCAGTAGTTCGACGACGCGCCGATCTTGCCGACCGTGACCAGGCTGACCACACCGGTAATGAAGAAATAGGCGCGCCAGAGCCGCTCGCCGGGGCGCTCGGGCAGAGCGAGCGTTCCCGCCGCCAGGCATATGGGCAGCGCATTGAATTGCAGGAGCGCGCCCAACTGGGCGGCGAAGTACTCGAAGTCCCAGGGGTTGGCGTTGGCAACGATGGTGTGCCACGCAAACCACCGGCCGACGAGCAGCACCGTCAGGCCGATCGCGACAGCGAGCCCCGCGGCGAACACGCCCACAAACGTGAGCAGCACACGACGGCACGGCCACAGCAGGACACACACCGCCAGCGGAGCTGCCAGGTAGCTCTGCTTGGTGAGCACGGCCAGGACCAGCGCCAGCGCGGCGACGCGCGTCCGCCCAGCGCTCGCCAGTGCCAGCCCGCCCAGCGTCAGGGACAGGGCCAGTGGATCGACACGATGCGCCGACGACCACACCAGCACCGTCAGGTTCTGGGTCAGAAAAAGCCCGCCGCTAAGCAAACCAGCGGACCAACGTCCGACCAACGATCGAACGCACCACGCCAGCAGCACTGCTGAGCCAAGCATCGCCGCGGCCGAGACCAGCCGCCCGACGGCATAGCTCGAGTCATCCGCGACGCGCTGCAGCCCGCCAACCAGCGCGTAGTACAGGGGTGGATACGCGGTCACCGTCAGGGGCAGGTCGAGCGGCGATGGATAGAGTGGTTGGTCCGTCCCGATGCGGCGCGCCTGCTCGAGCACGATCGACTCGCCGTACAGGAGCTCGAACGGCTGCACGACGCGCACGGCCGTGCTCAGGATGAGGGCGACCAGGTACACGCCGATCAGCCCGCCCACCGCCCGCCACAGGAGCCCGCTCCGCCACTGCCGGGTGGGCGGCCGCTCGGCGGGGTCCGTTGATGAGTCAGGCACAGACTCGCCGGCGGCCGAGGCAGGCGACCATCACCACCAACAGCAGGAGTGTGATGAGGCTGATCGCCACGCCGAGGACGATTGCAGTCGGCTCGTAGCGAAGTTCGACGCGGTGCTCGCCGGTCGGGACGGCGACTGCCCGCAGCGCACCGTTGGCGACATACACATGCACGGCAACGTCATCGAGATACGCCTTCCATGCGGGATCGTAGATCTCGCTCAGAACGAGCAGGCCAGGCGCGGCGGTCCTGGTCGCCAGCTGCATGTGATCGGCGTCATAGTCGACGACGCGCGCATGGCTGTCGTCAGAGATGCCGAGCGGCGGTGGCATCTCTTCGAGCAGTGCGGTCGCACGCGGATCCACCGTGCCGGAGGCGAGCAGGTCCAGCGCCGCGTCATCCGTCACCTGATACGCGGAGTGGACGACCCACGCGCGCGGCAAAGCGGCCCGGTTCTCCAGGATCTGCACATCGTCATCCGCGTATACGCTCGGCATCGGACGCTTCAGCTGTGGCAGCGTCTGGTCCGTTGCGGGCGTACGGGGAAGGATCACGTAGCGCGCCCCGAGCAGGTCCAGCAGCGGCGAGTCCAGCCCAACGTCGAAGACGTCGAGCTGGTGATACTCCTGCTCGCGCCCGTTCAAGGCGCGCATGTACCGGTCGTAGCGGCCTAAGTGGATCGGGTTGTAACCCTGGACATCGTGGAGCCCGGAGACGAGCGCGCGGTTGTTGACTTCCAGGGCGACCGTCTTTGGATTCGACCAGCCCAGCGGGTACGCGATTGGCCCGCCGAAGATGTGGCCGGCATAGCCCAGGTAGCGAAACGATGAGGGCTCGCCAACCGAACGCAAGAACTGACCCGCGCCAGTGGGCGCGAAATACACCGCGAGGTCGACCGTCTTCAGCTCGTACGCTCCGCTCGCGACGCGCGACTGGCCGAGCTGTGTCTGCCAGGCCAGCCGCAAATCGACGAGGACGAGCACCAAGATCAGTGCGATCGTCGCGGCGCCGGGCCATCGTCGATGTGCCGCGAGCGCGCTCGCGCTGGCGCCGGCGAGCAGCGCGGGACCCAGAAAGAAGACGATCAATGCGCGTTCGGGTGCGTGCGCATGCGTGCGTTCGAACGCCGGCAGCGCCCCGAGCAGCGCATGCAGCGGCGTCGGCGCAGAGCGGGCCAGGATCAATACGGCCACCGACAGCGACGCGAAAAATGGAACGGCCATGCGCGCCCGTGCCAGCAGCGGCGCAGCGAGCGCGAGCGCCAACACGACCCACCCGACATAGTGGAAGCCTGGCTCGAGTAGCCGCGCGTGCCAGTCTTCGATGAAGCCCCAGTCCAGCCATCCCGGAGTCGGCACGGGGGAGCTCGGCGGGGGGTATCCACCCGGCAGGTTCGACAGCGCGTTGTACTCCAGCCGCGGGAGCACGGCGGCGCCACCGAGTCCGAAGCCGACGAGCAGCACCGCGGACCCGTGCAGCGCCAGCGATGCCAGACGCCGAGGCACGGTCTCAGTCGCCGCGAACAGCGTGCGATAGACAACCAACCCGCCGATGACCAGCAGAGCGTAGTAGGCGCCCTGGCCCAACCACATGGCGAGGATCTGGCTGAGCGCGAGCCCGGCGATAGCCCAGCCACCCACCCGCCCGCGCCACGTCTGGCCGCGCACCGCGCACTCCACGCCGAGCAGGCTGACCGGCAGCCACGCGGCGATGCTGGAATAGGCGAAGCAGCACACGTTGTGGCCGAAGAAGAAGCCCGAATAGCTGTAGCTGGTCGCGGCCACGAGCGCACCACCCGACGGCATGCCCACCGCGCGGCCGAGCGCGTACACGGCCAGACCGGCCAGCAGGATGTGGCCGAACAGGTAGGCAGTGGCCGCGGTGGGCAGCGGCAGGACGGTAAAGAGCACCATCGCCGCCAGATACATCCAGCCCGACTCGGGGTCGGCCGCGAACGGCGTACCGGCGAGCTGATGGGGATTCCAAAGGGGCAAGTGGCCGGCGCGCAGCCTTTCGCCTAGGAACGAGTACCAGGGATAGAACGCGGTGACGGTATCCATGCCCACGACGGATCCGTCGCGCAACAGCTCCCAGGCGGTGACGCATGCCAGCGCGCACACCAGGACGACGGCGACGACGTCGTCAGTCGACTGCCGCCGAGCAACTGACACTCTGCGATACTATGCGCGGTTCCATCGGCCCGCGAAAAGCTCGCGTACGCTGGATGAATGCCGGGACCACACATCGCGCTCATCAACGACGACACCGCGTTCCTGGAGTTGATGCGCGATCTCCTGGAAGCTGACGAGGGGTATCAGGTCAGCATCTGCAACGAGCGGGACGGCACGTACGAGTTCGTCAAGCGCATGAAACCCGATCTGGTCATCCAGGAACATCACCATCGGCGGCGAAGAAAGGGTTGGACAATCCCGAACCTGCTGACCCTTCATCCCGCGACGCGGCCGATCCCGGTCATCGTCTGCTCGGCCGCCATCCAGTCGCTCCACCAGCACCAGCCGATGCTCGAGCGATGCTCGAGCCCGCGCGCGGCCAACCCGCCACTCAGATACCCTGAGCCCCGCCGCCACGCGCGGCGAAGAGGGGGAGCCGATGCTTTCGACACGCTTCACCGAGCTGGTTGGCTGCGCAGTGCCGATCCAGCAGGCCGGGATGGGCGCGGCCGCGCCGCCCGAGCTTGCGGCCGCGGTCTCGAACGCCGGCGGGCTCGGCATGATCGGCGCGGCGCAAATTGGCCTGAACCCGACCACGCTCGGCCACCGGCTGGACCGGGCGCACGCATTGACCGCGCAGCCCTTCGGTGTCAACTTCATCGTGACCGAGCCCGTGGAGCCGAGCGACTACGCGCTCTTCCAGCTCGCGGCGCGCCGCGCGCGTGTCGTGGAACTGTTTCTGTGGCGCGAGAAGATTGACACCCGGCCTTCCCGGACACCGCTGCGGAGCACGATCTCCGCGACGTGCTCAGCGACCTCGACGAACTCGATCGGCTGTTGGGTCGCGACCTCGAGCGAGTCCAGGCAGGTGGAGACACCGAATGCTGGCGAGATCATGCGGAACCTGGTGAGCCGCTGAGGCCGCGGCCGCTTCGGTATGACGCCAGCAGGCGAGCGGTGAACAGTGCCAGTCCCACCGAGACGGGTACGAGCACATAGACCAGCACCGGAGTTGCCGTTGGATCCTGTCGCCAGAGCATGACTATGCCCATCGCCAGCACGGACGCAGCCTGCAGGGTCATGAAGGCGGCCACGCCGTACGCCGACTTCACGGCTGTCGGGCTTCCCCGCCACAGGCCGATCCCGGTTGCCAGGCAGATCGGGACGATGAATCCGAGATCGACGACCCGCACTAACCAGAACGCACCCGGTGCATCGACGTAGGCCAGCGCATCCGCGCCGGTGAGCGAGCCCGCAATCGCGATGTCGAGTAGCTGCTTGGTCCAGGCGAGCCCGATGGCCGTGCCGCCGACGATCAGCACTGTGCCAAGGCTGCGTGCGAGCCAGGTCGCCGGTACGGGCGGGTGCCTGTCGAGCGCGGCCCAAGCCTGAATGGCCACCGTCCAGCTCAGGCCGATCAGCACCAGCAAAATGAGAAAGAAGCGCTCGTTGTTGCCAGGGTAGCGCATGTAGTCGGGTCCAAGCGCTGATGCCACTGCGTAGTACAGCGTGGCCAGACCGACGCCAAGCGCGAGCGGCGGCGCGAGGCGCGCTCGTTGTTGCCAGAGCCAGGCAGCCGCGAGCGTAGTAGGCACGACTAGCACCAATACGGCCCCGTCGGCGCCATAGGTCTGGTTCAGCCCGATCGCGCTGACGCGCCATTGGATAACGCCGAGTCCCAGCGGACCAAGCAGCACATTGATCGCCAGCAGCGTCGCGATAGCCACCAGTGAAATCGGCATGGTCAACTACTCCAGTCCAGACCGGAATTCCGTTCCGCGGTTGCCGACGCGGTTGATAGGCATGTCACTACGGTTGATCGCCGATAGGCGGCATTGTCGGCTCTCCAACGGCGAGCCATGCCAACGCGCCGCCGAGGACCGAGAGGCCAAGGTTGATAAGCCCAAGCCCGATTCCAACGAGCAGCGTGCCATGCCGTCTAAGGATCAAGAAAATGGGAAGGCACGCTCAGCGTGACGATCGGCAACGCCACTATCGTTGCAAGCAGGGCGCCCAGGCCTGCAATTGCGGAATCCCGAGACGCATGCCTGCGCACCGACCTGGACCGCATCGCGTAAGTGCGGATCGTCGTCCACGACAAGGAGCTTCACGCCTTAACCTCGGCTGGCAGTGATGCAGCGATCAGATGACTTACCTGTTTCGAACGTGCGGCAGGCGTGCTGGCGGCCACATGGACGTGCGGAGCGTCTAACCGGATGGCGCGTAGCGTTCCGGCATCAGGCACCTCGTTCGGTCCCCACGCGAGCAGCATGGGAACGTCAGGATGGGCCTGTGCCGAATCAACGGCCAGGTTGTACCGGCGTCCCACAGCGTCTACCGCGGTGAGCTCAGGATCGTAGATCATCAGGTCGGCACCCGCGGTCAGCGGGCAATAGCCCTTATCGCAGCGAATGCAGCGTTCAGCTGGCGGCCACGGGCCAGGACAGTCAATGACCCGGTAACCAGTCTCGCGGAGTTCCGCCGCGAGCTTCTCGGCGAATTGGACATCGCGATGAGCTATCAGGATGGTGCGCATGGCTCCCTCCATTGCCTCCAGTGTCACCTCAACCGACTGACGCCGCCACGCCCGCAGGGGTGGTCTGCGCCAACCCCAACGGGTGGGCGCCTGGCAATCACCGTGACGCTGCCTGCCTGAACGGGTCCCGCACGGTCGGCATAGATGGCCTTCCACTGCCTCTGGTCGCCGCTGCTGTACTGCCGAATCGCGTCCTCGGCTGTGTAGCGCAGGATAAAGGTGCGCGTAGCGTTCGTGGCGGGCGTGAACCACCAGTCGATGCCGAATCCGTCGGGCTCACGCGAGGTCGTGAACGTAAACGGGCGATTGGAGCCAGTCGCGTACAGCTGCTCGCGACCATCGACGCGCTCGGCGACGGTGACACTGGTGATGCCGGTGGTGCGCTCGAGCGGAACAACGCGAAATCCGTGCTGCAACGTTCCACGAAAGCCGATCGTCTGGATCTCTGCGATCTCAAGCGAGCCATCTGACTGCACGCTGATGTCCACGTCGTAACGTTGCCAGACCACCACGGGCTCACTCGTTTGGGCGACGACCGCGCCAACTGTTATCTGCGTAAGCAGGAGCGCACCGGCAAGCACACCGCACCACTTGAGTTTCGGCATCGACTCGAATCTCCTCGCAAGCAAGTCTGCGCGCGGCCGTTCTGGGGGACGTTTCACGAAGTAAACGGCAGGCGACTGGAGCTAGCGTTGCAGCAGTTTCTTGAGCTCGACGGCCCACAGCAGGATCGTGCTCGCGCCGAGGCAGACCAGTAGCTCATTCAACTCGAGCGGCCGGGTGCCAAAGATCGACTGGAGCGCTGGGACATAGACCACCAGCCCTTGCAGCGCCACTGTCACGAGCACCGCGCCAATCATGGCCGGGTTCGACAACAGGCCGAGACGGAAAATCGAGTGGCGTTCGGAGCGCACGGCCAGCGCCTGACCCATCTGACTCAAGGCGATGGTCGTGAAGACCATGGTCTGCCAGTCGGGGTTGCCGGTGCGCCATGCGACGAGCCCAACGGCGAGCGTCACGAACGCCATCAGCAGGCCGACCCACAGGACTTCAAACGCCATCGCGCGATTGAGCAAGCTCTCACCAGGTGGACGCGGCGGGCGGCGCATCAGGCCTTGCTCCGGAGGCTCGACCGCCAGCGCCAGCGCCGGCAAACCGTCGGTCACCAGATTGATCCACAGGATCTGCAGTGGCAGCAGCGGGAGCGGCAACCCGAGCAAGGGACCGAGCAGCATCACCCACAATTCACCGGCGTTGGTGCTGAGCAGGTAACGCAGGAATTTGCGGATGTTGTCGTAGATGGCGCGGCCTTCCTCGACGGCGGCGACGATAGTCGCGAAGCGATCATCGAGCAGCACCATGTCTGCCGCCTCGCGCGCGACGTCGGTACCCATGAGGCCCATGGCCACGCCGATATCGGCCTGCTTGAGCGCTGGCGCGTCGTTGACCCCGTCTCCCGTCATGGCGACGATCTCGTCATGCCGTTGTAGGGCGGCGACGATGGCCAGCTTGTGCTCGGGCGAGACTCGGGCAAAGATCGCGGTGCTGTTGACACGCTCCGCGACCTGTGCGGCCGGCAGGCGATCCAGTTCAGCGCCTGACAGCACGCTTCCGCCAGGAAAGGCAAGCTGCTGGGCAATGTGGTGCGCAGTCAGGGGGTGATCACCCGTGATCATGACCGGTCTGATTCCGGCCTGGACGCACGCGGCGACTGCTTGACGCGCGTCGTCGCGGGGCGGATCGATCAGGCCGACCATTCCCAGAAAGACCAGGTCGTTCTCGACACCATCGGCGCTCGGTACGGTCAGCGGCCGGTACGCCATGCCGAGCACGCGCGAGCCCTCGCCAGCAAGGCGGGCATCCGCTTCGACAATCCGGGCCCGAGCGGTGGGCGTGAGCGGCTCGATGCGGCTGCCGAGCCATGCGTAGCTTGACACCTCGAGCAGCATGTCGACGGCACCCTTGGTAAACGCCACGTACGGAGTCTCGAGCTCGGCAACGTGCGCACCGGAATCGACGCGGTGAACCGTCGTCATGCGTTTGCGGGATGAATCGAATGGCACCTCGGCGATACGAGGCAGTTCCCGTTCGAGCTCGTCCTTCCACAGGCCGAAGCGTCCCGCCGCCTCTACGAGCGCAGTTTCCGTTGGATCTCCGACGATCTCACGCGGATCGCGTTTGACGAACACGTCGTTGCTCACGCCGGCACCGGCCAACATCAAACGCAGGGCGGGCCGACTCCGGAGATCTACACTGGATGTGGAGTCAAAGCGCTCATCGGCCGCGGCGATACTGGCAACTGCCATCCGATTCTGAGTCAGCGTGCCCGTCTTGTCAGAGCAGATGACCGTTACTGAGCCCAGTGTTTCCACCGCGGGGAGTTGGCGGATGAGCGCTTTGCGGCGGAGCATGCGCTGCGCGCCAAGCGCCAGGCTGATCGTGACGACCGCCGGCAGTCCCTCAGGTACGGCGGCCACGGCGAGGCTGACGGATGTCAGGAACATGAGTCCGGATTCCTCGCCTCGCAGTAGGCCGAAGCCGAAGATGATCCCGACGAGGGCCAGTGCGGCGACTGCCAGCCGCCGCGCCAACTGGTCCAGCCGCCGCTGCAGGGGCGTCTGCCCGCGTGGAACCGCCTGGATCGCACTGGCGACCCGGCCAAGCTCGGTCTGCACGCCGGTCGCGACCACAACGGCTCGCGCGCGTCCGTAGCTGACAGCAGTGCCCAGATACAGCATGTTCACCCGGTCGCCGAGCGGCACGTCGGCCGCCACAACAGTCGAGGCATCCTTGTCGACCGCCTGCGACTCACCTGTGAGCGCCGCCTCCTCGGCACGCAGATTGGTGCTTTCCAGCAAGCGGCAGTCAGCGGCGACGAGGTTGCCTGCCTCCACCAGCACCACATCGCCCAGCACCAGGGATCGCGCTGGCACGTCATGCACTGTGCCGTCGCGGTAGACGCGCACGTTGGGTGCAGCCAACCGCTTAAGTGCAGCCATCGCCTGCTCGGCTCGAAACTCCTGGCTCAAGCCCAGGGCCGCGTTAAGCACGACGATAGCCAGGATCGCCAATGCATCCTTGATGTCGCCCAGGACGAGCGACACGACGCCAGCTGCTAGCAGCACTAGCACCATGACGGCTGTCAGCTGCTCCCACAGCATGCGCCAGACACTGCGCGTGCCGCGGTCGACCAGCTCGTTTGCGCCAAGAGCGTCCAGACGCTCTGCGGCTTCGGACTCGCTGAGGCCCACGCTCGGGTCCGTGCTAATTCCTTGCAGCACAGACTCCAGGTCCATCGAATGCCAAGACTGTTGCTTAGCGCTGGTCGGCACTAGCTGAGAATAGCCGCGCGCGCCACGGCCATCCCCACCCGCTGGGGTGGCCGCAAGACCACCCTTGAGGGTATCGCCATAATCGAGTGACAGCGGGACAATGCGGGCAAGGAAGCTACCGACGATCCCTCGCAAAGCTCTCGAAGCAGTCGGCCCAGACAATACCGCCGACAAGTCCTCGGGGTGGACACAAAGCCCCGCAAGAGTCTGCGAGTCCAGACGGCGAGCGCCGAGATGGGGCCTCGGATGTATGCCGAACCGGATGCGTCCGAGGCCTGACCAACTGTGCTGCAAACTGGAGCGCGATCACGCGGAACCGGAGTATGCGGCGGCTCGATGCTGCGTTACACGCTCAACGTGCGCGCCGTCTGGTATTACGAGGCACCGCGCCCGCCGGCCTCCGCGGCGGGCGCATCGGCTAGCGGCTAGCGCGCCAGCAGCGCGATCGAGCCGCTGGTGGTGCGCACCTGGATGAGCGCCGAACCGGAGCCAAGCGTTACCGACTGGCTTCGGATATTCCGACTGGCACCCAGTAGAGGACCGCTCGTGCGCACGGTGCCGCTCAGCGTAGAGGCATCGATGCGCGCTGAGGTGCCCGGCTCGAAGCGCAAGGTCACATCGCCACTGGTCGTCACTAATCGTGGCGTCCCCGGTCAGGGTGCCGCTAGATCGATCGTGCCACTGAAGCTACGTGCTTCCACGATCTTTGCTACGCCCGTGCCCGTGATTCGGCCCGTTGTGCTCGCGACGGTGACGGGTCCGTCCAGATCAGTGAGCGAGACGTCGCCACTGGTCGTACGGACCGTCACTGGACCGCTGAGCCCACTGACGATCAGGTCACCACTGACGGACCCAATGTCAGCGCCCGCGGCGGTCGGCACATCAATTACATAGTCGACGTTGGCCATGCCACCTGTGGCGCCGCGCACGTCCTGCGTCGCCTCAACTGTGAGCGCGCCAGGGCGGGGCCGTAAGGTCACCTGAGGCGGACCAAACGTTGGACCATAGTGACGCACAGCTTGCACGCGCACCTCGTCGAAGGCGCCAGCCCGGAGGGTGGTCCGACCGCTCGGGTTGCTCAGTCGCAGGATCTCGCCCGGACCGAGCGGCGCCGACAGCACCACTGTGTCCTGAACCGATGGTCCACCGAACATTGGCATGGGTGGCCAGACCGGGAAGGCAACGAACGTGCCGCCGGGCGCGGTGACCGTCGCTATACCCGCCGCTGCCACCTGGAAGCCGACAAGGATAAGTGCGCCGAGGCCCACGATCGTCAGCGGAGCACGGAATGTCACCGGCACCTGGTCGCGCAGTAGCAACCATAGGCCGAACAGGATCAAGGCCAACGGCCAGTACGCGGCCAACCAGATCAGCTGCTCGAATGGCCCCCCACGAGCGAACCCTGGACGAAAAGGCTAAATCCGGCTGGCAGTCGTATCGTCAATCGGTACCAGGATGGATTTGATCGGACTGATTCGCGTGGTGCCCGGATGCACGACACCGACCGGCACGGATGAGGCAGCGACGACCTCGTCGGCAACGCTGCCCAGGACCAGCCGACCCACCTCGCCTCGGGCATGCGTCGCCATCACGATCGCGTCGGCGCCGTAACAGGCAATCGCACGTACGATTTGCTCGGCCGGAGAACCTCGCAGCACTTGCGTGTCGATGCCTGCGACACTCGATGCATGTTCAGTCGCGGTCGTCCGCAGGTATCGCTCCGCTTCAGTTACCGCCGCCGGATCTTCTTCGACGCGAACGAGCACGAGCCTGGGCTCCGAGCCAGCGAGCAATTCGCACGCCAGCGGCACCGCCATGGCCGCCTCCGGACTGCCGTCGAGTGGAACGAGGATCGTCGAAAACATCGCGGTCACTGAGTGACACGATCATCGAGGCAGGTTGCACTGCCGATTGCCGAATGTGAACGGCAGGCTGCTGTCGCGTGTTACCTCACAGCCACCCAGGGTTACCTACGCCGCAACGTTCGCAATGGACGATGCGCTACGAGCCGAGCGAAAGCCCACCGGGCAGCTCAATCTGAGGTGACAAGGAGGAATACATGCAAACACTTGACGCTAAGGTGCAGGACTTCCTGGCCCAGAAGCGCATCGCCGTGGCCGGCGTGTCGCGGGACAACAGTCGCCACCCGGTGGGGAATCTGATCCTTCACCGGCTGAAGACCACAGGCCACGAGGTATTCCCGATCAACCCACACCTGGAGATGTTCGAAGGCGACCGCTGCTATCCCGACGTGCAAT
>WNGB01002620.1_pt1 | contig 28919 bp, 30 predicted proteins | sample 5400681 | NCBI WGS metagenome assembly WNGB01 (sample SAMN13153367, study PRJNA577476) | soil metagenome | isolation source: 115 cm soil or saprolite under grassland replicate 2 | place: USA:California | collected 2016-06-15
CCATCATGACCAATGGCGTCGAGGCTGAAATCGCCGAGGCCGACGAGAGCATCCTCGAATCGGACGTCGACGACGAATCGCCGGACGATGAACTGGCCGATGCGGGGGAGGACGAAGAGGAGGCGGACGAGGCCGAAGCTCTGGAAGTGCCGGATGAGCTGGTGTCCGATGCCGAATCGGACCTGGTCGGGGTGCCCGAGGTCCAGCCCGCCCGTAGGCACGCAGCGTCGGAGGCCATTCTCGCCGTTCCCGAGCGTCCGGCAGTGCCCGAACCCCCCCGGGGGGGCCGTGCGAAGGCGGACCTGCGGGTCGAGCCGGTGAGCTCTTCCGAGCCGCGCGTCTACCGAAGCAAGCGGGCGGCGCGTTTGCGGCAAAAAAAAGGAAACGGGCGGGGAGCCAAGCCCGGGCGCGGGCGCAACGGTCAGCGCGATGCGTCTCGGTTGTCACGCTCGACGCCGATCCGGGAGGTCGTTCGCGAGGGCCAAGAAGTCATCGTGCAGGTTTCCAAGGAGCCTATCGGCACCAAGGGAGCCCGCGTCACCAGCCACGTCTCGCTTCCCGGCCGCTACGTCGTCTACATGCCGACGATCGACCAGATCGGGATCTCCAAACGCATCGGTTCCGAGAAAGAGCGCGCGAGGCTTCGCGAAGCCATCGAGTCGATCAAACCTCCGAAAGGGGGACTCATCGTTAGGACCGTGGCCGAAGGCCTCACCAAAAAGCAGCTCAAGGCGGACGTGGGCTACCTCGTGCGGCTGTGGGAAGAGGTCGCGAGGAAGCGCGATTCGGGCGGGCGGGCGCCGACGCTCCTCTATCAAGAGCTCGATCTGGTCCTCAAGACGGCGCGCGACCTCTTCACCGACGACATCGAGCAGATCGTGATCGACGATAGGGAGCAGTACCAACGTCTGGTCCGCTTCGTCGAGATGTTCATGCCCGAGCGGGTCAAAGACATCATTTACTACGGCGGCGACGAGCCGATCTTCGACGCCTACGGGATCGAAGACGAGATCGGACGTGCGCTGAGCCGCAAGGTACCTTTGACCTCCGGGGGTTATCTCATCATCGACCAGGCCGAGGCGCTTACCGCGATCGACGTCAATACCGGCCGATACGTCGGCAAGGGCTCGAAGGACCTGGAGGACACGCTTTTCAAGACCAATCTCGAAGCAGTGGAGGAGATCGCCTATCAGCTAAGATTCCGCAATCTAGGCGGCCTCATCGTGCTCGACCTCATCGACATGGAGCGTGCGTCGAACCGCGAAAAGATCCGTCGACGGCTCGAGGAGCTTTTGCAGAAAGACAAAGCCAAAACCACGCTCAATCGCATCTCCGACCTCGGGCTCATCGAGATGACTCGCAAGCGGACGCGCGAGAGCCTGGGTCGACTCTTGCACGAACCCTGTTTCTATTGCGACGGCACCGGGCAGCTTCAATCCAAGCAAACCGTCGTCTACGAAATCCTGCGTCAGATTCGGCGCGACCGCGCTTACCTACCCGGATACAGCGTGGTGGTGAACGCTCACCCTGCCGTGATCGACCTCATGAAGGGGGAGGAGCGTGAATCGGTGCAAGAGGCAGAACGTCGATTCATGCGGCGCATCGAGCTCGTGCCGCGCAAGGAGTACCACCTCGAACAGTTCGACCTCGCGGGGAAATGAACATGGCAGCCGAAACCGCAGGCGGCCCGAAGGCCGCGCCGAGTCACACAGACGCAGGCGAGCCGAAGGCCGCGCCGAGTAACACAAACACCACCACCACAGCCGACGACAACAGGCGCGACGCGCGCGTCACGATCAACAAAGAGTTCGAATCGTTCGACGCTTTCATCCAGGAATACGTCACCAACATCTCGCGAACCGGCGCCTTCATCAAATCGAAGACACCCCTTCCCGTCGGAACGGAGGTCGATCTCAGGTTCACGATCATCATGGATGATATCGAGACCATCGAGGGGATCGGGCAAGTGGTTCGCGTCGAGGAGAACCCGCCCGGAATGGGCGTCGTCTTCAGCGAGATCAGCGCCTACTCCAAAAAGCTGATTGATCGGCTTTTGACCCAAGGCATTTCCAAATAGACCTTGGCGTGATAAGTACGGACCCCCATGTTTCTCATGATCTCCAAAGGCCCGCGCAAGTCGACCCGATCCCGGTCCAAGCGGTATCGAGCCAAACTGAAAGCGAAGAACCTCGGGCGCCGCCGCCGCGTGTATGGGGTGAACTGACCGCGATCTCCCCTCGCTTGATGGGCTGAAGGGGTCAACGGGCTACGGGGGCCAACGGGGAACGGTCGAGTCCCCAATCCCTCATCGCAGCCCAGCGTGGCGAAGCGCCGCCCAATGAACTGCAGCAGGGAGCGCGCGACCCTACTTAGGCGCCGCCGCGCTTGAGCTCGCTCAGAACCAACTTGGCCACCGCCTTCAAAGTATCGAAGACGCCGACGCCGGTGCGGGCGACCGCTTCGTATTCGGGAACACTGGTCGGATTGAGCAGCTGGCGCAGCTCGTCGACGGAAGCGACTTCCGGCAGATCGCGCTTGTTGTACTGAACGACGTAGGGGAGCTTGTCGAGCGAATAGCCCTGCTCGCTCAAGTTCGTGCGTAGGTTCTCCAGGCTCTCGATATTCGCTTCGATGCGACCGATCTGGGAATCGGCGACGTAAACGACGCCGTCCACGCCCTTCAAGATGAGCTTGCGGCTCGCGTCGTAGAAGACTTGGCCGGGGACGGTGTAGAGGTGGAAACGGGTTTTGAAGCCTTTGATTTCGCCCAACGAGAGCGGAAGGAAGTCGAAAAACAGCGTTCGCTCGGTTTCGGTGGCAAGAGAGATCATCTTGCCTTTGGCATCGGGGTTCGTTCGCTCGTAAATGTACTGGAGATTCGTCGTCTTTCCACAAAGCCCGGGGCCGTAATACACGATCTTACAATTGATCTCACGGGCCATGTAATTGATAAAGCTCATCCGACGCCTCTTTCAGTCATTGAAGAGGTTGTCGATGTCTTCATCAGTGATCTCGGCAAACGGCGAATCGGCGCCCGGCTCTTGGACCTTCTTCAAGAGCGACTCGAAAATGTGATTGAGCTCCTCGCTCGCCTTCCTCACGCGCAGGCGCACGAGACCCAAACTGGATTTGGAATCGAAGATGACCACCAGAATGACTCGATTCCCGACGAGCTGAATGTGAATATTGGCCTTCTCTCCTTCGTGGAATTGGGTGGCGAATTCGTTTTCCTTCAGCAGCTTGGCCATGCCGCCGGTCGCCGCGATGTTGCCGGCGGTGAGCGATGCCAGCGACGTCGTATCGAGGTTGTCGACGTCTCCGCTCGCAGCGATGAGCTGTCCATTCTTGTCGACGATGAATACGACCTTCGAGTTGGCATCCTTCACGAGGCGATCCACGACCGTCTGAATCTGATTGAACTCCTCCTCGTACATCACCATCTGGGGATTGACCATCATGCCTCCCGCCAACGCGTCTCCATCATCACTCGCACCTTCAGGGCACTTCTACTCGACGTCGCGGTTTCTTTCATCCGAACGTATCCGAACCGGGGCCGTACGAGCAAGCTGTGCGAGCGTGCCGGGGATACGTTCCCCTACACCCCCCTCGAAGGCCCATCCCCGCTTCGAAGAGGCGCGAGTCAGCCTTGCGACACCCCCTGGCCCTCGGGATCGTCATCTCCCGAGCTGCGGTTGGCACGCACGTGGCGGCGGCCCTCCCCGCTGAACGAGCGATAACTTTCGAGCAGATCGGCTCGATCCGGGAGGTGCTCGCGAACGAGCTCGACCAGTTTCCGTGAATCGACCAGCTCGATCTGCGCCGGCGTCGCGCGCATCGCGGCGTGCGCCTCATCGGTAAATCCGGCCGCGGCGATGTAGATCCCTTTCAGGGCCCCCATGTCTCCGCGCACGCTGTCGGCGAAGCCGAGGACTTCGGCCGCGTCCACCTGGCCGAACCCGACCACCGGCGAAGCATGGACGAGCAGGCGTCCCCCGGAAAGGGGGCGAGGGTCGCGACAGGTCAGCTCGAGGACTCCACCCGTGCCTGCCGCCGAGAAAATGATTTCGAGCCCCAGGGCTTGGAGCAGCTCCTTGATGATGTCTTCGAACTCGTCGGGCGTGATCTGCGGCCGATCGTCGTCGACCTCTCCGGCAGCCGCGGACGGGCGGCGTGGCACGTTGGGCGAGTAGCGGGCGATGAGGGCGATGAGCAGAAAACCGACGATGAGCGGCGCCAGCGCGACGACCAGGACGATCATGGCTCGTTCATAGCATTCCCGACGTCGAGTCGTCCTGATCCGGGCTCGCTCGGCATGACTCAACCGCTCGTCTTCCACATCATGACCACCCCTACGGCGGCGAACGCCAGCACCATCGTCGCGATCGCCACCGCCAACCAGGCCCACGAGCGGGCGCCCTTCTGGAACGAGGTTTCGGCCAAGAGCACACCTTCCAGAATGGCGGCGGCTCCGAGCGCGGAGGCCGACAGAACGCGCGCGCGCCGGCGACGTCCCTTGTCGCGTCGCTCGGCCCAGGGCATCCCGTCGAGCAAGAGCCAGTCGCGAAAAGGTTGTTCGTCGCGATGAACCGTTCCGCCCGCCGAATCGACCGGCCACCCGACGGTGCCCGAACCGCTCGCTCGTGGATCACTCGCCAGCGTGAGCCAGAGCCCATCGAGTCCGGCCGCCGCCGTTTCCGGCCAATCGATTTCGCCGCCAGCGAAGCCCCCCGCATCGGGCACGAGCGGAACCGCTCCGCCCCAGACACGAAAGGCTTTGTTGGCGAGAGTGGCGTAGACGATCTCGCGGGGTACCGGGGCGAGCACGCGGATCTTGCGCACGGCAAGGCCCGCCGGATCGAGCCAAATGGCTCCTGGCACCACGGGCAAGGTCCCCGTCCAGCGGACGCTTCGACCGGAAACGGCCGCCTCGACGTTCACCTCGATGACATGGGTGCGAGGGGTCACGCCGAATGTCGCGTCCCCCGCCACGCCGGTGGTCCCGCTGACGCTACCGTCGCCGGATGAATCGCCGTCGAGGTCGGCCGCCTCGGCGCGAAGTGTGACCCGGGCGGCGCGGACCGGCTCCATGCTGCGCTTGACCAACACCGTGAGCTCGTCGCGGAAAGGGGCAGCGAAAATGCCCCGCCGGGCGTAGAGCTCGAGCTCGAGCTCGCCCTCGGTTTTGCCGCCCATCCGCGCCCGGTGGCCGGCATCGGTCCCCCACTGGGAGCTATCGCGCGCGAAATAGCCGGCGGCGAGCATTTCGCCGCCGTCTTCCTTGGTGATCGACGCATGCACCTGTCCTCGGACTTCGCGGGCGAGCTTCATCTCGACGTCGCAGGTGCCATCGGCCCGCGTTCGGCAGCGCATCGTGCTCTCTTGGCCTCCGTTGGCCGCGTGAACGACGATCGTTCCGATATCGCGCGTGCTGTCGATACCGCGCAGACGCTGGACGACGGCGATCCGCCACGAAAGCCGGCGAGCGCCATCCGTTGGCCCGCCCCACACCTGCGCGCCGTCGAAAGGTCGAGCCGCGCCGGGGCCCAGCATCGCGAACCCCACGACGGCCATGGCGAGCGACGGTATGGCAAGCAGCATCCCTTGCGTGCGCATCGGCACGCGATGGTAGCAGTCCCGCAGGCGGGCCGAAGGCCGCGCCGAGTAACAAGGGCGCAGGCGGGCCGAAGGCCGCGCCGAGTAACAAGGGCGCAGGCGGGCCGAAGGCCGCGCCGAGTCGCTCATCGACGATGCGACGAGGACATTCGATCTTTGCTATGGAACGCGGATGCGGGAGGTGATGGCCTACATCGATGCGCACCGCGACAGGTTCGTGCGCGAGCTCATCGAATGGGTGAAAATCCCTTCGATTTCGGATCTGCCCGAGCACGCACCCGACGTGCTGCGGAGTGCCCAACACCTCGCCGGCGAGTTCAAGCGCTGGGCGCCGGATCAGGTTCGCATTCTGCCGACCGAAGGGCACCCTGCCGTCTACGCGGAATGGCTCCATGCCCCCGGCAAACCCACCCTGCTCGTCTATGGTCATCATGACGTGCAGCCCGTCGATCCGCTGAACGAGTGGCTGTCACCCCCTTTCGAGCCGGAGATCCGCGACGGGCAGCTCTACGGCCGAGGAACCGTCGATGACAAGGGTCAGGTTTTCGTCCACGCCAAGGCCATCGAAGCCTTCGTGCAGACCGGCGCGCACCGCCTTCCCATCAACCTCAAGATCATCGTGGAGGGTGAAGAAGAAATCGCTTCCTGCAATCTCGGTCAGCTGCTCATCGACCATGCCAAGTTGCTCGAGGCCGACTACGTTTGCGTGTCCGACACCGCGATGTTCGGTCGGGGCACGCCGTCGCTCTGCGTGGGACTTCGCGGGCTCGCCTACTTCGAGATCACGGTGCGTGGGCCACGGAGCGACGTGCACTCGGGCTCTTTCGGTGGAGCGATCGCCAATCCGGCCAACGCGCTGGCCCGTGTCGTCGCGTCGCTGCAGAACGAAGACGGCAGCGTGGCGATCCCCGGGTTTTACGATCGCGTTCGCGCGCTTACCTCGGAGGAACGAAAGCAGATCGCCGCGCTCGGCCACGACGACGCCGAATGGCTGGCTGCCAGCGGCGCGCCGCTCGCCTTCGGTGAGCCCGGCTACTCGACGCTCGAGCGGCTGTGGACACGGCCGAGTCTGGACGTTTGCGGTCTCACCGGCGGCTTTCAGGGCCCTGGTTCGAAAACCATCATTCCAGCCGTCGCTTCGGCCAAGGTGAGCTGTCGGCTGGTGCCCGACCAAGTGCCTTCGGAAATCGCGCGGCTTTTCGAAGCCTACGTGCAAAGCATCGCCCCGCGGGGTGTCCAAGTCGAGGTGACCTTCGTTTCCGGGGCGCATCCGTACCTTGCTCCCACGACGCACCCCGTTTTTGCCAAGGCGCAACGGGCGTTCTCACGAGCGTTCGGCAAACCGACCGTTTTCATCCGCGAGGGGGGCACGATACCGTTCGTCCGCACGATCGCCGATATGACCGGCAAGCCTTGCCTGCTCATGGGCTTCGGTTTGCCGGACGAAAATGCGCACGCCCCGAACGAGCGGCTCATGCTGGAGAATTTTCACCTCGGTACCAAGAGTGCGGCGTACCTTTACGACGAACTCGCAACACTGGATGGTGGCGGATAGATGGCCCACGACGCTCACGCAGCAAACGTGAAGATTGCACCAGGCAGCCTGACCGAACGACGGTTCGTCGCCGAGCCGAGTGAGCGTTCGAACATCCAGGCGCTCATCGGAGGGCTCGGAGCGGCGGCACTCGGGGCGGGAACCTACGCAACATGGGTGCATGATGCGCCCATGCCGGTCGCCCCCTACCTCTTCGGGTTGGGCACGCTCGCGGTGGTCGTCGCGGCGGTGATGAGCAGCTCGGACAACATCCCGCTCCGGGTGGGCGACGCCGGCGTGGGGATCGAGCGCGGGGGTGCTCAGCCCGAGCGGATCGCGTGGTACGAAATCGAGAAGGTGAGCATCGATGGAAATGGTCGCGTCGTCGTCGAGGGGGGGAAAAAGCGCATCGTCGCCCCCGCGGCGCATCACGGCGCGGCGGCCGCTTCGATCTTGAAAGAGGCGCTCGACCGAATCCCCAAACGGGTCGCCGCGCCGACGGAGCAGGTAACGCCGCTCCTGCGTTCCGCCGACGACCACGCGCCCGTCGTGGCCATCGAACCCATGCAGCTGGCCGGTCGCCGCTGCAAAGCTTCTGACGTGATCATCTCTTTCGAGCGTGACGCGCGAGCGTGCAGTCGGTGCGGCGAAGTCTACGACAAGAAGCACACGCCGGAGAAATGCCTGACGTGCGAAGCTCCGATGACAATAGGCTGAGCAGCCCACCTTCGGGGCGAGTGGCCGTTCTCGGGCTAGGCACGATGGGCCAGGGCATCGCGCTGGTCTGCGCGAAAAACGGATTCGACACCCACGTTTTCGAGATCGACGCCGCCCGAGCCGCGCGCGCGCACGAGGCACTGCGCGCCAAGATCGAACGCATGTGCGAGCGCGAGAAGCTTCCCCCCTCCGCCGCCCGCGCGATGGGCGAACGGATCGTCGTGGCGGCTCACCTGGAAGAAGCCTGCGCGGGCGCCGAATTCGTCATCGAAGCCATTCCCGAGTCGCTCGAGCAAAAAGCAGAGCTTCTTGCGCGGGCGAAAAACGCTGCTCCTGCCGAGGCCGTCTTGGCCAGCAACACGTCGGGGCTTTCGATCACCGAGCTCGGGCGGCGCGCCGGCGAGCCGCATCGCGTTCTCGGCCTTCATTTCTTCAATCCGCCCACGGCGATGGAGCTCATCGAGGTGGTGGTCGGAGCCGAGACCCTCGCGCCGAACGTGGAGCGTGCCGTCGTCTTTGCGCGCTCACTCGGCAAGACCCCCATCGTCGTTCGCGACTCACCTGGGTTCGCCACGAGCCGCCTCGGCGTCACCCTCGGGGTCGAAGCGATGCGCATGGTCGAAGAAGGGGTCGCCTCGGTCGCCGACATCGATCGGGCGATGGAGCTCGGCTACCGGCACCCGATGGGGCCGCTCAAGCTCACCGATCTGGTCGGCCTCGACGTGCGGCTCGCCATCCTCGAGCACCTGACCCAGCAGATTGGCGAGAGGTTTCGACCTCCCGCCCTGTTGCGCAAGCTGGTGACGATGGGGCGGCTCGGCAAAAAAGCGGGAATCGGATTCTACCGGTGGACCGAGTCGGGCCCCGTGCCCGAAGCATGGGAGTGAGCTAGCTTCTCCTCATGGCGCTCGCGAAGCCAGTCTACGTGCTCGATGCGGTTCGGACGCCCATCGGCAACTACCGCGGTGGACTTTCGCGCGTGCGCCCCGACGACCTCGCGGCCCGGACCATCTCGGCGCTCGGCGAACGGCGCCCCGCCGTTTTGGATCGACTCGATCAGGTCGTGTTCGGCGCCACCAATCAAGCGGGAGAAGACAACCGCAACGTCGCCCGGATGGCGCTCCTACTCGCCGGCATTTCGTACGACGTGCCGGGCGTGACGGTGAACAGACTCTGCGGTTCCGGTCTCGAGGCGATCGAGCACGGATCGCGTCTCATCGCGCTCGGCGAGGCAGATGTCGTCTTCGCCGGCGGCGTGGAGAGCATGACCCGCGCCCCCTACTCCATGCCGAAAGCGTCCGAACCGTTCAGTCGAACGCCGCCGCCAATTTATGACACCACCCTCGGATGGCGTTACCCCAATCCGCGGTTGGCTGAACGGTTCGAGCTCTTGACCCTCGGCGAGACGGCTGAGAACGTGGCCAAGAAGTTCGGCATCAGTCGCATCGAGCAGGACGAATATGCCCTCGCGTCGCACGCCAAAGCGGCCAATGCGTGGGAGGCCGGGACCTTCGCGGCGGAAATCGCGCCGGTCCCGATTGCCGGCGAGCGAGGCGAAGCAACGACGTTCGCCCGTGACGAGTCGATCCGAGTCGACACCACGCTCGAGCGCCTCGCGGCGCTGCCTCCCGCATTCAAAGCGGGAGGCTCGGTGACCGCGGGTAACTCGTCGCCCCTGAACGATGGCGCCGCCGCCGTGTGTCTGGTGAGCGAAGACGCTCTCAAAGCTTCCGGCGCGCGCCCCATGGCCCGGGTGCTCGCGGGCGCCACGGTGGGCGTGGATCCCAACTACATGGGAGAGGGGCCCATCGCGGCGACCAAAAAGGCGCTGAGCCGCGCCGGTCTCCGCGTTCCCAACGTCGACCTGGTCGAGCTCAACGAGGCCTTCGCCGCCCAAGCGATCGCCTGTGAGCGAGGCCTCGGGCTGGATCCCAAGCGCGTCAACGTGAAGGGCGGTGCCATCGCTCTCGGGCATCCCGTCGGTGCGAGCGGCGCGAGGATCGTCGTCACGCTGCTTTACGCGATGCAGACGCATGGCGCCAAGGTGGGGCTCGCCACGCTTTGCATCGGACTCGGGCAAGGAATGGCTCTGCTTTTCGAACGAGCCTAGCGTCTCGTGGTACTCTCGGCGTCCCTTTAACAAGGCAAGGGGAGAGGAGACGATCATGGCCGACCCGAACTTTCCGCCCATCGATGTGCCCGGCAGCGGTGATCTTTACGCGCGCATGAACACCACCGAAGGGGTCATCGTCTTGAAGTTGGAAGAGCAGCGGGCTCCGAAGACCGTCGCCAACTTCGTCGGGCTTGCGACCGGTAAGGTCGAATGGAAAGACCCGAAATCGGGAGACAAGCAAAAGGGCGTTCCGCTCTACGATGGAGTGCGCTTTCACCGGGTCATCCCCGATTTCATGATCCAGTGCGGCGATCCCTTGAGCCGTCACACCGACGAGGCTTCGACGAGCCGTTGGGGAACCGGCGGCCCAGGTTACAAGTTCTCCGACGAATTTCATCCCGAGCTCAAGCACAAGGGCGCCGGAATTCTTTCGATGGCCAACTCGGGTCCGGGCACCAACGGCTCACAATGGTTCATCACCGAGCGCGATACGCCCCACCTCGACAATCGCCACTCGATATTCGGTAAGGTGATCGCGGGGCTCGACGTCGTGAGCAAGATCGCGCGCGTGAACCGCAATCGCTCGGATCGCCCGACCAACGATGTCGTGCTCACGAAGGTCGAGATTTTCCGCAGCCCCACCCCACCGACGGCCTGACGCGTTTCAGATCCGGATCACGCTGACCCAACAGAGGGGTTTGCGTCCAGTACGCGCTTCGACGGCCCGCCGAGCTACCAATCTTGCCATTTCGGCGAGGGTGCCGTCGTCGCGCGGGGCGTCGGGCGCGTCGAGTGCCCGGGCGATTTCGAGGGCGATGAAGCGCAGGGCCGGCGCATCGTCGCCCTCCGCCTCGCCCTCCAGCACGCCGCGCGCGCGGACCACCGGCGGACCGGCGAGACGCCCCTTTCTATCGACGACCAGGCTCAAGCTGAGCGCTCCCGAACGGGCGAGCGCGCGTCGATTTTTCAACACGCCGTCGGTGATGGTGAGACCGTTCCAAGTGGCCACGCGCCCCGCCGCGACCCGTCCGGCTCGGTGGATGCCCTCCTGGTCGATCCGCGCGACCTCGCCGTTTTCCAGCACGAGCGCCTCGCTGACGCCGCGCTCGCGCGCGAGCTCGGCGTGGCGTTCCAGATGGTGACGAGTACCGTGCAGCGGAATGAATGCGCGCGGGCGGGTGAGCTCGATCATCCGCGCTTGTTCATGACGGTGGGCGTGCCCGCTCGTGTGAACTTCGGGGTCGGTGATCCAGCTCTTGACCGCTACCCCCTGGCGAAGAAATCCGGCCATCATCTCGTAGACGGGGCGATCGTTGCCCGGAATGATACGGCTGGAGAGAATGACGGTATCGCCCGCGTCGAGTTCGAGAGCGGGATGCTCGCGCGCGGCAAGCCTCGTCAGCCCCGAGCCGTGCTCGGCCTGCGTGCCGCCGGCCAGTAAAAGCAGATCCTCACGTGCAACGTCCGCCGCTTGATCTCGCGGCAGTACGAGATCGCTCGGCCATGCGAGACGGCCGATCTCGTGGCTCCAGGCGACCTGCAGCTCGAGGCTCTTGCCCATGAGCACGATCTTGCGGCCGATGCGCCCGGCGAGCTCCCCCAACAGCCGGAGCCGCTGCACGTTGGACGCGAACATTCCAACCACCACACGCCCCTTCGCTTGCCGCACCAGTCGCTCGAGCGTGAGACCTACGGCCGTTTCGCTCGTATGCGACGAAGTGGCATCGACGTTGGTGCTGTCCGACAAGAGCAGTCTCACCTCGGCGGCTCCGAGCTCGGCGAATCGAGCTTCGTCGGTGAGCTCGCTATCGGCGGGAGCGGGGTCGAGCCGGAAGTCACCGGTGTGGACCACGACGCCCGCTTGGGTCTGCACCGCCAAAGCGGTGGCATCGGTGATCGAGTGGGTGACGCGGATCGGTTCGACTTCGAAGGGACCGACGGCGTACCGCACCCGTGGCGTCGACGTGATGAACTGGAAGTTCTTGGGATCGAGACCACGTTCGATCAGCCGGTGCTTGGCCACGGCGAGCGCGTGGGGTGGGCCCCAGACGGGGACCTTCAGCTTGGTGAGCAGGTAGGGCAGCGCGCCCACGTGGTCCTCGTGGCCGTGCGTGAGGAACACGCCCGCCACTCGTTCGCGGCGGGCCTCCAGGTAGGTGAACTCGGGGTGATAAATGTCGACGCCGATCTCCTCGTGAGGAAACGTGATCCCGCAGTCGATGACGATGATGCCGTCCGCTTGTTCGAGCGCGAGGCAGTTCATCCCGATTTCGCCGAGGCCGCCGAGAGGAACGACCAAAAGGTCGTGGCCGGAAGGCGGTTTCACATCGGGGGCGGCGGTGGTAAGGAGGTCACCCATGGCGGAATTGAAGCGAGTATCACCGGCGGAGGCCAAGAAGCTACTCGACGGAGGGTACACCTACGTCGACGTGAGGACGGCAGAAGAGTTCGATGCCCGTCACCCCACGGGTTCGATCAATGTGCCATTGAACCTCGAGGGGCCGCCCTCGGCTGTTCCGGAGTTCGTCAGGGTCATGCGTCTCCTGTTCCCGCCCGAAGCGAAGATCGTGGTGGGATGCGCAACCGGCATGCGTTCACTGCGCGCTGGACAATGGCTCGCTCAAGCCGGCTTCACCGACGTCCTCGATCAGCGCGCCGGGATGGAGGGGGCCCGCAACGCTTTCGGAGGCCTGACCGAGAAAGGCTGGGCCGCCGAGGGACTTCCGACGTCGCAAGGGCCCGACGCGGGCAGCTTCTCGGAAGTCGCGAAGTCGCTCGCCTGAAGTGTCATTTCGGGTTGGAGGCGGCGCGTTCGTAATCGGCCGCCGCGCGGTTCACCATCTCCAAGTCGCGCGACGCCTTTTCGGCTTCGGCGACCAGCTCGGCGGTGAACATCGTCAGGCCCCAGATCCCGTTCTCGCGCCGGCGAAACGGATAGCGGGTCCCATGGGCCGTCGCGACCGTGGCTCGCTCGCCCGAAGTCTCCACGCGTTGCAGCCCGGAGAGGTCCCTGCGCAGACGCGCAATCCACCCCCGGCTTTCGGCAAGGGCGAGCCAGACGTCGGCTCCATCGGCTGCCTCGGCTTCGCGGCGGTAGGTGGCGAGCATCGCGGTTCTTTCCGGCTCCGGATAGGTGTGCGCGATGCGGGCAGCGGCTCGGCTGCGGTAATCACGGATCGTGTAAGCCGCCCATTGAGCCTGCGTCTCGAGGTAAGCGAAGCATTCGCGCGGTTCGCCGCGCGTCACTGCCAAAACGATACGCGCGTACGCGCCTTCCGGCGTCGTGTCTTTCGGGAATCGCAGGCGGCTGCCGAACAGCAACGCGACGGCGCCCAGGATCGCTACGCCGCCCGCGATCGAAAGCTTGGTGGCGCGCGTCATGACGAGTTCGGAAACTAGCGTTCGCGCGGGACCGGCGCAATCGTCTACCACGACGGCGCGAGACTATTCGTTGCCTTCTTTGGACGGATTACGTCTTGCTCTGCGCCGGCCGCTAGCCTACGACTTTCTTGGATGCTGGAGGGAGCCCGACTGGCGGTAGTCGTTCCCGCGCACAACGAGGAACGGCTCATCGCCATCACACTCGCGAGCGTGCCGAGTTTCGTCGATCTGATCGTCGTGGTCGACGACGCGAGCAGCGACCGGACGCTGGCTGTTGCATCTTCCACGAACGACCAACGAGTGTGGGTCGAACGCCACCCGATGAACCGCGGCGTCGGCGCGGCGATTGCGACCGGCTATCGGTTGGCTCTTCGCGCTGGCGCCGACGTGATCGCCGTGATGGCCGGCGATGCGCAGATGCATCCCGACGACCTCGCCGCGCTCGTCTTGCCGGTCGCGCGGGGAGAAGTCGATTACGCAAAAGGGGATCGATTGAATCATCCGCAGGCACGGCGAATCATGCCGCGCGGCCGACGCCTGGTCGGGCACGCGTTATCGTGGCTCACCGGCCGCGCTGCGGGGCTCCGGTGGCTCTCCGACAGCCAGTGCGGGTACACCGCCATTTCCGCTCGTGCGATCGAGCGCATCGATCTCGATGCTCTCTTTCCGCGCTACGGCTACCCGAACGATCTGCTGGGCAGCCTGGTGACCGCGGGATGTGCCGTTCGCGACGTGCCGGTGCGTCCGGTCTATGGCGACGAAACGAGCGGAGTGCGTCCGTGGCACGTGGCGGTGATCTTCGCGCTCATCGCACGTGTCGGCTGGCGACGGCTCGCGCATGGCCAGACAGAGACGGATTTTCGCTACCCGATCGAAACCTCACCGTCGGGCGCGCGCGACGATCTCGTCGGCGTAGCGGAGGGCGTGCTCGAGGTCGAATGCGCGGGCGATCTCGTCGCCCGTGAGAAGCCGGGCGATCTCCGGATCGGTCTCCAGGTTCCCTCGAAAGTTGCCCTGCCCCTCGATCGCCTTCATCGCATTGCGCTGAACGAGAACGTAGGCCTGCTGTCGGGCGACGCCTTTGCCGACGAGGGCCAGCAAGATCGCCTCGCTGAAGAAAAGCCCCCCCGTTCGCTCGAGGTTCCGGTGCAGAGTCTCCGGGTAGACGACTAGACCTTCGACGAGCGACGTGGCGCGCTCGAGCATGAAGCCGAGCGTGGTGGTCGCGTCGGGTGCGATCATGCGCTCGGCGGAGGAGTGAGAGATGTCGCGCTCGTGCCAAAGGGCGACGTTTTCGAGCGCGGGCAACGCGTATGCGCGGACCATGCGCGCGAGGCCGCACAGGTTCTCGCTCGAAATCGGGTTGCGCTTGTGCGGCATGGCACTCGAGCCCTTCTGCCCTGCGGTGAAGCGCTCTTCGGCTTCGCCGACCTCCGTTCTCTGCCAGTGACGAACGTTGGTGGCGAGCCTCTCGATGCCCGCCGCCACCACCGCGAGAGCGGCGAAATACGCTGCGTGACGGTCGCGCGCGACGACTTGCGTCGCAACGGTTTCCCCTGAGAGGCCGAGCGCGCCGAGCGCGCGCGTTTCGACCCCCGGCGAAAGGTGTGCATACGTTCCCACCGCGCCGGCCATTTTGCCCACCGCGATCTCGGCGCGTGCGGCGGCGAGCCGGACTTGGGCGCGCTTCATTTCGGCTAAATGCCCGGCCAGAGCGATGCCGAAGGTGATCGGTTCGGCGTGGATGCCGTGAGAGCGCCCGATCATCGGCGTGCGCGCGTGCTCGAGGGCGCGCCGATCGAGCGCCGCGACGAGATCGCTCAGCCGTCGTGCCAGCGCATCGGTGGCGCGCACCAGCAAGACGGCGAAGCTCGTGTCGAGCACGTCGCTCGAAGTCATGCCGCGATGGAGCCACCGCGCCTCGGCTCCGGCGAGCTCTTCGACGTGAGTCAAGAACGCGATGACGTCATGGCGCGTCGTTTTTTCGATCTCGTCGATCCGCGCCGGATCCAGCGCGATGTTCTTCGAACGAATCGCCGCCGCGGTACCCGCCGGCACGAGATTTTCGTGCTCCATCGCCTCGCACGCGGCGAGCTCCACTTCGAGCCAGGTCTGGTATCGGGTGACGCTCGACCAGAGGGCCTCGAATTCGGCAGGGGTGTAGCGAGGAATCATGTCGACGACTTTGCTAGCACTAGCATTACTGGGTCAGATCCTCGCTACCAGATCGTTGCATCGGAGCAGCCATAGTCCCACGAAAGTGCTGACCGAACAGGCGGAACTGGCTTTCGGCGAAGCCGAAGAGGCGAGGCCTTGCGGCTCTTCCATGCTGACGCACAGCTCCGACGGCCACGCCGTAGGTTATGTGGCCATCCCGCGGAAAGTGCCGATCGTGATCTGTCATAGCCAAGATCTGACCCAGTGAGTGCTAGGGCGGGTCGTACTTACGGCTCGCGATAAAAACGGGGCACGCGGCGCGACACGCTGGTCAAGACGTCCCAGGGGATGGTTCCGGTGTGAGCGGCGATCTCCGAGGCAGTGATGGAGTCCTTGCCGAGGCGCCCTTGCTGCGGGCCCAAGACGACCACTTCGTCACGCACGCTGACAGGCCCGTGATCGGTCACATCGATCATCGTGAGGTCCATGGACACCGTGCCGACGATGGGAGCCCGCCGGCCCGCCACCAAGACTTCGCCACGGTTGGAAAGGTGACGCGATAGGCCATCGGCGTAGCCCATCGGGATCGTGGCGATGCGGCTCGCGCGCGGCGCGCGCCAGGTCCAGCCATAGCCGAGCGGTTCGCCCTTTTTCAGATCGCGAAGTGCCACGATTTCGGTGCGAATCGACATGGCCGGGCGCAGGTCGACCGCCGCGTGACGCGTCGCGCCTTCGCCGAACCTCGGCGCGATGCCGAAGAGTGCGATGCCCGGCCGCACCCAATCGAGCTTGGCGGCGGGGCAACGAAAGAGCGCGGCGCTGTTGGCGGCGTGGCGAACGGTCGGCGTGATACCGTGCGCGCGCGCCAGCTCGATGGCGCGTTCGAACCGACCGAGCTGCACGCCGACCGGCGCGATATCTTCATCGTCGGCGCACGCCAGGTGGGTCATGAGCCCGTCGATGCGAACTTCGCGAATCGCGCCGATACGTTCGAGCATCGCCGGCAGCTCGTCGAGCTCGCAGCCGAGCCGTCCCATGCCGGTGTCGACTTTGAAATGAATGGCGACCGGGCCTTCCGTTCGGGCGCTCAGCCGCGCTTCGCGGGCAATGCCCTCGGCCTGGCCAACATCGTAGACCACCGGAGTGATGTCCCTGGCGAGTACTTCGCCCCAGGCCTGTCCGCAGTAGCCCCCCATGACGAGAATGGGCGCGCGGATACCTGCTTCGCGCAGCTCGACGGCTTCCTCGAGCAGGGCGACGCAGAAACCATCGATGCCCGTGCGTTCGAGGGTGCGCGCGACGGCGGGCGCGCCGTGACCGTACGCGTCGGCCTTCAGCACGCCGAAGACGCGTGCCGGTCCGGCCGCTCGTTTGACGACTTTCAGATTATGCCGCAGGTGCCCCAGGTTGATCTCGGCGCGGGTAGGGCGAACCGCGTCGTTGGGCGCGGCACGCCTCGGCCGGAGCACGCGCGGAATCGTCAGAGGACCGTCATCCGGGGACCGGCCGCTTACGACATTTTCCGGCGATCCGGGCACGAGCTTCACTGTCAATCGGTTGTCCAACGCCTATCCAACGCCCCCCGCGACGTCAAGATTCCAGCTGAGGTCGCGAACTAAAAACAGCTGCGCATGCACGTGCGATAGCGCTCGTCGCACGCCTGACAATTGTTGCCCTTGCAGTGCTCGCTGCACTGGACCCAGGCCTTGCCACAGGCTCCGCCGCAGGTTGCGCCGGGAGCCGTCGTCAATGCGCTCGCCGTGCTCGCCGTGAAGGTCGCCACCGTCGCGGGTCGATCCGCGTCGGCGCCGGCATCGCGCGCCATCGTTTGTGGCGGCGGGGCGAACGCGCTGGTGGGCTGGGGCGAAGCATTGCTGACGGTCGGGGCCATCACACCGGGGGGGGCGGTGCGCTCGCCCAGCGCCTGTGCCTGTCCGAGTGCGCGCTCGCGGCCGAGCGCGTAATCCACGCGGTCGCGCGTCTGGCCGTATGTATTGCGCTGGATCCAGTCGTGCCAGCATTGTCGTTTCTCGGCGATGGGAACTTGTCGTTCGTCGTCCAGACGGTAGCAATGTTCGAAGCGAACATCACCCTCATACTGCGTCTGATATCCCAGCGAACAGGCCGTAAGAAGGCCAACCCCGAGCGAGGCGCCTAACGTCAGAGTTCGAGCCTGCGGACGACGCATGCGGTGTAGATCGTAGCGTGCAACCCTCGGGCTGTTTACGCAAGAGTGGTCCGACGCTTGGCAACCCATGTAGGGCGCAGTACACCGGAGTGGATGTTCACGGGGATCGTCGAGGGGACCGGTCACATCAAGGCTCGAGGGGCGCGGGGACCGGGTGCGCGGCTTCGAATTGCGACCGGCATCGGACCGCTCGAAGTCGGTGAGTCGGTGGCCGTTCACGGCGTCTGTCTCACGGTCGAGGCGCTCGAGGCCAAGGGGTTCCAGTGCGATGCCACGGCGGAAACGCTGTCTCGTTCGACGCTGGGTACGCTCCCGGTCGGCGCGCGTGTCCACCTCGAGCGCTCGCTGCCCGTGGGAGGTCGCTTGGGTGGCCACATCGTGACCGGACATGTCGACGGGAGGCTGCGCTTGCGCAGCCGCGCCCCCCTCGGCGACGCGGTCAAGCTGGTCTTCGAGATCCTCGATGCTGAGCTCGTGCGCTTCGTCGCCCCGAAGGGATCGGTAGCCGTGGACGGGGTCAGCCTCACCGTCAATGGCGTGAGTGGACCAGAGTTCGACGTGGTCATCATTCCGCATACGCTGGCGGTGACGACGCTCGGCGACCTCGTACCTGGGCAGGACGCGAACCTCGAGGTCGACCTTTTGGCGCGTTATGTTGCTCGTCTACTGATCGCCGAATCCGAGGGTCAACTAGCCAAGCCCAACCAGGAGGAAACGCTGCTCGCGAAGCTCAAACGGGGCGGCTTCTTCTGAGCCCTTCAGCCGAAACCGAAGAGCCGGGGGAACAAGGGCGCCGGCGCGGGAAGCTTTACAGTCCGACTTCCCCGCGTAAGCTTCGCCAGCCCCCATGTCCCACCGGCTCGACATCGATCCCGACTTACTCGCTCGAGTCAACAGGGCTCTCGACGAGATCCGCGCCGGGAAGATGGTGATTCTCGTCGACGACGAAGACCGCGAAAACGAGGGCGATCTTACGATGGCGGCGGACAAGGTCAGCCCCGACGCCATCAACTTCATGGCCGTCAACGGGCGAGGGCTCATCTGCCTCGCGCTCTGCGAAGAGCTGGTCGACCGCCTCGAGCTGCCGATGATGCACGCACCCGGGCGCAGCGGTCCTCCGTTGGGCACCGCGTTTACGGTCAGTATCGAAGCGCGCGAAGGGGTGACGACCGGCATCAGCGCGGCGGATCGGGCACGAACGATCCGGACGGCCATCGACCCCGACACCAAGCCCGACGATCTCGTCACGCCCGGTCACGTCTTTCCGCTGCGCGCGCGGCGCGGAGGCGTGCTCGTCCGCACCGGGCAAACGGAAGGATCGGTCGACCTGGCCCGGCTCGCGGGCCTGCCCCCCGCCGGCGTGATCTGCGAAATCATGAACGACGACGGGACCATGGCGCGCCAGGCCGATCTCGAGCGTTTCGCCCAGCGCCACGGCCTCATCATCGTCAAGATCGCCGATCTGATTCAGTACCGAATGCAGACCGAGCGGCTGGTGCACCGGGTCTCGGAACAAAGGCTCATGCTCGATGTGACCGGTTCGGAGTGGAAAGCGATCCTCTACGAGGTGACCACCGAACCGCGGCAGTTTCTGGCGCTCGTGAAGGGGGATCTCACCGGGCCCGAGCCGGTGCTGGCCCGCGTGCATGGCGGCTCGGTGCTGTCGGACATCTTCAGTTCCACCGAGTCGGAGGGGGGGAAGAACTTGCGCGAGGCGCTGGTCATCATCGAACGCGCGGAACGAGGAGTGTGCGTCTATTTGCCCAGCGTGCGCGATCTAGCGACCGAACTGCGGCTGCATATCGAGTCGCACGATCGAAAAATCGCGCCCCAAGGCTCGCCGTTGCGAGAGTTCGGCTTGGGGGCGCAGGTCCTGGCGGACCTCGGGCTTCACCAAATCAAACTTTTGACCAATAATCCGCGCAAGATCGCCAATCTCGCGGGCTTCGGCCTGCAGGTGGTGGAGCGCATTCCCCTCGTATCCATGCGAAGCTAAGGTGAGTTCATGAGCGATATCCCCGCGAGCAAGCCTGCGATTGTCGAAGGGAGCATGATCGCTCCGAGCGGAGCCCGCTTTGCGATCGTGGCGAGCCGCTTCAACGATTTCATCGTCGATCGCCTGATCGCGGGGGCGATCGACGCGCTCTCGCGACACGGCGTGGACGCCAGCCGCATCACCGTCGTACGCGTCCCCGGTTCCTGGGAGATCCCGCTGGTCTGCTCGAAAATCGCGGCGAAGGGCAAAGTGGACGCGATCGTCGCGCTCGGCTGCGTGATCCGGGGCGCGACGCCGCACTTCGATCACGTCGCCTCCGAAGTTTCCAAGGGGGTCGCGAGCATTTCTCTATCGAGCGGCGTGCCCATTGCGTTCGGCGTGCTCACCACCGATACGATCGAACAGGCGATCGAGCGTGCAGGAACCAAGATGGGCAACAAGGGATGGGACAGTGCCCTCTCGGCAATCGAGATGGTCACGTTGCTCCAGGCCGTAGGCGCTCCGAAATCCTGAACCGTGCCCATGGGAGCCCGTACCGGCGGTCGAGAAGCCGCCCTCAAGATGCTGTTCGGTGTCGAGGCCAGCCAAGCTGACCTCGACACCGCCATCGCGCTTTTCTGGCGTGAGTTCGGCGGCGACGTGGAGACGCGCCCCTACGCCGACGAGTCTGTCCGCGGGGTGATGACCGAACGCGACGCATTGGACGAGATCATTCGGGTTGCCAGCGAACACTGGCGCATCGAACGCATGACCCGGGTGGACCGCAATGTCCTTCGGCTCGGGACCTGGGAACTGCGGCACCGGCTCGACGTGCCGCGGGCGGTCATCCTCGACGAGGCGGTCGAGCTCGCCAAGCGTTACGGCAGCGAAGAGTCCGGCGCCTTCGTCAACGGCGTGCTCAACCAGATTGCCGAGAATCTCGGACGCACGGACGCCGACCGCTGACGTTCGATGGAGCTCAGGTTCGTGACCCCCGAGCTGCGGCGCCTCGATGAGGTGGCGTCCGAAGTTCTGGCGTGTGGCGTCTTCGTGGACGAGCGGCCTCACCGCGGAACGGCGGGCCTGGTCGACTGGCGTCTCGCCGGTTTGGTCTCCCGGCTCATGCGCGAGTCGTTCGTGACCGGCAAACGGGGGGAGGTCGTGATGCTGCCTCTGCGACCGAAACTGCCCTTCGACAAGGCACTGCTTTTCGGATTGGGCGAGAGGAATGCCTTCGACGACCAGGTCTTTCGCGAGGTGACGTCGCACATGCTGCGTGCCATGGAGGGGCTTTGCGCTCGCTCTGCGGTCGTCGAATTGCCCGGCCGCCATCGAGCCGCGATCGAGGCAGAACGCGCGACCGACATCCTGCTGGAGCTCGCCGGAGGCCGGCCCGAGCACGACCTTTGGACGCTCGTCGAGCCGAGCGACGATCAGAAACGCATCAGCGCTCGCATGAGCGAGCAGCGCCGGCGCGATCGGCGCGTCATCCTGGGATCGTAGAATTTGACAGCGGGCGGGCGATCGCGAATGCTCGCGCGATACCCATCTGGGCCCTGAATCGAAAGGATGCAAAGCTTAGAGCCTTGATGCCCTCCGTCCCAAACACGGCCGACGACGACAGCCCCCGATCGGAGCCCGTGCTGGCCGCCGCCGAACGCGCTGCCGCCGTCGCGCGGCCCAGCCCTTTTAGGCTCGTTCGCGGGATCGTTCGAACGATGCGGCCCCATCAGTGGGTGAAAAACGTCTTCGTTCTCGCCCCGGTCGTGTTCGCCAAGGACCTCTTCGTTTGGAACCTGCTCCTGCGCGCCGGGGGTGCGTTTCTCGTGTTCTGCTTTCTCGCCGCGGCGGTGTACACCATCAACGACGTCGTCGACGCGCCGGCGGATCGCGTCCACCCGCTCAAGCGCTACCGTCCGATCGCTTCCGGCGTGGTGCCGATTCCCATGGCGAAAGTGCTGGCGGTGGGCTTCTTCCTCGTGGCGATGGGGGGAGCCCTTTTCGAACCACCACTTTTCGCGCTCGTCGGGCTTCTCTACTTCATCCAGAACCTGGCCTATTCGTTCAAGCTGAAGAAAATCGCGTACGCCGACGTGGCCTGCATTGCTCTCGGATTCGTGCTGCGCGTCGTGGCGGGCGGGTTAGCCACGGGCATCCAGGTTTCAGCCTACCTCCTTGCGTGTACCTTGCTGCTCGCACTCTTTCTGGGGTTCGGAAAGCGCAGTCACGAGCTCAACGCCGTGGCGCTGTCGATTTCCAAAAAACAACGCGCGGCCCTCGAAGCGTACACGGCCGAAGCGCTAGGGCGCGCCCTCGTCATTACCGGCGGCGCCAGCATCGCCGCGTACATCCTCTACACGCTGGATCCCGATACCCGGCAGATGTTCCACTCGGATTGGCTGTGGCTCACGGCTGTCAACCCGGTTTTGGGAATGCTCCGCTTTCTTCACCTCGTGCGCACGCGTCCGAAAGCGGAGAGTCCCACCCAGGAGATGCTGCGCGACACCCCATTCATGGTGAATCTGCTGGTCTGGGTGATCGTCGTCGTCGTGATCGTGTACGAGCTCCGCCCCGCCATTGGGCATTAGTGTGTGAGGCGCAGGCCCCGACGATCTCACGGCTGCTTGAGGACGCCCGATCCGACGGGGCGCGGAGCGATTTTCGGCTTGACGTCACGCAGTCGCATCGAGCCTGCAGGCAGCGTCGGGACCGCCGATGCGGCAGCCACAGCCGACCCCGAAGCTGCAGGTGCGGGGGGAGGCGGCGTATCGGCCGTCGTCCAGGCGACGCGCCCGAAGCGGGATGCTTTGTGGAAGTTGCCTTGTCCGAGGATGGCCGACCAGGCGACGCCGGAGTTGTTCTTCATGGCGTAGAAATTCATGCGCCATTCGTCTCCCGGCTTCGGGGGGTGATTCTTCGCCTTGCCGAACGATGCCCAGGGGATCGCCAACTCGACCGTGTAGCCTTTGTCCTTGTCGTCCGACTTGTTGAGCGTGCCGTCGAGGGCGACGGCGCTCTTCAGCTTGGCGCTCCAATCCTGATGACCGAACGGCCCGTTGGGCTCCGTTTTGGGCGTGTTGTATCCGTCGTATTGGGTGTCGAAAACGAGGTTCTGAGGGTTGACCTGGATCTCGTAATAATCGTTGTTGTCGCCGTCTCCGTCGGGGTCGGCCATGATCTCGACGGTGTCTTTGGTCCATAGGTGGGGGTCCTTGGCATCTTTCGGGAAGGTTCCGACGAGGTCGGGATCTTCGACCTCGAAACCGATGTAGAGATGAGTGTCGTCCCACGCGAGCTTCGCGCTGCCGTTCACCGGGAACGAGGTATTGGGGTTACCCGTTCCCACATCGACAAAAGGGCCGGTAGAAGCCGCCGCTTTCCAGGCCTGCTCGTCGAGCTTGCCGTCGACGTTGATCTTGTCGCCCTTGGCGAGCCGATTGACGCGAATCTGCGGCACGTCGGTGTGGGGGACGCTGGGCTTGTTTTCTGCGCCGGTCTTCAAGCGAACGACGATCCCGCGGTTCTCACCGTCGGCCGGGCCGCCCACCACTTTGAGACGCGCGTCCCCTTTCCATATGCCGGTCGTGACGGCGACATCGGCCGTCTTCGCCTCTTCGGGCATTCGAAAGCTTTGCTCGTCGACGTAGACCTTGCCTTTCTCCCACGCGCTCGGCCAAAGCGCTTGGTGCGATTCTTTCATCTCGCGCAGCGGTCCGACGTTGTCGATATTGAGAATGCGTTCGCCGTTCGAATCGACGATGTGCGTAAATAGACTCCACCCATCGTCGACCTTGTCGTCGCAACGCCAGTACATCGTCAATTTCACGTCGGTCCCGGGGGCCGCAGTCCCCACGGGTTCGATTTTGTAACCGACGAGGTGGATCTTGTTTTCGTAGTTGATGTCGAGCTTATTGGGAATGTCGCCCGGCACGGACTCCAGAATGTAAGGCTTGAGCTTCTCGAGATCGCCGGCGCTCGTCCCTTTCGAACCGCCCACGCAAGCGGCTGGAAGACCGGCGGCTCCCAGCAGCAGCGCCAATGTCAGGGTCCAATTCGTCACAGGTCGTCGCATCGCATCGCTCCTCGTTGAAAAGTGTGCCTCTTACCGGCGCCCCTTTTTTCGGGCCTCGCGTTCGCGTTTTCGTGCCGCCTTCTTTGCATTCTTCTCCGTCTTGGAGAGCGTCCGCATTTTCGTCATGCTGTCGCCGGCCAAGCCCTGCCCGCCTACGCCCGGCATTCCGAAGGGCATGCCCATTCCCGGCAAGCCCATTCCCGGCATCCCCATCCCGGGCATCCCTCCCGCAGCCATCGCCTTGCGCAGGTTCTTGGCCATGCCCATCTGGCGCATGCCCGGAACTTTTCCGAGCATGCCCATGTTTTGACCGACATCGCCGATCATTTGCTTCATGAAGAGAAACTTCTGCACCAGCTCGCTCACGCCCTGTTCGGGCTGACCGGAGCCGCGGGCGATGCGCTGGACTCGTCCCGGCTCGCGAATGAGCAGGTAGGGGTCGAGTTTCTCGCCGAAAGTCATCGACTGAATCATCGCCTCGATCCGCACGAGCTCTCGATCGTCGAGGTTGACCCCCTCGGGAATTTGACCGCCGAGCATCGGGATCTTGTCGACCAGATCGCGCAGCGACCCCATCTTCTGGATCATGCGGATCTGCTCCAAGAAGTCGTCGAACGTGAACTGCCCCTGCAGCATGCGGGCGGCGTCTTCTTCGGCCTTCTTCTTGTCGACGACCTGCTCGAAATCCTGCATCAAGCCGAGCACGTCGCCCATGCCGAGGATCCGGCTGGCCATGCCGTCGGCGCGGAACTCCTCGAATTTGTCGGTGGTCTCGCCGATGCCCGTGAAGAGCACCGGCGCGCCGGTCACCTCTTTGACGCTCAACGCCGCGCCGCCACGGGCGTCGCCGTCGAGCTTGGTCAATACGACGCCGGTGATGGCGAGGCGTTCGTGAAAAGTCTTGGCGGTCTTGACGGCGTCTTGACCGATCATCGCATCGACGACCAAGAGGACATTCTCCGGTCCGATCTCGCCTTTGATTCGATCGAGCTCCTCCATCAGGACTTCGTCGATCGCGAGACGGCCTGCGGTGTCGTAAACGATGACGTCCCGGCCGGTGCGCTTGGCTTCGTTCCCAGCGGCGGCGCAGATTTCGACAGGTGTCGCGCCGGCGATGTTGAAGACGGGTATGTCGATTTGTCCGCCGAGAACCTTGAGCTGCTCGACGGCTGCCGGGCGCTGCATGTCGGCGGCCACGAGCAGCGGCTTTTTCCCTTGCTTGGCCAGGTAGCGGGCGAGCTTGGCGGCAGACGTCGTCTTTCCGGAGCCCTGCAGTCCCACCATCATGACGCCGGTAGGCAGGCGATCGCTGAAGGCGAGCGGCGGGCCCTCGTGTGTCATCATCGCCACGAGCTCGTCGTGGCAGATTTTGACGAACCGATCCGAAGCGCTGACTTCGTGGACCTGCCCGGCGGTTTTGACGCGCGTGCGGACGGTCTCGCCGATCGCTCGCTCTTTGACCCGCGCGAGAAAGCTTTTGACCACGCCGAGCTCGACGTCGGCTTCGAGGAGCGAAAGCCGCACCTCGCGGAGCGCGGCATCGATGTTGGTCTCGCTGAGTTCCGTCAGACCAGCGAGCCGATTACGGGCTTGGCGAAACCCCTTGGTGAGCGCTTCGAACATGCGTAATTCCCGGGATCGGGGTCTTACCACGAGGGACGGGCTCCTGGGAGGGCGCGTTGCCCGTCCAGCGATCCACGACGACTTGGCGAACGTCTTGGGCCGCCTCGTGGGCGGGCTCGCTCGTGAAGATGGCGGTCAGGTGCCCCCAGGCGGTCCTTCGACCGAGCGGGACTCTCGTCGCCGCGTAGGCGACGAGCAGAACACACACGAGGCCGACAGCACGCCGCACCAGCCCGAAAACCATGGAGCTACAGTACCGAACGACGCTGCGCCGAACGAGTTTTCAGCAGCGCGTGAACTCCCGAGGCAAGCTTTGCATCTCCTAGGCGTGAAGAGCGGATTCATCTTTGTCATGGTTGCAGCCGCCTGCGCGCCCGTGACGGATGGCTCGGCTCCCCGGAGCCCCGGCGCGGCGCCCACCACCACTTACTACGGTGCAAATCCATCGTCGGGGGGTGCGACCCCCAAGTCCGACGTGCGGCTCGTCGGTACCGGCATGGTGGGTCCCGAGGTCCCGCACTGGCCGATGTTTCGCCACGACTCGGCGAGAACGGGTCGCAACGGGATCGCGCGAACCACACCACCCTCACTCAAGTGGACCTACGCGACCAAGGGAGAAATCTGGTCATCGCCGGCGATCGGCATCGACGGCACCGTCTATATCGGCTCGCTCGACCGCCGCATCTACTCCATCGCAGACGATGGCTCGTTCAGGTGGGCCTACGAGACGTTCGGCCCTATCTGGTCGTCGCCGGCCGTCGCGGGCGACGGCACGGTCTACGCCGCCAGCATCGACAAGAATCTCTATGCGATCCGAGAGGGCGTTCTCAAATGGTCGGTCACGCTCGGAAACTGTTCGTTTTCCTCACCGCTTCTCACCCGGGAAGGAACGATTTACTTGGGGTCGAACGACCGCAAGCTCCACGCCATCGCTCACGACGGCAAAGTCCTCTTTTCCGCGCCGGCCGGCGGTGGCATCTCGTCGTCGCCCGCCCTCGGCGCGCAGGGTTTCGTGTACGTCGGGTCGGACGATCATTCCGTGATCGGGATTCGGCCGGACGGCACTCCGAGTACTCGCTTCGTCACCGGCGGAGCGGTGCGGTCGTCGCCCGCGGTGGGTCCCGATGGAACGATCTACGTCGGATCCGATGACGGCGTGCTCTATGCGATTGCCGCGAGTGGCACACTGCGTTGGCGCGCTCCCACCAATAGCGCCATCCATTCGTCGCCGGCCATCGCCAAAGATGGTGCCGTGTTCGTCGGCTCCGAGGACTCTCACCTCTATGCGTTCAACGCGGACGGCAGTCTGAGGTGGGCATTCAAGGCCGGAGGGGGGGTCAACTCTTCACCCGCACTCGCGGCGGACGGCACCGTCTACGTCGGCGCGAGCGACGGAACTTTTTATGCCATCGACGCGAGTGGCAGACTCCTTTGGTCGTTCAAGACCGGCAACGGTATCGAAGCTTCGCCGGCTCTCGGGCCGAACGGCGAAATCGTGTTCGGGTCGCGCGACGGCACGGTCTACTCGTTTCGTTAGCATTACTGCCGCAGTCTTGGCATCGGCAGATCACGATCTGCAGATTTGGCGCCGACCCAACGCAAACTACGGCGAGGCCGTTGGAATCACCCCCGGTATACGAAACGAGCCGCGATGCCCTGGCCAGCCTCGCTCCGCAACACCGAGAAATCCGCCTGTTCGGTCAGTTTAAGTGGGCTTATGGCCGCTCCGACGATCGATCTGGTAGCGGAAATCTGCGGCAGTAGCTTTAGATCGATGGCCCCTGCCCGCACTTGGGACACGTAGGGGTCTTGGGGCGCGAGCGGTTGCGCGCGACGGTCTCGCCACAGGCGCAGATCCACCCTTTGATGCGAGCGGGTGCACCGAGAACGAGGGCATGGTCGGGAATGTCGTGCGTGACGACTGCCCCCGCTCCCACGAACGCGTGAGCGCCGATCTTCACGCCGCATACGATGGTGGCGTTGGCGCCGATGGTGGCGCCGCGGCCGACGCGCGTCGATGCGTAGGAGAGGCGCCGAGGGTGCGCCGCGCGCGGACGCGCGACGTTCGTGAAAACGGCGGAAGGTCCCACGAACACTTCGGCGTCCAGCTCGACTCCGTCGTAGAGGCTCACGTGGTTCTGGATCCGACAGCCGTTGCCGATGCGCACGCCGTCCCCCACGAAACAGCCTTGGCCGACCATGCAGCGCGTGCCGATGCGCGCGCCCTTCATCACGTGGGTGTACCGCCACACGTAGGTTCCCACACCGACGCGCGCGCCACGTTCGACTTCGGACGAAGGATGTATGCGGGCCAAGCGGATTAGGAGCTTACCTGGTTTTTGCCGCCGCGTTTGGCTCGATAGAGAGCTTCGTCCGCCTGCTGGAAGAGGCGCTGGGCGTCTGGGGCGCTTTCGGGAAAAGAGGCAACCCCGATGGAGATCCCCGGGTGAAGCGGAATTCCTTCTCGCTCGAACTGGTGCTCGGCGATGGCACGCCTGATTTCTTCGCCGACGGCGCAGGTGGCCCCCAGATCGTGCCCCGGCACAGCCGCGATGTACTCGTCGCCGCCGAAGCGCGATGCGAACCCGCGACCTTCGAGGACGTGACCAATCACCTGACCCGACTCTCCGATGACGTAGGCTCCGAAGAGGTGGCCGTGCGTATCGTTGATCTTCTTGATTCCGTCGAGGTCCATCATCAAAAGACCGAGCGGTGCGCCGAGCCGGCGCGCGGTCTCGATGGCGATGGCGAGGTTGGCGTCGAACTTGCGACGCACGAGAAGCCCCGACAGATCGTCGATGTTGAGCAGCTTCTCGACGAGCTCGTCGTACGCTTGCTCGAGCTGGTCCTGCATCTCGAAGCGGACCACCGTCCGGCCGAAGACGATCTTGTCATTTCGCGTGAGGGTGAACTCGATCCCCTTGGTGCCGTTGACGCTGGTGCCGTTCGTGCTCCCGAGGTCGACCAGGGCCCAGCCGTCGCCTCGGTCCTCGATCAGCGCGTGACGACTCGACACGAGCGCATCGGTCAACACGAGCTCGCACGCGGGGTCCCGCCCGATGGTGAGGCTCTGGTCGACCGCTTTTCGCAAGCCCATCTCGTTGCCGGAGATGATGACGAGCACCGGGCGATGGGGGGCCTTGACGGCCTGGACGACCGCGTTGCTCAGCGTCGAGCTCGCCTCGAGTGCGGGCAGGGTCTTCAAAATTTTGCTCGGGGGGGGTCGAGAACTCACCGGCAGGCCCCTAGGGTACCACGCAGCGTTTTGGATCGAGCCTCTTTCCGCCGCAAGCAGCACTGCTGAAGAGTACACTCTTCGCATGTTTAGGTGCGCCGCGGCCGCGTCGCTTGCCCTCGTGCTGGCGGCATCGGAATCGCGTGCGGCTGAGCCCGATCCTTTTTGGGGACCTGACAAGGCACTGCACTTTGCCGTCGCCGGTGCGCTGGCGGGGATTGGCTACGGCGCAACGACCGCTTTCACCGACGATCGATGGAAAGCCGTTGCAGGGGGGGGAGGTGCGGCGATCGGGGCGGGGGCGCTCAAGG
>WNGB01002621.1_pt1 | contig 28917 bp, 19 predicted proteins | sample 5400681 | NCBI WGS metagenome assembly WNGB01 (sample SAMN13153367, study PRJNA577476) | soil metagenome | isolation source: 115 cm soil or saprolite under grassland replicate 2 | place: USA:California | collected 2016-06-15
GACGGCGACGGCGTGCGCGAGACGCCCGACAGCAAGAAGTCACTCGACTTCCGGCTCTTCTGGCCCAACGACATCGAGGAGGCGCCCCGCATCGCCCAGCTGCTGGCCGAGATGTGGACGCCGATCGGCGTGAAGCTCGATCCGCAGGCGCTCGACCCCGACGCGCTAACCAAGGCCTGCTGCCCGACGTTCGACTACGATCTGATCATGTGGGGCTGGGGCTCCGACCCCGACCCTGGCTTCCTGCTGAGCGTGACGACCACCGACTCGATCGCCAGCGGCAATAGCGAGACCGGCTACTCGAACCCCGAGTACGACAAGCTCTACAAGCAGCAGGCCGTCGAGCTCGACCAGAATAAGCGCAAGGAGCTGATCTGGAAGATGCAGCAGATGATGTTCGACGACGTGGTCTACATCATACCGTACTACAAGCAGGCCGTCGAGGCCTACCGCACCGACCGCTTCAAAGGCTGGCTCGACAGCGCCACCAAGCTGGCGCTCGAAGATCCGTCGTCCTTGCTGGTGATCGAGCCGGTCCAATGACTCCTGAACGGGTGAGCGGGTGAGCGGGTGAAGCTAGCCAGCGATGTCACCCCTTCACCCCTTCACCCGTTCACCCGCTCGCGGGATGGAGCAGCGTTGAAACGCTACCGATACCTCGGAAAAAAGATCGCCTGGGCCCTCGGCTCGATCCTGTTCGTGATCGTGCTGAACTTCTTCCTGTTCCGCATCCTGCCCGGCGACCCGGCGCGCGCCGGCGTGCGCGACCCGCGGCTGACGGCCAAGTCGCAGGCGGCGATCCGCGAGCGCTTCGGGCTCGACAAGCCGGTGATCAACTGCTTCCAGTCGATCAACCCGCTGAAGCTCGGGCCGTGCGCGGTCAACCAGCTCGACACGCAGTTCTTCCGCTATGTCGGCGCACTGCTGCGCGGCGACCTGGGGATCAGCTACCACGCCAACCGGCCGGTCGCGACGCTGCTGGCGCAGAGCCTGTGGAACACCGTGCTGCTGATCGGCCTCGGCCAGATCCTCTCGATCGTGCTCGGCATCGCGCTGGGGGTCGTCGCGGCCTGGAAATCGCGCACCTCGATCGACGTCGCCGCGCTGATCTTCAGCCTGGTCACCTGGAGCCTGCCAACTTTCTGGCTCGGGATCATCCTGCTGATCTGGGGCAGCAGCAGGCTCGGACTGCCGATCGGCGGGCGAATCACCCCCGGCGCCAGGTACGCGTCGGTCTGGCAGCAGTGGCTCGACGTCGGCCGGCACCTGATCCTGCCGACGCTGACCTTCACGATCATCTTTATCGCCGAGTATGTGATCATCATGCGCAGCACCGTGCTGGACGTGCTGTCGGAGGACTACATCCTGACCGCCAAGGCCAAGGGGCTCAGCACCTTCCAGATCCTGCGCGACCACGCGCTGCGCAACGCGATGCTGCCGATGATCACGATCATCGCGCTGAACCTGGGCTTCACGGTCGCCGGCGCGATCCAGATCGAGACGGTCTTCTCGTGGCCCGGCCTGGGGCTGGCGATCTTCGAGTCGGTCGGCCGGCGCGACTACCCGATGCTCCAGGGCGCGTTCCTGCTGATCGCCGTCGCGGTAATCTTCGCCAACCTGCTGGCCGACCTGCTCTACTCGCACCTCGACCCGCGCGTCCAGGCGAGCTAGCACAGCTTGGCAGACAAGCGTTTTCGGTAGTCATCGGCTGGTTCCGCGGTTCCGCAGTTCTGTGGCCGCGGAACTGCAGAACCGCAGAACCAGTGGTGGTAGCCCAACCCGATGCGCATTTCCGGAACCCTGTACTAGCGTTATTGCAGATTGTAGATTGCAGATTGCAGATTAAGTGAAACCCATTCCTAATTTTTCATCTCTGTGTCCTCCGTGTTCTCTGTGGTTAGTTCAGACGACTGCCGAGCTGGGATAGCTGATGGAGTCACAGGCCGATATCGCACCACCAATAGCTGCCGCGCCGCCAACCAGCGCCACCGGCCTGGCGACGTTCTGGCGCGGCTTCCGGCGCAACGTGATGGGCCTGATTGGGCTGTTCATGCTGGCCAGCGCGATCCTGGTCGAGGTGTTCGCCCCGCGGATCGCGCCCTACGACCCCAAGGCGCCGGTCAAGGTGTCGATCGACAGCATCTACGCGCCGCCGAGCGCCGCCCACCGCCTCGGCACCGACGACGCCGGCAAGGATGTGCTGTCGAACTTCATCTATGGCGCACGGGTCTCGCGGATCGTCGGCTTCTTCGCCTCGTTCATCTCGATCGCGATCGGCGGGGTGATCGGCGTCGTCGCCGGCTACTACGGCGGCGCGGTCGAAAACTGGCTCATGCGCTTCACCGATATCATGCTAGTGATCCCCGACCTGCCGCTGGCGGTGGTGCTGGTCGCGCTCACCAGGCCGAGCCTGCTCAACATCATCTTCATCATCGGCATCCTCGGCTGGACCGGCACGGCCCGGCTGGTGCGCTCGCAGACGCTGTCGGTCAAACAGCGCAAGTTCGTCACGCGCGCGCGGGCGATCGGCGCGGGCGACACGCATATCATCCGCCACCACATCCTGCCGCTGGTCTTCCCGCTGATGGTCGCCAACACGGTGCTGGTGATCTCGCTGGCGATCCTGAACGAGAGCACGCTCAGCTTCCTCGGCCTGTCCGACCTGAACACGCTCAGCTGGGGCCAGATGCTGAACTTCGCGTTCACCCGCGGCGCGGTCAGCGCCGGCGCCGGGTGGGCGCTGGTCCCACCCGGCTTCGGGATCGTCTGGGTCGTGCTCGGCTGCACACTGCTCGGCCACGGACTCGAGCAGATCCTCAATCCGCGACTCGAGGTGCACCACCTTTCGACGCCGAAGCGCCAGTCGGCAGTCGGCAGTCGGCAGTCGGCAGCCGGCAATCAGCCGTCATCAGTTGCCAGCGAAGACACGCAGCTCGAAACTCAAAACTCAAAACTCAAAACTCAGCGCCGGCTGTGCTGCTGGACGTGCGCGATCTCTCGATTGATTATGTAAATCCCGACAAGCCGGCGGCTCACGCGGTCGAGCGGGTGAGCTTCACGCTGCGCGAGGGCGAGATGCTCGGGCTGGTCGGCGAGAGCGGCTGCGGCAAGACCACGCTGATGCTGAGCCTGATGCGGCTGCTGCCAGCGGCCGGCCGGATCGTCGGCGGGCGGATCGACTTCATGGGCCGTGACCTGGTGGCGCTGAGCGAGCGGGAGATCGCCGACGTGCGCTGGAAGAATATCGCGATGGTGTTCCAGGGTGCAATGAACGCGCTCAACCCGGTGCAGACGGTCGGCGAGCAGATCGCCGAGGCGATCGTCCGCCACAACTATGTGCGCGAGAAGCCGCTGGTCGACCGGCGCGTGGCCGAGCTGCTTGACCTGGTCGGGATCGCGGCCAGCCGCAAGGACCAGTACCCGCACCAGTACTCCGGCGAGATGCGCCAGCGCGCGATGATCGCGATGGCACTGGCATGCAACCCGCAGGTCGTGATCGCCGACGAGCCCACCACCGCGCTCGACGTGATGATCCAGGCGCAGATCTTGGAGCTGCTGGCGACGCTGCGCGAGAAGCTGGGCCTGGCGGTGATCATCGTCACCCACGACCTGGCCGTGGTGGCCGAGGTGTGCGACTCGGTGCTGGTGATGTACGGCGGCGTCACGGCCGAGTATGCCGGCGTCGACACGGTCTTCAACCAGCCGTGCCACCCCTACACCCAGCACCTGCTCCAGGCCTTCCCCGACGTATCGCAGCCGACGCGCAGGCTCGGCGCGATCCCCGGCTACCCGCCCCGCCTCGACGCGCTGCCGCCCGGCTGTCGCTTCGCGCCGCGCTGCCCGGTCGCCTTCGGCCGCTGCCACGCCGAGCCGCCGCCGCTCTACCAGCTCGCCGCAGCCCACCAGGCCAGCTGCTTCCTCGCCGAAACCAGGGGCCAGGGGTCAGGGGCCAGGGGCCAGCGGTCCGCGACCTATGATGTGTGATTGCAGCTTGGAGCTTGCAGACTGTAGCTTGCGCCCGGGAGCCTGCGACCTGAAGCTTTCGCCCTACTGGCTGCTGACTGCTGACTGCTGACTGCTAACGATGACCGACACACCAATCCTCACCATCCGCAACCTGCGCAAGCTGTTCCCGACCGGCAAGAGCGGCATCTGGGGCGGCGGCGACACGTATGTCCACGCGATCGACGACGTGAGCTTCGAGCTGCGGCGCGGCGAGGTGCTGGCGCTGGTCGGCGAGAGCGGCTGCGGCAAGTCGACGCTGGTGCTGACGCTGATGGGCCTGGAGCAGCCGACCTCTGGCGAGATCGCGTTCGAGGGACGCGGCATCGTGAACGCCCGCGGCGCCGAGCTGAAGGAGCTGCGCCGGCACATCCAGATGGTTTTCCAGGACCCCTATGAGTCGCTGAACCCGCACATGACCGTCGACGAGATCGTCGCCGAGCCGCTGGTGGTGCACGGGCTCGCGCGCGGCAAGGCCGAGCGGGCCGCGCGCGTGCGCCGCGCGCTGGAGGACGCCGGGCTGAAGCCGGCCGAGACCTTCGCCGGCCGCCGGCCGCACGAGCTCTCGGGCGGCCAGCGCCAGCGCGTGGTGATCGCCGGCGCGCTGGTGCTCGAGCCCGCGGTCCTGCTGGCCGACGAGCCGGTCTCGATGCTCGACGTCAGCATCCGCGCCGAGATCCTCAACCTGCTGGCCGACCTGCGCCGCGCGCGGGATCTCGGTGCTGTTCATCACCCACGACCTCAGCACCGCCGCCGCCTTCGCCGACCGCGTGGCGGTGATGTATCTCGGCCGGATCGTCGAGATCGGCCCGACCCGCGCGGTGCTGAGCGACCCCGAGCACCCCTACACCAAAGCGCTGCTCTCGGTCATCCCGATCCCCAACCCGCGCCAGCGCCGCGAGCGGATCATTCTGCAGGGCGACCCGCCAAACCCGATCGACCTGCCGGGCGGCTGCCGCTTCCACCCGCGCTGCCCGGCCGCCTTCGACCGCTGCCGGCACGTCGACCCGCCGCTCGTCGCGATCGACCCCGAGCACCAGGCCGCCTGCCTGCTGGTCGCACCGCCTTAACCACAAGGTCCGTGGCAACTTGACGGTCTTGTGGTGTGGTTCAGTAGCGTACGATCGCATTCCAGCGCGTCGCGGCTACTGACTACTGACTACTGTTCTAAATCCCAAATATGTGCGTCAGCGCGGTGCTGGCCGCCCCGCCCACGCTGAGCAGCATCGCCAGCCTGGCGTTCTGCACCTGGTTCGCGCCCGCGCGGCCCATGAGCTGCTGCGCGATCTCGCACGTCTGGTAGATCGCCGTCGCGCCCACCGGGTGCCCGCGCGCCTTGAGCCCGCCGAAGGTCGAGAGCGGCAGCGGCCCGTCCAGGGCGATCTTGTTCTCGGCCGCCAGCCGCCAGCCCTGCCCCCGCTCGGCGAAGCCGACCGACTCCAGCGCCAGGCAGGCCATGATGCTGAAGGCGTCGTGCACCTCGAACAGGTCGATGTCGCTGCGATGGACGTTGGCCTTGCGAAACGCGTCGTGGGCCGAGCGTGCGGCGGCATACAGGTACAGCGGGTCGGACCGATCGTCGATCCGAAACCAGTCGGTGGCCACGCTTGAGCTGAGGATCTTGACCGGCTGGTCGGTGTACGCGCGCGCCTCGCTGCTGCGCGTCAGCACCACCGCCGCCGCCCCGTCGCACACCGGCGCCGAGTCGAACAGGCGCAGCGGCGGGACGATCACGCGCGAGCTGCGGACCATCTCGTCGGTGACGCGCAGGTCTTTGAACAGCGCGTTCGGGTTGGTCTGGGCGTTGCGGTGCGCGTTGAGCGAAAAGTTGTTGAAGTCGTCGACGCCCACGCCGTACCTGTCGATATACATCTGCATCAGGCGCGCGTTCATGCCCAGCAGGGTCGCCCCGGTGGGGGTCTCGGTCTCGGCGTCCAGGGCCTTGGCAAGCGCATGTGTCGCCCCGCCGCCGCTCATCTTCTCGACCCCGAGGGCGATCGCCAGCCGGGCCTCGCCGCTGGCGACAGCGAAGTAGGCCATGCGCAGCGCCGCCGCCCCGGTCGCGGTGGCCGCCTCAACCTCCAGCGCCTCGATCCCGCGCAGCCCGGCGGCGCTGGCGATCAGCGTGGCCAGGTGCTTCTGCCCCTGCAGATCGTCGGCGAGCATATTGCCGACGAACAGTGCGTCGACGGACTCCACGCCGGCGCTCGCCATGGCCAGGCGCACCGCCTCCACTCCCATCTCTCGCAGCGACGCGCCGCTCTCTTTCTGAATCGGTATCTGTCCGATCCCGACGATGCTGACGCTCGGCAGATCATCGCGCATTGGTGCGTGCTCCTGGTCGGTCTTCGGCTCGGTCATCAGTGCTGGTGGGATTTTGGGGCGGGCCTGCCGCCGGCTCCAAGCCCCTCCCCTGTCAAACCCACATGCCCGTGAGCAGAACCGCTGATGAAAATACAGGGCTGCCGGTTCTGGTTCTCGGTTCTATTGTGCGCTGCGGCGATCGGATTGTATCATGGCGTCGGGTGCCGCGCTAGGACCAATTCCTTGTCGTTCTTTGGCATCTTGGTGCCTTGGTGCCTTGGTGGTTATGGCGCTTCTTCTTGTTCCGTAGAGACACTTCTTCTAGCTATCCATCCACCAGCGCCCGCCAGTCGATCGCCTGCGTCGTGGCGCGCAGCTGATGATCGTCGTCGACGACGTGCAACGCCAGACTACGAAACACCTGCCCCGCGAGGGCGCGCACCTGCTCCAGCGGAACCACCGCGTCGCGCATCCCGTGGTAGACCATCACCGGCACGTCGATCGGCGCGGGTGGGCTGCCGGCGAACTCGGGCCGGTGCAGCGCCGGCGCCAGCAGCACCAGCCTGCGCACCTGCCACGGGTGGGCGCAGGTCCACAGCGCGCCCATCAGACCGCCGAAGCTGGAGCCGACGATCGCCCAGCCGACCGCGTCGCCCAGGATCGGATCGAGCTGGGCCATCCGTCGCTCCAGTGGCCCGTCGAAATCCGGCGTCAGGATATTGGGGAAGATTCCGCGCAGCAGCTGGCCCTTGAAACCCTGGCCGCTGCTCTCCAGGCCATGCAGAAAGATCCGACGATTGTGCTCTACCATCGTCTCCTCATCTGACAACTGACTACTGCTCTAGAGCGCCGGTCACGTAGTCGCCGGGCAGACCGACACGCGCACGTTGTTGCTCCACGAAGGGCACGCAGAACACGAAAGGGAAGGGGCACGATCTATCATGCCCGTACTCGTAGAGCGAAGCCTTTTCAGCCTTCGTGGCCTTCGTGCCCTTCGTGATCTTCGTGGTTCATGCTACGTGACCGGTGTTCTAGCCGACGATCCCCCGCAAGACTCGCAGCGCCTCAGCCGTGCGCGGCCCGTACCACGTCAGAAGCTTGCCGTCGCACAGCGCCACGCGCCCCTCGCGCACCGCCGGCACGTCCACATACTCCGCGAGCGCGGCGACATCGCCCGCCGCGAAGGCGTACGGCTCGTCGGGCAGCAGGACGACCTCCGGCCCGAGCGCCATGAAGGCGTCCAGCGGCGCGCGCGGGTAGCGGCTGCCGTCCAGCGCGCGGGCCAGGTTCTCGGCCCCGCACAGCCGCAGCAGGTCGTCGGCGTAGGTGTCGCGCCCGATCGCCATCCAGGGGTCGCGCCAGATGAAGGCCAGCGCCCGCCGCGGCGGAGTCGGGCGCGCCGGCTGCGCCTGCTCCAGCGCCGCGCGCAGCCCGTCGAGCAGGCTTGCCGCCCCCCGCTCCGCCGCCAGCAGCCCCGCCAGCTCGGCCAGCTGGTCGAGCGCCCCCTGCACGCTGCAGATGTCGGTCACGTAGACCGGCACGCCCGCCGCCGCGAGCGCCGCCACATCCCGCTCGCGGTTCTCCTCCTTCGACGCGAGCACCAGGTCGGGCCGCAGCGCGCGGATGCCCGCCCGATCGGGGTTCTTGGTCCCATGCACCTTCGGCAGTCCGGCCACCTGCGCGGCCGGCTCGACACAGTAGTCGGTGACGCCGGCGACCCGCGCTCCCGCGCCGATCGCGAACAGATACTCGGTCAGGCTGGGCACCAGCGAGACGATCCGCTGCGGTACATCTGCGATCGACAGCTGGCGGCCAAGCGCGTCGACGACGATCATCGATCCTCCCTTACATCACACGAGTGGATTGACCACCGCATACGTCCTGTTATTGACACAGGCGATCGCTCATCCAATCCTTGGTGTCTTGGCGCCTTGGTGGTTACGGCGCTCCTTCTGGTTGAGCGGCGACCCGAATCTCGCCGAGCGGCAGCGCGTCGCCGCCATCCGGCAGCCGCAGGCGCTCGCCCGTCGTTGGGTCGTAGACGCCCGCGATCAGCCGGTAGACGCCCGGAGCGGCGCCGGACGGCACGAGCACCGCATACCTGCTCTGCTGAGTCACATCGCCGGCTGCCACGCGCAACTCCAGCCGGCCATCGTGCTGCGCGACAAGCTGTCCGGCGCCGTCGAGCAGGTGGACGAACACGTTCAGCGCAGGCGCGCTGGGCGTCTCGGCGCGCCACTCCATCACAATACGGACCCCGTCGCTCGCGCGTACGGTCGTCGGCCCGATCGCCACGCGCTCGAGCCACGTCTGAGGCCCGAATTGTGCGTTCACCAGCCGCACCGCCCCGTCAGGACCGCCGAGCTCATAGCTGACCAGCTCCACGCCGCCGTACCACTGGCTATGTTCGGTGAAGGCGTGCTCCTGCAGCCAGCCGGCGATCACGCCGTCAGGATCGGCCTCATATGGCACATAGTACAGCACGTAGAGCCGGCGGTGCCGCCGCGCCAGCGCTTCCAGGTCGCGCACTGTCGCGTCGCGGTCGAGCGGACGGGTGCGCGGCAGCAGATAGCGCGGCTGCTGGCCCGTGAAATAGTAGTTCAGCGTGTCGATCTGCGACTGTCCCATCGCCAGGATCGCGTCATCCGGCCCGGCGGTCGCCGCGATCGTCCGGGCGATACCCCGGTAGTCGTCGCGCCAGAACGCCGGGTTGAACCACTCGTTGGCCAGCGGCTGGCGCGCGCCGAGCGCGATGAAGGCGATCGCGAGAGGGACAGCCAGGCGCCGCGCCGGCCGCCATCCGCCCAGCGCGGCTGCCCCGCGCCCGGCCAGCAGGTGGAATCCCGGCAGCGCCAGCAGCATGAAGCGCGGCTGGTAGCGCGGCTGATCGGACGCCAGGATCAGCATGATCGCCAGCGGCACGAAGAGCCAGATTGCAGCTCGCGCTCGCCCACCCGGCCGGCCGGCTGGCGCGCGTGCCAGCAGCCCGACCGCGAGCAGGACGGCGAATCCGGCGCTCCAGATCGACCAGCGCGGCTCGACATTCGTTCCGACGCTGAAGGCCCGCAGCGTATCGCCAACGACGTCGGCAAGCACGAATGATGCCCGTGGAATGGTCTTCCAGATCGCGAGCATCGCGTAGCTGCGCCGGACGACCAACAGATACAGCGCCGCCAGCGCCGCGTGCGCGCCCACCCAGACTGCCGCCGATCGCCACAGGTCCAGCCGGAGCCGCCACGCTCCCGCGGCTCGCTCACTGCGCCATCTGGCGAACAAGTCGATCAGCCAGGCCAGGCTGGCCGCGGCGACGAGCGAGATCGCAAAGTAGTGCGTCGTGATCGCCAGAAGCTCGGCGAGCAAGAGAGCCGCCAGCCAATACCAGCGCGGCTGCGCCAGGTAGTGGTCCAGCGCGACCCACACGAGCACGCCAAGCAGCATGACCAGCGCATACATGCGGGTCTCCTGGGCGTAGTGGATGGCGAGCGGCGAGAGCGCCGAGGCAATCCCGGCGACGGCCGCCGCCGGCGCGCCAAACCAGCGCCGCCCGAGCAGATAGGTCAGGACGGCCGCCAGCGCGCCGCAGATCGCGCTGAAGCCACGCACGACCGCGACGCTCGATCCCAGCGCCGCTATCCATGTGTGGAGCGCCCAGTAGTAGAGCGGCGGGTGGACATCCACCACGGTATCGTGCGCGATCTGCGCGAACGAGCGCGACGCCAGCGCGATCGTGCCACCCTCGTCGGCCCACAGGCTCTGCGCCTCGATCCGGTAGAGGCGCAAACCCAGCGCCGCCGCGAAGAGCAGCGTCGCCATCAGATATGGCGCGGCGCTGCGGATGCGGGCCGCCCGGTCGCCGATCGCACTGGTCGCATGCAGCGGCCGGTGTGTCTGGCTGGCGTCATGCTGCCGCATCGCTCTCTGCGACGAAGCGGCGCGCTGCGGCGCAGCGCCCGGCCAGGAACGAGCGCACTCCGAGGCCGGCGTACGTGCCGCACGTCGCCGCCATGAGCGCCCGCGCCGCGCGCGCGCGCGGGTTGCCGCCCCGGCGCGCGCCGGCGAACGAGGCTCCGACGCCGAGCAAGCCCACCGCCAGCGCGCCATGCATCGCCGGCACGCGTAGCTTTTCGCGCCGGCCGGCCACCCCCAGCAGCGCCAGCAGCAGGCCCGGGATGGCCGGGATCAGTGCGGTCTTGCTGGCCCGCCCGCTGGCAACATAGCCGCCGATGCCCTGGAGGATCAGGGCCAGGCCGAAGCCGATCGTTGTGTTGGGCATCATTGTGATCCTTTTAGCCGGTCAGTCAACTGCTTTACTTGGCCGGGAGCGGGGAGCCGCGTCGGTGGGGTGCGGGTCGGCACGGACGAGGCCCAATGTGGCACATGTCACATGCCCAGGACAACTGGCGAGAGTATAACACTCCGTGCAATGCATGTAAATCAAGCATTACCCAGCACGATCAGCGCCGTGTAGACGCCGAAGAACACCGGCGCCTCCTTCCACGTGCGGCTCACGCCCGACTCCCAGCCGAGCGCCTCGCAGACCACGTAGGCGGTCGACAGCGGCAGGATCGCCGCCGAAAATCTCGAGGCGTTCAGCAGCCCCAGCGCGAACAGAATCGCCGCGTACGGCCCCGCCAACGGCACCAACGCAAGCGCCGCGTCCTTGGCCGTCTCGATCCGCAGGCCGTGCGTGAACAGTGTGGCCACGCACGCAATCGTGATGAACGCCGCGACCACGACCGCGAACACCGAGCCGATGATCACGTCCAGCCGCTCGTAGCCGTAGTCCTCCACCCGCAGCCCCTTGTCCACGATCGACGCCTGCTGGTAGAACTGCATCCACGGCGCGATCGTCGTGCCGATCACGGTGACTACGATCGTCACGAAGCCGGTGTCGAAGCGAAATGTCGGCGTGACGCTGGCCAGCGCGACCGCGTGCCACGGCGGGTTCGCCATAATCCCCGACGCGACATAGGCCAGGTACAGCGCGCTGGCCACCAGGAAGATGCGCTCGACCATCTTGTAGCTGCCCTTGATGATCAGCAGCCAGACGCCGAGCGCCGCCAGCGGCACCGAGATGTATTTGTTGATTCCGAAGATCTCCATGCTGGCCGCTACGTCGGCGAATTCGCTGACCGTGTTGGCCAGGTTGGCGATCAGCAGGGTGCCGACGATCGCCTCCACAATCCCTCGGCAGATGAACAGGCCCAGCCCCATGCCCGCGAAGCGCCGGTCGTCGACGTTGCCAGCGCGGTAGAAGCGATCGAAGACATTCGGTAGATCGACGGCCGGGATACCAATGCCTTCATCGGACACTGTCAGCCAGACCAGCTGCGCATCTCGCCAGATCTTGATCCGAATCCTGCCCCCTGCCGGGCTGTACTTGACCGCGTTTTCGATCAGATTTTCCAGGAGCTGCCCGACCCGGACCTGATCGTACACGCCGACCACCGGCTCATTCGCCTCCACCAGGCACGCGCGCCGTGGCGAGCGTTGCCGTCCGCCGATCTCATGCGCTAGCGCCACTAGAATCGAAGCGAGTCTGCTCGCCGATCAGCCGACCCTGCTCGGCGCGCGCGGCATCCAGCAGCTCGATTACCAGCCGCTTCAGCCGCTGCCCTTCCTGCACCACCAGCTGGATCGACGCGAGATCCGCCGGCGCGTCTGGCGCCCGCAGCGCCCGCCGCTCGAGCAGTTGCGCCCGCGTGACCAGCGTGGTCAGCAGCGTTTTCAGGTCGTGCGCCGCGGCCGATAGGAAATCTTCCTTTAGCCGGGCAGCCTCCTCGCGCGCCTGCATCCGCGCGGCCTCGTCGATCAACGCCCTGCTCTCCAGCACGACCGCGGCCTGGTCGGCCAGCAGCTGGAGCAGCGCCAGGTCGTCGTCGGCAAAGATCGGCGCGCGCGGTGCATAGACCACCAGCACATCCAGGCGCTTCGGGCCAGCCGCGATCGGCGCCGCGAGCACGGCTTTCGCGCGCCTTTCCAAGTCGAGCTGCTCATAGGCCGCACCACCGTAGTGTGTGTTCGGCGAAAATATCGGGCGCTGCGCCCGAAACGCGCGCCGCCGGAACGTCGTCGTCCGGACTGAGGTCAAACACAGTCTCGTCGTGGCCGAAGTGGAGCATCTGTGCCGGTTCATCCCACAGCCCAATGCTTGCCTCGGGCGCGCCGGCGCACGCTGAACGCTGTGCCGCACCTGTCGGCGCCCGCCACGCCGTTCGTTCTCTGGCGTTACCCAATAATCTGGCGCGCGCTGGCCAGCCCTAGCCACGTCCCGCCGATCTTCCCGGCGATGTTCACGCTGCTATAGAACCACTCGAAATATGCCGCAGATCTGCGGCCAAGCGGCCCACCACGCGATCCCCAACTGCCGAAGCGACGAAGCGCTGCACGTCCGCCGCTCCCACATGAGCGTGACACGAACCACGCCGGGCTGGCATCCAATCGTGTTAGGGTTCCACCGTGGGCTCTGACATATCCGCAATAGTCGCGGTCGTAGGTATGCAAGTAGCTGGCTAGCAACAAATATGCCTCGATATCTCCCTCCGGAGAATGCGCACGGGCGGCATCACTTCGTGCGATGCCGCCCGCGTTAGCGAATAATCGATTGTCCGGCTCTGGAACTCCTGCTACGCAAGCATGCCGTAAACGATCCGCTCCAGCGTGGTCAAAGAGAACGGCTTTGCCAGATAGTAGTCGGCCTGAGGCGTGCACACTTGCTCCTGCAGGTCAGACAGCGGTCTCCCGGTCATCAGCACGACGCGGGTCTCCGGATCGCGTTCCTTGATCGCCGCTGTAAGTTGTAGCCCGTTCATATCGGGCATACAATAATCGGTTATGACCAGCGCCACTGCCTGCCGCTCAATCTGGTTCAAGGCCTCGGCTGCCGTGCAGGCAGAGATAATATTGTGCAGACCGATGCACGTGTCGAGTAAACGCCGTAGAATATTCAGAGTATCTCGGTCGTCGTCGACGACTACGATGGCCGGATGCTCGACCGGGTCGCCCATTGACTCGTCCTTCCTTGCAAAATCATTCCGGAGAGCGGCAGGCCAGCAGGGCAGCTGGAGCTACCGCTCTCTTCCCCAACATCCGCTACTGCTGCTCGACCCAACTCGTCGCGGAAACGATGGTCGCACTAGGATTGACGATCTCTGCCCAGGTCATAGGCGAGCCCGTGCCGGCGCTCGTGTTCCCAGCCCAGGTCATCCGGCTCGCCCAGGTCATCCCGCCGGCCCAGGTCATCCGGCTCGCCCAGGTCATCCCGCCGGCCCAGGTCATCCGGCTGCCCCACGCGATCTGGCCTCCATTCCAGCTCAGCTGGCTGCCCGCCAGCGCGTCGCGATCCAACCACGCCATGGTATCCGCCTGGGCCGCGCCCATCCCCACGATCGTGCCGTCGCGATCCGTCATATAGTAGAGATAGGTCCGGCCGTCGTCGCTTAGCGCCCGGTAGATCGGCCCCTGGTAGTGGAAGGCTAGATCGGCGTCGGTCTGATACCCGTGCGCCAGGTCGGCGCTGATATCCATGCCGGCATTCGCACGACTAGCGGCTGGAACATTGGCCAGCACGGCGTCTGGCGCCCAGATACGGCCCATACCCTGTTGCAGAACGTTGAATAGCAGGTCGCCATCTGGCATCAGCGCTGGCCGCGCCGAGTACATAAGCCGGAACTTCACCTGATCCGGAGTTAGCTCGGGATGCGCCTGTAGTATCAGCGCGGAGACGCCCGATGCGACCGCGGTCGAGATGCTGGTGCCGCTCATCCGAAACATGCTGGCCGTTTCAGAGAAGTCGGGGTGAGTCAGCACCAGATTCTGGGTATCGGGGTCGGCCGAGCCGCCGTTGTACATAAAGGTGATCACGTTCGCGCCCGGTGCCAGCACATCCGGCTTGATGAACCCATCGGTCGTCGGGCCGGTGGCCGACCAGTATGGCAGAGAATCGTCGGACCAGTCGCCTGCAGTGCCGTTTCCGTTGATAGCTCCGACGGTGATGACGTATGGATCATTGCCGGGGACGGTGATGGTCTGCGCGCCGGGGCCAGAGTTGCCGGCCGCCGCCAGAACCACAATGCCGCCCGCCCACGCCCGCTCCGCCGCCCGGTTGAGTGGATCGACAAAGTACGGTGTCGTTGCCTGCGCGCTCAATGACAGGTTGAGCACGCGGATGTTGTACGCCGCCTTGTTCTGGACGACGTATTGGATGCCCTTGATCACGGTCTCGTAGCTGCCGCTGCCATCGTTGTTGAGCACCCGCACGCTCAGCACGCTGGCCCGCGGCGCAATGCCGATCTTTGCTCCGCTGCTGGCATCGACAAAGTTGTTCCACATGACGCTGGCGACCGCGGTGCCATGCCCGTAGCCATCCGCGCTATCGTTCGACGTCAGGGCGCAGTAGCCGGAGTACTGCGTGCCGATCGTCTTCCCGCTATTGCCGGCGCCTTTCGGCTGGCAGGTGCTGGCGACGAAGTCGATCTGGCCCAGGAAGTGATTCGCTACGATCGACCCAAGCTCACGGCGAACATCTTTGTCGAAATAGACGCCCGAGTCAACCAGCGCGACCGTAACGCCGCGTCCGTCGATCCGCTGCTGCTGCAGAGCATCGGCGCCGACGTCTGCCGCGACAGGGTAGGTCAGCTCCCAATATTTGGCATCCTTCGTCGGCCGGACGTACGGCTGTTTCTTACTGGAGCTGGTCACACCGCGATTGGCGACGATCGACTCGATGCCCGGCGCCGTTGCCAGAGCCGCTACCTTGTCGGCCGGCAGCGTGGCTGCCACCGAGTTGATCAGCCAGAGGTCGGATGTCACTTGCCCGCCCAGGCGCTCGACTGCCGCGCCGGCGGCCTGCGAGCTCGTCGCCGCGACGATGACCGACACGGTCGTGGGGCCCTGCACAAGCAGCGCCGGCTCGACATAGGCTGTTGAAGCAGCGATTGCGGCGGGCGCCACTGCGCTGCTGAGGAGCACGGCCAACACGACAAGCGTGATGCCGAGACGAAGTTTGGTAAGCATACGCGCTGCTCCTTTCGAATACGAGGGCAACCTTTCAGGTGAACGAACAGTTTGATGGGTTTTGTTCATAACGTCTCTCACTTCAGTAATCACCTACACCAACGAAAACAGCCTATCTTGCGGAAGACAGGCTGTCGATGGCGCAATGGCTGACATCGCGACGAAGTATCGGCAACCTGGCAATCCTAGCCTACCGGCCTTAGACCCATAGCTTTGCGTCCCTCGCTTTCGCAGAGGTTTGCCTTTATCATTATGTATTACTTATACTTGATCAGTGTTGATCAGCTCATAATCATCGCACGCTCCGTCTCTGGCAGGTGCCTTAAAGAGAGCAACCGTTGGCCTTTCAATGAAATGCCATCTACCCTCTGTCCCGTTCCGCCTTTCAGCCGATCGCGGGCGCTCTGTGCCATTGCAAGGTCGTAGGTGGCCCCAAGCCGCGCGAACAGTTCAGCGGCGTCACAGTAAGCTGTCAGGGCATCTTGTTCAGATCGAACAGAGCGGCCCAGCTCCCGAAGATGCTCGTACAACCGGCCCAGCTCGATCAGCGCGAGGGCCTGTCGATACGGGTCATTGCGCTGCTGGCATAGATCGATTGCCTCGCGCAGCAGTGCTTCAGCCTGCAAATAATCGCCGCCGCGAGCCCGCAGCGCGCCCAACACGCGCAGGCACTCCGGCTCCTGCTCCGATCCTCCTTCGGAGCGAGCCATCCGCAGCGCCTGAGCTGCCAGCGTCAATCCCTGCTGAAGATCGCCGCTCTCCGCATGCACCAGCGCCAGCAACCAGTGTAGCTGCGTGGCCTGGTCGTCGCTCGCGGTCGGCAAGTGGCGCCGCGCCTGCTCGGCGTGCGCGATCGCCTCGTCCAAGCGCCCTTGAATGACGGCAAGCAAAAGTAGGCCAATCTCGGCGCCGGCGACACCGTAGTCGTCGGCTAGCTGGTGACTAATATTCAGGCTGGTCTCCAGGTGCTGCTGCGCTCGATCGTGCTCGCCCATCGCGATCGAGAGCACGCCCAGATTCTTGAGATTCGTGGCTCGCTCAGGCATATACCCATTCTCGCGGCGCAGAGCGTCGGCCTGCTCGAAACATGCCGCTGCCGCCGGCCAGTTCCCACGCGCATAGTGCAAAACGCCGAGATTCGTGTAGCCATTCGCAGTGCCCCACGAGTAGCCTAGACCCTTGTAAAGCTCCAGGCTGTGCTCGACATATACGATCGCTTCCTCCAGTTTGCCCTGCTGCCAGAAGACCCCGCCCATAGTGTTGAATAAGCTCGCGAGCGTGATCGGGTCTTCAGCATACTCTGGACGCACGCCGCCGATGGCCGCGCTCGCCAGGCTTAGAGCCTCCTCAAGGTCGCCTTGCCGGAAACGGATCCATGCCTTCCTGTCCAGCAGCGCCCGCCGCAGCGGCCCCTGCTCGGAATCGCCGGCGCTCTCCAGCGCCGCGAGACCAGCTTCCAGGTAGGCAATCGCTTCTTCCTGCGCGCCCTCCCGATGCCTGACATCAGCCAGTTCGCGCAGAATACGAATGCGCATGGGTAGTTGGGTAGGAGATCCAAGTGCAGCGGCGTCGACCTGCCGATATGCCTCTTCCAGAACCTGACCGGCCTCGGCAAACTGACCGACGAACTTCAGCGCCTCGCCCAGGCCAGCGCGGACGCGGAAGAAATCGTTGCGCTCGTAGCGCGCGGCACCCTGCATCAATGCCAGCGCACGCCGATAGTGGCGGATGGCGGTTTCGTTCGCGTAGCGTCGCGCGGCGTTCTCGGCTGCATCGATAAGGTAGGGCACCGCCCTCACAGGGTTCACACCCTCAGCATAGTGATAAGCCAGAACTTCAGTCTGCTCGTCCGGCGGCCAGAACGCCGCGCGTTCGATGAGCTGCGCGATCTGCTCGTGCAGCTGCTGCCTGTCACGCTTGAGCAGTGTCCCGTAGACCGCTTCTTGAATGAGTACATGCCGGAATGCATAGCCCTGCGCCCAGCCGAATGGCTCAGTCACCAGAAACTGACGGGACTGCAGTTCCGCAAACTGCGCGGCAATCGTGGGCGGAGTAGCGCCGCCGAGTATCTGAAGTAAACTTGCCGGAAACGAACGCCCGAGCACCGCCGCACGCTGAAGCGTGCGCCGCAGCTCATCCGGCAATCGATCGAAACGGGTCAGAATAAGCCCTTTCAGGGTCCCTGGAACGTCTTCCAGGAGAGCGTCGGCGTGTGGCGCGCCGCACCAGCCGCTCCCATCGGCGACGAGCCCACCGTGGTCGATCAGAAAGCGAATAATTTCTTCGGTATAAAATGGGTTTCCGGCCGCGCGCATGGCGATACGATTTTTCAGCGCCTGAGAATCGCCGGCATCCAGATGGATCAACTGATCGACCAGGGCCTCGCTTTCGGAATCTGAAAGCGCCTGCAGCTGAATGTCCGTCAGGCGGTCAAGCATCTTCTCAGCTGCGGAGATCAGCGGACGAACGACGGTCTGACGTTCGGAGTCACGCGAGACCAGCACAAGCAGCAGCGGAGCGTCGCCAGCGGTCTGGATGAGGTATTCCAGGAAATCACGCGAGGCTGGGTCGACCCAGTGCAGATCGTCGAAGACAAGCACTGTCGGTGCACGACTGGACTCGGCCAGGAAAATTTGCCGCAGCGCCGCGTGTGTCTGCCGCTGCAGCATCGCGGCATCGATCTGGCGCAGGCGCGCTTCAGCATCGGGGTCGATCGGTTCCAGCCCTAGGACATTGGACAAATACGGCAGCAGATCCTGCTCGACACCGCCGATCTGGCTGATATATGCGCGCAGAGTCTCACGCTGAATATTGGGTGGATCGATCTCCGAGACGTGCAGCATACCTCTCAGGATGTCGGCGACCAGCCACAGCGGCGTCGAACGAGCATAGGCTAGGCACGCACCCTGGTAGACGCAAACCTCTGATCGCCGCACCGTCTTGCGAAACTCGGCCACCAGCCGGCTCTTCCCCAGACCCGCTTCGCCGGTGACAAGCACAATCTCACTATGCCGCAGAGCGCATACCTTGTCGAGAGCCGCATGCAGACGGGCTAGCATGTGCGCCCGACCAATCAGCGACGCCTGCAATCCAGGAATACCGCGCACCGAACCTGGCCGCTCCAAGAGCCGTAGTGGACGGAAAGACTGGATCGGATCAGGCATTCCTTTAACGTTGATCGGCGGTAGGGCGGTATAAGCAAACAGAGGCTGCGTGCGCTGATAGGTCGAATCGCTGACGAGGATGGTCCCCGGCTCCGCGGCCTTTTCGAGTCGCGCCGCCAGATTGACGGTGTCGCCAAGAACAGTATACTCGGCGTGGGCGCCAGCGCCAACCTGTCCGGCAACCACTGGACCTGTATTGATGCCGATACGCATCCGGAAATCAAATCCATGCTTCTGCTTGATCCGCTCACGAAGCGGTTGGACCACCGTCTGCATCTCCAGCGCGGCTCGGACGGCCAGCTCCGGATCATTCTCGTGCGCCAGGGGCGCGCCGAAGAGGGCCATCAGTCCATCACCGGTAAATTTATCGATCGTCCCTTCGTACTTTTCGACCACGGCGACCAGCAGGCGCATAGTCTCGTCGATCCAGACAAAGACATCTTCGCTGTCGAGTGTGTGTGAGGCGGAGGTAAAGTCGGTCATATCGAGAAAAAGGACCGTCACTTCACGTCGAACGCTCAGCACATCGGCGGTAATCGGCGAAAAATTTGCGGGCGCAGCCGACAATGCGACCGGCGCCGTATATGTGGGAGCAGCACCGATCCGCGCGCCGCAACGACCACAAAAGTTATTGCCGGCCGGCGCGTACTGACCACAGTTCGAACATGCTTGCCCAGCCGCCGTGCCACAGCGCGAGCAAACATCTCGATCATCGGCGTATTGCTGTCCGCAGGCAGTGCAGAACCGCATAAAACGCTCACATACGCAAAGGACTACGTCACATCCCCAGATCACGCTCGATCAGCTGCGCATCGGCTTCGTCGAGAGGCAAGCCCATCGCGGCCAGGATTCGCAACAGCATAAGATCGCGCTCGTTGAAATCGCCGTCAAGTTTGTTAATCAGCTGAATCACGCCACACACCTCGCCTCTCACGAACAAAGGCACACACAGGACTGAGCGCGTCCGGAAGCCACTCTTGTGATCGAACATTTCTTCGAAGCGCGAATCGCGGCGCACATCGGGGAAAAGCAGCGGCTCGCCGTTGCGGACAACCCAGCCGGCGATGCCGCGATCGATCGGCAGACGCTGCTGATAGAGTGCTTCCTGGTGTGGCCCGAGCACTATTTCGAAGATCAGTTCGCGAGCACTGCGATCGAAGCGATACAGCGTGCCAGCCTCTACGCCGAATAGATCGCGGATGGTAATCATCAACTGGAACATTGCCGCACGGGATGACCGGGCTTCTGTCATCCGGCGACTCAACGTCGCCAGGACACTCATCTCGTACTCGCGCTGAGCCAGAATCTCGACCATGGCGTGCTCTCGACGCTGAGCCCGCACCTGCCCGACAAAGCGCGCAATCAGCGTGCGGACCCACAGCGGTAGTTTGGCCGCACAGCCATCGATCGACCGCGCCGGTGGCAAGACCAGAATTGGCGTCGCCGGCTGCGCGAGCAGGCGGATCGTGTCATCAAGTAGGTCACCATCGGCGAGGATAAGATCGAACCGTTCCACCACCAGCGCTGCCGCCAGCGCTGCGCAGTCGCGCACAATCGTCGCAGCTACCCCGAGTCGGCTGAGCATCGTGTTGGCGATATCTACGCCGGACTCGTGCAAGACGAGAGCAGTCAGGTCAGCCGGCGGCAGTGCTTGCTCGTCGATGGCGTCGATCACCGAAGCCCTGAATTCGTTCTGCAGGTTCAGCATCTGGTCAAGCGCGCGATCGGTAATATAGCCGCAGCGCAGCATGATCTGTCCGAGCGGCAAGTCGGGGTGATCCTGCTCCTGCAAGAGCAGACAGGCATTGAGCTGCTCTCGCGTGACCAGACCCTCGGCAATGAGCAGCGCGCCAAGCAGTGGCACCGGTCGCGCGGCATTGAGGATCGGATTGTTGTTCAGCTCGTCCAGGTCGAAGCCGTCGAGCTCAGGGATCACAGCGGATCTATCTGTAGGCATAGCGATCTCCCCAAACGTGCAGTAGCGGAGTGATCGATCCGTTCAGATCCGCAGGAACGCCATGGACGAGCCTGGAAGCAAGCGAATTCGAGGGAAGGCCCACGCGAGTGCGTCGAGCCGCTCGACCGTACCTGAATAGGGAAGATAAGGTCATCATGCACCGCCCTGAGTCTTCGGTAGCCTGGCGATCATAGCTTCAAGAGCCGTAGACCCATAGCTTTGCGTCCGCACCTTTCGATGCGTTTGCCATTATCGGTATCGCAGGATCGCTGCTCGATGAAATCGAGGCGCAGCTACGCTGCCACTAAACAGTATAGAGGAAGGATTGCCCCTGCTCCACTGCCACTTGGCTAGTGCGGCATCGGCCATGTGGCATATCTTGGACTCGACGAGTCGCACAGCGCCGGTTGTATTCGGTGGCGACGATGGTGTATGATATAGCTAAAGCAAAGCGGTCCGCCACCGTTCTCAGCGCCAAGCGGAGATTCTCATGGCGACCAGATCGAAGGACCACGCACGCTCGCACGAGCCGCCAGGCTCCGGAGAGGCAGGCATGGCCCCTGCCAGTCTCGTTCCGGCGATGCTCGACGCGCTGACGAACCATATCGCGGTGCTCGACGAGGTTGGCGTGGTGATCGCCGTTAATGCGGCGTGGCGCCGTTTCGCCGAAGGAAACGGACTGCTTGACCCAGCGTACGGCATCGGGACGAATTACGTGCAGGTCTGCGAGTCCAACCAAGGCAATCAAAAGGAGTTCGCGCACGCGGCAGCGCAGGGGCTGCGAGCGATCATCGAGAAGCGGAGCAATGAGTTCGCACTCGAATATCCGTGCGACAGTCAGGACAGGCAGGAATGGTACCTCCTGCAGGCGACTCGGATTGCCGACGAAGGGCCGGCGCGCGTCCTTGTAAGCCATCAGAACATCACCGAGCGCAGGCACACCGAGCAGGCACTGCGACAGTACGCGGAGCGGCTCCAGGTCTTGCGTCAGATCGACCTGGACATCCTATCGGCGCGATCGCCGGAGACGATCGCGCGGGCCGCGCTGCACCATATCCGACAGCTCGTGCCGTACCAGCGCGCCAGCATCACGTCGTTTGACTTTAAAGCCGGCGAAGCCGTAACGTGGGCGGTCGCGACCGACACGACAAACAGCGTTGGAGCCGGCATGCGCCACGCGCTTAACGACTTTCGCAACATTGATACGCTGCAACGCGGCGAGGCGTTCGTGGTCGACGATATTGACGCGCTGCCACAGCCAGGACGCGTGCATCAACTGCTGCGCCAGGATGGAATCAAATCCTATTTCAGCGTGCCGATCGTATCGCAGGGACAGCTGATCGGCGCACTCAACCTGGCCTCGACCGAGCCCAAGTTTGCGACATCGCGATCGATCGACATCGCCCGCGAGGTAGGCGCGCAGCTTGCGGTGGCGATTCAGAACGCCCGGTTGTTCGAGCAGGTGCGTGCTGGGCGGGAGCGCCTCCGGGCGCTATCGCAGCAACTGGTGCAGGCGCAAGAGGAAGAGCGGCGCCACCTGGCGCGCGAGCTGCACGACGAGATCGGCCAATCGCTCACGGCGGCACAGCTGAACCTACAGACACTGCTGAACCTCTCGGATCTGGCCGAGCTTCCAGCGCGACTGGAGGACAGCATGGCGCTGATCGAGCGCGTGCTGCAGCAGATACGCGCACTGTCGCTCGAGCTGCGCCCCGCGCTGCTGGACGATCTGGGGCTCGTGCCAGCCTTGCGCTGGTTTGTCAATCGGCAGGCCCAGCGGGCCGGATTCGCGGCGCACGTCGTCGCCGAGCAGTCGTGGGAACGCTTTCCACCAGACGTGGAAATAACGTGTTTTCGTGTCGTGCAGGAGGCGCTGACGAATATCATACGGCACGCACAGGCACAGCATGTCGTGGTAGAGATCCAGCCGGAGGCAACCGAACTGCATCTGGTCGTCCGCGACGACGGCGTGGGATTTGATGCGAATGCGGCGCGCGATCGGGCGATGCGCGGACACAGCCTGGGGCTCTTGAGCATGCAGGAGCGCGTGGTGCTGCTCGGCGGCCAGATACGATTCGAATCCGCAATAGGGCAAGGTACGAAGATCTTCGTCCGGCTGCCGCTGTCGGCGAATGCCGGGGAGCCGATCGAGCGAAGGAAAACGCCGCGATGACGCCGATACGCGTGTTGCTCGCAGACGATCACGGGCTGGTACGGGCAGGCATCCGCGCGCTGCTGCAAAGTCTCAGCGGCATCGAGGTCGTGGCGGAAGCGGAGGACGGGCGCGAGGCGCTACGGCTGATCGCGGCCCACCGGCCGGACGTCGTGCTCATGGACATCGCAATGCCGGGGTTGAACGGGCTCGAAGCGGCGGCACGAGCGACCAAAGAGTTCCCAGGTGTACGCGTGATCATTCTCTCGATGCACGCGAACGAAGAGTATGTCCTGCAGGCCTTACGAAGCGGTGCGGCGGGCTACCTGCTCAAGGGCGCACGTACGCCGGAGCTCGAGCTAGCGGTCATATCGGTGGCGCGTGGCGAGACCTACCTGAGCCCGGCCGCGTCGAAGCACGTGGTGGCGGACTACGTGCAGCGCACAAGCGGCGAGATCGCTAGAGGCGAAATCGACGTCGATCCATTCGAGCGGCTTACGCCGCGCCAGCGCGAGATCCTACAGCTGATTGCCGAAGGACGGACCACCAAAGAGATCGCTCGCCTGCTGGAGATCAGCGTAAAGACCGTCGAGATGCACCGGGCCCAGCTCATGGAGCGGCTCGGCATCCACGATGTGGCGGGCCTGGTGCGCTACGCCATTCGTTCCGGGCTGGTCGCAGCGAACGAGTAGCGACAACAGATCCAATACAGGTCTTTTCCCCAGCAGATCACAGGCCTTCCCCAGTAGCCATACGGTCTGATTCGTCTTAGACTAGTGGACAACCACACGGATTTTGCGGGGTGGTTTGGAGGGGGCTGCACCCCCTCCAAGCCTCCTCCACTCCGCAACATCACTGTGGCGAGCCACCAGCGGCGAACCGGCGAAGCCGCATGCATCACCGGGCCACCTACGTCGTCTTACCCCAAGCGGTCAGGAGCACGCTTATGCGATCCGTGCGGGTCCTTCTAGTCGACGACAGCCGGGAGTTTCTAGAATCAGCCGTACAATTCTTGTCTACCCACAGAGCGATCGAGATCGTAGGGTGCGCATGGTCGGGCCGCGAGGCGCTGGAGCAGGTCGCCGCGCTCAAACCGGACCTCGTGCTGATCGATCTGGTCATGCCGAGTATGAACGGCCTCGACACCACTCGCACGATCAAGGCCGGGCCGGCGGCGCCGCGGATCGTGATTATGACACTGCACGACATCCCCGAATATCGCGACGCGGCGCTGGACGCGGCCGCCGACGGCTTTATCGCCAAGTCGGCGATTGGCCTGCGGCTGGTCCCCATGATTGTCGAGCTCTTCGCCACGACCGAACCATGTCCTTCTTATGTCGACCTTACGCGGGAGACGAGGCCGCTATGAGCCAGATGACGACGATCTTAATCGTCGACGACGAGCCAAATGGACGAGAAACGCTGGCCGCGCTGCTGCACAACCAGGGCTATCACCTGGTGTTCGGCAGCAACGGCGCCGAGGCGCTGGCGCGGTCGGCCGAGTTCAGACCGGACGTCATCCTACTAGATGTCATGATGCCGGAGATGGACGGCTTCGAGGTATGCCGCCGACTGCGCGCCGATCCAATGCTCGCCGAAGTGCCGATCATCCTGGTGACTGCGCTAGACGACCGCGACTCGCGGCTGGAGGGCCTCGAAGCCGGGGCGGACGACTTCGTCTCCAAGCCGTTCGACCGGGCCGAGCTACGAGCGCGCATCCGCGCGATCGCGCGGCTCAACCGATACCGGCACCTGGTGGCAGAGCGAGCGAAGTTCGAAGCGCACATGCAACGCCAGATCGATCGCCTGGCTGCGCTGCACACAATCGACGCGGCAATCACCTCGAGCCTCGATCTGAACGTCACGCTGAACGTCATTCTCGACCAGGTGACCGATCATCTGCAGGTCCACGGCGCGGCTATCCTGCTGCGCAAGCCGCATACGCAGATGCTGGAGTATGTTGTGATACGAGGCTTTCGCAAGAACAACCTGCGACAGACCAGCCTACGCCTGGGCGAAGGCTGCGCCGGCCATGTCGCGCTCCACCGCCAGGCGCTGCGGCTGCCCAACTCCGACAGCGACGAGCCTCGACTGTCACCACTTCTGGACGACAGCCTCCCGGCATACTACGGAGTGCCGCTGATCGTCAAAGGCCAGGTGGAAGGCGTGCTGGAAGTGTTCCATCGCACGCCGCTCGATTCGGACTCGGAGTGGCGCGAGTTCCTGGAAATCATCGCCGATCAGTCGGCCATCGCGATCGACCACGCCGCGCTGTTCGAGTCGATGCAGCGCGCGAACACCGAGCTATCGCTGGCCTACACCACAACGCTCGAGGGCTGGGCGCGCGCGCTGGAGCTGCGCGACAAAGAGACCGAGGGTCACTCACAGCGCGTCACGGAGATGACGCTGCGAATCGCGCGGGCGATCGGCCTGAACGAGATCGAGATGATCCACATCCACCGCGGCGCGCTGCTGCACGACATCGGCAAGATGGGCATTCCGGACAGTATTCTCCTGAAACCGGGCCCGCTCACCGAGGAGGAGTGGGAGATCATGCGAAAACACCCGACGTATGCCCACGATCTGCTTGCGCCAATCGCCTACCTTCGCCCGGCGCTCGACATTCCGTACTGCCATCACGAGAAATGGGACGGCAGCGGCTACCCACGCGGTCTCACAGGCGAGCAGATCCCGCTCGCAGCGCGGATCTTCGCGGTCGTCGACGTCTGGGATGCGCTGCGATACGATCGGCCCTACCGGAAGGGCTGGCCGGACGAGCGGGCACGCGAGCACATTCGCTCGCAGAGCGGCACGCACTTCGACCCCCAGATCGTCGAGGTCTTCCTCAAACTCTGCATGTCGGACGAGAGCGCAAACAAACTGGCGATTCTGGTGGTGGACGACGAGGAAGAGATCACACAGATGTTGAAGCGAGGACTCCACGATCTTTTCACGGTATTCACGGCAACCTCGGGCGAGACGGCGCTCGAGATCCTGGCGCAGGAAGAGGTCGCGGTGATTCTGACCGATCAGCGAATGCCCGGCCTCACCGGCATGCAGCTGCTGGAGAGCGCCAAGCACATTCGGCCGGACGCGCTCGGCATCCTCAGCTCCGGCTACTTCGACGGCAGCGCGCTGACCGATGCGCTCAACCTGGGCACCGTGCGCGGCTATATCCCCAAACCGTGGAGCCTGACGGAGCTGCGGCGACGTGTGAGCGCAGTCGCGCAGCAGTATCAAGCGGCAAGTCGTGGCGCCAAAGAGCATTAGACGCTGAAAGGATCTCTCGTGCCGACACCGCTGCGCGTGTTGATATTGGAAGATCGGCCCGACGAGGCCGAGCTGCTAGCGCGCGAGCTGTGCCGCGCAGATTTCGCACTCGAATGGCAGCTGGCCGACTGCGAATCGGCGTACCTGGCGAGCCTGGAGACGCCGATCGATCTCATCCTGGCGGACTATTACCTGCCGGGCTTTGATGCTCTGCGCGCGCTGGAGCTGTGCCGCGAGCGCGGCCTGGACATTCCGCTGATCGTCGTCACGGGATCGCTGCGCGAAGAGCTGGCGGTGGAGTGTATCAAGCGGGGCGCCGCCGACTACCTACAAAAGGACCGGCTGGCGCGGCTAGGGCCGGCCGTGCGGCACGCGCTGGAGCAGCAGCAGCTGCGCGCCGAGAAGCGCCGGGCCGAGCGCGCGCTGTGGGAGAGCGAAGCGCTGAACCGGAGCGTGCTCAGCTCGCTCACCGCGCACATCGCCGTGCTCGACCGGGACGGCACGATCGTGGCCGTCAACAAGGCCTGGGAGCACTACGCGCGCGAAAACGGCGACCCGACGCTGGCGCGCACCGGCGTCGGCGTCAACTACCTGGCCGCCTGCAGGGCCGCGGGGCCGTACGACGAAGAAGCGAGCCATGCGCTGGAGGGGCTGAGCGCCGTGCTGGCCGGAACGCTGGAGCAGTTCAGATTCGAATACGCATGCCACACGCCAAACGAGAAGCAGTGGTTCATCCTGCGCGCCACGCCACTGGACGACGAGCGCGGCGGCGCCGTGGTGGCCCACGAAGACATCACCGAGCGCAAGCGGATGGAGCGGGTTCTGCGCGCGAGCGAGGAGCGCTTCCGGCGCTACTTCGAACTCGGGCTGATCGGCATGGCGATCACGTCGCCGACCAAAGGTGTGCTTGAGGTCAACGACCAGATCTGCGCGATCTTAGGGTACGAGCGGAGCGAGCTGCTGCAAATGAACTGGGCGGAGATGACCCATCCGGACGATCTGGCCGCCGATGTCGCGCAGTTCAACCGGGTCATGGCCGGGGAGATCGACGGCTATCCGATCGACAAACGCTGGATCCGCAAGGACGGCCAGGTCGTTCACACCACCATTTCGGTGAAATGTCTGCGCCGCGCGGATGGGTCGATCGATTACTTCGTGGCGTTGGTGCAAGACATCAGCGCGGGCAAGCAAGCCGACCAGATGCGCGCGCGCCTGGCGGCGATCGTCGACGCGTCGGACGACGCGATCATCGGGAAAAGTCTGGACGGAACGATCGTAAGCTGGAACGCCGGCGCGGAGCGGATCTACGGCTACACGACCGCAGAAGCGATCGGGAGCACGATCAGCGAGCTGCTTGCACCCGCGGACTCAGACGAGGAAGGGCAACTGCTGGAGCGAATCCGGCGGGGCGAGCGGATCGCTCATTACGAGAGCGTGCATACCACCAGAAACGGCCGGATGATCGATGTCTCACGCACGATCTCGCCAATCATAGATGCGTCGGGCCAGGTCGTCGGCGTCTCGACGATCGCGCGCGACATCAGCGAGCGGAAGCGCGGCGAGCAGGCGCTGGCGCAGAAGAATGTGTTCATCAGGCTCTTGCAGGTTGTCGCCATGGCGGCGAATGAGGCAAGATCGCTCAACGACGCGCTGCAGAGGGCAGTCTTCCAGATCTGCACGCACCTGGACTGGCCGATTGGGCACGTCCTCCTGCCGGCGGAAGGCGCCGGCGACGGGCTAAGGCCAACCGATATCTGGCACATCGACGATCCCGTCGGCTTCGCGCGCTTCCGCGCAGCCAGCGAGGCGCCAGGCTTCGCGCTTGGCGTCGATCTGCCTGGGCAGGTGCTGGCGAGCAAGCGGCCCGTGTGGGCGCCCGACCTGGCGCTGGACGGCAGCGCGCCGCGAGCCGGACTGATTCGAGAGAGCGGCCTGCGGACCGGATTCGCGTTCCCGGTGCTGGTCGGGGCCGAAGTAGCCGCCGTGCTGGAGTTCTTCAGCACCGAGGCGATCGCGGCGGACGAAGCGCTGATCGCAGTGCTGGCGCATGTCGGCGCGCAGCTCGGGCGGGTGGTCGAGCGCACGAGGGCCGAGGAGGCGCTGCGCGCCGCCGAGGCCCGCTATCGAACGCTGGTCGAGCAGATCCCGGCGATTATGTATACGGCCGATCTCGACGAGCACAGCAGCACCCGCTACGTCAGCCCACAGATCGAGGGAATCCTTGGCTTTTCGCCGGAAGAGTGGATGGCCGAACCGCAGCTCTGGCTCGAGCAGGTCCACCCGGATGATCGCGAGCACCTGTTGGCCACGACGGCGTGCGTGCAGACCGCCGACGAGCTCATCCCGGTCGAGTACCGCACATTCACACGCGATGGTCGGATCGTGTGGCTTCAAGAAGTATCCAGGGTCGTTCGCGACGAGGCCGGCGAGCCGCTGTTTCTGCAAGGAATCGCCCTCGACATCACCGAGCGCAAGCACGCCGAGGAGGCGCTGCGCGAGAGCGAAGAGCGCTTCCGAACGCTGTTCGAAACGATGGCGCAGGGCGTGGTCTATGAGCGCGCCGACGGAAAGATTATCTCGGCCAACCCATCCGCCGAACGAATCCTGGGCCTGACCGTGAACCAGATGTCCAGTCGCGATTCGTTCGATCCACGCTGGAAAGCGATCCACGAAGACTGGACCGACTTTCCGGACGAGACACATCCGGCGACGATCGCGCTCAAGATCGGCGAAGAGATCAGGGGTGTCGTCATGGGCGTCTTCAACCCGGACGACGAACACTACCACTGGATCAGCATCAACGCCATGCCACAGTTTCGATCGGGAGAAGATCGACCCTACCAGGTCTATACCATCTTCGAAGATATCACCGAGCGCAAGCAGGCCGAAGCGGCGCTGGTAGAAGAGCGCGCGCTGCTGGCGCGGCGGGTCGCGGAGCGCACCGCCGAGCTGAGCGCGGCCAACGCCCAGCTAGCACGCGCCGCGCGGCTGAAAGACGAATTCCTGGCCAGCATGTCGCACGAGCTGCGCACGCCGCTCAACGCGATCCTGGG
>WNGB01008662.1_pt1 | contig 28915 bp, 29 predicted proteins | sample 5400681 | NCBI WGS metagenome assembly WNGB01 (sample SAMN13153367, study PRJNA577476) | soil metagenome | isolation source: 115 cm soil or saprolite under grassland replicate 2 | place: USA:California | collected 2016-06-15
AGCCGCAGCCGGTCGGCGACCGGCGCCGCCATGGTCCGCTCGTGCGGCAGCACCCAGGTGGACGTCTCGTCGAGGGTGACGCTGGCCAGCACGCCCCGCTGCACCCGGCGCTCGCCGTGGAGGGTGTAGGTCTCCTCATAGACATAGAGACTTGGGGTTGCGTCGAGCCGCAGCGCGCCCTCGGCCCGCCACCTGGCGAGCAGCTCGGCGGCGGGCCGGTAGCGGTCCTGGCCGTCCGCGCCGGGCCTGGCGAGGATCAGCCGAACGATGTTGTAGGGGCTCATGGCCTCGTAGGCCGCGCGCGCCGCCGGGGTGATGACGTCGTAGGGCGGGGCGGTGACCAGGCCAGGGTCGCCGACGACGGCGGGATCGAAACGGAGGCCTCGGAAGGGGGCGGCGGCTACCATGGAGCCGCAGGGGTCAGATGCTCGGTCATGGCCCGTTTGTAGCAAGCTCAGCGGCCAGACCGCCAACTGGGCCGCGCGTTCGCCCGATTCAGCCGGAGGGACCCGATCGACGCCGACACCTACGAGCTGTTCCGCCGCGGCAGCCGGCTGCTCGCCGCCCGCCACGCGCACCAGGCGGTGATCGCGCTGGAGCGGGCCCGCGACGCCGCGCCCAGGCACGGCTCGGTGCGCGAGGCGCTGGGGCGCGCCTACTACGGTGCCGGCCGGCCCGCGGCCGCCGGGGCGGAGTTCGCCGAGGCGATCGAGATCGACCCGACCAACGACTACGCCCACTTCGGCCTCGCCCTGTGCCTGGCGCGCGGCGGCGAGCGCACGCGCGCCCTCGGCCACCTCCGGCTGGCCATCGCCATGCGGCCAGGCAACCCCGCCTACCGGCGGGCCCTGTCCCGGGTCGAGCACCAGGCCGCCGTGCCACCGCCCGGCCGGGACACCGGCGGCCCGGAGGCGGCCGGCGGGCCGGAGGGGTCCGGCCCCAGCACCGCGGACCCGGGCCCGCCGGGCGGCCGTGCCTGAGCCCGCTGCGCTCGCGGCGGGCTACCGCGGGATCGTCCTGGACCTGGACGGGGTCGTCTACCTCGGCGACGAGGTGGTGCCGGCCGCGCCGGCGGCGCTGGAGGGCGTGCGCGGGCTCGGGGTCCGGCTCGCCTTCGTCACCAACAACTCCTTCCGGCCCCCCGAGCGGGTCGCCGAGAAGCTCGGCCGCCTCGGGGTCAAGGCGGCGGTCGAGGAGGTCCTGACGTCGGCCCACGCCACCGTGCGCCTGCTCGGCGGCGAGGACGGGCTGAGCGGCACGAAGGTCCTGGTGATCGGCGGGCCGGGTCTGCGGCAGGCACTCCAGGACGCCGGCGCCAGGCTGATCGACGGCGCGGACTGGCGAGAGGCCGAGGTGGTGGCGGTCGGCTTCGACCCCGACCTGACCTACGACCGGGTGCGCACGGCGGCGCTGGCGATCCGCGCCGGCGCCCGCTTCGTGGGCAGCAACCCGGACACCACCCTGCCCACGCCAGAGGGCTTCTGGCCGGGCGCCGGCGCGACCCTGGCGATGCTGCGGGCCGCGACCGGCGTCCGGCCCGAGGTGGCCGGCAAGCCAGAGCCGGCGCTGTTCGAGACGGTCGCGGCCGCCATCGGCCCCGGCCCCTACCTGATGGTGGGCGACCGGGCCGACACCGACCTGGACGGCGCCCACCGCCTCGGCTGGGCCACCGCGCTGGTGCTGAGCGGCGTGGTCGCGGCGGCCGACCTCCCCGACCTCGCCATCGCCCCCGACCACCTGCTCGCCGACGTCGGCGGCCTGCTCGATCCGCCCGGCCCCGCCATCCGCCAGGCGACGCCGGCCGACACCCAGGCGGCCGCCGCCCTCCTCGCCGCCCACCGGGGGCCCCACGCGACCCGCGGCGCGGCCGAGCCGGCGGCGACCCCTGCCACTGCCCACCGGGAGCCTCACGCGACCCGCGGCGCGGCCGAGCCGGCGGCGACCCTGGTCGCGACCGACGGTGCGGGGGTGGTGGGCGCGGTGGCCTGGCGGCGCCGCGGCGAGCTGGCGGTGGTCACCGGGCCGGTCGTGGAGGGCCGCTGGCGCGACCGGCTGGTCGGCACCCGGCTGCTGGTCGCCGCCTGCGTCGCCGCGCGGGCGGCCGGGCTTCGGCGGGTCGCCGCCCCCAGCCACTGGTTCCTCGCCAGGCTCGGCTTCCTCCCGCCCGGGCCGGAAGGACCCGACGGCGTCCTCGTCCGCGACCTGCTCGACCCGCAGCTCCCACGGTGAGCCCGCCGGTGCGGGTGTGAGACGATCAGCACCTCGCCCGTCGCGGCCTCGGGCGGTTGGGCAGGTCGACGTGGAGGAAGCTACGCAGGTGGACCGCAACGACCCGGACGGACCACTGGTGTTCGCCGGCTCCGCCAGCCCGCGGCTGACCAAGGAGATCTGCGGGCACCTGGGTGTCGCGGCCGGCCAGGGCGAGGTGCTGCGGTTCTCCGAGGGCACCCTGTTCCCGAGGGTCCTCGAGAACGTCAGGGGCCGCCGCGTCTACCTGGTGCAGTCGACCGTGTTCCCCGCCAACGACCACTTCATGGAGCTGCTGTTCTGGGTCGACGCGTTCAAGCGCGCCAGCGCCATGTCGGTGACCGTGGTGATGCCGTACTTCAGCTACGCCAAGGGCGACAAGAAGGACGAGCCAAGGGTGTCGATCCGGGCACGGGTGTGCGCCGACGCGATCGAGGCGGCCGGCGCCGACCGGGTGGTCACCATGGACCTGCACGCGGGCCAGATCCAGGGCTTCTTCCGGATCCCGGTGGACGACCTGCACGCCCGCTTCATCCTGTGCGACGCGATCCAGGCCGAGGGACTGTCGGAGGTGGTGGTCGTCTCCCCGGACGCGGGGTTCGCCAAGAAGGCCCGGATGTTCGCCAGCCGACTTGGCGCGCCGCTGGCCATCGGCGACAAGGTGCGCGCCGACCACGACGAGCACGCCACCGTGACCGACGTGATCGGGGAGGTCGCCGGCCGCAACGCCGTGCTGGTCGACGACTTCACCATCAGCGCGGGCACCTTGGTGGAGGCGGCCGAGTCGCTGGTGGCACGGGGCGCCCGCTCGGTCATGGCGGCGGTCACCCACGGGGTGTTCGCCGAGGGGTCCATGGAGCGGCTGGACGAATCCCCGATCCGGCGGCTGATCGTCACCGACACCGTCGAGACCCAGCCGACGGAGTTCTCCGCCAAGGTGCGGGTGGTCTCGGTCGCGCCGCTGTTCGCCGAGGCGATCCGGCGCATCCACCACCGCGAGAGCATCAGCGGGCTGTTCCAGGACTGAGGACGCGCCCGGTCAGCGGTAGTCGGGGTAGTAGTAGCTGGGTGGCGGCCGGGGGGGCCGGCGGTCGGCGCGCAGGCCGCCGAGGACGATCACCAGGACGGCGCCGGCGACGAAGCCGACCACGTGGGCCAAATAGGCGACCCCGGCGCCCTCGGCGGTGCCGGCACCCTGGACGTACAGCCACTGGAGCACGAACCAGGAGCCGAGCACCACCCAGGCCGGCAGCCACACCGGGATGAAGAACAGGAACGGGATCAGGCTGGTCACGCGGGCGCGGGGGAACAGCAGCAGGTAGGCGCCGAGCACCCCGGCGATCGCCCCGGACGCCCCCACCAGCGTCTCCTCGCTCGCCGGGTTGGCGAGCGCGAACCCGTAGGTCGCCAGGTACCCGCACACCAGGTAGAAGAGCAGGTAGCGCGCGCGTCCCAGGCGGTCCTCGACGTTGTTGCCGAACACGAACAGGAACAGCATGTTGCCCAGCAGGTGCAGCAGCCCGCCGTGCAGGAACATGGCGCTCAGGACCGACAGGAACGGCACCTTCCGGTAGTCGGTCGGGACCCTCTCGCAGCGGCCGGGGCCGGCGGGCGCCCCGGCGGTCTCGTCCAGCGGGTCGTTGCGCGTCAGCTCGACCGGGATGGCGGCGTACTGGCGGAAGAACGCGAACTGTCGGCAGAGCCCGGTCGTGGTGTTGGCGTCGCCGCTCAGGTCCAGCGGGGAGATCGGCTCCAGCAGGAACACCACCACGTTGACGGCGATGAGCGTCCAGGTGACCACCGCCGGCCGGCGGGTCGGGTTGTCGTCGTGGATCGGGATGAGGCCGAGCATCGGCTACAGCAGGCTGCGCAGGCGCAGCAGGTCGACGATGCTGGCATCCACCCGGACCTTGCCGGTTGTGAACGCCGACAGGAACGAGACGCGCCCCTCGACCAGGTCGACCAGGTCGTCGGAGCCCACCGTGAGGGTGATGTCGGCGGGCCCGTCGGGAGACGCCTCGGTCGGCGCTGACACGTGGCCGTCGTCGACCACCGAGAACCAGGTGGCGTCCAGGTCGGGCACGCGGCAGCGGAGCACCTTGCGGCTCGGGATGGCCGAGCGCACGTTCGCCTCGTTGACGTCCAGCCGGGCCATGAGGGCCGCGAGCTGCCGCTCCACCTCGGGCTTGCTTGCCAACCTCGTCGCTACCTCCCGCACGCCGCGCCGCCTGACGGGTTGTATCACACGGCGCCGCCGGCGACCCGGCCTCGTTGACCGGGTCGGGCGGCCGCTGCCAGAATCCAAGACCGCCGAACGGTGGCGGCGCGACCACTTGGAGGTGGCGAGGTGGCGAGCGGTAGAGAGCAGTACCTGCAGGCGTTGGCCAGCGTGACCGAGATGACCCGCACCCAGGCCGAGCGGGTCGCCCGCCTGCTCGCCAAGCAGGGAGAGGTCCAGTCCGGGCAGGTGAGCCGTGTCGCCGAGGACCTCGTCCGCCGGACGCAGAAGAACCGCGAGACGGTCAGCCGGCTGATCCAGCGGGAGGTCAAGCGGCAGCTCGGCCTGCTCGGCATGGCCACCCGGGACGAGGTGGCCCGGCTGCAGCAGCGGGTCCGCGCCCTCGAGCAGGCGGCCGAGCGGTCCAGCCAGCCCGCCAGAGCACGCCCCCGCACGGCGTCGACGGCCGCCGGGTCGTCGCGGGCGTCGACGCGGGCCCGGACCGCTGGCGCCAGCTCGCGGTCGTCGGCCGCCTCGACCGGCGCCGCGCGCCGCGGGCGCGGCTCGACCGCCGCCAAGCGCACCGGCGGCGACAGCGGGAAGTAACACCGGTCCGCGGCCGCGCCATCCAGCGGGCACGCCGCGGCCGGCGGCCCGGCGCCGCCTATACTGGCCCGGTCGCCGAGCCATGGAGGTGCCGTGAGCGACGAGCCGCCCTCGACCCGAAAGACGGTCGCGCACGACCAAGACCACGGGATCCCTGAAGGCGATCAGGGCGGACGTGACGGTCGTGCGCGAACGTCTTTCACCGACGAGGTCCAGGCCATCCTCGCCGGCCTGGACGAGGCCGACCCGGCCGCGCACGCGGACGCCTTCGAGGCGGTCGACGCCGCCATCCTGGCCGAGCTCCAGCGCCTCGAGACGCTGTAGGCGGTCGCCGGTGGTCACACGGGTGCGGCTCGACCGCGAGCTGGTCCGGCGCGGCCTCGCCCCCAGCCGGGAGGCGGCCAGCGCCGCCATCCGGGCCGGCCGGGTGCTGGTCGCTGGCGCGGTGGCGTCCAAGCCGTCGGCGCTGGTGTCGCCCGCCGACCCGCTCGCCCTCGCCGGGCCCGCGCGACGCTGGGCCAGCCGCGGGGGCGACAAGCTCGCGCCCGTCCTCGACCGGCTCGGGGTGGCGGCCACGGGCCGCCGCTGCCTGGACGCCGGCGCCTCGACCGGTGGGTTCACCGACGTGCTGCTGGCCGCCGGGGCGGCCGAGGTGGTCGCCGTGGACGTCGGCTACGGCCAGCTCGACCTGTCGCTGCGTCGGGACCCGCGGGTGCGGGTGCTGGACCGCACCAACGTGCGCGGGCTCACCGCCGAGCTGGTCGGCGGCCCGGTCGACCTCACCGTCGCCGACCTGTCGTTCATCTCGCTGCGCCTGGTCGTACCGGTCCTGGCGTCGCTCACCCGCCGCGACGGCGACCTGGTGCTGCTGGTCAAGCCCCAGTTCGAGGCGGGCCGCGGGGCGGTCGGCCGCGGCGGGGTGGTCCGCGACCCGGCCGTGCGCGCGGCGGCCGTCCGCGGCGTCGCCGACGCGGCCGCCGCCGGCGGGCTCGGGGTCGCGGGCGTCTGCCCGTCGCCGCTGCCGGGGCCGGCCGGCAACCTCGAGCTCTTCCTGCACCTGCGGGCCGGGGCTGGCCCGCTCGACGACGCCGCGCTGCTGGCCGCGGTCGCCGAAGGCGACGCCCTCCCTGGGGTGGCACAGTGCCGGAGGGGTCCGGGGAACCCCGAGGGGATGCCCCGGTGAACGGGGCCTCCCTGCGGCGGGTCGGGGCGGTGGTGCATCCCGCCCGGCCGTCGGCCGCCAGGCTCGGCAAGGAGCTGGCCGACTGGGCGGCCGAGCTCGACATCGAGCTGCGCACGCTCGCCAGCGAGCGCGGCTGCCTCGGCGAGGACGTGCCGTGCGCCGAGCCGGCGGAGTTCCCGGTCGGCCTGGACCTGGTGGTCGCGCTTGGCGGCGACGGCACCCTGCTGCGCGCCCTCGGCCTGGTCCTGGCCGCCGAGGTGCCGGTGCTGGGGGTCAACGCCGGCCGTCTCGGCTTCCTCACCGAGGTGGAGGCCGACGGCCTGCCCGCCGCCCTGGACGCCGTCCGGGACGGCCGCTACCAGGTCGAGCGGCGCACCACCCTGGCCACGCGGGTGCTGATCGGCGGCCACGACGTCGCCGAGGACCTGGCCGTCAACGACGTCGTGCTCGAGAAGGGCCCCAGGGAGCGGCTGGCGCTGGTGGCGGTCCGCCTCGGCGACGGCGGCCTGTTCGCCCGCTACGCCGCCGACGGGGTGATGGTGGCGACGCCGACCGGTTCCACCGCCTACAGCTTCTCGGCGGGTGGCCCGATCGTCTCCCCCCGGCTGGACGCGCTGCTGCTCACCCCGATCGCCCCGCACATGGTCTTCAACCGCTCGCTGGTCCTGCATCCCGACGAGGGGGTACGGCTGGAGGTGCTGCCCGACAGCCCCACCCTGGTCGCGAGCGTCGACGGCCGGGTCGTCCGCGAGCTGCCCCCCGGCGCCGTCGTCGAGGTCCGCAGGGGCCGCCACGACGCCCTGCTGGTGCGGACCGGGCGCGCCGACTTCTACCGTCTGGTCCGCTCGAAGTTCCGCCTCGCCGACGCGGCCGAGCCGCCCGGCGGCGACCCCTGAGCGCGCCCCTGGGGACCCGGCGCGGGCCGACGTCCCCGACCGGGCTAGAATCGCAGGTGATGTTAGCCGAGCTTCGCATCCGCGACCTCGGGGTCATCGACGATGCCCACCTCGAGGTCTCGACCGGCCTCAACGTGCTGACCGGCGAGACCGGCGCCGGCAAGACCATGGTGGTCGACGCCCTCTCGCTGCTGCTGGGCGAGCGGGCCGACCCCGGCGCGGTCCGTGTCGGCCGGCCGGAGGCCCTGGTCGAAGGCCGCCTGCAGGCCGAGGTCGGCGAGGCCGCCGCCGCCCTCGCCGCGGCGGGGGTGACCGCCGAGGACGGCGAGGTCGTCGTCGCCCGCCAGGTGCTGGCCGGCGGCCGCAGCCGCGCGCAGCTCCAGGGCCGCATGGCCACCGTGGCCGCCGTCGCCGACGTGGTGCGACCGCTGGTCGAGGTGCACGGCCAGCACGAGTTCCAGCGGCTGCTGCGCCCCGGCGTCCAGCGCGACCTGCTCGACAGCTTCGCCGGACCGCCCGTGCTCGGGCCGCGGGCCGAGTTCGCCGCCGGCTGGCGCCGCCTGCGGCTGGTCAGCGGCGAGCTGGACGAGCTGGCCGCCAAGGCGCGCGAGCGCGCCCACGAGGCCGACGTGCTGCGCTACCAGCTCGACGAGATCAACGCCGCCGAGGTCCGCCCGGGGGAGTCGGCCGAGCTCGCCGCCGAGGCCGAGCGCCTCACCAACGCCGAAGCGCTGCAGCAGGCGGCCGCCGTCGCCCATCAGCTCCTCGGCGGCGACGACGACACCGGCGCCGCCACCGCGCTGGGGGCGGCGGCCCGCGCCCTGGCCGGGCCGGGTGGCCACGACCCGGCCCTGGCCGAGCTGGCCGGGCGCTCCCAGGCGCTCGCCGCCGAGGTCGGCGACCTCGCCTCCGGCCTGCGCGCCTACGCCGAGGGGGTGCTGGTCGACCCCGGCCGGCTCGACGAGGTCCAGGCCCGCATCGCGCTGCTGCGCGACCTGGAGCGCAAGTACGGCGACGGCGAGGCGGCGGTGCTCGCGTTCGCCGACCGCGCCGCCGGCCGGCTGGCCGAGCTGGAGGGCGGCGTGCTCCGCTCGGAGGCGCTGGAGGCCGAGGCCGCCGAGCTGCGGCGCACCCTCGCCGGCCTTGGCGCCGCCCTGACCGCGCGGCGCCGCGAGGCGGCCGACCGCCTGGCCGACGCCGTCCGCGCGGAGCTGGCCGACCTGGCCATGCCCCACGCCAAGGTGCGGGTCGTGGTCGAGCAGGACGAGGACGAGGGCGGCCTGGAGGTCGACGGCCGCCACCTGGCGGGCGGCGACGACGGCCTGGACCGGGTCGAGATCGAGCTGGCCGCCCACCCGGGCGCGCCCCTGCGGCCGCTCGGCCGGGCCGCCTCCGGCGGCGAGCTGTCGCGGGTCATGCTGGCGCTGCGGGTCGTGCTCGCCGGGGTGGACCGCACCCCCACGCTGGTGTTCGACGAGGTCGACGCCGGCGTCGGCGGCCGCACGGCGGCGGCGGTCGGTCGCCGCCTCGCGCAGCTCGCCCGCCACCACCAGGTGCTGGTGGTCACCCACCTGCCGCAGATCGCGGCCCACGCCGACCGCCACTTCACGGTCGAGAAGCACTCCGCCGACGGCGCCACCAGCACCGCGGTGCGGCTGCTGGACGACGCCGGCCGCGTCACCGAGCTGTCGCGGATGCTCGCCGGCATGGAGGGCTCCGGCCTGGCGCAGGCCCACGCCGAGGAGCTCCTGGCCGCGGCCACCGCCGCCAAGGCCGGGCGGGCGGGGGAGGGGCCGTGAGGCTGCGCCCGCTGCGCCGCCGGCGACTGGACCCCGGGCCGACCGACCTGGTCGGGCCGGTGCGCAAGGACAAGCGCACCAAGAACCTGGTCAAACGGCTGCGTCCCGGGGACGTCGCCGTCATCGACCACCTGGACGTCGACCGCGTGGCCGCCGAGACCCTCGTCGAGCGGCGGCCGGTCGCGGTCGTCAACGCCGCCCAGAGCATCTCCGGCCGCTATCCCAACGCCGGTCCGGCCATCCTCGTCGAGGCCGGCATCCCGCTGCTGGACGTCGCCGGCCAGGCGGTCTTCGAGCTGCGCGAGGGCGAGGAGGTCCGCATCGACCAGGACGGGGTCGTGTGGCTGGGCGGCACCGAGGTCGCCCGCGGCGACTGGCTCCAGCCCGAGGACGTCCGCAAGCGGCTGGACGACGCCAAGGACAACCTCGCCAGCGCCCTCGAGGACTTCACCCTCAACACCCTGTCCTACGTCCGCCGCGACCGCGACCTGCTGCTGGAGGGCCTGGAGATCCCCACCTTGCGGACCCGGCTGCGGGACCGGCACGTGCTGGTGGTGGTCCGCGGCCACGACTACAAGAAGGACCTCTCCACCTTGCGCGGCTACATCCAGGAGTTCCGCCCCGCCCTGATCGGGGTCGACGGGGGCGCCGACGCGCTGCTGGAGGCCGGCCTCAAGCCGGACGTGATCCTCGGGGACATGGACTCGGTGACCAACGAGGCGCTCGCCTGCGGGGCCGAGGTCGTCGTCCACGCCTACCCGGACGGCCGCTCCCCGGGCAAGGAGCGGGTCGAGGCGCTCGGCATCACGCCGGTGGTCATGCCGGGCGCCGGCACCAGCGAGGACATGGCCATGCTGCTCGCCTACGAGGCCGACTGCGACCTGATCGTGGCCGTCGGCGGCCACGCCAGCATGATCGAGTTCCTCGACAAGGGCCGCCCAGGGATGGCCTCCACCTTCCTGACCCGGCTCAAGGTCGGCTCCAAGCTGGTGGACGCCAAGGGCGTCAACCGCCTGTACCGGCAGGGGGTGCGCCGCACCGACCTGATCTTCCTGGTGGTCGCCGCGCTGGTCGCGATGCTGGTGATCTCGCTGGTGTCGGAGCCCGTCCGGCTGGTCTGGGGCGACCTGCTCGAGCTGCTGCGCGGTGTCGTGTACCGCATCCGATCGTTGTTCGTCTGACAGCGGGGTCCAACCGTCCCGCGCGGAGGTGCCCGGAGTGATCAGCCTGCGCTACCACATCGTGTCGTTGGTCGCGGTGTTCCTGGCCCTGGCCCTCGGCATCGTGGTCGGCAGCACCCTCCTGCGGGAGGGGACCGTCTCGGTCCTGCGCGCCACCAGCGAGCAGGTGCGGCAGAACAACGAGCGCTACCGCCAGGAGAACCTCGCGCTCCAGCAGGAGAAGGCGCGACTGCAGGACTTCGCCGCCACCGTGCTGCCCGACCTGGTGCGCGGCAGGCTCAAGGGCCGGCCCGTGGTCCTGCTGGACACCGACAAGGTCGACGGCGGCGTCCGCGACCAGGTCACGCAGGTCCTGGAGACGGCGGGCGCCGAGGTCGACGGCCGGGTCACCTTCAACGCCGGCCGGCTCGTCCTGAGCGCGGAAGGAGACCGCCAGGCGCTCGGCCGGCTGCTGCCCGGCGCGAACGCGGCCGACCCGGGCACGCTCCGCACCGAGCTGGTCAGGCGCGTCGGCGAGCGCCTCGGCGCCTCCGACCCCCTCCCGACCGAGGACCCCGACCGCAAGAACGACCTGCTGACCAGCCTGGACGACGGCGGCTTCCTCGCCGACCTGAAGCTCGCCGCGCCGGTCGCCGACGGCGGCGTCCCGTTCCCGAGGCCGGGCTCGGTCGTGGTGGTCCTCGGGCCGACGGACGGCGTCGCCCTCCCGCCGGAGGCGTTCCTGATCCCGCTCGCCGACCAGGTCTCGCTCCACGTCGCCGGGCCGGTGGCCGGAGTGGAGGCCCTGGCCGCCGGCACGACCCCCGGCACCACCTCCTGGATCAGGAAGCTGCGCGAGGATCGCCTGGTCATCCGCCGCGTGTCCGGCATCGACGACGTGGACACCGCCTACGGGCAGCTCGCCCTGGTCGGGGCGCTGGAGCGCGGCCTGCAGAACCTCGCCTCCGGGCAGTACGGCTTCAAGCCGGGCAACTCCGGGCTGCTCCCCGCAAAGGTGCCGGCCTCGTGACCGGAACGGGCCCGGTGGTGCTGGCGCTGGTGGCGGCCAGGGACGAGGCCGAGCGGGTCGGGGCCACCGTCACCGCCCTGCGTGACCTGCCGGGGGTCGCCGAGGTGCTGGTGGTCAGCGACGGCTCCGGCGACGCGACCGCGGCCCGCGCCCTCGACGCGGGGGCGCACTGCCTCGACCTGCCCCGCAACATCGGCAAGGGCGGCGCCCTCAACGCCGGGCTGGCCGCCCTGATGGGCCGGGTCGCCGAGCGGATCAGCCCGGAGCCGGCCGCGCTGCTGCTGGCCGACGCCGACCTGGCCGACACCGCCGCCCGGCTGGACCGACTGCTCGCCCCGGTGCTGGCCGGCGACGCCGACCTCGCCATCGCCGACCTGCCGCCCCAGCAGGGCGCCGGCGGGTTCGGCCTGGCGATGGGCCTGGCCCGCCAGGGGATGGCCCGGGTCACCGGCCGGCGCATGTCCGAGCCGCTGTCCGGCCAGCGCGCGGTCCGCTGGGAGGTGCTGCCCGCCCTGCTGCCGTTCGCGCCGGGGTTCGGGGTCGAGGTGGCCATGACCATGGACGCGCTCCGGGCGGGCCTGCGGGTGGTCGAGATCGAGGTCGACCTGCGGCACGCCGCCACCGGCAAGGACCTCGCCGGCGTGCTGCACCGAGGCCGGCAGGCGCGCGCGATCGCCCGCGAGCTCGCCCGCCGCCGCGCCTGGCGGCCCCGCGCCGACGACGCCCCGACGGCGCGGCCGCCAGGGGAGCGGCCCTGATGCGGGCGCTGCCGGTGGCCGTGTGCGGGCTGCTGGTCGGGTGGGGCGTTGGCGTGTGGGCCGCGCCCCAGCTGCTGGCCGGCCTGGCCGGCACCAGCCTGGCGAGGGTCAACTACCGCAAGCGGACGGTGGTCGCCGCGCTCGGCCTGCTGCTCCCGCTCGGGCTGCTCGCGTGGGCGGCCCCGCTGGCGCTGGCCGCCAGGCTCGACCCGTGGCGGGCCAGCCGCCTGGACCTGCTCGTCCCGTCCGGGCTGGCGGTGGTCGTCGCCGGCCTGGCCTTCCTGGTCCTCGGGCTGGTCGACGACCTGATGGAGGACGCCGGCAGCCGCGGCTTCCGCGGCCACCTGCGGGCGCTCGCGGGTGGCCGGCTCACCGGTGGGGGGATCAAGCTGCTCGGCGGCGCGCTGGCCGCGCTGGTGGTGGCCAGCCTGGCCGTGCCGGAGGGACGCCACGCGCTGGTGCTGCCGCTCGGCGCCGTGCTGGTCGCCTCCACCGCCAACGTGGCGAACCTGCTGGACCTCCGGCCCGGCCGCTGCGCCAAGGTGTTCCTGCCGCTGTGGGGGGCCGGCTGCCTGCTCGACCCGCCGGGCGGGGCATGGTCGGCGGGGCTGGCCGGGGCGGCCCTGGCGGGCCTGCCCTTCGACCTCCGCGAGAAGGGCATGCTCGGCGACGCCGGCGCCAACGCGCTCGGCGCGGTGGTCGGGACGCTGCTGCTGGCGGGGCCGGTGTGGCTGCTCCTTGGCGCCGTCGCGGTGCTGCTGGCGCTGCAGCTCCTCTCCGAGCGGGTGTCGTTCTCGCGGGTGATCGACGGCAACCGCGTCCTGCGGGCCGCCGACCGCTTCGGCCGGCTTGACCCATAGCCTCCGACGGGCGGTCGGCCCGACGTGTTACGCTGGCATCCCGGAGGGCCCGCAGACGGCCGGGTGGCCAGCGGCGTGAGCATCCGGCCCCCCCGATGGGCCCAAAGGGGGTCAACCTATCTTGGCGAAGCACATCTTCGTGACGGGCGGGGTCGCCTCGTCGCTCGGCAAGGGTCTCACCGCAGCCTCGCTCGGACGCCTGCTGAAGGCGCGCGGGCTGCGGGTCACCATGCAGAAGCTGGACCCGTACATCAACGTCGACCCGGGCACCATGAACCCGTTCCAGCACGGCGAGGTGTTCGTGACCGACGACGGCTGCGAGACCGACCTGGACCTGGGGCACTACGAGCGCTTCATCGACGAGAACCTCTACCGCGACTCCAACGTCACCACCGGGGCGATCTACTCGACGGTGATCGCGGCCGAGCGCCGCGGCGAGTTCCTCGGCGACACCGTCCAGGTCATCCCGCACATCACCAACGAGATCAAGGCCCGCATCCTGCGGGTCGCCGAGGACGCCGACGTGGTCGTCACCGAGGTCGGCGGCACCGTCGGCGACATCGAGTCGCTGCCGTACCTGGAGGCGATCCGCCAGCTCCGCCACGACATCGGGCGCGAGCACGTCTTCTTCGTCCACGTCTCGCTGGTCCCCTTCATCGGCCCGTCCGGGGAGCTCAAGACCAAGCCCACCCAGCACTCGGTGCGCGAGCTCCGCTCGCTCGGCATCCAGCCCGACGCGATCGTCTGCCGCACCGACCGGCCGATCACCGACGCCCTCAAGCGCAAGATCTCGCTGCTCTCCGACGTGGACGTGGAGGCGGTCGTCTCCGCTCCCGACGCCGACTCGATCTACGAGATCCCGCTGGTGCTCCACGCGGAGGGCCTCGACGACTACCTGGTCCGTCATCTGCGGCTGGAGGGGACCGCCTCCGAACCGGACCTGACCGAGTGGCGGGCGCTGGTCGAGCGGATCCGCCACCCCCGCCGCACCGTCCGCATCGCCCTGGTCGGCAAGTACATCAACCTGCCCGACGCCTACCTGTCGGTCACCCAGGCGCTGCAGCACGCCGGCTTCCACCACGGCGTCGAGGTCGAGGTCGTCTGGTGCGCCTCCGACGAGCTGGAGGACCCGCAGGCCCGCAAGGTGCTCGAGACGGTCGACGCGATCCTGGTGCCGGGCGGCTTCGGCATCCGCGGGGTCGAGGGGAAGGTCGAGGCGGTCCGCTTCGCCCGCGAGCACCGCGTGCCGTACCTCGGGATCTGCCTTGGCCTGCAGTGCGCGGTGATCGAGATCGCCCGCAACCTCGCCGGCATGGCCGGCGCCAACTCCAGCGAGTTCGAGCCCGACACCCCCTTCCCGGTGATCGACCTGCTGCCCGACCAGCGCCGGGTGGCCGACAAGGGCGGCACCATGCGCCTCGGCCTGGACCCGTGCCGGCTCCAGCGGGGGTCCAAGGCCGAGCAGGCCTACGGCGACGGGCTGGTGTTCGAGCGGCACCGCCACCGCTACGAGGTCAACAACCGCTACCGCCGCCGGCTGGAGGACGCCGGCCTGGTCTGCTCGGGGACCTCGCCGGACGGCCGCCTGGTCGAGATCATCGAGCTGCCCGACCACCCGTGGTTCGTCGCCGGCCAGTTCCACCCGGAGTTCCGCCCGGTGGACCCCCTCGGGGTTCCCCGGACGGTAGGGCCCCGAAGGCTGGAGGGGTCCGGGGAACCCCGAAGTGGTGCCCCGGTGGAACGGGCCCCGGTGGATCGGCCGGAGGGGCCCGCGGTGGTCCGTGTCGCGGCGCGCGACGGCGCCGGCCGCGACCGGGACGAGGTCGCGGTGGCCCCCGCCGTCGCGCAGCGGCCCGGGCGGGTCGAGTGGCGTGCGACCCGGGGCGAGGCCGACCCGGCCACCGCCGCCGGGGAGCCCGCCGCCCATCGGCCCACCGCGCCGGCAGCGGCGGCCACGCCGGCCGGCCGGCAGGCCGACGTCGACCTGCGCGAGCAGGACGACGCCGCACCGGAGGTGGATCGGCCGGAGGTGGATCGGCCGGAGGGGTCCGGGGAACCCAGAAGGGGTGCCCCGGTGGATCGGGACGGACCCGACCCGAGCGTGTACCGCCGCGGCGACGGGGAGCCGGAGCCGGTCGCCGGCGTGGAGGTCCGGGCGGTGCCGACCGACCCGGTCCCGGCCGGCGAGCCCGGCCGTCCGTGACGGAGGGGTCCGGGGAACCCCAGCCCCGGTGAGTCGGCCTCCCCCCTTCCGGATCCTCCACAGCAGCCGGCCGTTCCGCGGCGAGTTGGTCACCGTCCGGACCGACCGGGTCGCCGACGCCGAGGGCCGGACCGCCAGCCGCGAGGTGGCCGAGCATCCCGGCGCGGTCGCCGCGCTGGTCGTCGACGAGGACGGCCGGGTGCTGCTGGTCGACCAGTGGCGCCATGCGGTGGGCGGCCGGCTCCTCGAGGTCGCGGCCGGCAAGTACGACGTTGCCGGGGAGACCGTCGAGCAGACCCTCCGCCGCGAGCTGGCCGAGGAGCTGCGGGTCGAGGGGGGCACGCTGACCTGGCTGGCGAGCTTCCACACCACCCCGGGATGGAGCGACGAGGTGCTCGACCTGTACGTGGCCGAGGGCGTGCGCCCGCTCGTCGGCGCCGCCGCCGAGCTGCATTGGGAGGAGGCGGGGCTGGAGGTCGTGCGGGTGCCGTACGAGGAGGCGCTGGCGCTGGCGACCAGCGCGGCGCCCGGCGACGCCAAGACCCTGGTCGCCCTCGGCCTCTACGGGCTCAAGCGGGCCGGGGTGTGGTCCCCGGACCCGGCAGGCCGCCCGCCGCCCGACGCCCCCAGGCGGCGAGCCGACGCCCGCCCCGCCGACCGATAGACTGGGGTCCTCGGCCCGACGGAGGGTCGGGCCGGCGTGCGGTACCCCCCGACGGGGGTGGAAGGGACGCGCAGCATGGACGTTGGCATCCCGCGCGAGCTGAAGGACCACGAGTACCGGGCCGCGATCACGCCGTCCGGCGTCCGTGAGCTGACCGACGCCGGCCACCGCGTGCTGATCGAGGGCGGCGCCGGCCTCGGCAGCTCGATCACCGACCAGGAGTTCCAGCGAGCCGGCGCGACCGTGCTGGCCACCGCCGACGAGGTCTGGGGAGCCGCCGACCTCATCCTCAAGGTGAAGGAGCCGGTCCCCGAGGAGTTCCACCGCCTCCGCAAGGACCAGGTGCTGTTCACCTACCTGCACCTGGCCGCCAGCCAGGAGGTGACCGACGCGCTGCTGGACAGCGGCACCACCGCCGTGGCCTACGAGACGGTCGAGCTGCCGGACGGCCGGCTGCCGCTGCTCGCCCCGATGAGCGAGGTCGCCGGGCGCATGGCCCCCCAGGTCGGCGCCCACCTGCTGGAACGCGAGTCGGGCGGCCGCGGGGTGCTGATGGGCGGCGTGTCGGGGGTCGCCGCCGCCAAGGTGGTGGTGCTCGGCGGCGGCATGGCCGGCCAGAACGCCGCCTGGATCGCCCAGGGCATGGAGGCCGAGGTCACCCTGCTCGACAAGAGCGTCGACAAGCTCCGCTACGTCGACCAGATCCACAAGGGCCGCATCGTCACCCTGATGTCGAACCGCCAGACCATCGAGGACCTGGTGCTCGAGGCCGACCTGGTGATCGGCTCGGTGCTGATCCCCGGCGCCAAGGCGCCCAAGCTGGTCACCGCCGAGCACGTGCGAGCGATGAAGACCGGGGCCGTGCTCGTCGACATCTCCATCGACCAGGGCGGCTGCTTCGAGACCTCGCGGATGACCACCCATTCCGAGCCTACCTACGTGGTCGACGGGGTGGTGCACTATTGCGTCGGCAACATGCCGGGGGCGGTGCCGCACACCTCCACCTACGGGCTCACCAACGTCACCCTGCCGTACGCGGTCGCGATCGCCTCGGCCGGGCTGGACGACGCCATCCAGGCCGACCCGCCGCTGGCCAAGGGCGTCAACGTCTACCACGGCGAGCTGGCCCACCAGCAGGTCGCCGAGGCCCACGGCCTGGACTGGCGGCCACTCGCCGAGCTGGCCCTCGGCAGGGCCTAGCCGGCCGATGCCGACGCCGGGCGGGGTGGCGACCGCGCCGGTCGGCCCGGCCGCCGGAGCCGCCGTGCGCCGCTACCTCGACTACCTGGCGGTCGAGCGCGGCCTGGCCGCCAACACCCTCAGCGCCTACCGGCGCGACCTGCACCGCTACGCCGGCTGGCTGGCGGCGGCCGGGGTCGACGACCCCACGACCGTGGACGAGGCCGACCTGGTCGGGTTCCTCGGAGCGCTGCGGGCCGGCAGCACGCCCACGGGCACCAGCTACCGGGCGTCCAGCGTCGCCCGCAGCCTGGCCGCGGTGCGCGGCTTCCACCGGTTCCTGGTCCGCGAGCGGCTGGCCGGCGCGGACCCCTCCCGCGACCTCGGCACCCCGAAGGTGCCGGCGGCCCTCCCCAAGGCGCTCTCCGTGGAGCAGGTCGAGGCGCTGCTGGCGGCCGTCGCCGGCCACGACCGGCTCGCCCTGCGCGACCGGGCGCTGCTGGAGACCCTCTACGCGGCCGGCCTGCGGGTGAGCGAGGCCACCGGCCTGGACGTCGACGACCTCGACCTGGAGGACGGGGCGGTGCGCGCGTTCGGCAAGGGGTCCAAGGAGCGCATGGTGCCGATCGGCCGCTCGGCCCGGCGGGCGCTGGAAGCCTATCTGGTTCGGGCGCGGCCGCTGCTGGCCGGGCCCCGCGCCGGGCCCGCGCTGTTCCTCAACGCCCAGGGCACCCGGCTGACCCGGCAGGGCTGCTGGAAGATCCTGCGCCGGCACGCCAGGCACGCCGGGCTGGAGGAGAAGGTCTCCCCGCACGTCCTGCGACACTCGTTCGCCACCCACCTGCTCGCCGGCGGCGCCGACATCCGCAGCGTGCAGGAGCTGCTCGGCCACGCGAGCCTGGCGACCACCCAGGTCTACACGCGGATCACCCAGGACCGCCTCCGCGAGGTCTACCTGCGCGCCCACCCACGGGCGCGCAGGCTCCCCGCCGACGGGTAGCCGCCGGGTGGGCGAACAGCTCGAAGCAGCCTGATCCCGCCGGGTCGCCAATCCGTGTAGCCTTCAACCCTGCCCGCCGGGGGCCGTCACTGCGGGTGGACCAGGGATGGAGGACCGGGAGGACCGGATGGACCAGCAGACCGTGGACCGGCTGCGGGAGCGGCTCGAGACAGAGCGAGGCGAAGTCCGGCGGCAGCTCGACGACCTCGGCGCCCGCCGCGACGCCGAAGGGATCGAGAACCCGGACCTGAACGAGGGCTTTGCGGACGCGGGCCAAGCCGCCGCCGAGCGGGCCAGCCTCCTCACCCTCGTCCGAAGCCTTCGGGACACCCTGCGGGACGTGGAGCAGGCGTTGGCCCGCATGGACGCCGGCACCTACGGGACCTGCGAGCGTTGCGGGCAGCCCATCGACGAGGAGCGCCTGGACGCGCTGCCCGCCGCGCGGCTCTGCCTGACCTGCAAGCGGCAGCGGGGCCGCTCGTGAAGGTCGTCGTGCTGGTCTGCGACTCGCTCGGCGTGGGTGCGGCACCGGACGCCGCCGACTACGGGGACCGGGGCGCCGACACGGTCGGGCACGCGGCCGCCGCGGTCGGGGGGCTGGAGCTGCCCACCCTCGGCTCGTGGGGGTTCGGGCGCCTCACCAGCATCGCGGGGGTCGCCGCCGTCGACCCGGCCGGCGCCGTCGTCGCCCGCATGGCCGAGCGGTCGGCCGGCAAGGACACCACCACCGGCCACTGGGAGATGATGGGGGTGGTGCTGGACGCGCCGTTCCCGACCTACCCGGACGGCTTCCCGGCCGAGGTGATCGACGCCTTCACGGCCGCCATCGGCCGCGACGTGCTCGGCAACCGGCCGGCCTCCGGCACCGAGATCATCAAGGAGCTTGGCGCCGAGCATCTCGCCAGCGGCAAGCCGATCGTCTACACCTCGGCCGACTCGGTGTTCCAGATCGCCACCCACAAGCGGGTGGTCCCCCTCGACCAGCTCTATGCCTGGTGCGAGCGGGCGCGCGGCCTGCTCCAGGGCGAGCACGCGGTCGGGCGGGTGATCGCCCGCCCGTTCGACGGCGAGCCGGGGTCGTTCTTCCGCACCAAGGAGCGGCGCGACTACGCGCTGCCACCGGCCGGCCCGACGGTGCTGGAGGCGCTGGAGAAGGCCGGCGTCCGCACCCTCGGGGTCGGCAAGATCGAGGACATCTTCTCGCGCCGCGGCCTCACCGGCTCCGACCACACCGGCGACAACGAGACCTCGCTGGACGCCACCATCCGGTTCCTGGGCCAGGCCGACGGCCCCACGCTGGTCTTCGCCAACCTGGTCGACTTCGACATGGTCTACGGCCACCGCCGCGACGTCACCGGCTACGCCCGCTGCCTCGAGCGCCTCGACGCCCGCCTGCCCGAGGTGGTCGCCGAGCTGGGGACCGACGACTGGCTGTTCCTCACCGCCGACCACGGCTGCGACCCGACCGCGCCCGGCACCGACCACACCCGCGAGCTGACCCCGATGGTCGCGTTCAGCCCTGGCGGGACGGCCGGCCGGCGTCTCCCCGACCGCGACACCTTCGCCGACCTCGGGGCCACCGTCGCCGAGCTGTTCGGGGTCGACCGGGCCGGCCCCGGCCGCTCCTTCGCCGCCGACCTCCGCTGAGCGCCTCGCCGGCCGGCACCTAGCCGGCGTCCGAAACGATCCTCATCGCTGCATCCCTCCACGCCGACTTGGTCGAAGGTTTATCCACAATTCATCCGGTGATGAACTGGGACGCCAGCAGGGCTGACCACGGAGCGTGGTCGACCACGGAGCGTGGTTACGGCCCGGGCGTCCACATTCTCGTGGACGGACTTTCTCGACCCGTGGCGGCCTGAGTAAGATGCGGCCGCCCCCAGATCGACGAGGGGACTCGTCGACCCATCACTACATCGACTGATCGCTACATCCATGAGTAGACAAAGCGTCTTGGCGATAGCGCGCTGGGCGGCTGGAGGTGCCGGACATGGGGAAGGTCATCGCCCTCGCCAACCAGAAGGGCGGGGTCGGCAAGACCACCACCGCGATCAACCTGGGTGCCGCCCTGGCCGAGCAGGGCCGCAAGGTGCTGCTGGTCGACATGGACCCGCAGGGGGCCCTCTCGGTCGGGCTCGGGCTCAACCCGCTCGCCCTCGACCGGACGGTCTACAACCTGCTCATGGAGCCCAAGGGCGACATCAACGGGACCATCGAGCGCACCAAGGTGGACGGCCTTGACCTGCTGCCCTCCAACATCGACCTCGCCGCCGCCGAGGTGCTGCTGGTCGGCGAGGTCGCCCGCGAGCAGGCGCTGTCCAGGGTGCTGCGGCCGCTGCGCAAGCGCTACGACCACATCCTGGTCGACTGCCCGCCCAGCCTCGGCCTGCTCACCGTGAACGCCCTGACCGCCGCCGACGGGGTGCTCGTCCCGCTGGAGTGCGAGTACTTCGCGCTGCGCGGCATGGCCCTGCTCATGGACACCATCGAGAAGGTGCGGGAGCGGCTCAACCCCGACCTGGAGATCGTCGGCATCCTCGCCACCATGTACGATGCCCGGACGGTCCACGGGCGAGAGGTGCTCGGCCGGGTGGAGGACGCCTTCGGGGGCCGCGTCTTCCGGACCATCATCGCCAAGACCATCCGGTTCGCCGAAGCGCCGGTGGCCGGTGAGAGCATCCTGACCTATGCCGGCTCGTCGTCGGGGGCGGTCGCGTACCGCGAGCTGGCCAAGGAGGTACTGGCGTCATGAAGGGTCGGGCGAGCCTGCCCGGGGCCGACGAGCTGTTCCGCGTCACCTCGATCGACAAGGGTCGGGGAGGCAGGGCGGCCAAGCAGTCGGCCGACAAGGACCAGCAGGACGACCGGCAGCCGACCGAGCGCGTGCCCAGCGGGCGCCAGCGGCACGACGAGAAGGTGACCTTCTACTGCACCGCCGAGGAGCTGATGGACCTCGAGAACGCCCGCCTGCTGCTCCGCCGCGAGCACGGCATCGGCGTCGACCGGGGCCGGATCGTCCGCGAGGCGCTCGCCCAGGTGCTCTCCGAGCTCGAGCGCGACGGCGCCGACGCGACCCTGGTGAAGCGGCTCTCCTCCGGGTGACCCGGAGGGGTCCGGGGAACCCCAAGGGGGTGCCCCGGTGGATCGGGAGGGGTCCGGGGAACCCCAAGGGGGTGCCCCGGTGAATCAGGCTCCGCGGGCCGTCGACGTCATCGCGCGCAAGCGGGACGGCGGCGAGGTGGACGCGGCCGACCTGCGCGCGTTCGTCCTGGCCTACGCCCGCGACGAGCTGCCCGACTACCAGATGGCCGCCTTCCTCATGGCCGGCTACCTGCGCGGCTTCACCAGGCGGGAGACCGAGGCCCTCACCGAGGCCATGGTCGCCTCCGGCGACCGGCTCGACCTCGGCCGGCTGACCGGGCCGACGGTGGACAAGCACTCCACCGGCGGCGTCGCCGACGGCACCACCCTGGTCGTGGGGCCGCTGGCCGCCGCGCTCGGCCTGCAGATGGTGAAGCTGTCCGGGCGGGGCCTCGGCCACACCGGAGGCACGCTCGACAAGCTCGAGTCGATCCCGGGCTTCCGGGTCGATCTCCGCGCCGAGGAGCTGCTCGACCAGGTGGAGCGCGTCGGGCTGGCGGTGGCCGCGCAGACCGCCGACCTGGTGCCCGCCGACAAGGCGATCTATGCCCTTCGCGACGTGACCGCCACCGTCGGCAACGTCGCCCTGATCGCCTCCAGCGTGATGAGCAAGAAGCTGGCCGGTGGCGCCGGCTGCATCCTGCTCGACGTCAAGGCCGGCTCCGGGGCGTTCATGCACGAGCCCGCCGACGCCGTCGAGCTGGCCCGGCTCTGCGTCGAGCTCGGCCGGGCCAGCGGCCGCCGCACCGCGGCCCTGGTGACCGACATGGACCAGCCGCTCGGGGAGCTGGTCGGCAACGCGGTCGAGGTGCGCGAGGCGGTCGAGGCCCTGCGGGGGGAGCGGCCGGGGCGGTTCCTCGACCTCTGCCTCACCCTTACAGGGCACTTGGCCGCGCTGGCGGGCGCGGCGGCCGACCCCGAGGAGGGACGCCGCGGCGCCGAACGGGCCCTCCGGAGCGGCGCGGGCCTGGAGCGGTTCCGCGACTTCGTGGCCGCGCAGGGCGGCGACCCGCGGGTCGCCGACGACCTCTTGATCCTCCCTCAGGCGCCGGTCGTCCTCGAGGTCGAGGCGCCGGCGGGCGGCTGGCTGGCGGCGGTGGACGCCGAGGCGGTCGGGCGGGTGGCGGCCGCCCTGGGCGCGGGCAGGCAGCGAAAGGACGACCGGATCGACCCGGCGGTGGCGGTCGAGCTCGACGCCAAGCTCGGCGACCGGGTCGACGCCGGCCAGCCGATCGGCCGCATCCTCGCCCGCGACGAGGCGGCCGCGCGGGCGGCCGCCGACCGCCTGCTTGCCGCCCTCCGCTGGAGCGACCGGCCCGGCCAGGCCCCACCGCTCGTCCACGAGGTCGTCGGCGCCTGATCTGCTGGCCCGTGCTAGGGTAGCCGCCCCGAATCCGCACCCAGAACGAGGTTGGCGTGGGCTCACCGCTGTTCCTGCTTCGCGACGACCCGCAGCTCTTCTTCGCCTTCGTGATCGCCGTGATCGTCGGGATCACCTTCCACGAGTTCAGCCACGCCGCGGTGGCGACGCTCCAGGGCGACCAGACGGCCAGGTCCCAGGGCCGGCTCACCCTCAACCCGGTCTCGCACCTGGACCCGCTCGGCACCATCGCCCTGGTCCTGGCCGGGTTCGGCTGGGGCCGGCCGGTGCCGTTCAGCCCGATGCATCTCCGCAGCCGCCGCTGGGGGGCGGCCCTGGTCGGCCTGGCCGGTCCGGCCGCCAACTTCGTGCTCGCCCTGGCGTCCGTGATCGCGCTGCGGCTGCTCTACTCCGGCGCCCTCGGAGGCTTCGAGGTCGACTTCAGGGTGAGGCTCCTGGAGATGCTGGTGCTGCTCAACGTCGTCCTCGGCGTGTTCAACCTGCTCCCGATCCCGCCGCTGGACGGTTCCCGGCTGCTGTCGATCTTCCTGCCGCCGTCGCGTCAGAACATCGTCTACTTCCTTGACCAGTACGGGATCTTCCTGCTGCTCGGCATCCTGATCCTGGCCCCTGGCCTGCTGACGCCGGTGTTCCGGGGGATCACGCGGTTCCTCTACGGCCTGGTCGGCCTCATCTGAGCAGGTCCTGGAGGCCGCCGGTCTCGGCCTCGGCCTTCGCGCTCGCGAGCGTCTCCCTGACCCGCGCGACGGCGTCGTCGACGGGGATCCGGACGGTCTCGCCCGAGCGGCGGGCGGTCAGCTCCACCAAGCCGTCGGCCAGGCCGCGGGGCCCGACCACCAGGCGGTAGGGGATGCCGACCAGCTCCACGTCGGTGAGCTTGGCGCCGGGATGGTCGGGCCGGTCGTCGAGCACGGCGTCGACCCCGGCCGCCAGCAGCTCGGCGTAGAGCCGCTCGGCGATCTCGGCCGCGGCGGCGTCGCCCGTGGCCAGGGGCACGACGGCGAGCTGGAAGGGGGCGACCTGGAACGGCCAGACGATGCCGGCCTGGTCGTGGTGCACCTCGACGATCGTGGCCAGCGCCCGCTCGACGCCGATCCCGTAGCTGCCCATCACCAGCGTGCGGGCCTTGCCCTGGTCGTCGAGCACGTTGGCGCCGAGCGCCTGGCTGTACTTGCGGCCGAGCTTGAAGATGTGGCCGACCTCGACGGCCCGGAGCTGCTCCAACGGCCGGCCGCAGCGGGGGCACGGGTCGCCGCCGCCGACGCGCCGCAGGTCCGCCCAGCGGCCCACGACGATGTCGCGCTCGACGTCGACGTGGCGGAGGTGGAAGCCGTCGGCGTTGGCGCCGGTGACCATGTCACGGCGCCCCCGCAGGGCGGTGTCGGCGATCACCGGCAGGTCGCCGACGCCGACGGCGCCGAGGCTCCCCGGCGAGGCGCCGAGCGCCAGCTTGACCTCGTCGGGATGGGCGGGCCGGATCGCCGGCGTGCCGGTCTGGTCGACCAGCTTCTGCTCGACCAGGGTGTGGTCGCCGCGCAGCAGCACCAGGGTGAGCTGCCCGTCCACGACGTAGGTCAGGGTCTTGACCTGCCGCTCGCCGGGCACCCCGTAGGGCGCCGCCTCCAGGTCGGCGATGGTCTGCACGCCGGGGGTGGCGAACTGCTCCACCGGCGGCACCGCGGCGGCGTCCTGGACCGCCGCCACCGGCGAGGTGGCCTTCTCGACGTTGGCCGCGTAGTCGCCGGTGGGGCACTTGACGATGTCGTCCTCGCCCGCCTCGCAGGGGGCCACGAACTCGACCGACGTGCTCCCGCCCATGGTGCCGCTGGACGCCTCCACGGGGATGAAGGGGATGGCGAGGCGCGTGAAGATCCGGCTGTACGCCTCGTGGTGCAGGTCGAACGAGCGGTCCAGCCCCGTCTCGTCGAGGTCGAAGCTGTAGGAGTCCTTCATGGTGAACTCCCGCACCCGCAGCAGGCCGGATTTCGGGCGGGGCTCATCGCGGAGCTTGGTCTGGAACTGGTACCAGATCTGCGGCAGCTCGCGGTAGGAGCTCAGCTCCAGCGCGACCAGCGTGAAGATCTCCTCGTGGGTCATGCCCAGCGCGACATGGGCGCCCTTGCGGTCGGTCAGCCGGAACATCTCCTCGCCCATGCCAGTCCAGCGCCCGGTCCGCTGCCAGACCTCGGCCGGGTGCATCACCGGGAGGAGGAACTCCTGGCCACCGATGCGGTTCATCTCCTCGCGGATGACCTCGACGATCTTGGCCCGGACCCGCATCGCCAGCGGCAGCAGCGAGTAGTGGCCGGCCATGAGCTGGCGCATGTAGCCGGCCCGGAGCAGCAGGCGGTGGCTGGTGGAGTCGGCACCGCCGGGGTTCTCCCTGAGGGTTGGTACAAAGAGCTGTGTCCAGCGCATCGCGCGTGCGACCTCGCGTCGTCGGTGGGCGCCTGTCACCGGCCGGCGGCCACGCACGTGGAGTGAGCACACTGGGGTGGCATCGGGCCGCGACAGCGCGTTTCCGTCTGGGATGAGAACGTGCAGTCGATGGACCATATCACGCCCGCGACGCCGGGCTCGGGCCGCTCGTTGTCCGCGAGGGCGGGCGCTGGCTACCATCGGCCGCCGTACCGCCACCCGATCAACCAGCCGACTCGGCGACCAGGCGACAAGTAGATAAGTAGACATATGGACTACGTGGTCAGGACCGAGGTGTTCGAGGGGCCGTTCGACCTGCTCCTGCACCTGATCGCGCGCCAGCGGGTGGACATCTGGCAGGTGTCGCTGTCCCGCATCACCGAGGACTACCTCGCCGAGGTGCGCCGGATGCGGCAGCTCGACCTGGAGGTGGCCACCGAGTTCCTGGTGGTCGCCGCCACCCTGCTCGAGCTGAAGGCCGCCCGCCTGCTGCCCGCTCCCGACGCCGACCCCGACGAGGCCGAGACGGCGCTGGAGGAGCGGGATCTCCTGTTCGCGCGCCTGCTCCAGTACCGGGCCTACAAGCAGGCGGCCGAGCTGTTCGGCGAGCGTATGGCGGAGCAGGCCGCCTACCTTCCCCGCCGCGTCGGGGCCGAGGACGTCCTGAAGGGGGTCGCCCTGGACCTGCTCACCGGCGTCGAGCCGGCCGAGCTGGCCCGCCTGGCGGCGGCCGCGCTCACCCCGTCGCCGCAGCCGGAGGTCAGGACCTCGCACATCGCGCCGCCGAAGCTCTCGGTCGCCGAGGCGGTCGCGGACCTCGCCGTGCGCCTGCGCGAGCGTGGCAGCAGCAGCTTCGAGGAGCTGCTCGGCCGCAAGGCACTGCCGATCGAGGTCGTCGTCGGCCTGCTTGCCCTTCTGGAGCTGTACAAGCGATCGTTGGTCGAGATCGAGCAGACGGCCACCTTCGGCGCCATCGCGGTGCGCTGGACGGGCGGCGACGCCACCGAGCCAACCGCCATCATGGTCGAGGAGCCAACATGACCGACGTGCCCAGCCAACCCCCGCCCCCGCCCGACCCGCGGGCCCGCCCCGCCGTGGAGGCCGGGGGAGAGCGCGCCGCCGGCCCCGACGCAGGGGACGGCGCCGACCCGCGGGCCCGCCCCGCCGAGGAGGCCTGGGAGCGTTCCGCCGGCCCCTGGGCGCGGGATGGCGGGAACGCTCGGGAGCCTGGCGCCGACCCGGAGGCGGGCGCCGGTCCCGAGGGGGTCGCCGCCGGCGACCCCTGGCCGCCCGACGAGGCGTTCGACGCGGTCGAGCTCGACGACCGCGGCTGGGTCCGGCGGAACCTGGAGGCGATCCTGCTGGTCGCCGACGAGCCCGTGCCCGCCGGCGTCCTCGGCGAGATCGTCGGCTCGCGGCTGTCCCAGGTCGAGGAGCTGCTGGTCGAGCTGGCGGGGGAGTACGCCCGCGACGGCCGCGGCTTCGTGCTGCGGGCCGTCGCCGGCGGCTGGCGGCTGTACACCAACCCGGCGGCCGGCGCCGCCGTCGAGGCGTTCCTCCACGCCGGGCAGCGGAGCCGGCTCACCCGCGCCGCGCTGGAGACGCTGGCCGTGATCGCCTATCGGCAGCCGGTGACCCGCTTCCAGGTCGCCGCCGTGCGCGGCGTCAACGTGGACGGGGTGTTCCGCACGCTGCTGGCCCGCGGGCTGATCCAGCAGGTCGGCAGCGACGACGGACCCGGACAGGCCTCCCTGTACGGGACCGCCCCGGCCTTCCTGGAGCAGCTCGGCCTCAACAGCCTCGACCAGTTGCCGCCGATCAAGGACTACCTGCCGGAGGGGGTCGACCTGATCGAGCTCCAGGAGCAGCCGTGAGCGCGTCCGGCGCGGCGCGGCCCGGCCGGCGCGGCCCCGCGGCCGCCGATGGGGGCTCCCAGCCGCGCCGTTCCGGGGCGGCGTCGCCCTCCTCCCGGCGCTCGCCCCGCAAGCGGGCGGACGACCAGGGCGCCGCCGCCAAGCGATCCGCCGGGGCCACCGGTGCCGGCCGGGCGACGGCGGGCTCGCGGGGCGCGGCCGGCTCGCGGGGCGCGGCGGGGTCGCGGGGCGCGGGTGGGTCGCGGGGCGCGGCGGGCGCCGGGGGCGGTCGAGCCAGGGACGCCGTGCCGAGCGGGGCCCAGGACGGAGGAGGTGCAGGGGCCGGGACGCCGCTAAGGCTCAACAAGGCGTTGAGCGCTGCCGGGCTCGGCTCGCGGCGCGCGGTCGAGGACCTCGTGCGGGCCGGCCGGGTCTCGATCGACGGCGAGGTCGTCCAGAACCTGGGCCGCCGGGTGGACCCGGCCCACGACCGGGTCACCGTCGACGGCTCCCGCGTCGTGCTCGACGAGCGGCGCCGCTACTGGCTGCTCAACAAGCCGGCCGGCGTGATCAGCACCGCCGCCGATCCCTCCGGGCGCCCGACGGTCGTCGGGCTGGTGCCCGACCAGCCGCGGGTCTTCCCAGTCGGGCGGCTGGACCGCGAGACCGAAGGGCTGCTGCTGCTCACCAACGACGGCCCGCTCGCCTACCGGCTCACCCATGCCCGCTACGGCGTCGAGAAGCGCTACCTGGCGGAGGTCGAGCGGCTGCCCGCCGACGCTCTGGCCCGGCTGCGGAAGGGCGTCGAGCTCCAGGACGGCCTGGCCAAGCCCGTCCGGGTGCGAGTCGTCGCCGGCACCGGCCGGCGCCGCATGATCGAGGTCGTCCTGGTCGAAGGGCGCAACCGGGAGGTGCGCCGGCTGCTCGAGGCGGTCGGTGCGCCGGTGCGCCGGCTGGTGCGGACCGCCGTGGGCCCGATCCGGCTGACCGGCCTGGCGCCAGGGGAGTACCGGGCGCTCCGACCCGACGAGATCCGCGGCCTCTACCGGGCGATCGGCCTATGAAGATCCACATCAACAAAGCAATCTATCGCTTTGTCGCTTTATCTCGGCGACGAGGGGACGGCTGGTGACCGCCGAGCGGCTGGTCGCGCTGCGGGGCGCGACCACCGTGGAGGCCGACACCCGCGAGGCGCTGCTGGACCGGACCCGCGAGCTGCTGGCCGCCCTGCTGGAACGCAACGACGTCGATCACGACCAGCTCGTCTCCATCATCTTCACCGCGACCGAGGACCTCCACAGCGAGTTCCCGGCGCTGGCCGCCCGCTCGCTCGGGCTCGGCGACGTGCCGCTGCTCTGCGCCCGCGAGCTGGACGTGACCGGCGGCAACCCGAGCACCGTCCGGGTCCTGATCCACTGCTACTCGACCCGCCCGCGGGCGAGCCTGCGCCATGTCTACCTGCACCGCGCCAAGCACCTGCGCGACGACCTCCCGGAGTGAGCGGATGACCCCGACAGGCAGATGGCCGCAACGGCTGGCGATCGTCGGCACCGGGCTGCTCGGCGCCTCGGTCGGCCTGGCCGCCAGGGCGGCGGGCGTGGCCGAGGTGGTCGGCGCCGACCGCGACCGGCGCGAGCTGCGCGACGCCCTGGACCGCGAGGCGATCACCGTCCGCGCCCGGTCCGTCGAGGAGGCCGCCGAGGGCGCCGACCTGGTCGTGGCGGCGACCCCGGTACGGGCGCTCGCCGGCGTGCTCGCCCGGGCCTACGTGGTCAGCCCGGAGGCGGTCCTCACCGACGTTGGCAGCACCAAATCCCACCTTCTAGCTGAGCTCAAGAGATCATCCACAAGCCTTCGCCGTGTCATCCCCGGCCACCCCATGGCCGGCTCCGAGGACCGCGGGGCCAGAGCGGCCCGCGCCGACCTGTTCCACGGCGCGGCGTGGGTGCTCACCCCCGGCGCCCACGTCGACCACCAGGCGCTGCGACGCCTGACCGCGTTCGTGCGCGACCTCGGGGGCCGGCCGCTGATGCTCGACCCCGAGCTGCACGACCAGGTGGCCGCCTTCGCCAGCCACCTGCCCCAGCTCGCCGCCACCGCCCTGATGGGCGCGGTCGCGCAGGTCGAGTCGCCGGCGGCCCTGCGCCGCCTGGTCGCCAGCGGCTTCAGGGACACGACCCGGGTGGCCGCCAGCGACCCGGACGTGTGGGTCGACATCTGCGCCACCAACGGGCCGAGCATCGTGGCCGCCCTCGACGTGCTCGGCAAGCGGCTGGAGGTGCTGCGCGAGCTGATCGCCGCCGGCGACCGGGCCGGCCT
>WNGB01003222.1_pt1 | contig 28910 bp, 24 predicted proteins | sample 5400681 | NCBI WGS metagenome assembly WNGB01 (sample SAMN13153367, study PRJNA577476) | soil metagenome | isolation source: 115 cm soil or saprolite under grassland replicate 2 | place: USA:California | collected 2016-06-15
GTGTCGATGGCGTCGTCGGGCGAGCACACGAGCGGCTCGCCGTGCAGGTTGAACGAGGTGTTGAGGACGGCGCCGATGCCGGTCCGACGCTCGAACTCGCGGATGACCCGGTGATAGTCCGGGTTCCACGCCTCGTCGAGGATGTGGGCGCGCGCGGTCGCGTCCTGGGGATGGAGCGCGGCGACGATCTCGTCCCGCCGCTCGGGTTTCGTGGGAAACGCCAGCATCATGTACGGTGAGGCGAGTCCCCGCGGGTTCACGAGGTAATCCCCGGCGCGCTCGGCGAGCACGGTCGGCGCGAAGGGCATCCAGAAATCCCGCGCCTTGATCATCCGGTTGATCAACCCCACGACCCGATGGTCGGAGGGATTCGCCAGGATCGATCGGTTGCCGAGGGCCCGCGCCCCGAACTCCATCCGTCCCGCGCAGCGCGCCACCACGCCGTCCGTCACCAGCAGCTCGGCGATGCGATCCTCGACGCGGGCGGGCTCGCTGACGGCATGCCGCGTGGCGAGATCGCGCTTGCGGATCACGGCCTCGATCTCCGTGTCGTCCAGCCCGGGACCGAGATACGCGGGGCCGAAGCTCCGCGGGGCCGGCGTCGCTCCCCGCCGGCGGCACTGCTCGAGATAGCCGAGATACGCCGCGCCGACGGCATTCGACTCGTCGCCGCACGAGGGGAACACGAAGAGGTCCCGCACCCACTCCTCGGCGGCGATGAGCATGTTGGCCTTGACGTTCATGAACACGCCGCCGCCGAGCGCCAGCCGCTCGCCGCCGTACCGGCCGTGCATCAGTCGCGCCCACCCCAGCAAGGCCTCCTCGAGCAGCCGCTGGGCGCCGCCGGCGATGCCGTCGAACCGGAGTCCGAGCGTCGACTCCAGGAGCAGACGGTAGCGCGGGCCGCGGCGCTTCCACCCGAACAGCGCGGGATCGCCGTCGCTCCAGTCGAAGAGCTGGCGCAGCGCGCCGACGGCACGCTCGGTGGCCGCGGCCGGGGCGTAGGGCGCCAGCCCCATCACCTTGTACTCGTGCTCGCCCGCTCGCATGCCCAGACGATCCGAGTGAGCCCGGCGCGCTGGGCGCGGCCTCGCGGCGGGTGAGCGCGTGGCCGCGCGCCGTCGTGGCCGTGGCGCAGAGGCCGTCACCCGAGTTGTCGTTGGTCAGGACCAGCGCGGGCTCGCCGGCGAAGGGAGAGCCGAAGTACGCGGCGGCGGCGTGGCACGCGTGGTGATCGAGAGCGAGCACCCGATCCGCGGCGATCCCGAGGTGGTCCGTGACGAGGGCCAGGCGCTCGTCGGCCGACAGCGCGAACTTCCCGCGCGCGGCGGCGGCCAGCCCGAGGCGGGCGCCGAGCTTGCGCGCGCGCTTGCGGAGGCCGCCGGCCTGGCGGTCGAGGCCGACGCCGTAGTAGTCACGCGCGTAGGCGTCGTCATGGACAACGCGGTTCATCCAGTCACGGGAAAAGGCCCGCGCGCCCGCGAGCGCAACGAGATCGATGGCCGAGCGCTGGATTCCGAGATCGGCGAGCAGGGCGTCGACGGCCGCGCGCGGGTATCCCGCGTCGTTCTTCAGCCTGGAGAACCGCTCCTCGGAGGCGCAGCCGACGATCGCGCCGTCACGGAGCACGGCCGCCGTCGCGCAGTGGGTCTCGTTGATCCCCAGGACGATCATGCTCCGACGATCTTAGCAGGACTCGGGGGCGGGCTTCGCGCCCTTCCGACGCGCGGAGCGAGCCCGGCGGCTCGCCCCGCGCGGGAGCGACGTCTCTAGGCCTTGGTGAGGGCCTGAACGATCGCGCGGCAGAAGGCCGGCAGGTCGTTGGGGTTGCGGGAGGTGATGAGGTTGCCGTCGACGACGACCTCGGCATCCTGCCAGTCGGCGCCGGCGGCGACGAGGTCGTCCTTGATGGAGAAGAACGAGGTCGCCTTGCGGCCCTCGAGGACGCCCGCGGAGACGAGCATCCAGCCGGCGTGGCAGATGGCCGCGACGAGCTTGCCCTGGCGGGCGGCGTCGCGGACGAGCGAGACCATGGCGGCATGCCGGCGCATCATGTCGGGCGCGTAACCGCCGGGGACGATCACCGCGTCGAACTCGACCGCGCTCACCTGCTCGGCCTGGACGTCGACGTTGACGGGGTACCCGTGCTTCGAGGTGTAGCTCTTGGCGCCGCCCGCGCCGACGACTTTCACCTCGGCGCCTTCTTCACGCAGGCGGTAGTACGGTACCCACAGCTCCATCTCCTGGTACATATTCTCGGCGAGGATCGCGATCCGCTTGCCTTCGAGCTTCATACACTGCCTCCCCTGTCAGGATTTCCGGGACGTCTGCGCAGAATCTGATTTTACCGCCGGGTCCTCCCTTGACAATCCTCCACATCGGACGCATGTTGCGCCTGATTACCTCGAGGAGTGACGCATGGCGCAAACCGACGAGCTGACGACCCCACTGTACTGCCCGCTGATCGTCAACGGCGAAGAAGGCAAGGCCGCGAGCGGCCGGACGTTCGCGCGCGAGAACCCGGCGGACGTCCGCCGGATCGCCACCATCGCCGAGCTCGGCACCCAGGAAGACGCGCGCGCCGCCATCGACGCGGCGCGGACCGCGTTCGACACCAACGCCGGAAACTGGATCTACAACTACAAGCTCAGGGAGCAGGCGCTGTTCCGGACGGCGCAGCTGATCCGCGAGCACGCCGACCGCCTCGCCCGGGTCGTGAGCCTGGAAGTCGGCATGCCGATGCGGCAGGCGGTTCCCCACATCGCCGCCTCCGCCGACATCTTCGAGTTCTACGCAGGGCTCGCCGGCAAGCTGTACGGCGAGAGCTTCACGCTGCCCACCGGCTCCACCATCAACCTGGTCAAGGAGCCCGTGGGCGTGGTCGGGATGATCACGCCCTGGAACTTCCCGCTGACCCAGACCGCGCGCAAGGTCGCCCCCGCGCTGGCCGCCGGCTGCACGATCGTGATCAAGCCCGCGAGCTACACGCCGGCCGCCACATACGAGCTGGTCAAGCTCCTCCAGCAGACCGGGCTCCCCAAGGGCGTGCTCAACCTCGTCCCCGGTCCGGGCAACGTCGTCGGTGCGGAGATCATCGCGAGCAAGAAGGTCGACAAGATCTCGTTCACGGGCGAGACCGGCACGGGCAAGCAGATCGGCGCCCAGGCCGGCGTGGAAGTCAAGCGCGTGAGCCTCGAGCTCGGGGGCAAGGCGCCCTATGTGATCTTCGACGACGCCGACGTCGAGGCAGCCTCGCGCGCGGCCATCTTCGGCATGTTCCGCAACGCCGGCCAGGCCTGCGGCGCCACCACGCGCCTGCTCGTGCAGGAGGGGATCCACGAGCGGTTCCTCGCCCGCGTGGCCGAGCTGACCGGCCGGATCGAGGTCGGTGATCCCTCGAACCGGTCCACCGACATGGGGCCCTTGATCTCCAGCAACCAGGAAAAGGTCGTCCAGGAGTTCGTCCGGTACGGCGTAGACAAGGGCTTCCGGCTGGTCACGGGAGGCCACAAGCTGTCCGGTGGCGTCTACGACCACGGCTACTACGTGGAGCCCACGATCTTCGACGGGGTCGACAACTCCTCGCGGCTCGGCCAGGAGGAGATCTTCGGTCCCGTGGTGGCGGTGACCACGTTCCGGGACGAGGCGGAAGCGATCGCGCTGGCCAACGACGTCGATTTCGGGCTGGTGGCCGGCGTCTGGAGCGCCGACTATCCCCGCGCCATGCGCGTGGCCCGGCGGATCCGCGCCGGCACGGTCTGGATCTGGGACAACTACGCGCAGCCCGTGGAAGGGATCTGGGGCGGCTACAAGCAGAGCGGCATGGGACGCGAGCTCGGATACCACGGCCTCGACGACTTCCTCGAGGTGAAGCAGATCTTCACGGACGGAACCGGGCTCGCCATGAAGCCGCCCTACGGTCAGGTGATCAAGGACTGAGCGACCCGTGGGGTCAGACTTTGACTCTTACTATCTCCGGAATAGGTAAGAGTCAAAGTCTGACCCCATCGACGAGCCAGCGGGCGGTGCGGAGGAGCTTGGCGTCGCCATCGCGGGGGCCGACGAGCTGGACGCCGAGGGGCAGGCCGTTGGCGCCGTGCATCAGCGGGACGTTGAGCGCGGGCAGGCCGCAGAGGGTCCACAGGGAGCACATGGCGGGGTCACCCGTCGTGTCGAGGCCAGCGGGAGCGGTTCCGAAGGCGGACGGCGTCAGGATCGCGTCATAGCGTTGCTCGAAGAGCTCGGTGAAGCTCGAGATGAGGTCGGGAATCCGAGCGCGCGCATGAAGGTACTCCAGCGCGGGAACGGCGCGGCCGCGTTCGATCCGGGCGCGCAGGGCCGGGGACAACGCGTCAAAGCTGCTCTCCCATTCGCGACGGAGGTTCAACGCCATCTCCGCTCCCGAGATCGCCTCGTGCCACCGCCAGGCGTCCGCCGTCGCGGCGGAGAGCTCGACCTCCTCGACGCGGTCGCCGAGATGCTCGACGAGCTCCGCGAAAGCCTCCTTCGCGTCGGCGTCGACGCTTTCCCAGAGCGGAGTCTTCATGAATCCGAGCAGCGGCGGCAGCGGCGGCTCGCCCGCCGCGATCTCGCGGTATGGCGTCCGCGCGCGCGGCCGCGTGTCCGGATCCCCCTCGTCGTAGCCCGCGAGCTGCTCGAGGAGCAAGGCCAGGTCCTCGATCGCGCGCGCGAACAGGCCGACGTGGTCCACGGTCCGCGAGAGCTGAAACATCCCGTGACGCGGGATGAGGCCGTGCGTCGGCTTCAACCCGTATACCCCGCAATACGAGGCGGGCCGGATCGTCGACCCTCCCGTCTGGCTGCCGAGCGCGAGCGGCACCATGCCCGCCGCCACCGCGGCGGCCGACCCGCTCGACGACCCGCCCGGCGTGTGCCCCGGGTTGTGCGGATTTCGGGTCTTGCCGGGATGCCGCGTTGCAAACTCCGTCGTCACCGTCTTGCCCATGATGACGGCCCCGGCCCCCCGGAGCATCGCGACCACGCTCGCATCCCGCGCCGGCGTCCGCCCCGCATGCAGGACGGACCCGTTCTCCGTCGGCATATCCGCCGTATCGATGATGTCCTTGATCCCGACGGGCACCCCGTGCAGGGCCCCGATCGGCTGCCCGGAGAGCCGAACCTCGTCCCTGGCCCGCGCCTGCGCGATCACATATTCCGGATCCAGGAACGTCCACGCTTGCACGGTCGGATCGACGTCCCGGATCCTCGCCAGGCACGCCTCCACGAGCTGGACGGACGTGATGACGCCCTCGCGGACGAGCTGTGCCGCCTGCGTCGCCGACAGCCGATGGAGATTGGTCACATCCATGTCGTCGCTGCCGCGAACGTCACGGCGCCGCCCGCCGCGTCTCCATCTCGACGAGCACGCGCCGCAGGATCTTGCCCGACGCCGACTTCGGAATCGCATCGATGAATTCGAGGTGCCGGATCCGCTTGTGCGGGGCCACCCTCCCTGACACCCACTGCATGATCTGCTCGCCCGTCGTTGCCTTCGACGTCTCATCCGCCTTCAGCACGACGAAGGCCTTTGGCACCTCACCCGCTTCCTCGTCCGCGCGTCGCACGACCGCCGCGTCGAGGATCGCCGGGTGCGTGAGCAGCAGCGCTTCGAGCTCGGCGGGCGCCACCTGCATGCCCTTGTACTTGATGAGCTCCTTCGTACGATCCACGATGAAGAACCAGCCATCGTCGTCGACGTAGCCGACGTCGCCGGTGTGGTACCAGCCCTCGCGGTCGATCGAATCCGCGGTCTCCCGCGGCTTGCCGAGATAGCCTTTCATGATCTGTGGGCCGCGGATCAACAACTCGCCTTCCCGATTGGGGCCGAGCTCCCGGCCGGCGTCGGCCTGCACGATCTTGACCTCGGTGTTCGGCACCACGCGTCCCGCGGAGCCGAACTTCAGCGTCGGTCCGCGCGTGGGACTGAGATGGGTCACCGGACTCGCCTCGGTCATGCCGTAGCCCTGCGTGACCGGGCAGCTCAGCTTCTCGCTCAGCTCGCGCGCCTGATCGGCGCCGAGCGGCGCCGCGCCGGAGAAGACCAGCCGCACGCTCGAGAGATCGAACTGCGCCAGGGCCGGGCTCTTCACCATGCCGAGCACGATCGGCGGCACCAGCGGCAGCACCGTCAGCTTGTACTTCTGGACGGCGGCGAGGAACTCATCGAAGTCGAAGCGCGGCATGCTGACGATCGTCGCGCCGTTCGCGAGCCCGAGCATCATGATCACGACCATGCCGTAGATGTGGAAGAACGGCAGCGCCGCGAAGACGCGGTCGCCTTCGCCGAAGCACTCCCAGTCCTGCATGCCCTGGCACTGGCAGAGATTGGCGACGAGGTTGCGGTGCGTGAGCATGACCCCCTTCGGCAGGCCCGTCGTGCCGCTGGAGTAGGGCAGCGCGACGACGTCCTCACGCGGGTCGATGGTCGCGCCCGTCGGCGCCGGCGGCGCGGCCAGCAGCTCGCTGAACGGCCGCGCGCCTTCCGCGACGCCGAACACGTACACGTCTTGCACGTCCGCCGACGCCGCGGCCTCCTTCGCCTTGTCGAGGAACGTCGGCACCGTGATGAGGAGCTTGGCGCGGCAGTCCCTGAGCTGGGTGGCGAGCTCGCCGGCCGTGTAGAGCGGATTCACCGTGGTCACCGTCCCCCCGAGGGTCGCGACGGCGAGGAACACGATCGCGTATTCGGGAAGGTTCGGGCTGTAGATCGCCAGGACGTCGCCCTTCCCGAAGCCGCGGCGGGAGAGCGCCGTCGCGGCCCGACGAATGCCGTCCACGAGCTGCCCGTAGGTCAGCGTACGACCGCTCGGACCGTCGATCAACGCCGGCTTGTCGGCGAGACGGCTGGCCTGGCGGAGGACGAAGTCGGTGATCGTCACGTCGGGGATGGCGACATCGGGGCTGGTGCTCTTGATAATCATGGTGACTGTTCTACGCGCCGCACAGCCGGGCGTTACTTACCGTAGAGGAACTCGGGGAGCCAGAGGGTCATGCCCGGCCAGATGTACATGAAGACGAGGCAGATGCAGACGATGATCATGTACGGCATCATCCCCGCGAAGATCTGGTTCAGGGTGACGTGCTTGGGCGACACGCCCTTGAGGTAGAACGCCGACATCGCGACCGGCGGCGACAGGAACGCCGCTTGTAGATTTACCGCGACCATCGTCCCGAACAGGATCGGGTCGATGTGGAAGTGGCTCAGCAGGGGGATGAAGATCGGGCAGAAGATCACGATGATCTCCGTCCACTCGAGCGGCCAGCCGAGCAGGAAGATGATCATCTGCGCCGTGAACTGAAACCCCAGCGGTGACAGGTTGAGGCTCAGCACCCAGCGCTCGATCAGCCCCTGGCCACCGTGCAGCGCGAACACCGCGGAGAACAGGCCCGAGCCGACGAAGAGCCAGCACACCATGGCCGTCGTCTTCGCGGTCAGAAACGTCGCTTGCTTCAGATTCGTGCGCAGCTCCGGCGAGCCCCGGAGATTCCAGAGGCCAGGCACGATGGTGCCCGCGAGCGTGCCGCCGATCGAGCCGGCGACGATCAACGAGGCCCAATCCTCGCCCTGCCACCACCCGAGCCCGACGCCGATGATCACCCCGACCAGGCTCCACCACCAGACCTGCCGCGCGTACCGTGCCATCACCGCCAGGTAGAGCGCACCGACCGCCCCCACCGCAGCGGATTCCGTCGCCGTCGTGATGCCGAACAGGATGACCGCGAGGACGACGACCGTGAGCACGCCGAGCGGGACCACCGAGACGATCAGCTCCTTCAGGATCTCGAGCTGCTCGCCATCCATCCGCCAGAAGTAGATCACGAGGAGCAGCGCGGAGCCGGCCGCGAAGCCCCAGAACCAGGCATAGAAGTGCGCGGGGACCTTCCCCACCCCTTCGACCGCGATGGTCGGGCCGGCCGACGTCATCTCCTCGAGAGGTCCCTCGGTCTTTTTCGAGGGCGCGACCGGTTCCGTCACGGTCTCCGCCGCGCCCAGCTCCTGCGGCTTTTCCTCGGCCGGCGCCGGCGACGCGGCCAGCGGTGCCGCCGGTGGCGGCGCCGCGGCGACCTTGGCCGGCGCCGCGGGGGCGGCCGTGGCCGTCACGGCGGGCGCCGCGTTGTAGATGACGACGTACCACCACGTCGCGCCGAACGTGCCGACCGTCAGCGCCACGGGCACCATCAGCGCCATCACGTTCTTCCAAACCGCGCCATAGGACACCGGCCCCCCGTCGCCGGCCCGAGCGCCGCGGAGCATGCCGGGCCGGAAGACCGAGGCGAGAATGCCGGGAACGACGGTTCGCGTTCGTCCGCGCTCGAGGCGGCGCATCCACTCGGGCACGGCCACACGAAACTGGTCGGGCGGCAACTTGGGGGCGATCTTCGGATTGATGATCGCCCAGCCGAGGATATAGATCAGGTAGAGGAACGTGAGGAAGAAACCCGGGAGCATGGCCGCCGCATAGAGCTTGACGATCGACTGCCCGGCCACCGCCGCGTAGACGATCAGCATGACCGACGGCGGGATCAGGATGCCGAGCGTCCCGCCGGCGGTGATGGCGCCGGCGGCCAGCCGCACGTCATACCCCGCCTTCAGCATCGGCCCCATGGCGATGACGCCCATGAGGACAACGACGGCGCCGACGATGCCGGAGGCAATGCCCCAGAATGCGCACACGAGCAACGTCGTCACGGCGAGCGAGGCGGGGACTCGTCGGAAGGCCAGCTGCACGCTGTGGAACATCTTATCGACCAGTGCCGCCCGCTCCATGATGTAGCCCATGAAGACGAACAACGGAATCGACAGCAGCGTGTCGTTGGTCATGACCCAGTACGTCCGCTGAACGATGAGGTCGAAGATCCGGTTGTCGTACCAGTGCGCGCCGGGAACCCAGAACGCGAGGTAGCCGAACACCATCCCCAGGCCCATGAGCGTGAACGCGGTCGGAAAGCCCATCATGATGGCGACCACGATGAGCCCGAGCATGGTCAGACCAAGGGACGGGTCGCTCATGGCTCCTTGCGCTTGGCCTCGTCGATGACGGCCTCGTCGACGAAGGTGCGGTGGCGGGCGGCCTCGTCGATCGCGTGCGCCCCCTCGACGGCCAGGCGACGCGAATCCTCGTCCACGTACTCGCTCTTCGAGAGCTGGGTGTCGATGACGTCGATCTCCTCGACGTCCTCCAGCCGCGCCGGCCAGACGCCGGTCCGCAGACACTCGACGCAGCGGACGATCTCGGCCAGACCCTGCAGCATCACGAGCACGCCCGCGATGGGGATCACGCTCTTGAAGTGGTAGACGGGCGGGCCCTCCGCGGTCACCGTCGAGTGCTCGTTGATGTGCCAGGAGATGGCCGCGAAATCGTACCCCGCGTAGATGAGCCCGAGGATGCCCGGGATGAAGAAGACGAAGTACAGCAGCAGGTCGAGCGCCGCCTGCCCGCGTGGCTTCATGTAGATGTAGACGAAGTCGGCGCGCACGTGGCCGCCGGCCGCCAGCGTATAGGCGCCGCACATCATGAACAGCGTCCCGTACAGCATGTTGTTGAAGTCGAAGATCCAGGCGGTCGGTGCGTTGAGGATGTAGCGCTTGAAGACCTCGATGGCGACCACGAATGTCAGGGCCACGATCAGCCACGCGAAGGCCTTGCCCGACCAGTAGCTGATCTCGTCGATGATCCGGATCAGACGGGTGGCGCTCATGGTCGCGTATCCGCGGCCGGCCCCCCGACGTATGCCGGGGGGCTGGCCTGCTCGGAGGGAATCACCGCGGGGCTAGCTCTTCTTGGGCTCGGGCTTGGCGGCCGGCTTGGCGAAGTAGTGATTGAAGGCCATGCGCCGGCTCACGTTGGTGTCGAGATCCCACTTCACCGCGCGGGCGGCGAAGGCCTTCTGCGACTCGACGATCTCCTTGAACATCGGGACGTCGGTCGACTTCTTGTCGACGACCTGGTCGTAGATCTCGAGCTGCTTCTGGAGGATGGAGTCCGGCGTCTTGTAGAAGCGCACCTTGTCCTTGGTCTGCAGCTCGATGTAGTCCTTCGAGTAGCGGTCGATCGACTTCCAGGCCATGTCGGCCGACGCCGCCTCCACGCCGTTCTCGATGATGGCCTTCATCTTGTCCGGCAGCGCGTCGAACTTCGTCTTGTTGAACGTGATCTCGAGCTGCTCGGCGTTCTGGTGGTAGCTCTGCAGCATGCACACCTTGGAGACGTCGGCGAAGCCGAGGAGGCGGTCGGAGGTCGCGTTGTTGAACTCGGCGGCGTCGAGGAGCCCGCGGTCGAGCGCCGGGACGATCTCGCCGCCGGGCAGGGCGTTCACCGCGGCGCCGAGGCCCGTGAACACGTCGATCGAGATCCCGACCGTGCGGTACTTCAGCCCCTTGAAGTCGTCGGCCTTGGTGACGGGCTTCTTGAACCAGCCGAGCGGCTGCGTGAACATCGGACCGTACGGGAACGACACGACGTTCGCGCCGATGGACGCGTAGAGCTTCTGCAGGAGCTGCTTGCCCCCGCCGTACTTGTGCCACGACAGCAGCATGTTGGCGTCCATGCCGTAGCCGGGGCCCGAGCCCCAGAGCGCCAGCGCGTTCTGCTTGCCGTAGTGGTACACGAGCACGCCGTGCCCGCCGTCGAGCGTGCCCTTCGAGACGGCGTCGAGCAGACCGAAGGCCGGCACCACCGCGCCCGCCGGCAGCACCTCGATCTTCAGCTCGCCGCCGGTCATGTCGTTGACCTTCTTGGCGAAGTCGAGCGCGTACTCGTGGAAGATGTCCTTCTGCGGCCACGTGGACTGCCAGCGCATCGTGGTCGGCCCCTGAGCCTTGGCGATCATGGGAAAGCCAAAGGTGGTGGCGGCGCCCGCCGCCACGGCGGCGCCGGTGAGGAACCTGCGCCGCGTCGACTCCGTCGTCGGTTGCGCACTATCCATCTCACGCCTCCTCGTCATCGGTGGGTTGACCTACAGGTTCGTAACCCCGAGATCCCGCGTCTGGCTCCCAGCTTCCCCCGGCCGCCGGAAGCGTCGTGGACGACTGGCCCGACCACGGCGCCAACCTACGCGGCCGTCACCAAGTTTGTCAAGATTGCCGCGGTTCTCTTCGATTGACGTCGCCAGCGGGCCTCGGCTAGGCTCACCGCGAACCCGAGCGGGGGTACGAGGAGCTCGTGACTCACGAAGACATCGTCACTCTGGTCAGGGTGCTGGCGGCGCTCGTCGCCGGCGCAACGATCGGGCTGGAGCGCACCCTGCATGGGCGACCGGCCGGGTTCCGCACCCACGCCCTGGTCTGTCTCGCCTCGTGCTTGCTGATGCTGGTGACGGTGTACCAGACCCGGTGGATGGTCGTGGTTCCCCTGGATGCGATCAAGACCGATCCGACCCGCATGGCCCAGGGCATCATGACGGGCATCGGCTTCCTGGGCGCCGGGGTGATCTTCAAGGAAGGGCTGAGCGTCCGCGGATTGACGACGGCGGCCTCCATCTGGATGACGGCGACCCTTGGTATCGTGATCGGCGTCGGATTCTACTACGTCGCGGCGATCGGCACCGCCGCGACCCTGGCCGTCCTCGCCGCGTTCCGGCTTCTCGAGCTACGTCTGCCGACCGAATTCTACGCGCACCATTCGCTGACCTTCGAGCGCGGCGCCGTGATCCCGGAAAGCGACCTGCGACGGTTGATCGGCGAGCACGGGTTCTCCATCGCGAACCTGTCGTATCGGCTGAGGGACGGCGGCCGGCTCTTCGAGTACGGCATGATGATCAAGTCTCGCGACCGACGGAACGCCGAAGCGCTGTCCGAACATCTGCGTCGCCGACCGGAAGTGCTCGAGTTCCGGATCGCGCCGACCGGCGACTGACGTCCGGTCGACGAGGCCGCCCTAGGGGGGCGAGACGGTCAGGGACACCAGACGCTCGCCCCGGCGGAGGGTGAGGCTCAGCGGACGGTCGGCTCCCCGCTCGGCCATCGCCTCGCGGGCGGCGTCGCGGCTTCCGACCGGACGGTCGCCCACCTGGAGGATGACGTCTCCGACCTCCAGGCCCGCCTTCTCGGCTGCGCTCCCGCGCGCCACGATACCGATCGTGGCCGCGCCGCTCGCCGCCAGGGCAACCGCCGGCTCGCCACCGGCCAGCGGCTCCTGCAACGAGAAGCCGAACTCCGCCGCCACGCGCTCACCGGCCACGGGTGGCGGCATCGTCGTGAGTCGGACCTTGAGCGCCCGGCGCCCCTCGGCGCGGAGCACGGTCAACAGGGTGTCACGGTCCGTGGGCGCCGCTGCGATGAGGCGTTGCAGCAATCGTGTCTCCACGATCGGCCGCTCACCGAACGCCACCACGATATCGCCGCTCTTGAGGCCGGCCTTCGCGGCCGGCGTGTCGGCGATCACCTCCACGATGACGACGCCGAACCCTTCCCGGATGCCGTGCCGCGACGCGATCTCTTCCATCTCTTGCTCGGACAGATCGCGGATGCGCACGCCGAGCCAGGACCACGAGCGCGCCTCACCGAGCGACGCGGCGACCAGCAGCAGCGCGAGCACGGGCAGGGCCAGCCGCGCGAGCGCGCGCGTCACTCCCGGCCCCCCTTGAGCTCGTTGGCCAGGTCGTCGAGGGCGGCCGACACGCGGCGCAGGCGCTCGTCGACGTCGAGCGTCTCCAGCAATGATTGCCGGAGATTCGCGTCCGGCAGGAAGGCGGCCGCGACCCGATCGGCGATCATGCCCGGCTCCTGCTCGGGGCCGAGCGCGCCGTCGAGAACGTCGAGGGGACGGTCGAGCGCCTCGAGCAGCCGCTTGCACGAGCTTCGGATCCGGCTCACCACGGCCGCCACGTCGCCCGACACCGGCGCATCCTCGAGCCGCCGGGCACGCACGAGTCGATAGAGCGTGTCCGCGGGGACCTCGCCCTCGATGCGCACGCGCCATTGCCCCTTGACGAGGAGGTTGAAGCGGCCACTGGCCAGGCGCTCGCAGTTGACGATCTCACCGCCCCCGGCGACGGCGAAGACGGCGGGCTTGCCCTCGTATCCGGCCTCGAAGCCCGGCCGCAGGCGCACGACCACGATCCGGCGGTCCCGGGCGAGCGCGTCGGTGATCATGGCGCGATACCGCGCCTCGAACACGTGCAGGGGCAGGAACGTGTGGGGAAAGAACGTCACGTCCGGCAACGGAAAGATCGGCAGCACCACCAGCTCGGACACGCGACCGCCCGCGCCGGGATCAGCCGATGCGAGGGAGTGGGGCGCCGACAGCCTCGGCACGGTCGGCGACGACCTGCGCGAGGGCACGGAACGCCTCCGCCTGGGGCGATTCCGGCTTGCGGATCGTGATCGGCGTGCCTTGATCCCCCGCCACGCGGGTCTCAGGATCGAGCGGAATCTGCGCCAGCAAGGGCACCCCGTACTCCTCCGCCACGCGCCGGCCCCCGGTGTCGCCGAAGATCGCGGTCTGGCCGTTGCAGTGCGGGCAGACGAAGTGACTCATGTTCTCGACGATGCCGAGAATGGGCACGTTGAGGCGCTGGAACATGCCGATGGCCTTGCGGACGTCGAGGAGCGCGACGTCCTGGGGCGTCGTCACCATCACCACGCCGCCGAGCGGGATCACCTGGGACAGCGACAGCTGGGCGTCGCCGGTGCCGGGCGGCATGTCGAAGATCAGATAGTCGAGCGCGCCCCACATCACGTCGCGCAGCATCTGCTGGATGAACGAGTGGATCATCGGGCCGCGCCAGACGAGCGGCTCACGCTCGTTCACCAGGAGCCCGATCGACATCATCTTGAGCCCGTGGGCCTCGACGGGGATGATCCGGTTGTCGAACATCCCCGGCCGGCCGCGGGAGCCCAGCATCATCGGGATGTCGGGGCCGTACACGTCGGCGTCGATGATCCCGACCCCGGCCGCCATCCCACGCAGCGCCACCGCGAGGTTGACCGCGACCGTCGACTTGCCGACGCCGCCCTTGCCGGACGACACCGCGATGGTGCGCTTGACCTCGGGAATCAGGTCGGCGGCGGGCGCCGCCGCCGCGCCGTGCGCGTGCCCCTGAGGCGCCGCCGCGGGCGCGGCCGGGCCACGCGCCTGGCCGCCGCCTGCCATCTTCACCTGCACGCTGGCCACGCCGGGGAGCTCCCGGACGATCCGGGAGGCCGAGCTGTGCATCGAGACCTTGGTCGCCGGAGCCTGGGACGTGAAAGCCAGCGTGAACGCCACCTCGGTCTCGCCGATGGCGAGATCACGCACGAGCCCCAGGCTGACGATGTCCTGCTGGCTGTCCGGGTCCTTGATCGAGCGGAGCGCGGCGAGGACTGCCTGCTCACTCACCATACATCGCCACTATACAGCAGCGGTCGGACCACGCAATGGGCAGGGATCTTCCCAAATCTGGTCGACGACGACCCGCCACACGCGTGACGCTCGTTCGAAAATCCTCGTTGTTGGGAATTTCTCGCGTGGAACAGAGTTTGCCTATTGATCCCGACGTCACACGCCCTCCCCCCAGGCGGGGGCGGACCCACTAGGGTTCGCTCCCGTCGTAAACTGCCCCACATTCCTTGCATTCCCGAAGGCCACTTGTTATGTATGAGCGGTGATCAACGCTGATGATTTTCGTCTTGTCCTCAGTCACTTCGCGACCGGAGTCACCATCGTCACGACCTGCGATGCGGATCTCCACCCGACCGGTCTCACCGCCAGCGCCTTCTCGTCGGTCTCGCTCGATCCGCCCCTGGTCTTGATCTGCGTCGACCACAAGAGTCAGAGCTATCCGGCCCTGCGCGAGGCCGGCCGGTTCGCGATCAACGTCCTCCATCACGAGCACGAGCCCATCTCCCGCCGCTTCGCCTCCACGCGTCTCGACAAGTTCGATGGCGTCGCGTTCCGTCTGGGAGCGCTCGGTCTTCCGCTGATCGAGGGCGCCCTGGCCCACATCGAGTGCCAGACCGTGAACGCGCATGTCGAGGGCGATCACACGATCTTCGTCGGGCGCGTCGAGTCGGCCCAGGTCGGCGACGGTGAGCCCTTGCTGTACTACCGCGGCCGCTATCATCGCCTTCGAGGAGATCAACCGTGACGATTCCGTTGTCGCGCCCGCCGGTCGACGAAGAGATCCGGCAGGCCGTTCTCGCCGCCATCGACGACAGGCAGTACATCCTCGGTCCGCAGTGCAAGGCGCTCGAGACCGAGCTGGCCCGCCACGCCGGCGTCCGCCACGCGATCCTCACGACCTCGGGGACGGCCGCCTTGTGGCTGACGCTGCGGGCGTTCGGGGTCCGGCCGGGCGACGAGATCCTGGTGCCGTCTCACACGGCCTTCCCCACGGTCGAGGCGGTGTGCTTTGCCGGGGCCACGCCCGTCTTCGTCGACACCGACGACTGGTACACCCTCGATCCGAAGGACGCGGCCACGAAGGTCACCCCCCGGACCGTCGGCATCCTGCCCGTCCACCTCTACGGTCAACCCGCCGAGCTGCCGGCCGTGCAGGACCTGGCGGCCCGCCACGGCCTCTGGCTTCTCGAGGACTGCGCCCAGGCCCAGGGCGCGGCGTGGAGCGGCCAGCCGGTGGGCAGCTTCGGGCGCGCCGCGGCGCTGTCGTTCTATCCGTCGAAGAACTTGCCGGCCATGGGCGATGGCGGGGCCGTGCTGACGAGCGACGACGAGATCGCCGCGCGCTGCCAGCGCCTTCGCGATCACGGCCGTATCAACAAGGATGTGCACGCCGAGGTCGGTTTCAACCTGCGCTTCAACGAGCTCCAGGCGGCGGCCCTGCGCGTGCTGCTGCGCCGGCTCGACGCGATGAACGATCACCGCCGGACGCTCGCCGCGCGCTACGACCGCGGGCTCCGGGAGCTGCCGCTGGCCCTGCCGCGCGAGCGCGAGCACGCGCGACACGTCTATCATCTCTACGTCGTCGCCACGCCGCGCCGCGCCGAGCTGGCGGCGTTCCTCAAGGCCCGCGGGATCCAGACGGGCATCCATTACCCGGTGGCCAGCCACCGACAGCCGGCGGTCGAGGCCTTGAACCCGCCGGCCCTGCCGCGTACCGAGAAGCTCGTGGACGAGATCCTGAGCCTGCCGATGTCCGCCGGCCACACCGAGGCGGAGATCGATCAGGTGACGGATGCGGTCCGGGAGTTCTTTGTCCGGTAGGCGACTCCCCATTTGATCGTCGGCTTCGAGGAGCTCGAGCGGTATCGCAAGCGGGTCGCGATGGTGGACGGCGCCTTCGACCCCCTGCACGCCGGCCACATCGACTATTTCCGTGAGGCGCGCGCGCTCGGTCTGCCCCTGCTCTGCAACGTCGCCTCCGACGCCTACGTGGGCACGAAGCATCCGCCCCTGGTCCCGGCCACGCAGCGGGTCGTCGTCGTCGACGCGATCCGCTACGTCGACTACACGCATCTCAACGCCCACGATACCGAGACGGTCCTGCGCCGCCTCCAGCCCGCGTATTACGTGAAGGGCCGCGACTGGGACGGTCGGCTGCCCGCGGAGCAGCTTGCCATCTGCGAGCGACTCGGGATCCGGATCGTGTATCTCGATACCGTCCGCGATTCCTCGACCAGGCTCCTGGCGGCGTGGGCCGGCGGCCCCCCCTCGTCCCGCGAGGCCTGAGGTGACCCGCGTCGACGCGATCCTCAGCTATCATCTCAACCCGCTCACGTGCGGCGTCGCGAAGTTCAATCTGGCCCTCGGCCGGCGCCTGGCCACGCCGGTGGTCGGCGTGCTCCGTCCGGAGACCTCGCGGTATCGTCATCCCCTGCTCTCGGTCAAGCTCTCGGAGTTCGCCGCCGCCGACGTCCGCCGGCTCGACGCCGTGCTCGCGACGTCCCCGTGGCGCCGGAGCTTCACGGTCTTTCTGCACGACTGGACCGACTCGGACCTCGAGCACGCGCTGGTGCGCGACGCCGGCGCGGTGTACTGCGCGAACCCGGAGATCAGGGCGGCCGTGGCCCCGCTCCGGCCGGACGCGGTCGCCCTCTGGTGCCCGTCGACGATCCCCGAGTCGGAGCGCTTCGCGCCCGTGGAGCTCACGGTGTTCTCGTTCGGCATGGCCCACAAGGTGCGCACGCGCCTGTACGAGCGCCTGCGCGTGCTGCTCGACGCCACCGGCCGCTCCTATGGCCTGCACCTGTCGGCGGCGCTCCACGCCGACACGACGCTCGACTCCTTCGCGGCCGCGCTCGAGGAGCTGCGGGCCATCTTCGGCTCGCGCCTCTACTTTCTCGGCCACCTCTCGGATGCGGCGGTCTACAACTACCTGCAGACGACCACGTTCTTCGCGGCGTTCTTCGACCGCGGCGTGCGCGCCAACAACACGACCGTCAACGCCGCGATGAGCTGCGGCGCCGTGGTGGTGACGAACCTCGACGAGCACTCGCCGCCCGCATTCCAGCACGGCGTCAACCTCCTCGACATCGCACGCTGCGACGCCCTGCCCCTCGACCCGTCGACGCTCACGGCGATGGGCGGCCACGCGGCGGTCACCGCCACGGTGGACCTCGGCTGGAGCGCATTGATCGCGGCCATGGCCGGTCCCGACGGGTCGCTGGCCGTGTCCCGCGGCCGCGATGCGCATGGCCAGTGAGGCGCGGCCGGGACGGCGACGGGGCCTGCGGCGAACGCTGTTCCGCCGGCTCTTCGTGCCCCAGCTCGTGCGCATCGTCCGCGACCGCCTGCGCGAGTCCGACCGGGGGGACGTGGTGTTCGTCTCCCTGATGGGCGGCGTCGGGGACCTCGTGAACGCCTTTCCGTCCATCGAGCGGCTCGCCGCCCGCCACGCCGTCGACATGGCGACCGGCCACGATCCCTACCGCGCTCTCGTGCGGGAGAATCCGCACGTCCGGCGCGTCTACGCGCCCTTCGTCTACAAGCCGATTCGCCGCGCTCATCGCCGGCTCATCGAGGGTCTCCTGGGACGGCTCTACGCACGGGTCATCCTCCTCGATGAGCCGGACAGCGCCTGGCGCACACGCGGGCGCCACATGAGCGCGGTCTACGCGGAGCGGTGTGGCGTGACGCCGCCGGCGCGCGGCACGATCCATCTGTCAGGCGAAGGCCGCGAGCGGGCCGCGGCGCTGCTCGCTGGGCTCGGCGTGCGTGAATACGTCTTCGTCACCCAGCTCGTGCGCCGCGACCGCCCCGAGCGCTCGTGGCCGATCGCCCATTACCACGCGCTCGGCGCGCGCCTGCACGAGCAGTCGGGGCTTCCCGTGCTCGTCCACAGCCACAGCTCCGACGAGACGACCGTGCCGGAGGGCTGCATCGGACTCGAGCCCCTCGACATCCTCACCGTGGCGGCGCTCATCGAGCGCGCTCGTCTCTACGTCGGCCCCGACACGGGGCCCACCCACATCGCCGCCGCCCTCGGCGTGCCGACCGTCGCCATCCATCTCGGCTATCCGCCCGAGGTGTCCGGCGCGGTGGGCGACAACGTGGCGCTCGTCCGCCAGCGTCGGCCTCTGGACGACCCCGCCCTGACCACGCCGGACGACGTGTGGGACGCCGTCCAGCACCTCGAGGTCCGTGGAGCATTTCGCGGAGCACCCCGGGGGGCTTGGGGGGCCCGTGGCTAGGCCCCCCATGTCCACAGGCGGCCCTCTGCGCGTCCTGCACCTCTACCCCAAGCAGGATTACTTCACGGGCGCCGCCATCCAGTTGCGGGAGCTGGCGTGGGGACTCCGTGACCGCGGTCACGAAGTCGTCGTGGCCACGCGGCCGAGCGCCGAGTGGGCGGGGCGGACACGGCAGGCCGGGCTCGCGCACTACGAGCTGCCGATGGCCTCCGAGGTGGACCTGCGATCGGCGCGGGCGCTGGTCCGCATTCTCCGCAAGCATCGCATCCAGGTCGTCCATGCCCACAAGGGCCGGGCCCGGACGCTGGCGCTGATCGCGGGACTCTTCGTTCGTATCCCGGTGCTCGTGCTCCATCGCGGCGTGAGCTTTCGCCTGGACCCGTTCAACCGGCTGGGCTACGCGACCCGGCGCGTGCACGCCGTCATCGTCGTGTGCGAGTCGATCAAGCGCGGGCTCGTCGCGCGCGGGATCCGCGCCGACAAGATCCACGTCATGTATCCCAGTGTCGATACCGACGTCTTCCATCCCGGCGTCGACGGCGACGGCGTCCGCGCCGAGCTCGGGCTCGACTGGGGGGACTTCGTGGTCACGCAGATCGGTCAGCGGAGCTGGAAGGGCAACGACGACGTCGTCGACGCCATGGCCCTCGTGGCGGCGCGGGCGCCACGCGCACGGCTCCTGGTGGTGGGCGCGCGGGCGCCGGAGCTGCTGATGGAACGCGCGCGTCGACTGGGAATCGCAGCGATCCTCCGCGTCATCGGCTACCGGGAGGACGTCCCGCAGATCCTCAAGGCCAGCGACTGCTGTATCGACGCGTCGTGGAAAGGCCTCGGCCTCACCGGGACCTTGCCCGAGGCGCTCGCCGTCGGCACGCCCGTCCTGGGCAGCGATCTCGAGGGCCATCCCGAGGTCGTGCGGGAGGGCCGGACGGGCTTTCTGTTCAAGCCGCGCGACGTTTCCGGCATCGCGGAGGCGATCCTGGCGCTCGCCGCCGATCCCGAGCGCGCGCGGGCGATGGGGCGCGCCGGCCGCGAGCTGGCGCTACGCGAGTTCGCGACCGACGTCAGGGTCGAGCGCACGGAGGCCCTCTACCGCCGCCTGCTCGCCGCGCGGGGCCGGCCGTGACGTTCTCCCTCGGTCCCTTCCGGCGTCTGGCCGCCTACGTCAAGCCCCACCTGCCCCTGCTCGTCGTGGGCGGCCTCCTGGCCCTGGTCGTGTCGGCGACCGAGGGCCTGGCCGCGTGGCTGGTCAAGCCCGTGATGGACGACATCTTCATCCGCCGGGACGCGCAGATGCTCCGGGTCATTCCCCTCGTGCTGCTCGCCGTGTACGCGATCAAGGGCGTGACCCGCTATGCGCAGTCGTACATCATGGCCGCCGTCGGCGAGCGGGTGGTGGCGCGCCTGCGCCGGGATCTCTACACCCACATCCAGGGGATGCCGCTGGCCTTCTTCTCGGGCGTCCACACCGCGGACTTGATCTCGCGGATCATGAACGACATCAACCGCCTGTCGCACCTCTCGTCGAACGTCCTCGTCATGGCCGTGCTGCAGATCAGCACCATCGTGGTGCTGACCGTCGTCATGTTCGTGCGGGAATGGCTGCTCACGGTGCTGGCCCTCACCGTGTTCCCGCTCATCGCCCTGGCCGTCCACCTCATCGGCCACCGGCTCTACGCCCTGAACCGGCGCACCCAGCGGCAGATCGCGCAGCTCGCCGTCGTCCTCCAGGAGTCGTTCACCGGCACCAAGATCGTCAAGGCCTTCGGCCGGGAGCGCTTCGAGCAGGCCAGGTTCGACGGCGTCAACGACCGCCTGCTGCGGCTCTCGCTCAAGAACGCGCGGACCGACTACATCGCCGAGCCCCTGCTCGAGCTCTGCGCGGCCATCGGCATCGCGGGCGCGCTGTGGTACGGCGGGACCCGGGTCATCCAGGGTGACATGACGCCGGGCACCTTCTTCTCGTTCACGGCCGCCCTCGTCCTGCTCTACGGGCCGGCGCGGCAGCTCGCGCGGGCCGTGAACAAGGTCCAGCAGACGACGGCCTCGGTCGAGCGCGTCTTCGAGATCCTCGACCTGCCGGCCGCCGTCACCGATCCCCCGCGCGCTGTCCGCCTGGACGGCTTCCGCGAGGCCCTTCGCTTCGAGGACGTCAGCTTCCGCTACGTCGACGCCGAGGCCTTCGCGCTGACGGACGTGTCGCTGGAGATCCGGCGGGGTGAAGTGGTCGCGTTCGTGGGGATGAGCGGCGCCGGCAAGACGACCCTGATGGACCTGCTCCCCCGCTTCCACGACGTGACGGCGGGCCGGATCACGATCGACGGCCATGACGTCCGCGACGTGTCCCAGGCCTCGCTCCGCGCCCAGATGGGTGTCGTCACCCAGGGGACGTTCCTCTTCAGCGACTCGATTTACTACAACATCGCGTACGGGCGGCCCGACGCCTCGCGCGAGGAGATCGTGCGCGCGGCACGTCAGGCCTACGCCCACGACTTCATCCTCGCCGCCGACAACGGCTACGACACGCTCGTCGGTGAGCGCGGCGTGCGCCTGTCGGGTGGCCAGCGCCAGCGGATCGCCATCGCGCGCGCCTTCCTCAAGGATCCGCCGATCCTCATCCTCGACGAGGCGACGTCCGATCTCGACGCCGAGAGCGAGTTCATGGTCCAGCAGGCCCTGGCCGCCCTGATGCAGGGACGGACGGTGCTCGTGATCGCCCACCGTCTGGCCACGGTGCGCAACGCCGATCGCATCGTCGTCGTGCACGAGGGACGGATCGCGGAGGTCGGCCGGCACGACGAGCTGCTCGCCCGCGACGGTCTCTATCGCCGCCTCCACGCGCTGCAGATGGCGCCCTCGGAGCAGGCGGCCGCGCAGGTCTCGCGTCCCGGATGATGGAAGCCGCCGCCGTGGCGGCTCCCCGCATCTCCCGGGCCGCCGATCGGGCCCTGGCTCCCCTGCTCACGGTCCTGCTCGTCGCGCTGATGACGTCGATCACCCTGGTCGGCGTCCTGACGGGCTTGATCATCGTCGCCGGCCTGGTGCGGCTCGCCGATCCCTCGCTGCGGGCGCGCGATCGCACTCCGCTCGCGTGGCCGCTCCTCGCCTTCGCCGCCGTCACCCTCGTGTCGGCGCTGCACGCGGAACACCCCGGCATCGCCCTCTTCGAGTCGAAGCAGCTCCTCGGGATCGCCCTCTTCCTGGCCGCCGTGAACGGCTTCCACGGCGGCGAGGGGATCCGGCGCGCGCTGCGCTGGCTCTACGCCACCGTGGCCGTCGTGTGCCTTCTGGCGTTCCTTCAGGTCTGGGCATGCGGCAGCCGCTCGCCCCTGCCGGAGTGGGCCGCCTGGATGTTGCGGATCAAGCTCGAGGCCTGCCGCGCCAGCCCCCTCTTTCGCGCGAAGGGATTTTTCAGCATCTACATGACGCTCGGCGGCAGCCTGCTCATCGTGCTCTCGCTGATCCTCGCCACCTTCGCGGCGGGGGCGCGGGCGTGGCGCCGGCCGCAGCTGGCGACCGGCGGTCTGGCCGCCCTCGCGCTCGCGCTGACCTATGTTCGCAGCGCGTGGCTTGGCCTGGGCGTCGCCGTGCTCGTCCTCGTCGGCCTCACCCGTCGCTGGGCGGTCCTGCTCGCGTTGCTCGCCGCCGCTCTCCTCGCCGTGGCCGTGCCATCTCCGCTGAAGACGCGTGTGCTGTCGATCACCGACCGGGCCGATCCCTCGGCGACCGAGCGCATCTACTTCTGGGCGGCGGGCGCGCGCATGGTGGCAGACGCGCCCCTGCTCGGCCTCGGGCCCGGCGGCGTCAAGCAGCATTATCCGGCGTACCGCGATCCCGCGGCGCGCCGACCGGGGACCGGGCACCTGCACAACAACGTCGTCCAGCTCGCCGCCGAGCGTGGGCTCCTGGGCCTGGCGGCCTGGCTCGCGATCTGGATCACGTTCTGTGTCCGCGCGGGGCGGATCTACCTCGCCTTGCCGGCCGCTCGCGCCGACGACCGCGCGCTCGTCGCCGGCAGCCTGGCCGCCGTCGCGGGCTTCCTCGTGGCCGGTCTCTTCGAGTACAACTTCGGCGATTCTGAAGTGATCGGGTTGCTCTGGGTCGTGATGGCCTTCCCGTTCGTGGTCGACCCCGGGCGTGTAGCGTAGCGCTGTTCGAGCGCGGGCTTTGCCCGGGCAATCCTCGTCTTCAGGGGGAGGCAGGGCGAGAGCGGGCCGCGAGACCCGCTCCGCCCGTCGGAAGGGGGACGCAGTCCCCCTCCGAGGTCAATCCATGTCGCAGCGGTGGAACAGAGCCTTCCATTTCCCGCCCGCGGCCTCACACGAAGCCCGGTCCTTGAGCGCCGGGGACGCGCTCGGCTCCGTCGAGTGACGCGCACATCCCGCAAAGATGGCCAGCAGGAACAGCACCGAGACAATCGCCTTCATCGTGACCTCCCTGTGTCGGACGTTGCACACCCCTACCTCGACATGTAGACAGGCTAACGGCGTGCCAGCGAGCGCGGGATCGATGGAGACTATGCCCGGCCCGGGGGACGAGGCCCCGCGCTACGAATTACGAACGCAGCTTCCGAGCGCCGGCTTCGCCGGCGCCATCGAATCCTGGGGGGAGGCAGCGAGGAGCGAGCCGCAAGGCGAGCGACGAGCGTCGGAAGGGGGGCGCAGCCCCCCTCCGAGCTATTTTTCGCGGAAGCGGTTGACGATGGGCAGGCGCCAGTCGCGCCCGAAGGCGCGCGGTGTGATCTTGACGCCGATCGGTCCCTGACGGCGCTTGTATTCGTTGCGGTCCACCATGGCCACGGTCTTCTGCACGGTCTCGCGGTCGAAGCCCTGCGCGACCATGTCGTTCACGCCGCGATCGTTCTCCACGTAGGCTTCCAGGATCGCGTCGAGCTCGGGGTACGGCGGCAAGGTGTCCTGGTCACGCTGGTCCGGCCGCAGCTCGGCCGAGGGCGCGCGCTCGAACACGCTCTCCGGAATCACGACGCGCCCGGTCCGAGCGTTGACGTGCCGCGCGACCTCGTAGACCAGGGTCTTCGGCACGTCCTTGATGACCGCGAAGCCTCCCGCCATGTCGCCATAGAGGGTCGTGTAGCCCACGCCGTACTCGCTCTTGTTGCCGGTGGTGAGGACGAGCCATCCGAACTTGTTCGACAGCGCCATCAGCAGGTTGCCACGGATGCGGGCCTGGAGATTCTCCTCGGTCACGTCCTCCTTGAGGCCCTTGAACGGCCGGGCCAGCGTACGCTTGAACGACCCCAGCAGGCCGCCGATCGGGAGCGAGAAGAACTCGATGCCGAGGTTCTTCGCGAGCCGACGGGCATCACGCCGCGTCCCCGTCGAGGAGTACGGCGACGGCATGGTCACGCCGGTGACGTTCTCGCGGCCCAGCGCCTCCACCGCGATGGCGGCCACGAGCGAGGAATCGATGCCGCCCGACAGCCCGATGACGACGTGCTTGAAGCCGTTCTTGCGCACGTAGTCGTGCGTACCGAGCACGAGCGCCTGGAAGACCTCGTCGACGGGCGAGAGTGGCACGATCTCCGGGCGTTCGGGCAGCGGCGGCGGCGAGACGGAGGCCACGGCCGGCAAGCTGACGCGGGCGACGTGGTCCTCGGACCCCAGCTTCTCCTTGCGGCGGCGTGAGTCGCGCAGCCGAGCGCGGAAGACGCCGTCGAGATCGAGATCGGCGATCACGAGGTCCTCCTGGAATTGCGGCCCGCGCGCCACGAAGTCACCGTGCTCGTTCACGAGCAGGCTGCCGCCGTCGAAGACCAGCTCGTCCTGTCCGCCCGCCATGTTGACGTAGGCCAGGCACACGACGTCGTCGGCGGCCCGCGTCGCCACCATCCGCTCCCGGTCGCGGCCCTTGCCGGCGTGGTACGGCGAGCTGTTGATGGTGATCACGAGCTCCGCCCCGGCCAGGGCCTGGACGGTCGTCGGCCCCGTCGGGTACCAGAGGTCTTCGCAGATGTTCACGGCGAACGTCACGTCCCCGCGCGCGAACACCGGCGACTCCGTGCCCGCCTGGAAATACCGGTTCTCGTCGAACACCCCGTAGTTCGGCAGGTAGCGCTTGTGATAGATGCCCGCCAGGGAGCCGTCGTGCAGCACGGCGGCGGCGTTGAAGATGTCGTCACGACGGTCGACGAAGCCGACGACCGCGGTCAGGCCGTGCGAGGCGCGGGCGACGGCGTCGAGCGCGCGGACGTTGGCCTCGATGAAGGCCGGCTTGAACAGGAGGTCCTCGGGTGGATAGCCGGTGATGGCCAGCTCCGGGAACGCCACCAGCGCGACCCCGAGCCGGCGCGCGCGCTCGAGATTGTCGGTGATCTTGCGGACGTTGCCCTCGAAGTCTCCCACGGTGGAGTTGATCTGGGCGAGGCCGACGCGCAGCATCTTCATGAGCTGTCCCGGCTCCATTTTACTTCGACGCCCGACGCTGGCCTAGGAACACCGCGGCGGTGTACGATGGCCGCCGATGCCGGCGAAGATTCCCTGGCTGCCGTCGACCCTCCCCGCGGGCGCCCGTGCCGAGCGCTGTCCGCGCTGCGGGCGCCTGGCCTTCGTCCCCTGGACGCTGCGCCGGGACGAGCAAACGAAGCAGGTGCACCGGACCTGGGTCTGCACCGAGTGCCAGGAGATCGAAGAGCGTCCGGAGCCCGAGTAGCCGGCTCGCCCGTCGTGACGCGGACGTGACGACGCCAATGTCCGACGTGGTGATTCGTAGCGAGCTGGAGCTCGGCATGCCCCACCTCGACGCCCACGGTATCGGCGAATCGCCCACGCTCAAGCACCTCGGCCACTTGCGATGGCAAGCGTTTCAGCAGCTGACCGGCGTCCGGACGCGCGACGTGATGGATGCCGAGGGCCGGCGGCTCTACGCGACCTTCTATCACGTGGACATCGCCTTCCCGCCCTCGTCGCCCCCGCACGCGTTCGGCGAGAACGATCCCGTCGTCTGGCTCGGCACGCTGGGCGCCTTCGGGCGGAACATCCTCGACGGCCGCTTCGTGCTCCATCGAGTCGTCGATGGAGCTCCGGAGCCGCCCGTCTCCGCCGCCGAGCCCCTCGAGCGTCTGCTGGACGCGGGCGTCCCCGTCATCCGTCTCTCGAACATCTTCATCGCCCAGGAGGCCGGGCCCGGCACGCTGAGGATCGGGCAGCCGGCCAACGTGGACCTCACGAGAGTCCGCGCCCTGGACACGGCGCCCGATGGGCACGACTTGAACCGCCTGGCCAGGGACCGTGGACGCTTCTTCGACGCGCCGCCCAGCGCTCGGCCCCGCCCGCATGCCCGCGCGACGATCGAGCATCCCATTGACGCCGATCGCGACGTGAATGCGGCGGGCCTCGTGTACTTCGCCAACTTCCCGGCATTCTTCCAGGTCGCGGAACGCAGAGTCCTGGCCGCCTTGCCTCACGGAGGTCTGCCCCGCCCGTGGGTCGATCGCCGCGGAACGTTGCGGCGGCGGATCGGGCTGTTCGGCAACGCCCGCCTCGACGACCGCCTCCGGATGGAGGTCGAGGCAGCACTCGTGCCCGAGCCGATGCTCGCCGGAACACCCCCCCGGCCTCACGGACGGATGTGGTTCACCCTCCGGTGCACCCGGCTGTCGGACGAGCGCCTGATCGCCATCACCACCGCGGATCGCATCACCCCGCTCGCCGACGAGCAGGACGCCGACGGCTGGCGCACCTTCGTCGAGGCGCTCGGTTGACGACGCCGCTCCCGGACCTTTCCAAGGTCGCCGCACTCCTCCTCGAGCGCTTCGCGCCGAGCGGGACTGCCCAGATCGACGAGACGACCTCCCTCGTGGAGAGCGGATGGCTCGACTCGTTTGCGATCGTGGAGGTCGTCGCCTTCCTGGAGCGCGAATACGGGGTGCGGCTGCCGGATCGCGACGTCACGCCCCGGAACTTCGAGACGCTGGCCACGATCCGTCGCCTGCTCACGCGCGCCGGCTCGCGCTGAGCCGGCGCCACGCCAGTCGTCAGAACTGGAAATAGATGAACGCGGCGCGCTTGCCGTGCGGGAACAGGACGATGAGATTCCATAGCATGACGTAGCCCGCGACTCTCAGCGTCGACCACGCGACGGTCGGACGGGCCTGGGGAAACAGCCGGAACCGAGCGGTGAGCCCGCGGTCGCGCAGCTCGAGGCAGAGCTCGATGAGGAGGATTCCCGCGACACATCCCGCGGTCAGGACTTGCTGATCCGGGCGCAGGATCGCCGGCGCCCGGAGACTGGCGCCGAACATATCCGCGATCATTCGGGAGCCGGAAGCCTTCGGCGCGCCGACGCGCATCACCGCGTCGGGCCCGCCAGGCGCGGAACATCCAATGGCCGGTCAGGAGCACGCCGTTGAAGAGGCCCCAGACGACGAAATGCCAGCCGGCGCCGTGCCACAGTCCGGCCAGCGCCATCGTGACGAGCAGTGCGCGCGCCGGATGGCCACGCAGACCGCCGAGCGGCACGAAGAGGTAATCGCGCAGCCACGTGGACAGCGAGATGTGCCACCGACGCCAGAACTCGGAGATGTTCCAGGCCAGATAGGGGCGTCGGAAGTTCTCGGGCACCGAGAACCCGAGGATCACGGCCGAGCCCCGGCCGATGTCGGTATACCCGGAGAAGTCGAGGTAGATCTGCATCGCGAAGGCGAGCACCGTCAGCCAGGCGTCGACCGGATTGAGCACGGCGTGCCCGGTCTCGGGAAATCCGAGCGCGACGATCGCACCCAGCCTGTCGGCCAGGACGATCTTCTTGAAGAGGCCCCACGTGATGAGCTTGAGTCCCTCCCCGGCGCGGGTCCACTCGAACCGCGACGGCACGTCCAGCTGCGGGATGAAGGCCTCGTAGCGCTTGATCGGCCCCGCGATCTGGGTCGGAAAGAAGGCGGCGAAGACCGCGAACTTCAAGAACCCGCGCTCGGGCGGCTGCCCGGCCCAGACGTCGACGACATAGTGGATGAACTCGAACGTGAAAAAGGAGATCGCCAGCGGCAGGATGATCGACGGCTGCGGGAGCTGGATCTGAACGCCCGCCGAGCGCAGGAGGCCCTCGACGCTGGCGAGCAGGAAGGCCATGTACTTGTAGTACGCGAGCACCGCGACGTTCATCGACACCGCGAGGACCAGCCAGCGGGTGGCGGCGGGACGCCCGCTCGTGCGGCCGAGCAGCAGGCCGAAGACGTAGTTGGCCGCGGTCATCGCGATGATGAGGAGCAGATAGGCGGGATTCCAGGCCGCGTAGAACACGTAGCTTCCCACGAGGAGGACGACGAGACGCCACGACCTCGGCGCCCCGAAGTAGACGGCGGTCAGGAGCGGCAGAAACAGCGCGTACTGAAGGCTATTGAAGAGCATGCGACGTCAGTCGCGGACTCGCGCGGCGGCGGCGACCGCCGGAAGACGTGGTTCCGCCGACCGGCAAGGGATCATGCCCCGACCGTGTAAGCCGGCCAACAGCCCCGCGGCGAACACCCGGGCGCCGGCGGGCGTGTGGTGAAAGTCGTCCGGCCAGAACAGCGGGCCGTCGGCGGCGATGCGAGCCCGGAACGTCTCGAGGAGGCTGATCACCGGAAATCCCTCCTGGCGCCCCAGCTGTCCGAGGATCTCGAAGGGGCGTTCCGACGCGTAGAGGCCCGCGCCGACCCCGAGTTGTCGGCGCCCGTCCGGCGACGCGGTGGCGCTGACCTGATGGGGCATGGGGTACACGACGAGCGCGAACTCCACCGCGTGGGCGCGCGTGACGTCTCGAATGGCGACGAGGTATCGCCGGGTCAGGGCCCAGGCCTCACGCTCGGTTGGAGACTCGACGTCCCGGGTGATCGTCAAGGGATCGTACCGGATGTCGCCGACGACACCGAGGCGGGCCAGGCGCTCGGACGTCATGCGGACGCTGCCGAACAACCGTTGCCCTACCGGTGACCTCCTGACCACCTGATACGTCGCGGACCACGTGAGACGACGCTCGAGCGGATCCAGGAACCTCAAGGCTCGGGGCCAATGCACCGGTGGCAGCAAGACGGCCGTTTCCACCCGGCGATCGACGGGAACCGCCGTGGGAAGCCCGGACGCATCGGCCTGCGCGACGGACGTCCAGAGAAGATCTTCATGGACGTCGCTCATGTCGAAGTTGACGATGATGAGATCGGGACGCAGGCCCAGGCCCACGTGCTTGACGAAGAGGTACTCCAGGATCGGTGAATACCCGGCCACGCCGGCGTTGAGGACCTCGAAGGCAGGGCCGCAGCCCATCGCGTTGAGCATGGCCTGGAGCTGCGCCGAAATCGTCTCCTCGAGCTGCAGTCCGCCGCCTT
>WNGB01009545.1_pt1 | contig 28908 bp, 27 predicted proteins | sample 5400681 | NCBI WGS metagenome assembly WNGB01 (sample SAMN13153367, study PRJNA577476) | soil metagenome | isolation source: 115 cm soil or saprolite under grassland replicate 2 | place: USA:California | collected 2016-06-15
TTGTCGCCGATCCCCACCGAGCAGTGCAGCCGGGTGGCCGCGAGCACCTCGGCCTGCACCCGGCGGGCGAACGCCGCCGGGTCGCCGGTACGCACGCCGACGAACGCCTCGTCCCAGCCCAGGACCTCCACCACGGCACTGCTCGTCGGACCGGCCCTGCCCGAGATCGACTTCGACCTTCAGCCCGGCTTCTAACCACACAGCAACCCCGCATCGCACGAGCTGGTCAGCACGTGCGCCACCCCCGGCTACCCCTCAACCAGGCAGGAGCCGTCCGTGCCGCAATCCGTCATCCGCGTCCACCGCACGCCCGGGCCCGGCCAGCTGCCGATCGAGGTGGTCGAGCGCAAGGGCATAGGCCACCCCGACACGCTCGCCGACGCGCTGGCCGAACGGTTGTCCATCGCCTACTCGCGGCACTGCCGGCAACGCTACGGCGCCGTGCTGCACCACAACCTCGACAAGCTCTACCTGCGTGGTGGCCACGCCCGCACCGACCCGGGCGTCTTCGAGATGACCGAACCGACCACCGTGGTGATCGGTGGCCGGGTCTCCACCAGCTTCGGCGGCGAACCCATCGACCACCGCGACCTGTTCGAGGAGGTCGTCGCCGGCTACCTCGCCCGGGTGCTGCCCAACTTCGAGGTGTCGAAGTGGTTGCGTATCGAGCACGCCACCACCGACCGGTCCCGCTACCCGACCTGGTTCCACCCTCGCGACCTGCACGACCTTCCCGAGATCCGCTACGCCACCGGTAGCGACACCGTGGCGGTCACCGGCTGGTGGCCGCCCACCCCGACCGAGCGGATCGTGCTCGCCGTCGAACGCCACCTCAACCGGGAAGCCAACGGACCCCGCTACACCCACCTCGGCCAGGACGTCAAGGTCATGGCCCTCCGACAAGGTGGACGCGTCGACGTCACTCTCAACGTCGCCGTCCATCCCGACGCCGCCCCCACCCGAAGCGCGTACGAGACGGTCCTTCGCAAGCTGAAGCCGGAACTGGACAAGGTCGCCAACGAGGCCGGCGGCGGCGAAGCTGATCCGCACATCCGGCTCAACACCCACGCGGCAAACCCGTTCCACGGCAAACGCCAGTACCTGCTTGGCAGCGGCTCCTGCCTGGAGTTCGGTGAAGAAGGCTTCGTCGGTCGCGGTAACGGACCCGCCGGCCTCATCGCCGTGCACCGCCCCAAGAGTGTTGAAGCCGCCTACGGCAAGAACCCCGTCTACCACTCCGGCAAGGTATACACGATCTACGCCGAGCAGGTCGCCCGGGCCATCCACCACCAGCTCGACGTCGGCGCGACCGTCACCATCGTCGCCACCAACAGCACCTGCCTGCGGGAGCCCAACTACGTCGCCGTCGACCTCCACGGGGAAGCCAGTGACGCCGACATCGAGGCGCTGACCCGCCACGTCCTGGCCACCACCGACCACCTCGCCCTGGCGATCGACGAAGAGCGGCTGGTCCCCCGATGACCCCGACACCCCAACCGCAGACCGCTGCACCGGACGCAACCGTCATCATCAACGCCTACCAGCAGGCACCAACGGTCGACCTGTGCCTGTACGCCCTCACCCGCCAGGACTACCGCGGCGCTTGGGAAATCGTCGTCACCGACGACGGCTCCACCGACAACTGCCGAGACATCGTCACCCGGCATGCCGACACATCCCCGATCCCGATCACCTACGTCCGTCAACCACACCAGGGCAACCGGTGGGCACGCGCCCGTAACCTCGGCATCCAGCTGGGCCGCGGCCGCATCCTGCTCATGCTCGACGGCGACATGATCCCCGACCTTGACGTCGTGCGTATCCACATCGACGAACAGCGACGCGCCCCCGCGCTGTTGACCGGGGCCCGCCTCTGGCGCCACTACACCGACCTCGCCGACACGTACAACCCCGAACAGCAACTCCAACGGCTACAGCAACTGGACCAATCCCGAGACCCTGACTGCCGACGCCGCGAACACCGCGAAGCCCAACTCCGGTCCACCGCCCTGAACAGCCCACTGCCCTGGCGGGCCTGGTTCGGCTGCCACGCCAGCATGCCCGCCCTTCCCGACGCCCGCTACGACGAAACAATGGTCGGCTGGGGACCGGTCGACATCGAACTCGGCTGTCGCCTACACCACCAGGCCGCACTACCCGTCCGCTACCTACCCCACGCCAAGGCATGGCACATCGAACGCGACACCGCCGTATACAACCCCTTCCGCACCGGCGACCCGACCGCCACCGCCAACTACATACGCCAGATCTGCCACATGATCAACCGATACCCTCACCTGCCGCTGACCGAGACCATCTCCATCGACTTCGAACGACTCGTTCTCACCGACGACGACACCTGGCACATCGCCCCCCGCGGCAACACCACCCATCCCGCACAGAGGCTCAGCCGGGCAATGGACTGGTACCGGCGCACCGCACCACCGACGAACGGCAACCACAGGTGACCGCCCGGAGCCAGCGAAGGCTTCGGCTATCCGTGCTCCCCAGCTGTCCGTGCCGAAGTCCGGCGCATGCCGACGAGGCTAGGAACACGAGCGAAGATCCCACGGCTTGTCGCGTCCGGCCTTTGGCCCGCCGGGGGCCGTCTCGTCACAGACGTGTTGCCGGACTTCGACAAGGCATCATTGCGCCTATGACGACGAGCTCTCACGAGTCGGCCCAGCCGGCCGACCAGACGGGCGCGTTTGGGATCGTCGAACGGGCGTACGACCATCCCGACGTAGTCCGCCTGGTCTGGGCGCTCCATGACGAGCAGGTCGGCCGCTACGGCTTCGGCGACGCCGTCGAGGCCGACCCCGCCGAGTACGCACCGCCGCGCGGGCTGTTCCTCATCGCCTACGTCGACGGCGTCTCTAGCGCCTGCGGCGGATACCGAACCTACGACTCCGCTACCGCGACCGTGGAGCTAAAGAAGATATACACGGTGCCGGAGCTGCGCGGCAGGGGGCTTGGTCGGGTGGTGGAGGCGCGGTTGGAAAAGCACGCCGCAGATCACGGGGCGCGGCGGGCCATCTTGGAAACCGGCGCACACAGCCACGGAGCGCTGGCCCTTGTCCGGCTTGCCGGCTACCGGCCCACCGCCCGCTACGTCACGGGCCGTGACCCCGCCATCAACCGGGCCTTCGCCAAGGATCTCTCCGGGCTCAGCCGGTCGCCCGACCGGAAAGACCTGCGCGCCCCCAATTCGACGGGCTGAGCCTCTTTGCGGATTGATCCCGTGCCCGGCGAAACGCTCGTGAGCCACCGGTCGGCCACCTGACCCAGCCATGCCCAGGTGTCGGCCGCCGTTCCCGAAGCGGCCGGTACACCGGACCAGCGGCAGGCGCCCGATCCACGCTCATACCCGACGGACCGGCGCCGATCGCTGCCGGTAGCCCGTTGCAGACGGTCGACCGTTGAGTGAGAATCAGCGTTCTTGCGCCAGATGCGATCCACGAGGGCGTTGGCGGGTGGGACAGGCTCCGAGGCCGCTGGTACCGGCGAGGTCCGTGCTGGACTACGTCGGCGCTCAGCTTCGCCAACTGCGCATCGCCCGGGGCATGTCGCAGGCCGACCTCGCGCCGCTGGTGTTCGTTCACCGGGATCTTGTCCGGAAGATCGAGGTTGCGGAACGTATCCCGTCGCCGGAGTTCCTGCAAGGTTGTGACGAAGTCCTCCAGACCGGAGGGGCTCTGGCGCGTCTATCGCCGCTGGTTGAACGGGAACGGCGGCGGTGAGGGTGCGGCGGGTGCCGCCGCCGATCTGCGCAAGCTGCGAGCAATGGATCATTTCCGTGGTGCGGGGGCGATCTATCCCACGCTGACGCGCTCGCTCAGCGGACGCCTGCAAGACCTGACGGTCACCGCGCCTCACATCGCCACCGGCATGCTCGAACTGGCCGGATATGAGGCCATCGACCTCGGCGTGGACGGCGTCGCGCAGGGCCACTACCTACGCGCCTTGCAGCTGATGACCCAGTCTGGGAACACGCTGTACGGCGGCTACCTCGTCGCCGTCAGCCTCGCCCACCTAGCGCTGCACTGCGGTGACCCCGACCAGGCGGCACGGCTGGCCGCCGCGGGACTGCACGGTACACAGGGCCAAGCCACACCTGCGGTGCGTGCGGCGTTCCGCGCGGTCCTCGCCCGCGCGCACGCCCGCCGCCACGACGAGGCGGCGTGCACTGCCACGCTGCTGCAGGCCGACGCCGACCTCGCGCGGAGCCGGGCCGGCGAAGAGCCCGACTGGATAAGGTACTTCGGCGGGGCCGACCTGGCCGACGAGAAGGCGCACTGCTTCTTCGACCTCGGCCGCTACGAGCTGGCCTACCAGGAGACACAGACCGCGCTGGACCTGCTCCCGCCCGGCCGGGCCCGGCGCATCAGCATTGACACCGCGCTGCAGGCCGCCACGCTGGCCCGCAAACAAGACGTGGAGCGTGCCTGCATGGTCGCCCGCCAGGCCATCGACCACACCACCGGCATGACATCGTTCCGCGCTGCACACCGCATCGTGCTGATGCTCGCCGAACTGCATCCCTATGCCCACACCGCCGATGTTCGAGACGTCGTCGACTACGCCCACACCCGGCTACCGCCGGTCATCCCGTCGTCGGGTTAACCATTCCGCGCTGTCGCAAAACCTGGCGGTAGGCGGCCAGCTCAGCCTCCAACGCCACCTGCCGCGTGGCCGCGGAAAGGTAGTGGCCAACGCCATCGAACCTCAGCAGGTCAACCAGCGCACCCCGCTCACGCAGCGCCGCTGCCAACTGGTCAACGTCGGTGACCGGCGCGACCCGGTCGTCCACCCCGTGTACGAGCAGGACATGCCGGGTCACCTCCGCCGCCCGCACCGGCGAGGTCGCCGACGCCAGGACCGCGGCGTGCGGGCGCTGAAAACGCGGCGCGGTGCTCTGCCAACGATGCGGGTCCACGATCGCCGACCGGGCCACCGCCAACGCGAACGGGCTGTCGCCGCAAGCGGCCTTCAAGGCGGTGTAGCCGCCGGCGCTGGCTCCGGAGATGAACACCGCCCGTGGATCGACCCGGCCTGTGGCCGCGAGCCATTTGGCGGTTGCCCAGCAGTCTTGTACGTCGTAGCGACCCCAGTTGCCGTCCAAGGCGGCGCGGAACCGCCGTCCGTAGCCGGTGCTTCCGCGGTAGTCCACCTCAGCCACGGCGAACCCTCGGCTGGTGAAGAACTGCACCTCATCGTTGAGTCGAAGTTCGTTGTGATAGGTCGGGCCCGCATGCGGCCGCACGATCAACGGCGGCGGGTCAGCACCGCCACCGGTGGGTGGATAGAAAAGTACCGTCGTGGTCGCGCCTTCGCCGGACACCGTCAGGACGTGCGGTACCGAAACCTCACCGGGCTCGGTTCGTGCAGCTGTGCGGCGGATCACCTGGACCGCGTCGCTCCCGTCGGTCGAAACCAGAGCGACCTCCGGAAAGCGGCTCGGCGACGCGCCGATCAGCCCAACCCGACCGCCCACCTGCACAACGAACGCCTTGAACGACGTGTACGGCAGTCGCACCGTTCGCCGTGCCCTGGACGACTCGATGATCACCAAATGCTGTTCCGGGCCCGATTGGACCGTCATCGCGATCCGGTCATCCGGCAGCAGCACGAAGTTGCTATAGCCGGACTCCCACGGCGCGGTCCCACACTCGGCCTCCATCGGCGCCACCGGCACGGTCTCGCCGTTGCGCCAACGGTAAAGGTTCCACCAACCCGACCGATCCGACAGGAAGTACAACGACCCGTCAGCCGCCCAGCACGGCTGAATCGCCGACTCCGCCCGGCCGCCCGCCACACGGCGCGGCTCGTCGAGTTGTCCCGCCGCCGTGAGATCAGCGACCCAGATCTCGCTGGAATCCCACGGCATCACGTCCCACTCCCACTGCATCCACGCCAGCCGACCGGAATGCGCGCGCGGTGAGGCCAGGAACCCGCCCGTGGCCAGCAAGACCCGCGGACCTAGAGAATCGGCCGGCAGAACGATCATTTCGTCACCGCCGTCGCTCTCGCGCACGCACAGCACATCGCCGCCCAGCGAGGCGAGATCCCCGTACGCATGACCGCTAGCCGTCCGCCCGGCCTTCCCGACAACCTGGCTCGCCGCGGCCTCAACCGCAACCAGATCACCGGGCGCGCGAACCAGATAGGGAAGACCACCGTAGGCGTGAAGAGAACTGCCCACGTCCCCGCTCCGCAACCCGTAGCCGATAACCTCGCCCGACCCCGGCCGAAAGCACGTCACGACGGTGCGGCCGGTCCCGGCTTCCGACTCCAGCCAACACACCCCATCCCGGGTGGCCGTCAGCCAGTCGAAGCCGGTACCGACCTCCACCGGGCCGGGACCAACCGGCACCCGCACAATCTCGGGATCTTCATACAACGACTCAACCTCCTAACGTCGGACCAGGAACCGCTGCCGGGGCGAGGAAACCGTCGGGCGGATATCGGCCCGGCCAGTATCAACCATGAGCAGGTGCAGCAGGACTCGGACAGCGGCGGAGGTCCAGACCGCGGTCGGCGACCAGGCTCGATGCGAGTACGTCAGACTCGATCCGCGCAGCGGCCTTCAGCTCTGGCCAAGATCCCCCATAGGCTAGGACACGCCGAAGGGCCGGGATGACGGCGTGGATGCGGTCGCCGGGACGGTCGTGCTGGTCGTAAGGTTGATCGGCCAGGGAGGCGACGTCGACGCCGAGCGCCTCGGCGACCGCCGCTGTGATGGCAGGCTTAGCGTCTCGGCTGCCCTGCTCGACCTCGCGTAGCAGGGACACACCTGACCACGGATCGCTGGGCTAAACCGGGGCTAAACCCTCCTGCGTCAGTCCGCGGACCTTGCGGTCATCGGCGATTCGCCGGCCGATACTGGGTGTCTGATCGTCGTCTACCGTTGCGCCGCCCAAGGTCCGTGCCCTTCGAGGGTACGACGGCCTGCCCGGATGGTCATGGCTGCCGGTCGGCCGGTGTTCGGGCCGCGGCGAAGGCGCGGGTGCACGAGGGCAGGTCTTCGGCCGGGTGCTCGTCGAGAAGTCCGCGTCGGCGGGCTGCGGTCGAATCGACCTGGTAGTTGCACGGGTCTGGCTTGCCGTCGTCCTCGACTCTTGCATCGAACAGGCCCGCGGCGGTACGGGCGGCGTCGCCGAAGGTCAGGTTGGCGCTGGCGACGTTGAACAGGCCGGTCGTCCGTTGGCTGGCCGCGCGAACCAGTGCCCGCGCCGCCTGGTCGCGATGCAGCCAACCCCGCCAGTGGGTTGGCTCGGGCACGGTCACCACGCCGACCTCTGCCGCCTGGGTCACCCATTTCTGGACTCGATCTGCGCGTATCCCCCGGTCATCGACTCCGTACAGCGCGCCGAACCGCAGAACGCACCAGGACAAACCGGAGTCGGCGAGCATCTGCTCGCACGTAGTTTTGAGGTGGGCATGCGGCGTCACAAGCTGAAGCGGCGTCTCCTCGGTGCACAGCTGGCCGTGCTGGTCGCCGTAGAGCGTGCAGGTTGACACCAGCACGACGTGCGTCGCCGGTGACGTCCAGGTGAGCAGGTCGGCCAGCCGGTCGGTCTCGGCGTGCTTGGCGCCGTCCAACAGCCACACGATCGACACTGGCCCCGGCTGGCGGTGCATCTGCTGCTCCAGGTCGGCCCAAGCCACCGTAGGCCGTCCCAAGGCCGGTGCGCCGGTGCGGCTGACGACCTGCACGTCCAGGCGTCCGTTGGCCGCAACAGCGGCGACCCTGGACCCGACGTAGCCGTTGCCTCCGATCAGAAGCATGCCCGGCCTCCCAGCGCACCGACGTGCGTGTGCTGGAAGCCTTTCACGATCGGGACCGCCGAGCGACTGCGACGACCTTGGTTGCCCCGCGGTCGGTCCGGTGGGCGCGGGCGGTGGCGAGGTCGACGACGGCGGCAGCCCGGCCGTCGGCGTGGCGGGTCCCGACGACGCTTGCCGCGGACACCCGGATCCCCGCCTGTTCGAGCGCCTTGGACAAGTCGGTGTCGTCGTCACCCGCAGCTATGATCACTACGAGCGTCGGAGACGGGGCTGGGCTGCTCGCACCGCTGAGGGGAACGGAAACGCTGGACGTGCGCTGTTCGTCCCCCAACGCGTAGAGCCTGCGGAGGATACCGGCGGTGTCCAGGGCTGCCTCGAACTGATCCACGAGGGCGGTGCTGGGCCACCGTTGCGCTTTCTCCACCTTGCCGATCATGTCTGCGCTGGCGTAGACGACGCGTCCGAGCTGTGCCAGCGACAGGCCGCGCCGGGTCCGCCAGTACCGCAACTCGGCGCCGAAGAAGTGCCGCGTCGAGGCTAGCGGCGTCAGTTCCGCGGGTCGCTGTGCCACAGTTGACGCTCCTCAATCAGATCGGTCGCCGGAATAGTCGTTCGGATGCACGGCCGGACCACTCCAGTACCCACCACTCCTCCGCACGCCGACAGGTCACCCGCCGGCGCAGCCCTCTGGCGTGCGCCGGCGGGGACTTCAGAACACCGCGGATCAGACGCGAGTGGAAGACGAAACAACCGTCAAGGTTGTCAATTCGCGCTCGTGTCGATCAACACATGCCGCTACCCTCGGCGTACGGTCGGTCGACCGGAAGGATCGGAGATGGCAGCTCAACCCAGGCCGGGTAACCCCGCGTTGAGCGCGTATCTGGCGGAGGCCGGGCTCACCCCACGCGGCTTGGCGCGGGATCTGAACCGCCTGTTCGGGCCAGGTACCGTGGCGGAGACCGCGCCGTATTACTGGCGCGACGAGGGCGGCCTGCCCCGGCGCCCACTGCCCACTCTCACCGCGTACGTCGTATCCCGGCACCTGGGCCGTGTCGTGACGACCGAAGACCTGTGGCCTGGGCAGGCGGAGCACCATGATGCCACGCTGGTTCTGCCCGCCAGCGCCGGCATGGACGGACCGTGGACAATTACGAGCACCATGCTGGTGGCCGACGACTGGCTGCTGGGAGGACTCGTGGACCGCCGACTGTTCCTGTCCGTCTCCGGCGCGACGCTTGCACGCGCCGTGAGCGTCTACCTTGCCGGGCAGCTCCCCGCCACGACTACGGCGACTTCCGCGCTGGCCAGCAACGAGCCTCTCGTGGATCAGATCGAGGCGAGCGTCCCGCAACTGCAGACGCTCGACGACGAGCGCGGGGGTGCCGCCGGGCTCAGCTACGTCGGTGCCCAGGTCCGCGCGGTCATGCTTGTGTTGCGCGACGGTGGACACAATGAGGCGACGACTCGCCGGCTACTCATCGCCCTGGCAGACCTGGCACAGCTCGCTGGATGGAAGGCGTTCGACGCGGCGAAGCCAGGCCTGGCCCAGAGGTACTTCTTCACCGGGTTGCGCGCCGCGCACGACGCCGGATACCGGCCGATGGAGGCGCACATCCTCGCCGACCTGTCCTTCCAGGCCGCGTCGCACGGTGACGCCCACGACGGCGTAGTTCTCGGCGAGGCGGCGCGTCAGGTCAGCCACCGGTCGGCCGGCAGCGTTCAGGCATCGGTCATGTCCCGTCTCGCGTACGCCTACGCCGCAGCTGGACGGGTGGACGACTGCGAGCGCACCTGGGCCCAGTCCAGGGATCGGCTCGCCGGACAGCAGACCGAGGGAGCTCCCGAGTGGATGTACTACCTGACCCCGAACCACCTGGACTGCCAGGCCGGGTACGCGATGGTCCTGGCCGGCCGCCACGCCGTCGCCAGCGGCAACGCCACGCCCGGACGGACCCTGCTCCGCAAGGGTGGGGCGCTTCTGCGCACCGGCGCATACGCCCGCCGTCCCGAGGTGCCCTACCAGCGCCGGGCCTTGTACGAGGGGGCCTGGCTCGCGCTGGGGTACACCGCGCGCGGCAGGCTCGACGACGCGTGCGCGGTCACACGGATGGCGCTACCTCGTCTCGACCGGGTTCGCTCGCCCCGTAGCAACGCACTGCTACGCGCTCTTGCCAGCGAGATGCGGCGCCGCAAGCGCCACCAAGGCATCGCCGAACTCCTCCCCGACCTGGATGCCGCGCTCGCCCGGCAACCGGCCTGACCGGCTACGGTCAAGACCGTGGAGTACGACGCTCTCGTGATCGGCGCCGGTGTTTCCGGCTTGACCAGTGCGATCTGCCTGGCAGAGGCCGGCTTGCGGGTGGGGATCTGGGCAGCGGAGCCGCCTCAGAGGACGACCTCGGTGGCTGCTGGGGCGATGTGGGGACCGTACCTCGTCGAGCCCATCCACCGTGTCCGCGTGTGGAGCGCACACACTCTGGAGATGTTCCGCCAACTCGCCAACGACTCCCACACCGGCGTCCACCTCGCCGCCGGCGTCGAGGCGTCCCGTACTCCGGTCGATCCGCCAGAGTGGGGCAACCAGCTCGACGGGTTCTGCATGTGCGAGCCGAGCGAGCTACCGACCGGCTTCGCGACGGGATGGAGGTTCATCACACCCCTCATCGACATGCCCCGGTACCTCGACTACCTCCAACGACGGCTAGCCGAGGCCGGCGTGACGATCCAGACCCACCGGATGGGGTCGATGGACGAGGCCCGTGGACAGGCGCCGGTCGTGATCAACTGTACGGGGATAGGCGCCCAGGAGCTGGTACCCGATCCCGAGTTGACACCGATCCGCGGGCAACTCGTTGTCGTCGAGAATCCCGGCCTCACCGAGTTCTTCTCGGAGGACACCGGCCTGTCGCCTGACCTTCTGCACTTCAGCCCGCACGGTGACACCGCGATCCTCGGCGGCGTCGCGCAGCCGGGAAACTGGAGCCGCGAACCCGACCTCGCCACGTCGACCGCGATCCTGACCCGTTGTGCCGAGGTCGAGCCGCGCCTGCGCAACGCGCGGGTACTGGAGCATCGCGTGGGCCTGCGGCCGACGCGGCCATACGTACGGGTCGAGTCGCAGCGGGTGAACGGGATGCGCCTGATCCACAACTATGGACACGGGGGTGCGGGGGTCACCCTCTCGTGGGGGTGTGCAGCCGAGGTGGCTGTAGCCGCCCAAGGCAGCTAGCGCCTGTCGCGGGAGGCCGCTCGTTGTGTGCGTCGCGGACCTCGGTTCGGTTGATCAGGGTCCTGTCCCTCTAGCGGGAGTAGGCCAGTAGGTTGGTCTGCGGCCGACTCCGGCAAGGACGTTCCCCTGCGGAGCTCGACGACATCGTCTGAGTCGGGTTGCCAGCGCGGGGCGTACGTCACGCCGGGCCGGGTGAGGGCGAGCCCGGTGAATAGGTCCTTGACCTCGGTACGGCTGCGCAGCACCAAGCAGGGCCCGGTCGCCTGGGCCAGATCAACCAACGCGGCGACGTCGGCCGGGCAGCTGCCCGCGGTGAGGTGACTTGCCACCAGAACGCTGCCCGCTGGCAGGCGTTCCAGCAGCCGACCAATGATCGGCTGTGGCTGGTCGACCAGGTGCAGCACGCCGATCGCGAGGACCGCGACCGGCTGGTCGAGGTTCAGCAGCGCCTGGGTGGTGTCGTGGTCGAGGACGTCGTCGGGCCGTCTGATGTCCGCTTGGACGACGGCGGCCCGGGCGTCGTCATGCACGACGGTGGCGCACACGTCAACGACGAGCGGATCGAGGTCGACACAGAGCGCCCGCGCGTCGGGGGCGGCCTGGCGAACGACGGCTCGGGCATTGCCGACGGTCGGCATGCCGCAGCCGAGATCGATGAACTGGGTGACTCCTTGCTGGGCGCACAAGCGGACGGCGCGAAGCAGGAAGTGTCGCTCGGCGCCGTGCGGCACCTGTGGTGTCTCGCGACGGCGTCGTCATGCCCGGCTGTCGTCTTGTCGGGCGAGGTGGTCGAGGACGACGTCGGGGTGGTGGCACGCGGTCTCGATCGACAGCGGCGTGGATTGTGCTCGCAGCCACCCGGCCATTGGCGGGGGAAGGCTGGCCGGGACGAGCCTGGTCCGGGTCGCCGTGCGCTGCGCGAGCAGGTGGGCGTCGTACGCTTCGATGTGCCGCAGCGCTGGCGCGGGTACGCCGAGCCAGCGTTGGGCCGCCTCGGCTGCGAGGAGTTCCCACATCACCGCCTCCGTCGTGACGCCGGTGTGCGCGCGCAGCGTGACGAGGTGCGGAACCCGCACCAGCCCATCAGCGGTGTCGGGCGTGTCGGTGCTGACGACGCGGACCTGGACTCGACCCTGCACTGGACCGTCGTCAGTCACCTCGCTGGTCAGGCGATGCGCGAGGCCCAGCGCGGCCTGGATGTGGGGTGGGTGGCCGCCGGCGGGTGCCAGGGCGACACCGCGCACCCCGGGCCGGTGCGTGACGTCTGGCAGCGCTGAGTGGGGCCGGTGGCCGCAGGCTGTCCACAACACGAATCCGTCGTGGTGTTGGGCGAGGACGCAGTCGGCCCATGCGGTGGAGGCGCTGCGGTCGGGGACGCACGTAACCAGGCCGTCGGCTGCAGGCAGCGCCCGCCAGCCGGGCCAGCTCAGGTCGAACAGACGCGCGTCAGGGCGCGGTGGCGCGGCCATAGGCGCTCCGGTCGGCGAGCGATGCGGATGGTGGGCAGGGCGGGTACGCCCCCGGGTGCGGCCGAGGTGTCAGACGGCGACCATGCTGGGGTCGGGCCAGCGTTCGAAGCGGATGCTGTGGCGGCGGAGATGGCAGCCGATGCCGATGTCGGCGTAGCGCCGGGCGAGGATCGCCAGCCGCCGGCGGGTTTCGTCGGCGTCGAGCCAGTACCGCGGGTCCGGCTCGCCCCATGCCGCGCGGTAGCAGCGGTAGGTGTAGTCGCCAGCCTGCCAACCCGCCAACGTCCACGCGGTGGTCTGCGCGACCAGCCGTACGCCCGTCTCGTCGATCAGGTGCCGGCACAGGCTGTGTTCGGCCAGCACGGCACGGACTGTGTCGTCGACCGGTGGCGGCGCCACGAGCGTGGCGGCTGTGGTGTCGCTGCCGGTCAGTTCGTACACGGCCGCGCGTAGGGCGAGGATGCGTACCGCTTCGCGCAGCAACGGCCCGGTGTCGGTGGCCAGGTCGAGGGTGGCGACCAGGGCCAGGCCGGTCAGCATAGTCCACGGCGGCGCCCATGTTTGGACCGTGGTGCATACCCGCTGCCAGGCGACGCTGGCCGTGACGCGGTCGCTGGTCGCGGCGGCCAGCGCGCCCACCGACCCGGCGTCTGGCCGGGGGACGTCGGGTGGAACCAGCACGGTCAGCAGCTCATCGGCGGTCGTGTCCGACGCCAACGGCACGGTGATGCGGTCGGCGATGGCCAGCCGCACCGGCGGTTCGAAGCCGGGCACCTGGCCGAGGTACCAGAGGGTGAAGTCGACGGCGGCGGCCGGGTCGGCGGTGTCGATGACGACCTCCCAGCCCGGCTCTGGCAGGGTGACGGCGAGTGACCGGATCGGTGGGTGGTCGCGGATGGTGGCGTGCAGCAGCGCCGGGGCGTCCGGTCCGTCGTCGGTACCGGTGCGTAGGCGTGGCCAGCGGCGGCGCATCCGCGTGGCGAGGTCGTCGGGTCGCCACCGCCACGGCGGTGCTGCGTCTGGCGCCAGGAGGTACTGGGTGCCCATCACTTCATGCCTTTCTGGACCGGTGGACAGTCAAGGGGTGGCGCCCGGCGTGCGTGACACTGGTGTCGGTGACGGCCGTCGACGGTGCCGGGAGGGTCACGCCGGGCATCGGCGGTGGCCCAGCCGCCGGCTTTGTCGATGCGCGGAACGCGCCCGGAGTGCAGGTGCGCCCACACGCGGGTGTGGGTCAGCCATCCAATCGGCTCGCGGCACCACGGGCACCGGCCGAGCAGGCTGTACTCCACGCCCGCCTCGGTGAGCGCCGTTCGACAGGAGTCGGCGAAGCTGTCGTCGGTGCCGGCCCGGTGCCCACCGGGCCGGCACCGTGGGGCCGCCGCGACCGTGTGGCTGCGACAGCCGGTGGCGATGCGGCGTCCGCGGGACGAGCAGCCCGCCCAGCACGTGGACGCCGGGCACTGGCAATTGCGGGGCGGTGGCAGTCGGGCTGCTCATGCCAGGATTTCCGTCGACGCGGCCAGGTCGCTCAGCGCTTCGGCGACCATCGCTGGTTGCTCCAGTGGCAGGTCGTGTCCGCCGACCACCCACTGCACCCGTACTCGGTCGCCGAGCTGGGCGCGGGCGCGGCGGATCGACTCGTGCCGTGGCTGCCTCAGTGTGCTCTCGACGGACTGGGCGGCGAGGACCAGCACAGGGACGTCGACGGCCACCAACGCGCGGATCGGGTCACGCCGCCAGAGGCTGTGCGCGAGCTGTTGGCATGCCTCACGCGGTGGCCGGGGCCACAGGTAGCCGTGTCCGTCTGCGGTGTAGTTGCCGAGCACGGCGGGTAGCGCCTCGCGGGGCAGCGTGCCTTCGCCGGCCAGGTACGCGGCAAGCACCGCTTCGCTGGTGGGGGCACGGCGGTCGCCGACCATGCGCGGCGACGCGGTTGCCCAGGTGTCCCCGAACAGCAGCCTGGGGTCGTAGATACCACCGTCGACCAGTGCCAGCGCGGCAACGCGGTCGGGGTGGGCGGCCGCAACGGCGACGGCGGTGTCGGCGCCCGCGCTGTGCCCGGCCAGCAGCACCCGGTCAAGCCCGAGATGGTCAAGTACGGCGAGGGTGTCGCCGACCAACCGGTCGACCGTGTAGCCACCACGGGGGCCGTCAGTGGATCGACCATGTCCGCGCTGGTCGTAGCGCACCACCCGGTGCCACGGGGCCAGCCGAGCGGCGACCGGGTCCCACCAGCGCTGATTGCTGGACAGGCCGTGCAGCAGCACGATCGGCCGACCGCCGGGCCGTCCTTGGTCGTCACCGACGAGACGCACGCCGTCGTCGGTGGTGATCTCCCAGTCTTGACGTGTGGATGGCATGCTTACCGCACCGCCTTACCGCACGGCCGTTGCGGGCTGGACGAGCGCGGCCAGCCGCCGGGGTGTGGGGTGGTCGATGACCTGCCGCACGGGCACCGACACTCCGAACCGGGCGTCAATGCGCACGCTGAGTTCGGCGGCGAGCAGGGAGTGGCCGCCGACGGCGAAGAAGTCGTCATCGACGCCGATGTCGTCGCGGCGCAGGATGGCCCGGACCAGCGCGAGGACGTCGGCAAGAACCGGGTCGTCCGCCAGGTCCGGCGCCGGGTGCGTGGCGGCGACGGCGCGGGTGATCTCGGTGAGGGCGTCCATGTCGGTCCGGCCGTCGACCGTCTCGGGCCAGTTGTCGACCAGGTGCACGATCGGCACGACGGGCGGGGGAAGCTGCTGCGTCAGCAGGTCCGTGAGTTCCGTTGCCGTCAGCGGCGGATCGGCGCTGACGTAGGCGACAAGTTGCCCGCCCACCTTGGTGATCGCGCATTGGTGCACGCGCGGATCGCTCCTGATCGCGGTGGTGATTTCGGCGGGTTCGACTCGGTGGCCGTGGATCTGGACCTGGCTGTCGGCGCGGCGCACGAACCGCAGGCTGCCGTCGGCTTCGCGGGTGACGATGTCGCCTGTGCGGTACCAGCGTGTTCCGGTCTGGTCGGTGAAGAACGGCCCGCCCGGGTCGATCACCCGTGTGCCCGGCCGGTCCGGGTCGACCACCCGCACCAGTACGCCGGGTAGGGGTGTGCCGATGGTGATCGCCTGGCCGGGCCGGCAGCGGGCGACGGACACCGCGACGGTGGTTTCGGTCAGCCCGTAACCGTTGAAGAACGCCCGACCGCCGGTGGCCCACCGGTCGACCAGCTCCAGGGGGCAGGGCTCGCCGGCCGCGGCGAGGGTGTGCAGGTGGGGCAGGTCCGTGTCGGGCAGGGCGGCCAGCAGCGACGGGGGCAGGGTGGCGACCTGGACGCGTTCGGCGCGCAGGAACGCGGCCAGCTCCGGCCCGCCGGTGCGCAGCTCCTGCGGCACGAGGACGATGGTGGCGCCGGCGGCGAGCGTCATCCAGATCTCGCATGCGGAGGCGTCCCAGGACCAGGCGGCGAACTGCGCCACCCGGGTCCCGGCGACCACGCCGAACAGGTCGGCGAGGGCGACGGCCATGTTGGCCACGCCGGCGTGTTCCACGGCGACGCCTTTACGGGTTCCGGTGGACCCGGAGGTGTACACCACGTACGCCAGGTCCTGCCGTCTGGCTTGGGGCTGCGGCGGCGCGCTGGTCCAGCCGAGGGTGAGGATGTCTGCCAGGTCCAGGGCGGGCAGCCCGAGCCTGGCTGCTGGATCGTCGCCGGTGCCGTCAGTGGCGCCGGTGTCGTCGGTGAGGATCTGCGGGGTCTGGCACTGGTCGGCCATGCGCCGCAGCGTGCGGATGGGCCAGGTCGGATCGAGGTAGACGTGGGCGGCGCCGGCCAGCGCGATGCCGAGCATGCCTACCAGCCCATCGACCGAGCGGGGGCAGGCCAGCCCGATCACCCGGTCCGGGCCGGCGCCGCGCTGCCGCAGGACGGCGGCGACCCGGGCGGCGTAGCCGACGAGTTGCCCGTAAGTCCAGGTGCGGTCGTCGGCGATGACCGCGACCGCGTCCGGGCGGTGCACGGCATGGGTCAGGATCCGGTGGGGTAACAGCGTGTCGGTCGCGATCGGCGTGCTCATCGGGTCTCCTGTTCGTGTTCGGGTCCTTGCCTGTTCTGGTTGCCGGTGGGGCGGAAGGCGACGGGTAGGGTGGCCAGGCCCCGCAGGTTCGGGTTGGCCCGCCACCCGCGGGTCCCGGCGGGCCGCAGGTCAGGGCAGCGGGCCAACACCCCGGCGAGCACATGGCGGATCTCCAGGCGGGCCAGGGCGGCGCCGAAGCAGTAGTGCGGGCCGTGGCCGAATCCGAGATGGCGGGTGGTGGCTGGCCGGTCCAGCAGCAGCGTGTCCGGGTCGCTGAAAGCGTCGGGGTCCCGGTTGGCGCAGGCCAGCATCAGCACGACGCTTTGCCCGGCGGCGATGCGCTGACCGTGGATGGTGTGGTCGGTGCGGGCGATGCGGGCGGTGTACTGGTTGGACGGGTGCAGCCGGCCAAGCTCCTCGACGGCGGCCGGCAGGAGGTCCGGCACGTCGCGCAGCAGGTCCGCCAGCGGCGGATCGTCGGCCAGCGCGGCGACCGCGTTCGCGATCACGTTCGCGGTGGTCTCGTTCCCGGCCGCGAGCAGCATCATCAGGTTGCCGACCACCTCGTCGTGGTCGAGGTCGCCGACGTCGGCCGCGGCGACCAGCGCGGCGGTGACCGTGTCGCGATGGTGAGCGCGGTGGGCGGCGACCAGGTCGACGAGGTAGTCGATGAGGGCATCGACGTCGGCGAGGATCTGGTCGGTGTCGACGCCGATGAGCAGGTGGCCGGGCGCGGCGACGACCGCGCCCCACGCCGCCGACCAGCGCCGCAGCGTGGCCAGGTCCACGTCCTGACAGCCGAGCAGCCCGCTGATGACCTGCAGCGGCACCCGCGACGCCAGGTCCGCCACCACTTCCATCCGTCCGGTGGCGGTGACGCGGTCCACGGCGGCGGTGACCAGGTCGCTGATCTCGCGGTCGAGCCGTGCGGTGTTGGCCGGGCTGAACAGGCCGGCCAACACCCGGCGGTGGCGGGCGTGGTCGGCAGAGTCGACGAACGCGACGATCCGGTCGAGATAGAAGAAGGCGCGCCGCATCCCCGGCGGGGCGCTCGCGGCGCGCCGTTCGTGGTTCATCCACACGGTGAAGTTGTCCCGGTCGGCGAGCACGGTGGTGATGTCGGCGTACCGGGTGAGCAGCCACGACCCGCTGTACGGGTCCCACAGGACGGGGCCGCGCCCGCGCAGCCGGTCGTACCAGGGCCACGGGTCGGCGACGACTTCTGGGCGGGTCAGGTCGTACACACTCGGCACCGGCGCACCGGTACCCGCCCGGCGGTCGGTGACCCGGGTGGTGGGGGTGGCGGTCATCGCGGGCTCCTGGAATCGGTGTCGGCCAGCCGGAGGTGGCCGGAGGATGGCGGGGGTGCGCCGCCGGGCCGCGGGGGGAAACGGCCACGGCGACGCACGTCTGGGTGCCCTGATCGGGCTGGCGCACGGCGGTGACGGTGCTCATCGCTGCCCTGCCGTCGGGTCGGCGCCTGTGACCAGTTCGGTCGCCCGGGATGTGGTGCCTGGTGAGCCGGTCAGCAGCGGGCGGATCAGGTCGAGGTTTCGGTACACGGTGCGGGTGCTCAGCGGTCTGCCGGCGAGCACCGCGGCCAGCCGCTGACCGGCCGTGGTGTCCGGCAGGGTGCCGGTTCGGGCGGCGGTCCGCAGTGCCATCAGTCTGGGCAGGTGCGCCTCGATGAAGCCCCGGCTGGCAGGTGGGACGCGGCTCCACTCGGGGGCGGCGACGCGGGGGATCAGCTCCCACACGACCGCGTCCGCTACGTGGCCCGAGCTGTACCGCAGGGTGAGCAGGTGTGGGATGCGGATCGACCGGTCCACGGTGGTGGGTCGGTCGGCGGTGGTCAGGTGCGCCCGCGCCGATACGGCGTCGTCACCCCGGGGCATTGCGCAGCCGGTAGGCGAGTTGCAGCGCCGTTCGCAGCCGCCGCAGGTCGTGGCGAGCCGGGGCCAGGCTGACCGCCCGCACCCCGTGCCGCTGGGCGACTTGCAGGCCGGTGCGTTCCGGCTGGACGCCGGTGCTGATCCAGACCAGCAGTTCGGTGTCGTCGCCGGCCAGGGTCTGCTCGGCCCACCAGAGGTCCGCGGCGGGGTCAACGACCACGAACAGACCCGCCTGGGGTTGGGGCGTGCGCCAGCAGGGCAGGCGGGCGTCCAGCCAGGACGGTTCGGTGCGGGCTGCGGCGCTCACCGCTGGTCACCTTCCGTGCCGGTAGCCGGTTCGGGCGGCGCGTCGGTGGGGCGTCGGCCGCGGACGGACACGAACGGGTAGGACGTGACGGTGAAGTCCGGGTCCTGTAGCAGACCTCGGACCCGGTCCAGTTGGGTGGGGCGCAACCCGGCGTGCAGCAGGGCCTCGTGCTGTTGGTGAGAGTTGGCGTCGAGCAACTGGCAGCCGTACCCGCCGCCGGTCCAGCTCTCGACGTACCGCAGGCTGTGTACGTCGGTCGGCCCGGCCCGGACCATGGCGGCGTGCACCTGGCTGGCCCAGGCCAGGTCCACCCCGCGGGCGGTGAGCACCCCGAGCAGGGTGCGGATGAACGAGTCGAACAGTTCCGCGACGTCGGCGCCCGCGGCGGTGATGACCCGGGGCGGGGTTTGGCAGTCGAACTCGCCGAGCAGCAGCCAGCCACCGGGCGCGAGCTGCGCGGCCAGGGTGGGGATCAGCTCGCGGCGCTGGGGCAGGTGCTGGGTGACCAGTCGGGCATGGATGAGCTGCCACGGGCCGCCGGGCGGTGGGGCGTCGGCGGCGACGTCGGCGCGATGGATGTGCAGGTTGCCTGCCGGGGTGAGCCGGCTGATGTCCAGGTCGGTGGCGGCCACGCGCCCGTGCGGGACGATGTCCCGGGCCAGCCGGGTGGCCACCGATCCGCCGCCCGCGCCGATCTCCCAGCACGACCCGCCGGGCGGCAAATCCAGCTCCCGGATCCGGCGCATGGTCAACTCGTCGAGGTACGCCTCGATAGCGGCGAGCTGCTTGCCGGTGTGCTCGGTGCCGGCGAATGCGTAGACCGGGGCTGCGGTGATCATCGCGGTACTCCTGGGTTGAGGTCGGTGGGTGCGGTGGGCCCGGTGGTGGTACGGGCTGTGGTCGTCGGCCGGTGCGCCGACGTGGCCGGGGCGAGGGCGGCCAGCATCTGCGCGGGGTCGGTGGGCAGGCTGGTCGGGTCGAAGCGGGCGGTGACGCGCCCGGCCGTCAGGACGGTGATGTGACTGGCAACGGTTCGGGCCAGGTCAGGGTCGGGGGTGGCCAGCAGCGCGGTCACCCCATCGGCGGCGAGCCGGTCGAGGACTTCCTGACGTACCCGTTGCGCGATCGGAGGCGACAGGCCCTCGGTGGGTTCGTCGAGCAGCAGCAGCCTTGGCTGGCAGAGCAAGGCCCGAGCGATGGCAAGCATCTGCTGTTCACCGCCGGACAGGTGCCTGGCCTGGGTGTCGAGCCGGCGGATCAGCGGTGGGAACACGTAGGCCAACCAGTCACCACTCCAGGCGTTGGCTGGATGGGCGGCGCCCGGCAGGAGCGTGAAGTGTTCGGCGACGGTCAGCGTCCCGAAGACCCGGCGCCCCTGCGGGACCAGCGCCACCCCAGCCCGGGCCCGGCGATGCGCCGGCCAGCCAGACACGTCGCGGGTGGTGTCGTCGAGGAGGATCCGGCCGCGGTGCCGGCGCGCCAGGCCGATGCCCGCGATGGTGTGGATGAGGGTGGTCTTGCCGGCGCCGTTAGCGCCCAGCAGGACATGCACGGTACCCGCGGGAACGTGCAGGTCGATGTCGTGCAGGACGGTGCCGCCGTGGTAGCCCGCGGACAGGCCGGCCACCCGAAGCCCGAGTCTGCGGGTCGACACGCTCTGGCCGGTGGGCATGTCACGTCACCACCGTGGCGGTGCGCAGGTAGGCGGTGCGGAAGGCCGGCTGGGTCAGCACGTCGCGCGCCGGGCCGTGCATCGCCACCTGACCGTCGGTGAGGACGGTGACGTCGGCGTCCAGCGCCGAGACGATGGCCAGGTGGTGGTCGACCAGCAGCACCGCCACCGCTGGTGGGAGCTGGCGCAGCGCGGCCAGCAGGCGCTGGTGGTCGTGGGGTCCCAACCCAGCGGCGGGCTCGTCCAGCAACAGCAGCCGGGGGCGGCCGGCCAGCGCCACGGCGAGTTCGAGCAGGCGGCGCTGCCCGTGCGCGAGGGTTCCGGCTGGCCGGTCGGCACACGCGGCGAGGTCGAGGTCGGCCAACTGCCGGCGGGCGGCGGCGGCCAGCCGCCGGTAGCGGACCGGCGCCCACGCGGCACGCCCGCCGGTGTGGCGCCAGGCGGCCAGGACGAGGTTGTCGACCGCGGTGGCGGCGTCGACCAGGTGTGGGGTTTGGAACGTGCGGGCGATGCCGGCCCTGGCCCGGCGGGCCGGGTCGAGGCGCGTGATGTCCCGGCCGCCGAAGTGGAGGCGCCCGGCGGTGGGTGGGCGGATGGTGCCGGCGACGAGCCCGAGCAGGGTGGTCTTGCCGGCGCCGTTGGCGCCGACGATGGCGTGCCGGTCGCCTTCGGCCAGTTCAAGGTTGATCCCGGCGAGGGCGGTCAGGTCGCCGAAGCGGTGGGTGAGGCCGGTGATGGAAAGCAAGGGGCTCATCGCCGCCTCCACTGCCGCAACGGTCGCAGTGGGCGGGTGGTCCGGGCGTAGACGGCGGCGATGAACAGGCCACCGAGCAAAGGCCCGGCGTGTCCGGGCCACGGCCCGGCCAGCCAGTCCCGGGTGGCCACGATCGCCGCGGCGCCGGCCATGGCACCGACCATCGAGGTGGTGCCACCGATGACGACGGCCAGCAGCACCAGCACGGCGGTGTCGAAGCCAACGTCGGCTGGGGAGATGTAGCCGGTGGCGGTGACCGTCAGAGCACCGGCGGCGCCAGCGAGGGATCCTGCGGCGACAATGGCGGTGTAGAGGTACCGGCCGACCGGGTGACCCGAGGCGGCCATACGGGTTTCGTTGTCGCGGCAGCCGATCAGCAGCAGCCCGGCGGGGCCCCGCAGCACACCAAGCGTGATGGCGGTCAGGGCGGCGGTGACGGCCAGGACGTAGCCGTAGACGGCGTGGTCGCCGCCCAGCAGCGGAGTACCCCACACCGCCCGCACCGGCGGGATCCCGGCCAGCCCGTCGGTGCCACCGGTCAGCGGGGTCGCGGTGCCGGCGGCCGTCGCGGTCAACACCCCAAGCAGCAACGTCACCAGCAGGAAGGTCACGTCGCGGGCATGGGCGAGGGCCACGCCGGTCGCCGCGGCGAACACGGCGCCGGCCAGCGCGGCGGCGGCCACCTGCGCCACGCCGACGTCTGTTCCGGTGCGGGCCAATGCGGCGGCGGTGTAGGCGCCAGCGGCGTACGGGGCCACCTGTCCCAGGCTGGCCAGCCCAACCCAGCCGGCGAGCAGGGCGACGCTGACCGCGAGCAGCCCGACGGCAAGGGCACGGCTCAGCAGCGTCACCAGGTAGTCGTTGACCAGCCACGGGGCGGCGACCAGCAGCATGCCCGCTGCTCCGGTGGCAGCGCGTCGTGCGACCTGTCCGGCTGGCGCGGTCCTCATGCCGCACCGCCGCCGACCGCGACCCGCCGTGGAGTCCTTCGCCACCGCGGGGCGAGGCGGACACGGACGACCAGCGCGGTGATCGCCGCCCCGGACAGGAGATAGGGCGCGACCCAGTCAGGGAGCGCGCTGATGCCCAGGGTCTGTGCCTCGCCGACGCCGATCGCCGCGATGAGGGCACCGGGGATGCTACCGAGCCCGCCGACGACCACGACGACCACCGACAGCAGCAGCACCATCTCGGCGGTGCCCGGACCGGCGCCGATCACCGGGGCGCCGACCGCCCCGGCCATGCCGGCCAGGGCCCCCGACACGGTCAGGACGGTGGTGCGCACCCGGGTGGTGCTGATCCCGAGGCAGGCGACCATCTCCGGGTCGTCGACCGCGGCGCGGATCAGCCGCCCGATCCTGGTGCGGGACAGCGCGAGGTATCCGCCGGTGGCCACGAGGAGCGCGACGACTATCAGCGCCAGCCGGTAGGTGGGATACCGGTGACCGGCCGTATTGACCGTGCCGGCCACCGCCGCCGGCAGCGTCACCGTCAACGTGGTGCCGCCGGTCGCCGTGGACAGCAGGTCGCCGCCGACCAGCGCCACCCCCATGGTCAGCAGCGCCTGCCGCAGCTCGCCCCGCGCAGGTCCCGGAGCGAGCAGCGCCGCCAGCACCGTTCCGCAGGCGGCGCCGGCGGCGGTGCCCGCCACCACGGCGAAGGCCAGGCTCGGCCAGGTGCCGTGGCACAGGACCCCGGTGGTGTAGGCGCCGACGGCGCAGACCGTGCCATGGGCCAGGTTCAGCACCCGGGCCGTGCCGTAGCTCAGGGTCAGCCCGCCCGCGACGAGGAACAGCAGCAGCCCGTAGGCGATCCCGTCGATACACGGCACCACCTGTGCGCTCAGCCAGCCCACCACCATCTTCCCTTCCCCTGCTGCGGTCGCTGCTTGGTGGTTGGCTGGTCAGCCGGTGCTGCCGAGGGTGGCCAGATCCGAGACGACCACGTTGGCCAGTGCGGAACCGTCGTTCTGGACCCGCCGCAGGTACCACTTCTGCACCGGCGAGTGGGACTTCGGGCTGAACTGCCACGGGCCGCGGGGGCTGTCGATCTGCCCGAGTCGGCTGATCGCCGCGTTGATCGCGCTGGGGGTGGGCTGGTCACCGGCGGCAGCGATTGCCTTGTCCAGCAACGCCGCCGCATCCCACGACGCCATCGCATAGGTGGTCGGTGGGCCGGTGTGCTTGACCGCATCGGCCTGCCATGCCGACAGGAATGCGCGGTTGGCCGCGTTGTCCAGGTCCGGCGAGTAGTTCAATACCGTCTGGATCCCGGCCGCCGCAGTCCCTTGCGCGGGCAGCACGGAGCCTTCGGTGAGGAACCCGGCCGCGTACAGTGGCACGTCTTTCACGTCCGACTGGGCGTACTGGGTCACGAAGTCAATGGCGGCCTTGCCGGCATAGAAGCAATACACCGCCTTCGCCTCCGACGCCTTGATCTTCGCCAGGTACGGGCCGAAGTTGGTCGTGGCCGGGAACGGGGTGAACGTGGCCTTGCCGTCCGGGTTGGCCAGCTGCCCGCCGGCCTTGGCGTACGCGTCGGTGAAGCCGCGCAGCTCGTCCCAGCCACCCTGGTAGTCCGGGCCGATCGCGTACACCGGTCCATGCACGGTGTCGTGCACATAGCCGGCGATCGCCGCGCCGGGTTCGTCGGACAGGAAGCTGGTGTGCCAGACCCAGGACACGTCTTTGAGGTCCGGTCGGCCGTTGGCGCCGACCAGCGGGGTGTGTGTCTGGGTCACCAGGGGCGCGATCGCCGCGACCGACCCGCCCCCGACGATCCCGGTCAGCACGTCGACCCGATCCTGTTTGATCATCTTGGTGGCGGCAGGCAGGGCGGTGGCGGGACCGTCGCCCTCGTCGGCGATCGTCAACTGCACGGGGTGGCCGCCGAGCTTGTTGCCGTGGGTAGACAGGTAGAGGCGGAAGCTGTCGCGCATGTCGGTGCCGACGCTCTGGTAGGTGCCCGACAGTGACACCAGCAGCCCGATCTTGATGGTGTCGTTCGCGCCGCCGTCGCGCGGCTGATGGCCACAGCCGGGGATGGTGGTCGCGGCGAGGGCGACGGCGAACAGCGCACACGTACGGCGGCGCAACAGTCGGGTCATTCGCATGTCCCTTCCGGGTGTTGAAGCGGTCAGCGGCTCGGTACGTCGCGTCCGGGGGACGCCAGCCGACGGGATGCCAGATGTCGTGGGTCGCGAGCCGACCGGACCGACTGGCTTTTGGACGCATCGGCGTGCATGGGACGGGGCGGCAAGGCTGCTCATCGGCCGGCCGTCCCGTATTCGGATCGAGGCGGCGGCGCAAGGACCTGCCCGACCCGCTCGATCAGCTGGGCCAGTTCGTGGCCCACTTTCCCCACGTCGCAGTCGGGCTGCGCGAGGACCAGAACGGCCGCGGTGTTGCGGTCGTCGACCGACATCACGAACAGGTAGCCGCCGTGCATCTGGGTCACGTTGTAGATCACTGGGCCGGCGCCGAGGAACCCAGCAGCCCCGCTGAGCAGGGACACCAGCCCCGAGCCGGCGGCCGCCAACTGATCAACCCGATCCGGACCCAGGTGCCGGCTTGCCGCGATCACCAGACCGTCGCCGGAGATGGCCAGCACGTGGGTGATGTCGGGTACGCCGTCGACGAAACGGTCCAGCAGCCAGCCGACATCCTGCGCCCGCCGGTCCCTGCCGGGATGAGCCATGGTCATCGTCGTTCTCCCTGTACGAACCCAGCCCGTTCAGCCGGCTGCGTGCCGCCCCACGCCTGGGCGGCGAAGCCGCGGGCGAACGCGCTCATCGACGCCGCGATCTGCCCCGGATCCGGCCGGGCTACCGGACCGCTAGCCGGCTCGGCGACCGAACCCGGAACCAGCTGTGCCCCTTTCACCCGCACCGGCAGACCCGACCGCGTAGAGCCGGCCACCGGCGGGTCAGCCGCCCGGCGAGCCATCGCCCAGGCCGCATCAGCACGGCTCCAACTGCCGTCGACAGCCGGCAGGCCCTCCGGCTTTCGCGAGAACCAGCCGCTGATCACCGCCTGGAAGATCGGCAACTCGGCGGTATCCGTCGCCAGCCCTGGATCAGCGGCCAGCGGCGTCGGCCCTGTCCTCTGCGACATATCCACGGCCGCCCGTGCCGTAGCCGTTGCGGTGACTGGCGACGCGACGGACCGCTCCAGCGGGCGCGGCAGCGGCACGCCTGGCGGTTTCGCCGGTGTCACGGCGGCGATCGAGCCATCGGGTTGAGTCGCTTCGCGACCCACCGGGCGCAGGATCGTCGGTGGCAGCGAAACTTCGGCGACCGTGCCGACCCGCCCGGCCTGCGGATACAACCGGACGCGGATGCCCTGCGCGGCGGCGACGTGCCCGGCCACGGCAAGCCCCATCGACCGCAGTGCGACCATCTCCACTGCCGGCGGTGCGGCCAACCGCCCGTTCAGGTCGTGCAGCAGCCGGTCATCCAGTCCAAGCCCGTTGTCGCAGATCTCAACGACGACACCGTCACGCACCGTTCGGCTGCTCACCCGCACGTCCTGATCAGGTGGGGAGTACGACGTGGCGTTGTCCAGCAGCAGCGCGACCAGGTGGACCACCTCGTCGACGACCGAACCGAGCACCGCCGCATTCGCGGCGACCTCATGGAACTGGACTCGCGTGTACAGCTCGATCTGAGACACGGCGGCCTGCAGCACGCTCCACAGCGGCACGTCCAGCCGGCGTACCCGCCCGGTTCCGGCACCGCCCAACACGAGCAGGCTGAAGTTGGTGCGCCCCATCAGGCTGGCCGTGTTGTCCAACCCCCACAGTTGCGCCAGCCGATCCGGGTCGGTCTCGTCCTTTTCCAGCAGGTCCAGCTGCTCAATCAGCCGGTCGACCAGTGCCTGCCCCCGGCGGGCGAACTGCACCAGGTTGTGCGCGACATTGCCGCGCATCACCGCCTGCTCCGCCGTGGTACGGATAGCGGCGCGGTGCACCTCGTCGAACGCCTGGGCAACCTCGGCGATTTCGTCTCCGCCGGCTCGGTCAACCACGCCGGCGTGCCGGTCGACGAGCGTCTCCGGGTTCAGGTCGCGGATGGCCACCGGCGTCAGGCCGCGCATCTCCGCCACCGTCCGAGGCAGATCCTCGAATGCAACCAGGCGCGCCGCGTCCCGCAGCCCCCGCAGCCGCCGCGCCATCGGCCGGCCCATCGACACCGCGAACAGCACCGCCATCGCGACCGCCAGCACCACAATCGCCGCCTGCACGATCGTGCTGCTGCCCTGCGCCCGGTAGTCGCCGTTGACGTCGGCGTCCACCGCGGTGTCGGCCCGCTGCTCCACCCGGTGCAACCGGTCGTCGCGGCCGGTCATCGCCGCCGCCCAGTCATTCGCATCCATCTGCACGGAGGCGCCGACCGGAACCCTGGCCACCAGGTCCTCCAGCCGCTGCGCGTTCACCACGTCGGCGCCGGCGAGCTCGTCATCCAGCCACGCCCGCCATTGCGCCGGTGCCAGGCTGGCGAACGACGAGACCGCCTCGGTGTAGCCGGTCCGGGTGGCGCTCAGTTCCGCCTGCGCTGCCGGTGTCACCCGCACCCCCGGCACCAGCATCCGCAGCACCACCACCTGCTCCAGCGACACCGCCTCCGCCGCCCGCGACAGCGCCGCCGCCGCCCGCAGCTCGTCGGCGCGATCCGCTCGCGCACCACCGGCCTGCGCCGCTGTGTCCCGATACGAGATCAAGTCCGCGATCAAGATCCGATACGTGAACGTGGCCGCGGACAACGACACCGCCCGCCCGGACCGGATCTGCTCCCGCAGCGATGGCAGCCCGCCGATCTCCACCTCGATCCGCGCCAACAGCGCGCTCGTGCCCGCCGGCAGCGAGGACGACCGCGCCGCCGATCGGCGATACGCCGCAAACGCCCCGTCGGTGGCCACCGTCTGCCGCACGTACCCCTCGACCCCCTCCGTGAGGGAACCACCGACCAGCACACCCGCGGCGGCTGCCCGCTCCCGCTGCAACTCCTGGCCGAGCAGACTCGCCCGACCTGCCACCGCCGTCAGCTCCCGAAGCCGATCGGCCCGGACCTCTTCCCCGACCGCACCGAACACAGCAAGACCGGCGGGTACCCCCATCGCCACCACCAGCACCGTGACGATCAGGCCCAACTTCCTCATGATCCTCACCGGACACCACCGCCCGGCGCGTTCCACAAGGCGGCCGATCGGGCCAGGACGTGCGCCACTGCTCCGCTCCGGACACAGGACAGCAGGTCATGGCGGACGGTCCACGTGTGCGGCCAACCCCGTCGACAGGCGGCCATTACTTGGTCGGCGAGGCGACGGCCCAGACATGGATAGCGCTGGCCGCAGGACCGCAAGCCACAGCGATCCGGGCAAGCCGCATCGGGATTGTGCACCGCGGCGAGCTCAGCCGCCGCCGTCCACAACAGACGGTCCGCGGCTGGAGACGGCTGTCCCCTGTCCACGCCGGCCGTGCACCCCCACTCCACTCAATGGATCCGCGTGGCAGGGTCCGGGACGAACGGGTTCACCCAGCCGGCCGCGTCGGCTCACACGCCGTTTTGGCCAGCGCCCAGCGTCCGCCCCGGACCACGTCGGTTCCGACCTCGCGGCGCTCCACGACAGCGCGTTGACGATCAGACACATCGACCATCGCGCACGTCATGCGCGTGGTCGATACCCCGCATGCGGACAAGGAGGCTGTCCGCATCCCGATCTCCCGATCGCGTCCCGATCCGCGCCCCGGCGATCGCCGGTCGATGCCCGGTTACGCGCTCTACCTTGAAGGCTGGCCGCAAACGCCCTGTCCGCTCGACGGCGACGCGCAGGTATGGGCCAGTACATGCCGGCAGCCAGAAGAGCGGCTTGGGTGGTCACCACGGCGGCGGTCTCGTCGTTGACAAGGTGCGCGTTCGATGAAGTTGGAGCGCCGGATGCGATGCCAGTGCTCACGAGGGAGGTGCAGGTACACCGTCAGGCTTGACGGTCGGTCAGCAAGGCAAGTACGCCGGCAAGAGGCGACCGAGGTCGCCACGGATGGACAGTACGTGTACCTGGGGCCGGCGCCGCGCGTCGGTCCGACGATAGCCGGTACCGTGCTGTAGACCGCGGCCGTGTTCTTCGACGTCGGCGAAACGATCGTGGACGAGACCCGCGAGTATGGAACTTGGGCCGACTGGCTCGGCGTTCCTCGTCACACGTTCTCAGCGGTGTTCGGCGCGGTGATAGCGCGAGGTGGGGACTACCGGGAAACGTTTCAGCACTTCAGACCTGGCTTCGACCTGGCCGCCGAACGCGAGCACCGCGCGGCTGTCGGCCAGCCAGAGGCGTTCGCGGAGGAGAACCTCTACCCGGATGCGCGGCCATGTTTGGCGGCTCTGCGGGAGCAGGGACTGCGGGGTCGGGCTGGCGGGGAACCAGACCACACGCGCGGAGGCGATCCTGCGGTCCCTGGATCTTCGGGTCGACGTGATCGGTACCTCGGATGGCTGGGGCATCGAGAAGCCGACCCCTGGTTTCTTCGAAAGAGTGGTCATGGAGGCCGGCTGTCCGGCTGATGCCGTGCTGTACGTCGGAGACCGGCTCGACAATGACATCCTGTCGGGCTCGAATACTCGATTCGGCCGGTGACCTGCTGTGCTGCGCCAATTCAACCGGGTCAGCGGGGACGATGGACGCCGTGAACGCCTCGTTGGTGTACCTGCTGCTGCGCCAGGTGCTGCAGATGTTGACCCA
>WNGB01002622.1_pt1 | contig 28906 bp, 29 predicted proteins | sample 5400681 | NCBI WGS metagenome assembly WNGB01 (sample SAMN13153367, study PRJNA577476) | soil metagenome | isolation source: 115 cm soil or saprolite under grassland replicate 2 | place: USA:California | collected 2016-06-15
CACGGTGCCGAGCCGCGCGGTGAGCTCGCGCTGGGTGGCGTTGCGGACGGTCTGCGCGGCGGCGGCGATGACGGTGAACAGCGCCCAGAGCCAGCTCGAGTCGGGCATCGGCTAGGCGGGCTTCTCCGCCACCACCATGTAGTTCACGTCCATGTCGGTGGAGATCTGCCAACGGTCGGCGATCAGGTTGTAGATCACGCCGGTCTCGTCGATCACCCGCAGGCCGCTCTTTTCCAGCGCGATCTCGAGCTCGTTCGGGGTGACGAACTTGTCCCACTGGTGGGTGCCGCGCGGCAGCCAGCCCAGCACGTATTCGGCCCCCACGATGGCGAGCGCGAAAGCCTTGAGGGTGCGGTTGAGCGTCGCCGTGATCATCAGCCCGCCGGGCTTCACCATCTCGGCGCAGCGCCGCACGAACAGCGGCACGTCGGCGACGTGCTCGACCACCTCCATGGCGAGCACGACGTCGAAGCGCTCGCCGGCATCCGCCAGCGCCTCGGCGGTGGTGTCGCGGTAATCGACCGCGAGCCCGGTCTCGGCGGCGTGCAGCTTGGCGGCCCCGATATTGGCGGCCGCCGGATCGGCGCCGACCATGGCGGCCCCGAGGCGCGCCAACGGCTCGCTCAAGATGCCGGCACCGCAGCCGATGTCGAGGATGCGCAAGCCGGACAGACAATCGAGCTGCTTGCCGTCGCGTGCGAACCGCCGGCCGGCCGCCTCCTTGATGAAGCCGAGCCGCACCGGATTGAACTTGTGCAGCACGCCCATCTTGCCGCGCGGGTTCCACCACTCGGCCGCCAGCGCCGAGAAGCGGTCGACCTCGGCCTGGTCGACGGTGGAGCCGCGCGCCGGCTTCATGCTGATCGCCATAGACCCTGCTCCAAAGGCGCGGTTGCCCTCATCCAACCTCGCCGGTATGTATACGCGTCTTTTTGCGCGGGGGCTCGCAATAAGGCTTGGTTCCGCGCCCAGCCCCGCCCGAGACCTGTCCGCCATGGCTCGCCTGGTGATGAAGTTCGGCGGCACCTCGGTCGCCGATATCGAGCGCATCCGCAACGTCGCGCGCCACGTGCAGCGGGAGATCACCGCCGGCCACGAGGTTGCCGTCATCGTCTCCGCCATGTCCGGCGCCACCAACCAGCTCGTCGCCTGGTGCCGCGAGGCGGCCGCGCTGCACGATGCCCGCGAATACGACGCGGTCGTGTCCTCGGGCGAGCAGGTCACCGCCGGTCTCCTGGCCATCGTGCTGGAGGGGATGGGCATCAATGCCCGCTCCTGGCAGGGCTGGCAGCTGCCGATCCTGACCTCCAACGCCCACGCCTCGGCGCGCATCCTCGACATCAATGGCACGGAGCTCGTCAAGCGCTTCAAGGAGCGCCACGAGGTGGCGGTGCTCGCCGGCTTCCAGGGCATGCACAAGGACACCGGCCGGATCACCACGCTGGGGCGCGGCGGCTCGGACACCTCGGCGGTCGCGGTCGCCGCCGCCATCCAGGCCGAGCGCTGCGACATCTATACCGACGTGGACGGCGTCTACACCACCGACCCGCGCATCGTGCCGCGCGCGCAGCGCCTTCCCAAGATCGCCTACGAGGAGATGCTGGAGCTCGCCTCGCTCGGCGCTAAGGTCATGCAGGTGCGCTCGGTCGAGCTCGGCATGGTGCACAATGTGCGCATCTTCGTGCGCTCGAGCTTCGAGAAGCCCGAGGACATCGATCCGCACGGCACACCGCCCGGAACGCTCATTTGCGGCGAGGAGGAGATCGTGGAACAGCAGGTCGTCACCGGCATCGCCTTCTCCAAGGACGAGGCGCAGATATCGATCCGCCGCGTACAGGACAAGCCGGGGGTTGCGGCCGCCATCTTCGGTCCGCTGGCGGAGGCCAATATCAACGTCGACATGATCGTGCAGAACGTCTCTTCCGACGGGGCGACCACCGACCTCACCTTCACGGTCCCGGCGTCCGACTACCAGCGGGCGACCGACGTGCTGATCAAGTCCAAGGGCCAAGTCGGCTACGAGCGGCTCGACGGCGCCAACGACGTGGCCAAGGTCTCGGTGATCGGGATCGGCATGCGCAGCCACGCCGGCGTCGCCGCCAAGGCGTTCAAGGCGCTGGCCGAGAAGGGCATCAACATCCGCGCCATCACCACCTCGGAGATCAAGTTCTCGCTGCTGATTGACGCCAATTACACCGAATTGGCGGTGCGGACGCTGCACAGCCTTTACGATTTGGATAAATAGCAGCGAGCATTGGCCGCTGGCGTGAAGCGAAAAAAGCGAATAGCGAGTAGCGAATAGCGAATGGAATGCGCGTGTTGCGCTATTCGCCACTCGGCCATTCGCTATTCGCTTTGCCCCGCGGGGCCTTTGGCCATGCCCTCCGTCGTCTCCTACGCCCAGCGCTACGAAGACCTCTACCTCCTGCGCTGCTTCGGCAGCCGCCCCGAGGGCTTCTATATCGACATCGGCTCGGGCCATCCGGTCTACGACAACATGTCGTTCGCGTTCTATCTCCGGGGCTGGCGCGGCATCACGGTCGAGCCGAATCCGTGGCTGGCGCGCCTCACCCGCGCGGTGCGGCCGCGCGATCGGCACCTGGAGGCGGTCGTCGGCGCCGCATCCGGCGAAACGACCTTCTACGTGGTGCACGATTTCCACGGGCTCTCGACCGCGATCGAAGGCCATGCCCGCTCGGCGCAAACGCAGTTCGGCAAGGGCTCGGACGCGATCACCGTGCCGATGACGACCTTGCGTGAGCTTTGCACCGGCCACGTCCCGGCTGCGTTCGATTTCCTCAAGGTCGACGTCGAAGGCGCCGAGAAGGACGTGCTGCTCGGCGGCGACTGGCAAAGCTACCGGCCGAAGGTGGTGGTCGCGGAGGCGCTCGCGCCCTACACGCTGGCGCCCGCCTGGCAGGACTGGGAGCCGTTTTTGGCCAAGCACGGCTATCGCTATGTCCTGTTCGACAGCCTCAACCGCTATTACCTCGCCGAGGAGGCGAACGAGCTTGCCCGCTGGTTCGAGACCGCGCCGGCTTCGTTCGACGACGCCGTCCAGTTCCGCAACGTCAAGCCCGCGCTCGCCGACGAGGCGCATCCCGATCATCGGCTGGCGACCCTGCTCGCCGGCGCCGCGATGACGCGCCTGCCGCTCCTCGAACGCGACCTCCTTTTGGGGCTGCTCACCGGCGACATTCCTCCAGCCGCGCTCGAAAAACCCGCCGGCGCGGACGACGTCGCCCGCGCGGTCGAGCGGCTGTTCGGGCCGGATGCGGCACTGTCCACGGAGGATTTGAAGCTTCCTCCTGCCCCCCGCCTGCGCGAGGTCTACGCCGCGCTCATCGACAGCGACCAATTCCGCGCTGCCTGCGGCCGGATTTCCGCGAGTTATGCGTGGTAGCGCGTGCGGCGATAGGGCGGCACCGGTCGGCAGGCCCGCTGGCTCGCGGCCCGACCTGATCGTTGGCACTCGCTCGGCCCCGGGGACGTGTCCCTCCCCGGTGCTTTGGCTTGCGGTTTGCATGTCGCATTCGCTATAGGCCATGAGCGAGAGACTGCCGTGGGCCGCGGGCCCTGCGGAAACTCTTTAGCCTGATTGCGTGGCAGCGGGGGCACATGGCCCCGGCCGCATCCGCCGTCCGAGGGATCACGTCATGCGTGGCGCGCTCGGCGGTCCGCGCGTGCTGTTGCGCCGGCTTCGCGAGGTGATGGCGGAGCCGGTCAGCGCGCAGGAACGCCTGGACAAGATCGTGGTGCTGATCGCCGCCAACATGGTGGCGGAGGTCTGCTCCGTCTACGTGTTGCGCGTGGACGGCACGCTCGAGCTTTACGCCACCGAGGGCCTCAAGAAAGAGGCCGTGCACCAGACCGTGCTGCGCTCGGACGAGGGTCTGGTCGGCCTGGTCGCGAGCGAAGCCAATCCCATCAACCTGTCGGAGGCGCAGGCGCACCCCGCCTTCTCGTACCGGCCGGAGACCGGCGAGGAGATCTACCACGCCTTCCTGGGCGTGCCGGTGCTGCGCGCCGGCAACACGCTCGGCGTGCTGGTGGTGCAGAACCGGGCGCGGCGCACCTATACCGAGGAGGAAGAGGAGGCGCTGCAGACGACCGCGATGGTGCTCGCCGAGATGATCGCCTCCGGCGAGCTCTCGGCGATCGCCCGGCCCGGCGTCCCCGAGCCCGCCGCGCGCCGGCCGATGCACCTCACCGGCACCGCGCTCAACGACGGCATCGCGCTCGGCCACGTCGTGCTGCACGAGCCGCGCGTCGTCATCACTAATTTCATCGCCGACGACGTGCCGAAAGAGTTGAAGCGGCTGGAGGCCGCGCTCGAGACGATGCGATCGGACCTCGACGTATTGCTCGAGCGCGGCGAGGTCGCCGACGGCGGCGAGCATCGCGACGTGCTCGAAGCCTACCGCATGTTCGCCTATGACCGCGGCTGGGTGCACCGCCTCGAAGAGGCGGTGGCGACCGGCCTCACCGCCGAGGCCGCGGTCGAGCGCGTGCAGTCGGATTCCCGCGCGCGCATGCTGCGCGCGACCGACCCCTATCTGCGCGAGCGGCTGCACGATCTCGACGAGCTTGCCAACCGCCTGATGCATCAGCTCACCGGCCAGGACCATGCGCCGGCGCGCGAACGGCTGCCGGAGAACGCGGTGCTGGTCGCCCGCTCTATGGGCCCGGCGGCGCTGCTCGACTACGACCGCAAGCGGCTGCGCGGCCTTGTGCTCGAGGAAGGCGGCCCCAATTCCCACGTCGCGATCGTCGCGCGCGCCCTCGGCATCGCGGCGGTCGGCGAGATCGCCAACGCCACCGGCATCGCCGACCCCGGCGATGCCATCATCGTCGACGGCTCGACCGGCGACGTGCACGTGCGCCCGTCGCCCGACATGGAGGCGGCCTATATCGAGCGGGTACGGCTGCGCGCGCGCCGGCAACTGCAATATCTCGCGCTCCGCGACAAGCCGTGCGTGACCAAGGACGGCGAGAAGGTCACGCTGATGATCAATGCCGGGCTTTCCGTCGACCTGCCGCACATCGAGGAGACCGGCGCCGCCGGCATCGGCCTGTTCCGCACCGAGCTGCAATTCATGGTGGCGGCGAGCTTCCCGCGCACCGCCGAGCAGTTCTCGCTCTATCGCGCGGTGCTCGACGCCGCCGGCGCGCGGCCGGTGACCTTCCGCACCCTCGACATCGGCGGCGACAAGGTGCTGCCCTACATGCGCAACCTCGAGGAGGAGAACCCGGCGCTCGGTTGGCGCGCAATACGACTAGGTCTCGACCGGCCGGGCCTGTTGCGCAGCCAGGTGCGCGCGCTGCTGCGCGCCGCCGGCGGTCGCGACTTGAAAATCATGTTCCCGATGATCGCGACGGTCGAAGAATTCGACGAGGCCAAGGCGCTGATCGAGCGTGAGCTCACCCACCTGCGCCGCCACAGCCACAAGCTGCCCGAGCGGGTCGACGTCGGCACCATGGTCGAGGTTCCCTCCCTGCTCTACCAGCTCGACGAGCTGTTGACGCGGGTCGATTTCCTCTCGGTCGGCTCCAACGATCTGATGCAGTTCTTCTATGCCGCCGACCGCAGCAATGCGCGCGTCGCCGACCGTTTCGATCCGCTCTCGGCGCCGGTGCTGCGCGCGCTCAGGGACATCGCGTCGAAAGGCAAGGCCCACGGCAAGCCGGTGACGCTGTGCGGAGAGCTCGCCTCGAAGCCGATCGGCGCGCTTGCGCTGGTCGCGCTCGGCTACCGCTCGCTGTCGCTCTCGCCCTCGGCGGTCGGTCCGGTCAAGGCCATGCTGCTCGAGCTCGATGCCGGCAAGGCGGGGGCTTTGGTCGGGGAACTGCTCAAGAGCCCGGCTGGCAGCGTGTCGATCCGCGAGCGGCTCAAGGCCTTCGCCGCGGAACAAAGCCTGCAGATTTAACCACGCGTCCGTGGTGTGAACGAATGCTGCCCGAAGCAAAGCTCGATGGATTGCTGGCCCGCCACCACGCGGTCGAAGCCGAGCTTGCGAGCCAGGTCACACCCGAGACCTATGTCAAGCTCTCGCGTGAGTTCGCCGAGCTCGGTCCGATCGTCGAGGCCGTGAAGAACTATCGTAGCGTCGTCGCCGAGATCGCGGGCCTCGAAGCGTTGCTCGACGATCCCGCGACCGACGCCGAGATGCGCCAGATGGCGGCCGCCGAGAAGCCGCAGCTCGAGCAAAAGCGCGCGGCGCTCGAGCAAGACATCAAGCTCGCGCTCCTGCCCAAGGATGCGATGGACGAGCGCAACGTCATCCTCGAAATCCGCGCCGGCACCGGCGGCGACGAGGCCTCCCTGTTCGCCGGCGATCTGTTCCGCATGTACGAGCGTTATGCCGCCCGGCAAGGCTGGAAGGTCGAGGTGATTTCCGCCAGCGAAGGCAGCATGGGCGGCTACAAGGAGATCATCGCGGAAATCCGCGGCCGCGGCGCCTTCGCCAAGCTCAAGTACGAATCGGGCGTCCACCGCGTGCAGCGGGTTCCCGACACCGAAGGCTCCGGACGCATCCATACCTCGACCGCGACCGTCGCGGTGTTGCCGGAGGCCGAGGACCTCGACCTCGCCATCAACGACGCGGATCTCAAGATCGACACCTTGCGCGCGGGCGGCGCCGGCGGCCAGCACGTCAACAAGACCGAATCGGCGGTGCGGGTGACCCATATCCCGACTGGCATCGTCGTGATGATGCAGGAGGACCGCTCGCAGCACCGCAATCGCGCCAAGGCCATGGCGGTGTTGCGCGCCAGGCTCTACGACTTCGAACGGCAGAAGCAGGACGCCGCGCGCGCCGCCGAGCGCCGCGGCCAGGTCGGCTCCGGCGACCGCTCCGAGCGCATCCGCACCTACAATTTCCCGCAGGGGCGCGTGAGCGACCACCGCATCAACCTCACGCTCTACAAATTGCCGCAGGTGATCGAAGGCGAGGCGCTGGGCGAGATCATCGACGCGCTGGTGACCGAGCACCAGGCGGCGCTGCTGGCGGCGGAAGGTACGACGTGACGACCGTGGCGGCAGTGCTCGAAGCGGGCGCGTCCGTAACGGACGCGCGCCGCTATCTGGCGCGGGAATTTCGCCGCTGCGGCCTCGCGGCGCCGGAGCTCGACGCGCGGCTCCTGGTCGGCTACGCGCTCGGCCTCGATCACGCGGGCCTCGCCGCGCAAGCAGGCGCCAGGCTTGCCGACGACGAGGCGCACGCCATCGCCGCGCTCGCGGCGCGCCGGCTGGGGCGCGAACCGGTCGCGCGCATCCTCGGCCGCAAGGAATTCTGGGGCCTGCCGCTGCAGCTCAACGCCGAGACATTGGTGCCCCGGCCAGAGACCGAGACCGTGGTCGAGGCGGCGCTGGCCGCGCTCGAGACCGGCGGCCTGCGCTCCCGCGCCTTGCGGGTGGCGGATCTCGGCACCGGCTCGGGCGCGCTCGTCATCGCGCTCGTCTCCGAGCTGCCGGCGGCCTTCGGCGTCGGCACCGATGTCAGCATCGCGGCGCTTGGCTGCGCGCGCGACAACGCCGCCGCCCTCGGCCTGGCCGAACGCGCCGCGTTCGTCGCCTGCGACTACGGCGCGGCGCTCAATGGGCCGTTCGACCTCGTCGTCTGCAATCCGCCCTATGTGGCGCGCGGCGAGATCGCGGCGTTGGCGCCCGAGGTGCGCGACTTCGATCCGCGCCGCGCGCTCGACGGCGGGCCCGACGGGCTGGACGCCTATCGGGTGATCGCCGCCGATGCCCGCCGGCTGCTGGCGCCCGACGGGGTCCTCGTGGCGGAGCTCGGCGCCGGCCAGGGCGACGCCGTGACCCGGCTGGTCACCGCCGCCGGATTGCGCCTCTGCGGGCCGCCGCGGTGCGATCTTTCGGGCGTCGCCCGGGCCCTGGTGATGCGGGTGCTGCCATGAAACAATCACAATCCAGATACGAAAAAAAGCACTTGGATTATGGAGCAAGACCGACTAGGTTTTGCCCACGGAATCGACCCGAGATGTTTGGGCGCCGATAGCGAGCCCCGGAGCAAAAGGCTTCGGAGAGCCGGCGGCGCGAATGGAGCGAACGAACGAAGCCGGATGACCTGGCAGGCGGTTCGCCGACTTGGGACGAGATGCTTCATCGGTTCGGTGCACGTGGCGATCGACGAGCGACGCTGCCATGCGCTTGAGGAAGAGGTGGGCAACGCCGCGGTAAGGCCGCGGCACGGGGTTGCTACTTCGCAATAGGAACCTGACGCGCGGCCAAAAGCGCCGCATTTGGCTTTTCCTGCTTGAACGGGCGAGGGTGCGGTTGCCGCCGCGTCGCTCGCGTGAAGAGCGCATAGGCATTCGGTGAAGCAGGGCGGCGTGGACCGCCATAATGAAGGGGTTGGCAAACAGGCGAGTCATGAGAAACGGTCAAAACAAGCGCATGCGCGGACGCAACCAACACCGCAAGAATCACAATCCGATGGCGCGGGTCTACGAGTCGAACGGCCCGGATGTGAAAATTCGCGGAAATCCATCTCACATCGCGGAAAAGTACATGCAGCTCGCTCGCGACGCGCAGTCGTCCGGTGATCCGGTCGCGGCGGAGAATTACTACCAGCACGCCGAGCACTACTACCGGCTGATCGCCACCGCGCAGGAACAGTTCCGCCAGAACAATCCCCACTTCCCCCGTCCCGAGACCCCGGTCGCCGGCGCGCGCGACGACGCCTTCGACGACGGCGACGACGACGGCCAGCAGCCGCGGATGGGGTCGGGGGAAGAGCCCTACGGCATGGGCGAGCCGCAGCCGTTTCTGCCGCGCGACGCACAGCCTTATCCGCAGCACCAGCCGCACCAGCCGCACCAACCGCGCCAGCAGGGCGGCGCGCCGGTGGAAGGCGGCGGCGAGGTCGACCGGTTGCCGTCCTTCATCACCGGTGGGCACGCTCCGCAACACCAGGGCAATCCGGGCCACGGCCAGAACGGCCACGACAACCAGCCCGACCGTTTCCCGCTCCATCGCCGCCGCCGCCGCCATCGCGGCGGACCGCGCCACGACACGCAGGGCGGATCGCACCAACAAGGTCCCGGCGGTGACGGGCCAGACGAACCGTCGACGCGCGATTGAGCCGCTCGACCTTACGATAATTCTCGCTACGCGCCGCCCGGCGAGGGCGCCAGTGCGGGCTCGAGCGCGGGGACGAGGCGGGTGCGTTCGCGCCGCGCCGGGATCGCGCGATAGACCTGCTTCGTCGCCTCCACGATATGCACGCCCGCGAACGGCGCGGCGATAACCGCCCCGGCCCGTTCCCAAGCCACCGCCGAGCGCAGGAACCAGCCGCGCGCGACCGGCGGTACATGCAGCGCCTCGCCCCAGCCGGTCGGCGTGAACCAGGTCTCGCGCAAGAGGTGCGTGATCTGCGAGCGCGAATACGGCCGGCCATGGCCGAACGGCGTCGTGTCCAGGCGCGCCCACACCCCGCGCCGGTTCGGCACCACCACGAGCAGCCGCCCGCCGGCCGCCAGCACCCGCCAGACTTCCCGCAGCAAGGCACCCGGATCGTGCGCCATCTCGAGCGCATGCACGAGCAGCACGCGGTCGATCGAGGAATCGGCGAGCGGCAGCTCGAGCTCGTCGACGAGCGCGGCGAGGCCGGGCCGGCTGGTCGGCCATTTCACTACGCCCTGCACTGCCGGCATGAAGGCGAGGCAGCGTTCCGCCTCCTCGCGAAACAGGCCGAGATAGGGGGTCGGATAGCCGACGCCGAGCACGCTCAAGCCGCGGGTATCGGCAAAGCGCGCGCGGATGCCGCGGCCGACGAAGCGCCGTGCCACGATGCCCAACCGCTGGGCGTAGAACGTGCGCAGATCGACGACGTCGATGGACATGGCGCCAAAATAGCACGAATTGTGATCGGGTCCTTGCCACACTTATTGCGTCGTTATCGGCGAAAGCGGATGATCTGGGTGCCCCGCCGGCCGAACTTCATCGCCACAGCGGTGTTTACTCGATGCGCGCCGGCGCCTGCCCCGACCTGATCGAGGGTGGGGCATGACATGGGAATTCGGACATGCCCGCACAAACCCACCTCTTTCTCTGCCTCAAGGACAATTATGGCGTGCTCCTGCACGACCCGGACAGCGGCGCGACCGCCGCCATCGATGTGCCGGAGGCGGCGCCGGTCGAGGCGGCGCTCAAGACCACCGGCTGGCGCCTCACCGACATCCTCGTCACCCACCACCACCACGATCACACCGGCGGCATCGCGGAGCTCAAGCAGCGCCACCGCTGCCGCGTGGTCGCACCGCATGGCGAGGCGGCCCGCATTCCGCTCGTCGACGAGACCGTGCGCGAGAACGACCAGGTCCGCGTCGGCGGCCTCGAAGCGCGCGTGATCGAGACGCCCGGCCACACCGCCGGCCACATCGCCTACGTGTTCGCGGCCGACAAGCTCGCCTTCGTGGGCGACACGCTGTTCTCGATCGGCTGCGGCCGCGTCATCGAGGGGACGCCCGAGATGATGTGGCAGTCGCTGCTCAAGCTGCGTGCGCTCCCGGACGACACCCGTATCTATTGCGGCCACGAATACACGCAGGCGAACGTCCGATTCGCCCGCACGGTCGAGCCGGACAACAAGGCGCTCGCGGCGCGCGCGAAGACGGTCGAGCAGCTCCTGGCCGCGAACAAGCCGACAATCCCGTCCACCATGGGCGAGGAAAAGGCGGCCAATCCGTTCCTGCGCGCCGATCGGCCCGAGGTCGCCGCCAACGTCGGCCTCGCCGGCAAGCCGGCGGCGCAGGTCTTTGCCGACATCCGCGAACGCAAGAACAAGTTCTAGCACTATTGCGTTGGACGCGTTTTCTACGGCGAACCGGTTCCTCACCCCGGATCAAGTCCGGGGCAGGCTTCGCCGGAAAACGCTATCGCCTTTTGTCATCCGGCTGTCACCCTCGAACGGCACCAATCGCGTCCTCGCGCGTTGTCAGGTGCCAGACAGGGAACAGCCGTTTGTTCGTCGACAGCGTTTATTCGCTTCCGCGAACCCGAACCGCCCGGATCCCCGCCCTCGCCGTGGGGGCGGAGGTGATCGTGGGCGCGGGATTGCTCGGCGCTGCGTTGGTGATCGGCCTCGCCACCGCCAGCCACTACGGGCTCACCGTCGACGAGTTCAATACCGACGACTACGGCCCGAAGGCGCTTGCCTGGTACACCAGCGGCGGCACCGACCGCTCCCATTTCGAGACCGTTGAGGAATTCCTCTGGTACTACGGCCCGTGGCACCAGATCCTCACGGCGATCGTCCAGTCGTTCAATCTGACCGAGCCGTTCACGGTGCGTCATGCCATGACGTTCCTGGCGGGGTTGGCCGGCCTCGCGGCGCTTATCCCGATCGCCCGCCTCTCGGTCGGACGCTGGGCGGGGCCCATCGCGATCGCGCTCTGCCTGATGACCGGCTACTTCTACGGCAGCCTGTTCTTCACGCCGATCGACGTGCCGTTCCTGGCGGCGATGAGCTGGGCGACCTGCGCCATCCTGCTGATGGCGAGTCGCACCGTGCCGACCTGGCCGGCGACCATCGCCGCCGGATTGCTCACCGGCCTCGCCATGGCGACCCGCACCGGCGGCATCATCACCCACGCCTACCTGCTCGGAGCGATGGCGCTGTGCGCGCTCGAAGTGGCGATCCGCAAGCGGCGCGCGGCCGCGCAGCCGCTCGCGCAGATCGCCTTGCGGACGCTCGCCGCCATGGTGCTGGCCTGGATCACCATGGTCGCGCTGTGGCCGTGGCTGCAGGTCGGCAATCCGCTGCGCCAGTTCGCGGTCGCCTATGCGCATTTCACCAACAACCCGATGGCGTTCAGCTTTTCGAGTTGGGGCGTGGAAGTGATGACCAACGCCTTGCCCTGGCATTACATTCCAGGGCAATTCCTGGCCCGGCTGCCGGAAGGGTTCCTGCTGCTTCTCGGCATCGGCCTTGCGGTCGCCATGGCGACCGCCGTTCGCTTCGCGCGCGCGACGGTCAGCCGTTTCCGGCAGCGCGGCACGGAGCGCCTCACCGCCCCTGCTTTGGTCCTGGCGCGTTCGCGCGGGACCTTGCTGGTGATTGCAGCGGCGATCGTCCCGGTGGGCTTCGTCATCCTCACGCGGGCCACGCATTATGACGGCGTCCGCCATATCCTGTTCGTCATCCCGATGCTTGCGATCCTGGCGGGCGGTGCCGCGCTGCGGCTCGTTCCGTTTTTGCGCAAGTTTCCGCTGATCGCAGCCACCGCCATCGTCGTCGCCGCGGCCCATATCGGCGTCACGGCGGTCACGCTGGCGAGGCTGCATCCGCTCGAATACGTGGCGATGAATTCCCTTGCCGGCGGAACCAAGGGCGCGGCCGACCGGTTCGAGCTCGACTATTGGGCGGTCGCCGCGACCGAGGCGCTGCGACGGCTCGAACGCCGGCTCGACCATGACGCCTCCGGCCGCTTCGCGATGCGCGCCCCGCACGTGGCTGTTTGCATCGCCAATCGGGAATGGATGGCCGACAAGCTATTCAGGCGAAATTGGGTTGCCGAGACCGACACCAGCAAGGCCGACTTCATCATCACCACCGAACGCTGGGACTGTGCCATAGACGGCAAGGCGCTGCTGATCGACGAGGTGAAGCGCTTCGACGTCCCCTTTGCTCGAATTTATGACAATCGCGGCCGCGCGAATTGACGCGGGTTCCGGTCGATTTGTCTCGATCGCTTCATCGTCGCGCCCGGGTCCGGCCACGACGACGGAAAGCATTTACACCGCACCGCCTCGCAGCAGATCAGTTTGAGCTCTGCGCGAGCTTGTTCCATTCGCTGGCCTGCACGCGCGCGACGAGCTTGTAGGCGCCGCTGCCGTCGGGCTTGAACACCGATGCCTCGCCTTCGCGGACGTCGAACCAGTCCTTGCCGAAGGCATCCATGATATTCGGCTTGTGGGTGACGACGACCACGTTGGTGCCGGCCGGCGGCATCGTCGCGGCGAGCTTGCGCATCGCCTGCGCGCGACGATTGTTCTCGATCGGCGTGACCACGAGCCCGCCCTCGGAGACGTCGGCGCTGCTCGTCACGGCGCCGAATCCCAGGAGCGTGCCGGTCTCGACTGCCCGATTGAACAGGCTGGTATGGACCTGACCGACCGGAATCTTCAGCTTGCGGATCGAGTCTCCGATCGAGCGGGCCAGCTCCCGACCCTGATCGTTGAGCTGACGTTGCTGGGCGACGTTCTTGAGATTGAGCGGATCGGTGTCGGCCTGATCCGGATGGGTCGCTCCGTGGCGGAAGACGATGACGTGCCCGCCGCCGCGGACGGCCGCGATCCATTCGGCCTGCGCTTGCGCCGTCGAGCTTGCCGGCAGCGACCAGAGCGCCGACAGGACGCATAACGATGCCAGCCGAACAACATGCCTCACCATGGGCTGCCTCCTTCAATGATATTCTCGATAGCGCGATCATCCGACCAACGCGCGACAGCGGAAATCCTAGTCGCTTCACGAGGCGCCGACAATCTCGGGTTGCCGAATTCAATTGTCCCTCTATAGGGTAATAGGGCGAGCACGTTCAATGCCGATGCTGTCCGCCGCCGACGTGATCCGCCTGCTCGACCTGAAGCCGCATCCGGAGGGCGGACATTTCCGCGAGACCTTCCGCGACGGCACCAACGCCCAGGGCCAGCGGGCGGCCTCGACGGCGATCTATTTCCTGTTGGCGCGCGGCGAGCGCTCGCATTGGCACCGGGTCGATGCGGTCGAAGTCTGGCACTACCATGCCGGCGCGCCGCTCCTGCTGGAGATCGCCGCGCATGAGCGGGGGCCGATCGAGCGGCTCACCCTCGGCGGCGATCTTGCCGCCGGCGCGCGGCCGCAGGCGATCGTGCCGGCGCATGCCTGGCAGGCGGCGGAAACGCTCGGCGACTGGACGCTGGTCGGCTGCACGGTGGCGCCGGGCTTCGAGTTCGCGGGCTTCGAGCTCGCCCCAACAGGCTGGGCGCCGTCCGGCGCTACCGCCTGATCTGCTTTTCCTGCATCGAGATCAAGTGAAGTAGGAGCCCGCCTTCGACAGCATCGGATCTCTCAGGCGCCGAAGCGCCGGCAGCATCACCAGCGATATGATCACCGCGGCCAGTAAGGCGACTGCCTGATTGGCCAACTCGCCGGCAAGCCCGCCTCCGGTATCCCACAGGCTCGCGCTGCCGGCGAAGAAGGCCACGGCGATTGCGAAGGCCCCGGTCGACCAGGCCATCCAGGCTCCGGTGCCGAAGGCGGCCTTGCGCAGCACGAGCGCCTGGAGCCCACCGACCACGGCGCCGATACCGCTCCCAGGATGAACCCGACCAGCAACATTTCTCCCGTCGACACGTCGTCCGTGCCTTTGGTGCCGTCGGACGAGAGCATGAACGCCCATTCGCTCCCCACGCCCACGGCGACCGCTAACGCTGCGTGAAGGCCGATCCAGGTCCGGACCGGCAACCGAGGGAGCACGCGTTGGATCACGGCGCCGGTGAGCAAACCGCCGGCGCTGCCTGCGAAAGCCCACAGAATTGTCGCGGCGGCGTAGTGAATCACGATTGCCGCAGACCCGGCATCCGCATCGGCGGCGTCGGTCGCAGGTCGCACACCGTAGACACAGAGCGACACGGCGGCAGAAATGACCGCGGCGAGAATGTTGTTCTTGACCCATTGTGCTGCGACGGAGGGCGTTGCACGCGCATCGGCAGTTGCGGGCATTGCGGACATTTCCGAGCGAGCGCCGCCTCAAACGAGATATTGCCCGCCATTCGCGGTCAGCGTGGAGCCGGTGATGAAGCCGGCATCGTCGGACGCGAGGAAGACCACGCAACGCGCGATCTCCTCGGGCTCGCCGAGGCGACCGAGCGGGATGTGCGGCAGGATGTTCTTCTCCAGCACGTCCTTCGGCACCGCCTTGACCATCTCGGTCGCGATATAGCCGGGGCAGATCGCGTTCACCGTGATGCCCGAGCGCGCGCTCTCCTGCGCCAGCGCCTTGGTGAAGCCGAGCTCGCCCGCCTTGGCGGCGGAATAGTTCGCCTGGCCGATCTGGCCCTTCTGACCGTTGATCGAGGAAATGTTGATGATGCGGCCGAACTTGCGGCCGCGCATGCCTTCGATCACCGGCCGGCACATGTTGAACAGCGAATTCAGATTGGTGTTGATCACCGCGCCCCACTGCTCGGGCGTCATGCGGTGGAACATGGTGTCGCGGGTGATGCCGGCATTGTTGACCAGGACATCGACCGGTCCGAGATCGGCCTCGACCTGCTTGAGGCCGGCGGTGCAGGACTCATAGGACGACACGTCCCACTTGTAGACGTTGATGCTGGTCGCGGCCTTGAATTTCTGCGCCGCCTCGTCGTTGCCGCCATAGTTGGCGGCGACCTTGTAGCCCGCGGCCTTGAGTGCCTTGGAGATCGCTTCCCCGATCCCGCGCGTCCCCCCCGTCACCACCGCAACGCGTGCCATGACCGCTCCTCCCTATAGTTTTCTATTCTTCCCGCCGGACAACAGACGACGGAGCAAGAACTCATCCGTCCTCTGTCGTCAGTGCTCCGTCGTCCGCTCTCTGTCCTCCGTCGTCCGTCTACCGCTCCACGCACATTGCAATGCCCATGCCGCCGCCGATGCAGAGCGTGGCAAGACCTTTCTTCGCATTGCGCTTCTGCATCTCGTAGAGCAGCGTCACCAGCACGCGGCCGCCGGAGGCGCCGATCGGATGGCCGAGCGCGATCGCGCCGCCGTTGACGTTGACCTTGCTGGTATCCCAGCCGAGGTCCTTGTTGACCGCGCAGGCCTGCGCGGCGAAGGCCTCGTTCGCCTCGACCAGATCGAGGTCCTCGACTTTCCAGCCGGCCTTCTTGAGCGCCGCGCGCGAGGCCGGGATCGGCCCGGTGCCCATGATCGCCGGATCGACGCCGGCATGCGCCCAGGACACGATGCGTGCGAGCGGCGTCTTGCCGCGCTTCTTGGCCTCGCTCGCCGTCATCAGCACGAGCGCGGCAGCGCCGTCGTTGATGCCCGAGGCATTACCGGCGGTCACGCTGCCATCCTTGGCAAAGGCCGGGCGAAGCTTTCCGATCGCCTCGACCGTGGTGCCGTGCTTGGGATATTCGTCGGCGTCGACGATGATATCGCCCTTGCGGGTCTTCACCGTCACCGGCACGATCTCGTCCTTGAATCGCCCCGCCTTCTGCGCGGCCTCGGCCTTGTTCTGGGAGCCGACCGCGAACTCGTCCTGCTGCGCCCGGGTGATCTGCCACTGGCGCGCGACGTTCTCGGCGGTGTTGCCCATGTGATAGCCGTTGAAGGCGTCCCAGAGCCCGTCCTTGATCATGGTGTCGACCATGTCGAAGTTGCCCATCTTCACGCCATTGCGAAGATGCGCGCAGTGCGGCGCCTGGCTCATCGATTCCTGGCCGCCGGCCACCACGATCTCGGAATCGCCGTTGAGGATCGCCTGGTAGCCCAGCGCAACCGCACGCAGCCCGGAGCCGCAGAGCTGGTTGACGCCCCAGGCCGGGCTTTCGACCGGGATGCCGGCGCCGATCGAGGCCTGGCGGGCGGGGTTCTGGCCCTGTCCGGCGGTCAAAATCTGCCCCAGGATCACTTCCGAGACCTGCCCGCCCTCGACGCCCGCGCGCTTGAGCGCCTCGGCAATGGCGACTTTGCCCAGCTCATGGGCCGGTAGGGCCGCAAACGCCCCGTTGAAGGCGCCAACGGGCGTGCGGGCCGCGCTGACGATGACGATATCGTCCTTCATCTCGAAACTCCCTTTCGTGTCCGGCTGAACGGCGGCTGGTTCCGGTCCACCCGATTGGCGTCGCGGCGGTGCCCGCGTGCGGCGTGCCGAGGGTTCCAGCACCCAGGTCCCGTTTCTACTTAATAGCACACGTGGGGCTGTCAATTGGACGGACCGCCGGTCTGTCCTGCAGGGCTGACGGGCCAAACCCCGTACTTGCGGGCGTTTTCAGCCGGTCCCGGCGTCACAAAACGATGGCCGGTTCCGAAAAAAACAGGCTATGCTGCCCAAAGGATAAGCGCGCCCCCGAACCCAGCATGGCAAAGTCCGTGGAACCGGTCACAATCAAGAAATACGGCAACCAACGCCTCTATAACCCCGGTATGGGCAGCTACGTGACTCTCGAAGACCTCGCCGCCATGGTGGAGGATGACGAGAACTTCGTGGTTTTCGAGGCCAAGACCGGCGAGGACATCACGCATTCGATACTCAAACAAATCCTCTTCGAGCGTGCCAAACATGGCTAAGTCCGACGAACCGGTCACGATCAAGAAATACGCCAACCGACGGCTCTACAACACCGGCACCAGCACCTATGTGACGCTCGAAGACCTCGCCGCCATGGTGAAGGCGGGGGACGATTTCGTCGTCTACGACGCCAAAAGCGGGGAGGACATCACCCGCTCGGTGCTGGCCCAGATCATCTTCGAGCAGGAGAACAAGGAGGGGCAGAGCCTGCTGCCGATCGCTTTCCTGCGCCAGCTCATCCGCTTCTATGGCGACAGCATGCAGATGCTGGTGCCGCGCTATCTCGAAGTCTCGATCGACTCGCTCACCCGCGAGCAGCAGAAGTTCCGCGATCAGATGGCCCAGGCCTTCGGCGGCAGCCCGTTCGGCGCGCTGGAAGACCAGGTCCGCCGCAACATGGAGATGTTCGAGCGCGCCTTCGCGATGTTCACGCCGTTCGCGAGGCGCGAGCAACAGGCGAACGAGACCGACAAGAGCACCCCGCGTGTGGGCAACGACGGCGACGAGATCGACGACCTCAAGCGCCAGATGGAAGAGATGCAGAAGCGCCTCGAACGCCTGAGCGATAAGGACAAGGACAAAGGGTAGCCGCGTTATCGAGCCGCCCGCCGCTTCAGATGACGGCCCGGCTTTCCGGATTCGCGCGGCACGCCCGCGATCAGGACGGACGCAGGATGAACGCCCAACTGCGCAATTTCGCCTTCTGGGTGATCATCGTCCTGTTGCTGCTCTCGCTGTTCACCCTGTTTCAGAATCCGGGCCGGCGCACGGACGCCCCGGATATCTCGTTCTCCCAATTCCTCAACGACGTCGATCAGGGCCGCGTGCGCGACGTGGTGATCATGGGATCGGAAATCCACGGGACCTACACCGACGGCCGGGTGTTCCGGACCTACGTCGTCAACGATCCCAGCCTGATCCAGCGGCTCAACAGCAAGGGCGTATCGATCACCGTACGCCCGCAGCAGAACGACGTGCCCTGGTTCGTATCGCTCTTGGTCTCGTGGTTGCCGTTCATCGCGCTGATCGGCGTGTGGATTTTCCTCTCCCGCCAGATGCGGGGCGGACGCGGCTGGGTCATTCCCTCCCGTGACGAGATCGACGACCTCAAGCGCCGGCTCGACGAAATGCAGAAGCGGCTCGACCAGATGAGCGACAAGGACAAGAGGTAGACGCTCTCTCCTCACGTCGGCGCTACATCTCCCCGATCAATCGATCAAGGCATCTTCATCGGAGGCGTAAAGTCCGACCACTGCTCGATTCTGAAAGCACGGATATCGCGCACCGAAGCCGGAAACCACGGCAAAGCCTTCAGCGCCATGAGAGCCTGAAAAAGATTCGCCATATCATCGCTGTCGGTGACATACACGCTACCCTGGATCCGACGGAATCCGAAGCCGCCAAGGCAGATCGCGACGTCCGTATAGGCCTGCGCAACGCCGGTTGGATGGTGCTCGATCGTCTCGGCAACGACGAGATCAAAGGCGATTGCAAACATCAGGACGTTGGATCGGCGAAAATGTGAGCGAGCGAATAGGGCGTTTCTTCGCCGGTATCCATCACCCGCACGATCGCACGTTGATCATCGAGAATCTCGATCACTTGATACAAAACGCCGTGCGGGCCAAAGCGACGCACGGTTCCGATCAGCGCGTGTGCGGGGGCCGGAGGGGTTTGAAGGTTCATCGGTATCGGTCCTCAAAGCGCCCTCCAAAATGGACCTCCGTCGCCCGAAATTCAAGAACCTTGCGTCCTTGAACATTGGTAGCGGCGCCGCGGCTGTTCGCTTCAGGCCGATGCGGCAGCCGCGCCGTCGGTGCTCAGCCACGGTCGCTCCGACGAGGCGAGTCCGACCAGCGCGCCCTGCAGATAGTCGCAGCCCCAGTCGGCGAGCATCGCCGCCGCCTCCTCGTCCTGCACCCATTCGGCCACGGTCTTAAGACCGAGCCGCCGGGCCAGATCGATCAGGGTGTGCACGAAGGCGCGGTCGTCGTCCGAGCGGGTGATGTTCTGCACGAAGGCGCCGTCGATCTTGACCAGATCGACGCCGAGCTTGCGCAAGTTGCGGAACGACGTGTAGCCGGCGCCGAAATCGTCGATGGCGATCCGGCAACCGAGATCCTTGACGCGGGCGACGAAGCCGCGGGTGTCGTCGATGTCGTGGATCGCCGTCGTCTCGGTGATCTCGACCGTTAGCCGCTCGCCGACGCCCTTGTGCGCCTTGAGCATCGCCCCCAGCGCGCCCCACCAGTCCGGATCGACGGTGGAAGCCGCCGAGACGTTGATGCTCGCATTGAGGCCGGGCGCGGCGACGAGCTCGTCCAGGGTGAGCTCGAGCACGCGATGATCGAGCAGGCGGACGAGGCCGAGACGTTCGGCGGCCGGCACCACCTCGTTCACCGCCAGCAGGCTGCCGTCGGACCGCTTCACCCGCATCAGGCATTCGTAGAAGGCCGGCAGCCGGGAGCCGATGGCGACGATCGGCTCGTAGACCAGGAAGATGCGCCGGGCATTGAGCGCGGTGATGATCTCGTCGGTGGCGCGAACGTTCTCCCGGCGCTGGGCCTCGCGCTCCAGATTCGGCTGATAGGCCTGAAACGAGCCGCGGCGCTTGGCCTTGGCGCTGTCGAGCGCATCCTGCGCGCGGGACAGGATTTCGCGGACGTTGCGGGCATGACGCGGCGCCGTGACGCCGCCGATCGTCACCGTCACCGCGACCGCACCGGCACCGGTCTGCACCACCTCGTCGCGCATGCCGGCGAGCAGACGATCGGCGGCGATCTGCATGTCGTCCGGCGTGCAGTTGTTCAGGATGATGCCGAACTTGTTGCCGGACAGGCGCCCGAGATGATCCTTGCCGCGCAACTGGCTGCGCACGCGCTTGGCCACCGCGGCGATCACCTCCTCGGCCGCGTCGAAGCCGTAGGCCTCGTTGATGCGGCCGAGATTGTCGATCGCCACCAGCATGAAGCCGCACGAGGAGCGGAGCTTGACGGCTTCGTCGACGGTGGCCTCGAGCACTTCGGTCAAGTGCCAGCGGTTCATCTCGCCGGTCAGCGCGTCGAAACGCGAGAGATAGGCGAGCTGCTGCTCGCGCTCGTGGCGCTCGTTGATGACGCGCACGGCGCCGTGGGCGCGCAGCGGCTTGCCGTCCGGGCCGGCGAACCAGCGCCCGGTATCCTCGATCCAGGCGAGGTCCTGCGAGTCCGCGGCGCGGCGCAGCGCATATTGCACCTGATAGGGGACGCCGGCGCCCTCATCGGCGATCGCCGAGCGCATCACCGCCTCGAACCGCGTCGGTCCGCTCTTCGGGTCGACGAACTGGGCGAAGCCGCGTCCGCTGCCGATGGCGGCGGGATCGGACATCCCCAAGACGTCGCCGACATTGGGACCCCATAGCAACAGGTCGGAATCGATCCGCCAGTCGTAGGGGACTTCGCCGATCGAGCGGAAGATCTCGTCGGCATCGATGGTGCCGCCAGCGCCGGCGGCAGGAGCGCCCGCCTGCTCGGCGAGGCGGGTCTGCGTCCCGTCGACGCCGCCACCACCGGCGGTCCGATCCTGATTGGCCACAATCGCCCCACTTGGCAGGCATCGCCGCGGGCGGGAGTCGCGAGCGCGCCCCAGCAAATCGCGACCAAGCTACGGACAAAGCTTAAACTATTCGGAAATTGCAACGGTCGCTTTGAGCCGATTGCAGGCGCCTGTTGCCGGGGTCGGCAAACGGTCAAGGGTCGTTCGCACCGTTTTGGCGGAACGAACCCAATGCACCATTTTGGCGGAACGAACCCAACAGGTCGTTCGCACCGTTTTGGCGGAACGAACCCAATGCACCATTTTGGCGGAACGAACCCAACAGGCCGTTCGCACCGTTTTGGCCAAACAAACCCAATGTGAAAAGCCCAATGATTACAATGCCGACCCGGCACGTTGCCCCCCGGCGCTCCATGCGAAGACGCGATCGAGCCCGTCGTGATGCAGGCCGGTCAGCACCAGGTTCGGCACGCCGCTTGCGAAGTGGTCTCCGTGACACCCGGACCCGTCCGAATCCGGGACAGGAGGCAATCGTTGGGCGCGATAGCAAGTATCATTTTACCGGCGAGTGGGCCGCGGCATCCAGCCTCGGTACAGCCGGGTCTCCGCACGGCCGGCGACGGCTCGCCGAGCGCGGCGGCGCAAAACCGGGCGCTCGTCCCGGTCACTCCGCCCACGGTCCACGCCAGCCCGATGGCAACCCGCCGCCCATGCGCGGGTTTTCTGGCCCAGCTCATTGCCACCGCCCAGCAGGCGCCGCAGACCCGGGCGCGCCGGCGGGCAGAGCCGGACCACGCCACCGCCGTTTACGGTGCGGCCTCGAGCGGCCGCACCGCAGGGCCGACGTTTTGCCGTTCGATGTGAGGCACCCTCAGTAACCCAGCGCGCAGCCGTCCTTGCGCGGATCGGAGCCGCCGATCAGCACGCCGCGCTGCCAGTCGATGCGGATCGCCTGGCCGCCGCCGAGCGGCAGCGGCCGCAGCACGGTATCGTGACCGCGCGCCGCGAGCCCGTCGACTGTCGGCCTCGGAATGCCCCGCTCGACCACCGTCTGGTCGCCCTCGAAGAAGGCGCGCGGCGCGTCGATCGCCGCCTGTACGTCCATGCCGTAGTCGACCATGTTGGTGAGGACCTGCACCTGTCCCATCGGCTGGTAGTGCGCGCCCATCACGCCGAACGACATGTCGCAGCGCCCGTCGCGGAAGACCAACGCCGGGATGATGGTGTGCATCGGCCGCTTGCCGGGGCCGATCGTATTGGGATGCTGCGGATCGACGACGAAGCAGGCGCCGCGGTTCTGCAGCAGGATGCCGGTCTTCTCGGTGGCGATCCCGACCCCGAAATTCGAATAGAGCGAATTGATGAACGACACCGCCATGCGGTCGCGATCGACGACCGTGAGATAGACGGTATCGGTTCCGGGCGAGGGCGCGCCCGGCAATGCCGCGCGGCGCGTGCGGTCGATGCGCGCGGCGAGCGTCCTTGCGAACGCCCTGTCGAGCAGCGCGGCCGCCGAGACCCGCATGAACGCCGGATCGGCGATATGGGTGTCGCGGATCGCGTAAGCGAGACGCGCCGCTTCGAGCATCAGATGGAAGCGGTCGGCGCCCAGCGGATCGAGCGCGGCGAGCTCGAAATTTTCCAGGATGTTGAGCAGCGCCAAGGCGGTCAGCCCCTGCCCGTTGGGCGGAATTTCGACGAGCTGGAGCCTGCGATAGTTGGTCGTGATCGGCAGGACCGCCTCGCCGCGGTGGCGGGCGAAATCCTCGAGCGTGAGCAAGGACCCGCGGGCGGCGAGCGTCGTCACCATGTCGTCGGCGATCGGCCCCTCGTAGAACGCGCGCGGGCCGGCGGCGGCGATCGTTTTCAGGGTCGCGGCCAGCGCCGGCAGCTTCACCACGTCCCCTTCCGCGGGCGCGCGGCCGGCCGGCAGATAATGGCGCGCGGCACCGGGATCTGCGCCGAGCATTGCCGCGGCGCGGGCCCAATCGGACGCGATGCGTTGGGCGACCGGGAAACCGCTCTCGGCGTATCGAATGGCCGGAGCGAGCGCGCGGTCGAGACCGAAGCGCCCATGGGCGGCGAGGATCGCCGCCCAGGCCTCGATCGCCCCCGGCACCGTCACCGCATGGATCGAACGGGAATCGATCTCGCGAATGCCCTGGGCGAGAAGGCTCTCGGTGCGTGCCTTGGCGCCGGCGCGGCCGGAGCCGTTGTAGCCCCACACCGGCTGCCCGGGCTTCGACACCAGGCAGAAGCAGTCGCCGCCGATGCCGGTGCTTTGCGGCTCGACCACGCAGAGCGCCGCGACCGCCGCCACCGCCGCGTCGACCGCGTTGCCGCCGGCGCGCAGCGTCTCGACCGCCGTCAGCGTCGCCAAGGGATGCGAGGTCGCCGCCATGCCCTCGCAGGCGACGACCGGCGAGCGGCCGGGCAGATGGAAGTCACGACTCATGGGAATGGCTCTTGCGACGAGGGTACGCTATTCGATGGGAGGCAATGGCGCCATATGCGCCGATACCAGGGGAGAGACGCGATGACACTGACGCTGGCCCAAGCCCGCACCATCCTCGACAAGACGCTCGCCGCCGCGCGCGAGAAGAAGTTCAAGCCGCTCGGGGTCGCGGTGGTCGATGCCCGCGGCGCGCTGAAAGTTTACGCCGAAGAGGACGGCAATCCGATCCTGCGATCGAAGATCGCCTCCGGCAAGGCCTTCGGCTCGGTCGCCTTCGGCGCGGGGTCGCGGCGGTTGCATCAGATCGGCGTGGAACGTCCGCACATGGCGAGCGCCCTGGTCGAGATGACCGGCGGCGCGCTGGTGCCGGTGCCGGGCGGGGTGCTGATCCGCGACAAGGGCGGCGCGCTGATCGGCGCGGTGGGCGTGTCCGGCGACACCTCCGACAACGACGAGCTGGCGGCGGTCGCCGGCATCGAGGCCGCGGGCTTCGTCGCCGAGACCGGCGGGTGAGCGCGCGCCGTTCGGCGCCTCAGCTCGGCGCCCGGTCGCCGCCTTCGAGCACGATTTCCGTTTGCTTCGGGCGGCGGGAGACCGAGACGCCGGTGATCACGTCGACGAAGCTGAGCACGGTCAGCAGCAGGAAGGTCGGCGTCGCCGCCCGCGGCACGATCATGAACTCGGCCGCCATGCCGACGAACAGCAGGAGCGCCAGCACGTGGTCCATGATCGCCTTGGCGCCGAACCGCGTCGCCTTGAGCACTTCGAGATAGAGCAGCAGCATCGCCGCCACGACGAGGACATCGCCGGTGGTGACGGGCATGCGCGTCTCGGAGAGCAGCGAGAGCGTGAACAGCGTGTCGGTGAACGGCAGGTTCAGCAGGAAGGCGATCATGTTGTAGAGCGCGAACGGCACCAGCAGGAGGGGAAAAGCGATCAGGAACATGACGGTCGTTTCTCCTCGCGCGAGCATTGCCCGTTCGGGCCGGCGTAAAGATCAAGCGCCCCCTCCCCCGAGCCGCGCAAGTGTAGCGCCGACGCACGCAAGCCTCTAGCGCCGCAGCGCGGGCAAGGCGCCACAAGCGCACAATCCGATGCCGATAGAATGCGGCGTCAGCTTTCCGATTTGACCTTGAGGATCTGCCGGCCCCGATACATGCCGGTCTTGAGGTCGATGTGGTGCGGCCGGCGCAGCTCGCCCGAATCCTTGTCCTCGACATAGGTCGGCCGTTTGAGCGCATCGGCGGAGCGGCGCATCCCGCGCTTGGACGGCGACGTTTTTCGCTTCGGGACGGCCATGGTCTCAACTCCTGGTCTTGCTTGCCGGGTCTTGCCGCAGATCGATCGGCGCCAGCGGCGTTCGGGACGCCGGGCTTATAGAGGATCGCGGGCCTCAAGGCCAGCGCCGCGATGCGCCCTTCCTCGCCTCCCATGGCGTTGATTACCTGAGGGTTTTGGCGCAGGACGCGAGCGCGGCCTGGGCCGCGGCGCGGGCCTCGTAGATGCCGGCGAGCCGGCGCACCGCCGGTCCCGGCTGCCGGGCGCTTCGGCGCCGCGGATTCGGCAGCACCGCGGCGAGCAGCGCGGCCTCGCGCGCGCTCAGCAACCGCACCGATTTGTTGAAGGCGTAGCGGCTGCCGGCCTCGGCGCCGAACTGGCCGGTCGGGCCCCACTCGGCGATGTTGAGATAGATTTCGAGCACGCGCCATTTGGGCAGCACGAGGTCGATCCACAGCGCCAGCGGAAACTCCAGCGCCTTGCGCACGAAGCTGCGTCCCGGCCACAGGAACAGGTTCTTGGCGGTCTGCTGAGTGATGGTCGAGACGCCGCGCGCCTCGCTGACGTCGTCGATTTCGTCGAGCCGGTCGCGGAGCTCCTGCCAGTCGACGCCGCGGTGACTGCAGAAGCGGCCGTCCTCCGAAGCAATGACCGTGACCGGCAGGACCGGCGCCATGCGATCGATCGGCACGAAGCTTCGCTCGACGCGAACGCCGGTCGCCCACCGCCACAGCATCAAGGTCGAGACCGGATTGACGACCCGATAGAGCGGCACCAGCAGGTAGGGCAGCAGCAAGATCAGCAGGACGACGAGAGCCAAGGCCCACACCAGGCGCGAGAGCCATCGACGGGGGCGCCGCTGTCGCCTAGCAGGTGGCGGCCGCGTTTGCGTTGCAGCGGTCATATAATGCCAGTTGGTCCGCAACCCTAGCATTGCGGCAAGCTGCCAGCAGAATCACCAAGCTGACCAGTTCATGTGTTTCCCTAACGGAATTGGGATGTCATACCGCGGCAGCCGTAGCTGATCCTTCGACCCCTCTAACGTCAGCAACTCAAACTGCACGTCGTATCCGCTCAACTTCTTGCCAAGCGTCTCGATAGCTTCCTGATGCTCAGCTGCTTGTTCACTCGTTGTCATGACTGCAAGCATCAGCACGTCGGGTCTCAGTTCATTTGCTAAGCGAAGCAATTGCTCAAACGATTGTTGCTCTATGGCAGCAAAGCCGCTCTTAACCTCAGCCAAATAGACGCGGCCATCCACTGCCGCCACAATGTCCAAATCGGTCTCACAGGTCGACTGGCCATATCGGTACAGGTCAACGGCCGGAATAAACGCGAAGGATTTCGCTGCGCGGCCTGCCAGTTGATTCAGGCACCAGATAACTGGGGCCTGTGCCGATGTTGAACCAAATGCGTGTTGAGCGAAGGGATTCAGACGAAAATCTGGAGTCTTCGATACTGGGCTGGATTCTGGTTTTCTACAAATTTCGCATTTTGCAACAGCTGTAAGTCGCTCCAGAGATACCCAATTATGATGCTGACAGAACGAACATCTCCATCCAAATCCCTGCCAAAGAAATTCGCGATCTCGCAGATAGGTCACTGACTCTATGAGGCACTCCTCGATTTCTTTGCGCTTCTCCCGAGCCTTGCCCTCCATGGCCCATGTTAAGAGTACTTCAAAGCTTGCCGCCTTCAGGAGTTCGGTGGGCGATGTCAATGAACGATTCGCGAGTGACAGCGCACGTCTCGCTATACGTTCCAAGCCGGACTTGTCGTGCGTCTCTTCGCTAATCATTTCCCGAAGCTTACCAACAAGATCATCAATATTTTTCTTTTTGTTCGCCGCCTCTTCGGGCGACAATCGAGCAAAAACTTTCCCCCAATAATCGTTTGTCAGAAAGGAGAGAGCCTCGGGCAACGATTGGAAGAACTGCAAAACACCAAGGAGATCTCTGCCCTTGTCCGAGACTGACACCTGCCAAAAGCGCATTGGTGACTGATCCGCCTCGATAGCCTTTTTCTCCTCCGGCGATCCAGGTCCATATTGCGCGATCGCTTGAAAAAAAGCATGAGAGTCGTTTGGTAAATGCAGCGTGAGTCGAGGCCAAGAAATTTCGTCCCACACAGTCAAATCGCCGCTTTGTGTTGGTCTAATTCTTGGCGGCAAGATCATGTGGCGGGCATAGTTCTCCAGTCTCACGGCGCGCTCCAGGCGCAGGCGTCGGGGCCATTTCCATGTGTGGCGTTCGTTGCTGATCGCGGAATGATCCTCAGCACGTTCAATCATGAGGTCAGCTGCCCACAACCCAGTAGTTAGACCTGTCACTGGAATGTCACTGATATGCCGTGGCGCTGCTGTGGGGAGCTCAAATTGGCTATTTTGGAAGCGGGTAATCGACTGAATTTTCTCGCCAGGTTCGCTCCATCGCGACCTAGATCGGGCGGAGAGCCCGTTGGCTTTCTTTGCCTCATCAAGGACATTAAAGACACACGGGCTCGAATGATGCTCGGAATTGAGAATGATGTGTTTTGTGTTGAAGCCTGCTGCTATCTCATCTAGGCGACCTTTAGGCACTGAGCACGACCGCAATACGGTTCGTGCGGCACTGTTACCGTCAAGGTGCCGACGATTGCGCTTCAAGACCCAGTGCTTGAGCCACTCAGGAACACCATCCTCAAATCGTTTAGTCGATATCCGCAACACCGGAATGTCATCAAAGATGCCCAACGCCCGATAGCGATGTTGAGCATTCCAAAATAGCAACCTATCGGCAACCGCGTCGCCGACGACAACTGTCAAATGATCGTTCCATCCTTCTCGCCCCCGCGCCATCTGATTAAGGTAAGGGCAGAACATATCGGAAAGACGAGCAACCGTCAGAAGGTCACGACGTTTGGCAATAGTCTCAATCAGTAGAGTCGCCTCCTCAATGTAAGCTATTTCGGTAGGTTCACTGAACCGTGGAGCTCCTTGGGGCTCGACCTTCGGTCGAAAGCTCAGCCGCCGAGCGTGCGGTAGCAGCAACGGATCGTGGCCGCAGCTAGAAACGAAACCAAAAGAGTCTTCCAAATCGCGATCGACCTCTGCCGAATACTCTTTGTCCAAAATTTGGCGCAGCTCTTCACCGCGAATTTGAGAGCCCCTGGCGATTTGCGGAAGCAGCGACAATGCTGAGAGAAAGTCAAAGTTCCCTGCATAGTCAGGTTGCAAATCGTGCGTATCCCCGTCAGTTGCATCGTGGAATGAAATTTCACAAGGTGCGAAGCAGTGATAGAGCTTCCTTTCGAGCAACTCAGAGAGCTTAACGTATGAGTAGATGATATCCGCGTCCCACAAATTCAGAAGAGCTATGTATTCGGGCGAAATTGATTCTCCATCCGTTGGGATAAGCGGCGTTCTCCTTCCGCCCCATCGCGACAGGCTTTCATCAATCAATAGGTCTAATAACGTCTGAGACGGTTCTGTAGGTATCAAGTACGCAATCCGAGCAGGCCGCGGAGAAATGGTCGCACTTAGAGGATTTGAAGTTGTCCACATCGGCGCATTTGACCAAGTTGCTGAGCAAGTCACCTTTTCTACAATTTATCAGATTCGCGCGTGCCGAAACTGCGCACCGAGGCGATGACCGTGACCGGCAGCACCGACACCATGCGGTCGATCGGCACGAAGCCTCCCTCGACACGCGCGCCGGTCGCCCATCGCCACGACATCAGGGTTGACGAAGCGGTAGAGCGGCACCAGCAGATAGGGCAGAGGACGACGACCAGCACGCCCCACAACAGGCGGGAGACCCATCGACGCGGGCGTCGCTGTTGCTTGGCGGGTGGCGGCCGCATTGCGTTGCAGCGGTCATATGAGTCCTGCGCGGCGCTCCCCTTCGCTCCAGGCGGTGCCGTTTGTCAAACCGTTAAGGCGGTGGCTCGTCCTCGCGCTCGAGGCTTTCATATGCGAGGGTGAGTTCCTCGATGGCAACGTCGTTGCTCGTCGCATTGAAATCCGGCGCCTGGAACTTCACCGGAAGCGCCCCTTTCAACCGCCACGCGATCGTTTCCCGCCGTTCACCGTCATGGAGCTCGATCCGCACGTCCTTGCGGGGCGGCGGCGTGCCGCCGCCGGGACCGCTCGCTCGCATCGCGTCCGCCCATTTTTCGAATGCATCGTCATCGGTGACGGCGCGCTCGAGCGTTACCGGCTCAAACTTGGTCGGTCCTACGATGACGTGGGAGGAATTCGGGTCGCCGCCTTCGTGAACGGTCGTAAGCTCGGTGAGCTGGGCAAGCCCGCGCACACGGGTCACGCCCACGACCACGTGGCCATCCCACATGACCCGCAACTTGTATCGCCCGGTGCGGATG